>Ga0207698_10000355_pt1 | contig 26972 bp, 25 predicted proteins | sample KBSCornC22_FD_184298 | JGI IMG/M metagenome (GOLD analysis project Ga0207698, IMG submission 184298) | Corn rhizosphere microbial communities from Kellogg Biological Station, Michigan, USA - KBS Corn C2-2 (SPAdes) (version 2) | ecosystem: Host-associated > Plants > Roots > Rhizosphere > Soil ... | reverse complement strand
GGGAGACGCGCAAGGCGATGGGCGACCTGGCGCTCGCCAATCTCGCCGCCTTCTTCGCGGGCGAGCCGCTGCTTACGCCAATCTAATCAGCGCGCGGCTTTGCGCAGTGCGAGCCGGACCAGTGCGTCCAGGCTTGCGTCCGGACCGAGCTCGTCGCTCGCGGCCGACACCGCCGCCGAGGCTTCGGCCGGGCGAAAGCCGAGATTGGCGAGCGCGGAGACGGCATCGGCGCTGGCCGAGCCGGCGGGGGCGGGTGCGGCACCGGGGCCGAGTGCGATTCCGCCCACCTTGTCGCGCAATTCCATCGCGATACGCTGGGCGAGCTTGGGACCGACGCCGTTGGCGCGCGCGATCATCGCCTTGTCCCCGTTGGCGATCGCGCGGGACAGCTCATTGGGGTCGAGCACCGACAGGATCGCGAGCGCAACCCGCCCGCCCACGCCCTGGACGCTGGTGAGCAGCCGGAACCAGTCGCGCTCCGCCGCCGATCCGAAACCGAACAGGGTGATCGCATCCTCGCGCACCTGCATTTCGGTTAGCAGCAGCACATTCCCGCCAATCGGCCCAATCGCCGACAGGGTGCGCGCCGAGGCATAGGCCAGATAGCCCACGCCATTGACGTCGATCACGAGATGATCGGCCGCGGTTTCGGCGAGAAGTCCAGAGAGGCGCGCGATCATCAGGCTTGCCTAGCCGAGCCGGCGCGCGCTCGCCAGATGGTGGGCGTGCGTGATTGCCACCGCCAGCGCATCGGCCGCATCGGCGCCTGCAATCTTCACGCCCGGAAGCAATCGCGCGACCATGGCATGGACCTGCGCTTTCTCTGCCCCGCCGGTGCCGACCACTGCTTTCTTGACCAGCCGTGGCGCATATTCGCCGACCGCGATGCCCTGCCGCGCTGCCGCCAGCAGCACCACGCCGCGCGCCTGGCCCAGCTTGAGCGTCGACTGGGGATTGGCGTTCACGAACACCTCTTCCACCGCAGCACCTTGCGGCCGATGAGTGGCGAACAAGGCATCCAACGCGTCGGAAAGTGACACCAGACGGGTAGGGACGGGCGCAGCGCTATCGGTCCGCACCTGCCCGTTGGCGATATGCGAGAGCCGGTTTCCGTCAGCCGCGATGACGCCCCAGCCGGTCGTGCCCAGCCCGGGATCGAGACCGATCAGGATCAGCCCAGCTTCTCCATCACCTCGTCCGGGATGTCGTAATTGCCCCAGACAGTCTGGACGTCGTCGTCGTCGTCGAGCGCATCGACCAGCTTGAGCAATTGCCCGGCCTGCGCCTCGTCGACCGTGACCTGGGTCTGCGGGCGCCAGGCGAGCTTAACGCTCTCCGCTTCGCCGAGTACCGGCTCGAGCGCCTTGGCAACTTCGTGCAGATTTTCGATCGCGGTCCAGATCGAATGACCGTCCTCGTTGCTCTCGACGTCGTCCGCACCCGCTTCGAGCGCGGCCTCGAACACTTTCTCGTCGCTGCCGGCGGAGGCGGGGTAGCTGATCAGGCCGAGCCGGTCGAAGCCGTGGCTGACCGAACCGGGCGCACCGACATTGCCGCCATTCTTGGACACGATCGTGCGCACATTGGTGGCGGTGCGGTTGCGATTGTCGGTCAGCGTTTCGATGATCAACGCGACGCCACCCGGGCCGAAGCCTTCGTAGCGCACTTCTTCGTAATTATCGCCGTCGCTGCCTGCGGCCTTGTTGATCGACCGCTCGATATTGTCCTTGGGCATGCCCTCCTTGCGCGCGGTAATCACCGCGGCCCGCAGGCGTGCGTTCATGTTCGGATCGGGCAGGCCGGCGCGGGCCGCCACCGTGATCTCGCGCGCGAGCTTGGAAAACAGGGCAGAGCGCTTTTTGTCCTGCGCGCCCTTGCGATGCATGATGTTCTTGAATTTGGAATGGCCGGCCATGGGTGCCCGCTGCTTCTTTTCTGCAAGGATGGAAGGAGCGGCTCTCCTAGCGTCCCAGTGCCCGCGCAAGCAAGGGCAGTCGCTCGATCAGCCGCGCTTGGAGCTCGGCGCGGCGGCGCCACAGATCGATATACCAGTCGCGACGCGCATTGACCTGATAGGCGAACATGCGGTGGCCGCGCACCTCTTTCCATGCAGTATGGGCGATGGTGCGGCGCAGGTCGGTTTCCCCGATCAGGCGCTCAACCGCCGGTGCCCAGTCGGACAGAGTCGGCGCGATCAGGCCGGTGACACCGTCGCGTATCGTTTCGGCATAGACCGCAGGCGAGGCGATCACGGCGAGACCGCGCGATGCTGCCTCCACATATTTGATGTCGCTCTTATACCTTTCCGCTTCGCGTCCCTCCAACGGCAACAGGGCTATGTCGCACCTGTCCATAGCTGCCAGATAGTCATCATAGGGCAGGGTGGGGTGGAAGCTCTTGGCGGAGGTCGGCAGTGCTTCGAAAAAGGCGCGATCATGCACGACTTCAAAATGCACGTCGGGATGCTTGTGGAGGACAGATTTGAGCGCGTGCGCGACGGGTACGCTGAACTGCTGCCTGTTGGCCGCTCCGAAGAAAATTCGCGGCGCACCATCGCGGTGCTCCGGGAAAGGCGGCAGCGAGAAAACGGCATTTGGAAACGGCATGACCTCGGGATTCCGGGCGCGGAATGCCTCGGCCAGCGGCTCCGTCGACGTCTGTACCGCGTGCGAATAGGCGATTGTCCGCCACTTCGGCATCGGGTCGCTATTGGTGGCGGCAGCGATCAGGTCGGGATGGTCATCATATTCCGAGACGACCACCCAGCCTGCGCGAGTGGCGTAGGCCAGCCAGCCTGCCCATTGCTCCTCGCTGTCCGGAATGTGCCGTTGAACGATGACGATCTTGGGCTTCTGCTCGGGCGCAGCGGGAAGTCGTAGATCCTTTTCCACGTGCGTCACGACAAGTTCGGGCGCGGAATTCAAATAGTTCGCCGGCAGGCGCGTGCGAGCATCCATCAACGTGGGGGCGAAGGTCGCGGCGCGGAGGTCGATTTGCACGGGGATCGCCCGCTCGGCCTTTTCGGAGAGCACGACATATTGAAGGGTCGAGGATCGGCTGAGAAAACCCTGGCGGTCCACGCCCATCTTTTCGGCAAGATCCGCAAGCGGGGGAATCCATTTCTCGGCAGTCTCTGAATCGAGCAGGAAGCGGCGGGTCTTGCCCTTGACCAGCCTGAGCCCCGCGCGCGCCAAGGCTTCAGTCAGCGACTGGAGCGTGAAGAAGCGAAGATGCGTTCGGTCGAACAGGCCGGACTCCTGAGCCGGCCAGCGTCCGTTGATCAGGTGAAACAATGCCGTCCAATGCGCCACATTCGGCACGCTGACGAGCAGATGGCCATCATCGGCGAGCAGTCCATTCAGCCTTGCGAGAACACGATCCGCATCGGTCATATGCTCCAGCACATCGCCCATGACGATCAGGTCGAACGGCTCCCCGCCCGAAACCTCGTCATCGCGCATCCCCTCGAAATCGCCGAGCAGAAGTCGATCCATGCGCGGTTCGGCGATTGCCCCGGACGGTGCGTGGATCTCGATCCCCGTATAATGCGCCGCGGGATTTCGGGCGCGATAGGCTGCGGCGAAGGCGCCTTCGCCGCAGCCCAGTTCGAGCACGCGCCGCGCCGTGAGCGGCGCGATCTCGAGAAGCTCCAGATTGACGTTGCCGAAATAGGTCATGGCCGCGGCGTAAGTCGCACCGTCGTGCTCGGCAAGACTTGTGTCCGGATCGCTCAGGCGAGGCCGAGCGCTGCCTTGTAGGTGTCGAGCAAAGCTTCCGCCTCATCGCGGGCATGCTTTTCCATCTTCCGCAGGCGCACGATGGCGCGCATCGTCTTGGTATCGTAGCCTTGGCTCTTCGCCTCGGCGTAAACGTCGCGGATATCGTCCGCCATGCCCTTCTTCTCTTCCTCCAGCCGCTCGATCCGCTCGATGAAGAGGCGCAGCTGATCCGCTGCGATCGTGTCCGCCATTATCGGTCCTTCGTGATTCTGCTGAACCGCCGCGACTAGCCGCTAGCGCCCCCGTTCCGCAATGGGGTGACGCGGGCGCAATCGGAAGTTAGGAGGAAGCTATAGGATTTGGAGCGGATAAGTGTCCGAAGGCAGCAACGTACAATTCTCCGAGCGCGAAGCGCTTGACTTCCACGCGTCGGGGCGCCCCGGCAAGATCGAGATCGTGGCGTCGAAGCCCATGGCGACGCAGCGCGACCTCAGCCTGGCTTATTCGCCCGGCGTGGCGGTGCCGGTGCGCGCGATCGCGGAGAATCCGAACTGCGCCTATGATTATACCGCCAAGGGCAATCTGGTGGCGGTGATCTCCAACGGCACCGCGATCCTTGGCCTCGGCAACCTTGGCGCGCTCGCGTCCAAGCCGGTGATGGAGGGCAAGGCGGTGCTGTTCAAGCGCTTCGCCGACGTCGATTCGATCGACCTGGAACTCGCGACCGAGGATGTCGACGCCTTCTGCAACGCGGTCGCCCTGCTCGAGCCCAGCTTCGGCGGGATCAATCTCGAGGATATCAAGGCGCCGGAATGTTTCGTGATCGAGCAGACGCTGCGCGAACGCATGAACATTCCAGTGATGCATGATGATCAGCATGGCACCGCGATCATCACCGCCGCCGGGCTGATCAACGCCTGCTATCTGACGGGGCGCGAGCTCAACGAGATCAACGTCGTGGTCAATGGCGCGGGTGCGGCGGCGATCGCCTGCACGGAATTGATCAAGGCGATGGGCGTTTCGGCCAACAAGGTGCTTATGTGCGACCGTTCGGGCGTGATCTACCAGGGCCGCACCGAACATATGGACCAATGGAAGTCGGCCCACGCGGTCAAGACCGAAAAGCGCACGCTGGCGGAGGCGATGGTCGGTGCCGATGTGTTCCTCGGCCTGTCCGCGGCAAACGCGCTGCCCGCCGAGATGGTCAAGACGATGGCCAAGAATCCGATCATCTTCGCCATGGCCAATCCTGATCCCGAGATCACGCCGCCTCAGGCCAAGGCGGCCCGGCCGGACGTGATCGTCGCGACCGGGCGGTCGGACTATCCGAACCAGGTCAATAATGTGCTGGGCTTCCCCTTCATCTTCCGCGGCGCGCTCGACGTGCGCGCGACCGCGATCAATGAGGAGATGAAGATCGCCGCGGCGGAAGCGCTCGCCAGCCTCGCGCGCCAGCAGGTGCCCGAGGAAGTGGCGGCCGCCTATGGCGGGCATGCGCCGCGCTTCGGGCCCGATTACATCATCCCGGCGCCGTTCGATCCGCGGCTGATGGAGATCGTGCCCGTCGCCGTCGCGGAGGCCGCGATGCGCACCGGCGTGGCGCGCCACCAGATCGAGGATCTCGATGCTTATCGCGAGCAGTTGCGCGCGCGCCTGAGCCCGGCGACGTCGGTCCTGTCGCTCGCGCACGCCAATGCGCGTGCCAATCCCAAGCGCGTGATCTTCGCCGAGGCGGAAGAAGAGGTTGTGCTGCGCGCGGCCATTGCTTTCCGCGAGGGTGGCTATGGCACGCCCGTGCTGGTCGGCCGCGATGAAGTGCCGGATCGGCTCCGTGCACTCGGCGTCGAGGATCCCGAGAGCTTCGAGCTGCACAATAGCCGCCATTCGCAGCTGGTGCCGCAGATGGTCGATTACCTGTACGCACGCCTCCAGCGCCGCGGCTATCTGCGCCGCGAGGTCGAGGCGATGGTCAATCAGGACCGCAACATCTTCGGCGCGCTGCTGCTCGCGCTGGGCCATGCCGACGCCATGATCACCGGCGTGACGCGCACCTATGGCAAGACCTTGCGCCAGGTGCGGCGCGTGATCGATCCGATCGAGGGACGCCGGCCGTGCGGTATCCATGTCGTGGTCGGCAAGAAGCATACCGTCTTCATGGCCGACACGATGGTCACCGAACGGCCCGAACCCAAGGAATTGGTCGCGATCGCACAGCATACTGCCGAGGTGGCGCGGCGCATGGGCCACGAGCCGCGCGTCGCCTTCCTGTCTTATTCCACCTTCGGCAACCCGCCCGGCGAATGGATCGACAATGTCCGCGATGCGATCGCGTTGATGGAAAAGAAGGACCCCGGCTTCGAATTCGAAGGCGAGATGGCGCCCGACGTCGCACTGAACCCGAACATGCGGCAGAAATATCCGTTCAGCCGCCTGACCGGACCGGCCAACGTGCTGGTCATGCCTAGCCTGCAGTCGGCGAACATCTCGGCAAAATTGCTGCGCGAGGTGGACGGGGACGCGGTGATCGGCCCGATGCTCGTCGGCATGGAAAAGCCGGTGCAGATCGCGACCATGTCGGCCACCGCGTCGGAGCTGTTGACGCTGGCCGTTCTGGCCGGGGCCGGTATCGCGCGTTAAGCGCGCCACCTGTCGGGCACAAAAAGGCCGCCGGCCCGCAGGGCGGCGGCCTTTTTTGTTCCGAGGCTCCGCTCAGCCGCCGGGATTGTCGGCGCTGGCGGCCTTGTCGGTCGTGCCCGGCGCGATATTGCCGAACAGTTCGGAGAAGAAGGTGCGATGCGAGCCAAGCACCGGCGTCTTGCGGCCGTAGATTTTGACGTCGCGGATCGTCTCCACGCCGGTGCGCTGGACCGAGGTCACGTCGCCGCTGGAGGCGAAGCGCACCGCGAGCAGGGTCTGGGCCACCGGATGGGGCGTGCTGAAGGCGAGGCTGCGCGTATCGCGCCCCAGATAATACCAGGTATTGCCGCCATCCCATTCGCTCTCGAAGGTCGGGCGACCGAGCGTCTTGGCGACCGAATCCTTGTTGTCGACGCCCGGCTGGACCGTGTTGATCAGCGTATTGTCGACAATATAGCCCTTATGGTCGGGCACCTGGGCGCAGCCGGCCAACGCGACGAGACCGAGCGTCGCGATCGTCCCGCGCCTGTTCGATGCTGCCATTCAGTAAGACCCTTTCCCGACGCTAAGCTTAGCCTGGCGGCCCGAGACTGAACCCAGGCTGACAGCTTTGCGCATCGGGATTGCAACCGCGCGCGCGGGCCTCAATATGCGGCGCTTGGCGGCTCCGCAAGCCGGGGCGAATGGAGACGGGTTGAATGGCGGGACTTTGGCGGCGCCTGTTCGGGCAGGATGAGCGCGATGCAATGGCGCCGCTCTATCGCGCCGTGGTGGCAGAGGCGCGTCGCCCCGATTGGTATCGCGCCGGCCGCGTGCCCGACACACTCGACGGGCGCTTCGACATGGTGGCGATGGTGATGAGCCTGACTCTGCTCCGCCTGGAGGAAGCCGGCGAGCCGGGTCGGGCGCCGGCCGCGCATCTGACCGAATTGTTCGTCGCCGACATGGATGGGCAATTGCGCGAACGGGGCATCGGCGACATCGTCGTCGGCAAGCATGTTGGCAAGATGATGGGCGCGCTTGGCGGCCGGCTGCGCGCGTTGCGCGATGGCCTCGCGGCCGGTTCGCTCGACGAGGTGATCGATCGCAACATCTATCGCGGCGCGCCACCGGCCGACGAGGCACGGCGCTTCGTCCAAGATGGATTGTCGGGCCTGCGCGCGCGGTTGGCCGCGACGCCGGCGGACGCCTTGATCAGGGGAGACTGGCCGGCATGACTCCCGAATTCTCGCGGCCGTTCCGTCTCGACGAGCTCGGCTCGGTACAGCGCGCCGTCACGATCGAAGCCAATGCGGCGGAACGGGCGGCACTCGCCGGGAGGTTCGGGTTGCTCGCGATCGATCGCCTGACCGCCGATGCGCAGCTGACCCGCGAGGGCGATATCGTCCGCGCGGACGGCACGCTCGCGGCCGAGGTGGTCCAGGCCTGCGTCGCGAGCGGCGAGCCGGTACCGGCCGCGATCACCGAAGGGTTCAATCTGCGCTTCTTGCCTGCCGGGAGCGAGCATGATGCCGAGGAAGTCGAACTCGAGGAAAGCGAGCTCGACGAGGTCCACTATGAAGGCGGCACCGTCGATCTGGGCGAGGCCGCTGCGCAGACGCTCGCGCTGGCGCTCGCCCCCTTTCCGCGCGCGCCGAACGCGGATGAGAAATTGCGCGATGCAGGCGTGATCGGCGAGGAGGATGCCGGGCCCTTCGCCGCGCTCAAGGCACTCAAGGATAAATTGTAGGAAGGCTGGCGCGGATGGCCTCGGCCAGCGCCTGGCCGCCGTCGGGGGCATGGTCGAGAAACAATTCGGGTTCGATCGCCTCGAATTCCATTACCTGCCAGGAGCCATCATTGCCTTTCACCACGTCGATGCGGGCGTAAGCGAGCCTGCCTGGAGCGGCTTCGATCGCGCGCCGACCCATCTCGATCAGCGTATCCGACGGCTCGAACGTTTCGACCCGACCGCCATGTTCGGACTGCACCCTCAGCTCGCCGGCCGCAGGCACCTTGCGCACGGCGTGGCTGAACCGCCCGTCGAAATAGATCAGTGACACCTCTCCCTCGGAGATCGCCGTCAGCAGGGGCTGGACCAGAACGTCGCGCAGCGGCGGAACCGAGGCATTGTCACGGAGCACGGTCAGGCCGTGTGCACCCGCACCCCATCGCGGCTTGGCGATGAGCGTGTCGGTCTGAAAGCGTTGGCGCAGCGCTGAGACGATGGCGTCATCCAGGCTGGCGGCGAAATGGGTCGGCACGATCGGCACCGATCGTCCGAGCTCTTCGAGATAGATCTTGTCGGAATTCCAGATCAGCGTCTCGGCCGCGTTCACCAGCGTCGCGCTGCCGAGCCTGTCCCGGACGAGTGCGGTCCATCGTTCCGGCTGCGCATGATAGCCCCAGGCGAGGCACGCGACCGCAGCCCCGACCTTGGGATTGCCCAGTTCGGCCCAGGGCAAGGCCACGACCTGCAACCCGGCGGCCTCGAGCGCCTCCTTCAGGCGCGCGAAGGCCGGCCGCCAGTCAAGTTGAACGTCAGGAGTGGGGCAGAGGATCGAAAGCTGCATGATGCATCCCGAATTGGTGACGAGCGAGACGTGCACCGAGGCGCATGCGCGTCGTCAGGATCGGGATGCAGGCCGCCAGATGCATGGCCGGCGCGACCTCAGAATGGAACGTCGTCGTCCAGGTCGCTGTCGAACGCGGCCGGGCGGCTGGCGCCACCGCTGCCGCCGCCGAAGCCGCCGCCGCGCGAGCCGCCGCCGCTGCCGACGAAGCTGGAGTTGAAGTCGCCGCCGCCGGCATCCTCGTCCCAGCCGCCGCGGCCGCCGCCTTCGCCCTCACGACGGTCGAGCAGCACCAGGGTCGCGTTGAAGCCCTGCAGCACGATCTCGGTCGAATAACGGTCGGCGCCCGACTGATCCTGCCATTTGCGGGTCTGCAGCGCGCCCTCGAGATAGACCTTGCTACCCTTGCGCAGATAGCGCTCGGCGACATTGGCGAGGCCTTCGCTGAAGACCTTGACCGTATGCCACTCGGTCTTCTCCTTGCGCTCGCCGGTCGCGCGATCCTTCCAGCTTTCGGACGTGGCGATGCGCAGTTCGACGACCTTGCCGCCATTCTGGAAGCTGCGCGATTCGGGATCCCGCCCGAGATTGCCGACGAGGATCACCTTGTTGACCGAGCCGGCCATTCTTCTCTCCGTATCCTGAGGTTCGGCCTCAGTCTTAGAGCCCGAGCGCGGTCGCGGTCCAGAAGGTAATGCCTGCGGCAACCCAGGCCAGCGAGAAAAGATAGGCCAATGTGAATCCCGGCCAGGCCCAGCCATTGGTCTCGCGCCGGATCACCGCGATGGTCGACAGGCATTGCGGCGCGAACACGAACCAGGCGAGGAAGGCGAGCGCGGTCGGCAGCGACCAGGCACCGTGCAGCCGCTCGGCAAGCTTCTGTTGGCCGACCTTCTCGTCGTCGCCCCCATCGATCGAATAAATCGTCTGGAGCGATGAAACGGCCACCTCGCGCGCCGCCATGGTCGGGATGATCGCGAGCGCCATGTCGTGATTGAAGCCGACAGGGCGCACCACCGGTTCGAGAACCGAAGCGATCCGGCCCGCGATCGAATATTCGCTCTGCTTGAGCGCACTTCCGGCCGGCGCCTGCGGGTAGGAGGTCAGGAGCCACAGCCCGATCGTGACCGCCAGGATCACCGTGCCGGCGCGCCGCAGGAAGAGATAGGCCCGCTGCCACAGCCCGATCGCGACGTCGCGCCACAGCGGCATCTGATATTTGGGCATTTCGAGCAGGAAGCCGCCGCCGCCGCCCTTCGCCACCGTCCGCCGCAGCACCATCGCGGCACCCATCGCGCTCAAAATGCCGGCGATATAGAGGCAGAAGAGCACCAGCCCCTGCAGCCCGACGCCGGGGAGGACGCGTCGTGCAGGGATGAAGGCGCCGATCACCATCGCATAGACGGGCAGGCGCGCGGAGCAGGTCATCAGAGGCGCGATCAGGATCGTGGTCAGCCGGTCGCGCTGATCGTCGATCGTGCGCGTCGCCATGATGCCGGGGATCGCGCAGGCGAAAGAGGAGAGGAGGGGGATGAAGGCCCGGCCCGACAGGCCGACTCCCGCCATCAGCCGGTCCATCAGGAAGGCCGCGCGGACCATGTAGCCCGATGCCTCAAGCACCAGGATGAACAGGAACAGGATCAATATCTGCGGCAGATAGGCCACGACCGATCCGACACCGTTGATCACGCCTTCGACCAGCAATGACCGGACGAAGCCGTCGGGCAGCGTCTTGACGGCAGCATCGGCAAGTGCGGCCTGCAGCGACGCCAGCCAGTCGACGGGTGCCTTGCTCCACGAAAAGACCCCCTGGAACATCACGAACATCAAAGCGGCGAGCAGGATCGGCCCGATCACCGGATGAAGTGCGATCCGATCGAGCCTTTGTGTCCAGGTGCTCCCGGCCGAACGCTGGACCGTGACGGCCGTGGCGATGCGGCGTGCCTCGCGTTGAAGATCGGCGATATCGGCGGGGTCGCCGCTCGCGAACATGGCCTTGCCGCCGCCCCCGACCGCGCGGCCGAGCGCGGCGCGCAGATCATCGAGACCGCGCTTGCGCACCGCCACGGTCGGGATGACGGGAACGCCAAGCTCGGCGGCAAGCCGGGCGGCATCGATTTCCAACCCGTCACGTGCCGCCATGTCGATCATGTTGAGCGCGACGATCGTCGGCAGCTTGAGCGCGATCAGCTGCAGGACGAAGCGCAGATGATTGTCGAGATTGGTGGCATCGACCACCACCACCAAGGCCGACGGCGTGCGCTCGCCCTCCTGGCGGCCGAACAAAACGTCGCGCGTCACCTGCTCGTCGGGGCTTTGCGGATCGAGGCTGTAGGTGCCGGGCAGGTCGACCAGTTCGAGCGGCCGTCCGTCGTCGAGCGACATGCGTCCGATCTTCCGTTCGACCGTTACGCCGGGATAATTGCCCACCTTCTGCCGCGCCCCGGTCAGGGCGTTGAACAATGCTGACTTGCCGGCATTGGGATTGCCGACCAGCGCGACCATAGGCGCCGGATTCATGCCGTCGCCTTCATCAGAAGAGTGGCAGGGTTCATGCCGGCTCGACGGTGACGGCCGCCGCCACGGCGCGTCTCAGCGCAACGATCATCCGGCCGACCCGGCAAGCGAGCGGTCCCTTGAGCGCGCCGTGATGGAGCGCCTCGATCGCCACGCCATCGTCGAAGCCCAGTTCGCGCAGCCGCCGCGCATCGCGCGGCGCGAGCCCGGCCCAATCGATCGAGGCGATGCGCGATGCCCGGTTCAGGGGAAGCTGGTCGAGACGCACGGACGGACCTTCAAACTGTTTGTGCGACTTATTAGCAATAAGCGCATGCCAACGCCAGCCCGCATCGTTTCTCCGCTTCCGGTGAATTTTTGGGAAACCACGTTTGATTTCGACCGTTGGAGGAGATGCGTAGTGGTAGCGTGTCCCCAGTTCTCTTTGGGTGCCCGTTGCACAGCGATTTTCGGGGGTTGCCGGTCCATACCGACTCCAGCGCTGTTGCAGCGGGCGCCCAAATTGGTGCGCCTGCCGCGCAATGAGAGCGCGCGGCGCGTTCAGCCCTTCCGCCCGGCCGCGATGGCGGCATCGCTGGCCAGCTTGTCGGCACGTTCGTTCTCCGGGTGGCCGGCATGGCCCTTCACCCATTCCCACCGGATCCGGTGCGGCGCCGCCGCGGCGACCAGGTCCTGCCACAGATCGGCATTCTTGACCGGCTGCCTGGCGGCGGTCTTCCAGCCATTGCGCTGCCAGCCCGCGAGCCATTTGGTGAGCCCGTCCATCACATAACGGCTGTCGGTCGAGAGCACGACGCGGCACGGGCGGTTGAGCGCCTTCAAACCCTGGATCGCCGCCATCAATTCCATGCGGTTGTTGGTGGTGAGCGGCTCGCCCCCGGACATTTCCTTCTCACGCTCGCCCGACCGGATCACGACTCCCCAGCCGCCCGGCCCGGGATTCCCCTTGCAAGCGCCGTCGGTCGCCATGTGAACTTGTGGCAATTCGCTCACAGGCCGAGCTGCCGCGGATCGGCGTCGCGATAGAAATCGAGACGGCGCAGGAAGGCGAGCGGGTCCTTGCGCGTCACCAGCGCGTCGGCGGGCGTGTTGAGCCAGTCCCAGGCCCGCGTCAGCAGGAAACGCAGGCAGGAACCACGCGCGAGCGCGGGGAAGGCGGCGCGTTCCTCCGCGCTCAGGCCGAACGTCTCGTCATAGCCCGCGATCAAGGCGGCGCCGAGTTCGCCATGAAAGCCGGTGCCGTCACTTTCGAAGCACCAGGCCGAATGCGTCACCGCCACATCCCAGGCGCGCACGTCGCTGCAGGCGAAGTAGAAATCGATCATGCCGGTGACGCGGTCACCCTGCATCAGCACATTGTCGGGAAACAGATCGGCATGCACCACCGATCGCGGCAGCGCCGAGGGCCAGTTGCGGTCGAGCCAGGCGAGTTCATCCGCCACCCTCTGCCGCAAGCCGGAGGAGATCCGATCCAGGTCGGCACCGCAGCGTTCGGCGAGCGCATGCCAGCCGGCGGGCCCGAGCGCATTCGGGCGCTCCATCGTGAAGTCGGCAAGCGCGCCGTGCATCCGGCCCAAGGCCGCTCCTGTCGCTCGCGCTTGGGCGGGGGTGGGATGGCTGACCGAAACGCCGGGCAGGAATTCGATCAGGCAGGCGGGGCGGCCCGCTACCTGCTGAATCTGCGCGCCGTTGCGGTCGCGGATCGCGCGCGGGACGGGCAGCCCCTGGTCGGCAAGCCGATCGAGCAGCGCCATGAAGAAAGGCAGGTCGGCGGCGTCGACGCGCTTCTCGTAGAGCGTCAGGATGAAACGGCCGTCGGTCGTGTCGACCAGATAGTTGCTGTTCTCCACGCCTTCGGCGATGCCCTTGGCCGAGACGAGGCTGCCCACGTCATAGTCGGACAGCAAGGCGCCGAGCGCCTCGGCCGAAACCTGCGTATAAACCGCCATGTCCCCCGCCTTCTTCGTTCAGGCGGGCACAAGCGCGCGCGGCAGCTTGAAGATCATCGCCTCGTCGGCGCCCTTCATCTCACGCTCGCGCACGGTGAAATGGCGGCGCAGCCGGCCGATCAGTTCGCGCAACAGCAGCTCCGGTGCCGAGGCGCCCGCGCTCAAGCCCAGCGTGCGCACGCCGTTGAGCCAGCCGAGGTCCAGATCCTTGGCGCTCTCGATCAGCTTGGCTCGCACGCCTGCGCGCGCTGCGACCTCGACCAGGCGGACCGAATTGGAGGAATTGGGCGCGCCGATCACGAGCAGGGCGTCGCACTGGCCCGCAATCTCCTTGACCGCGGCCTGGCGGTTCGAGGTGGCGTAGCAGATATCCTCGCCGCGCGGTGACTGTATCTCAGGAAAGCGGCGCCTCAGCGTGGCGACGATCTCCGCCGTATCGTCGACCGACAGGGTTGTCTGGGTCAGGAAGGCGAGTCGCGACGTGTCCGCCGGCATGATCAGCTCGGCTTCCGCATTGGTCTCGATCAGGGTCATAGCGCCCGGCGGGACCTGGCCGAACGTGCCGATCACCTCGGGATGGCCCCCATGGCCGACGAACAAGATATGGCGGCCGGCCTCCACCAGCCGCTCCGCCTGGCGATGCACCTTGGAGACGAGCGGGCAGGTGGCGTCGATATAGTCGAGCCCGCGCTCCGCCGCCTTGTGCGGCACCGCCTTGGGGACACCATGCGCGGAGAAGACGACGGGCACGCCATCGGGTACCTCGTCCAGTTCCTCGACGAAGATGGCGCCCTGGGCCTTGAGCGCGTCCACGACATGGCGGTTGTGCACGATTTCGTGCCGCACATAGACGGGCGCGCCATATTTCTCGATCGCGAGCTCGACGATGCGGATCGCACGGTCGACGCCAGCGCAGAATCCACGGGGGGCCGCGATCAGAAGATCGAGCGGGGGCTTGTCTGAAAAGGGGGCGGTCGTTCCGTCCATCGCATCCACTTAAGCGATTGCTTGCCCCCGCGATAGCTGCTTCCTATGAGTGCCGGCCTTCGTTGATACGCTTAGGAAGCGCACTTTGATCCGTCGCCTGCTCCCTGCCCTTGCCCTGCTGCCGATCCTGGCGAGCTGTACCAAGGAGGATGATTTCGATGTGAGCGGCGGGCTCAACGTCGTGCGCTCGACATGCCCCGCGGTGGCGATCCCGGCCTATACCGGTGACATCAGCCTGTTCAGCCCGGAGCAGAGCCAGGATGCGCGTGCGCTCGACGTGACCGCGACCATCACTAATGTGCGCACCAGTTGCGACCAGACCGGCGCGATCGTGCACACCAAGGTGACGTTCGACGTCGTGGCGCGCCGCGCCAGCCCGAATGGCGCGCGCGATCTCGTGTTGCCTTATTTCTCGACCGTGGTGCGTGCGGGCAACCGCATCGTGTCGAAGCAGGTCAGCCAGGTGATGATCCATTTCGCCGACGGCCAATTGCGTGCGACCGGAAGTGCGGGGGCGGGCGCCGATATCGAAAAAAGGCTGGCCACGCTCCCGGAGGTCGCGCAACGCATCATCCATCGCAAGCGCAAGGCGTCGGACGCCGACGCCTCGATCGATCCGCTCGCCGACCCCAAGATCAAGGCCGCGATCAACGAGGCCAATTTCGAGCTGCTGATCGGCTTCCAGCTGACCGACGACCAGCTGCGGTATAACGCGACGCGCTAAATCGCTCGCCGCGGCGGGGCGCCGTCAGCCTTTCAACGCGGCCTTCAGTCGGTCCCGATCCAGCGCGCCTTCCCAGCGCGCGACCACGATCGTCGCCACCGCATTGCCGACGAAATTGGTGAGGCTCCGGCATTCGCTCATGAAGCGGTCCACGCCCAGGATCAGCGCCATGCCCGCCACCGGTATCGAGGGAATGATCGACAAAGTGGCGGCGAGCGTGATGAAGCCGGCGCCGGTCACGCCTGCGGCTCCCTTTGAGGACAGCATCGCCACCGCCAGCAACAGCAATTGCTGGCCGAGCGTGAGGTGGATGTCGCACGCCTGCGCGATGAACAATGAGGCGAGAGTCATATAGATATTGGTACCGTCGAGGTTGAAGCTGTAGCCGGTCGGTACGACCAGCCCGACCACGGGCCGCGCGCAGCCGGCCTGCTCCAGTTTCTCGATCAGGCTCGGCAGCGCCGCCTCGGATGAGGAGGTGCCGAGCACCAGCAGCAATTCCTGCGTCAGATAGCGGATCAGCCGCAGGATCGAGAAGCCGGCCGCACGCGCGACCAGGCCCAGCACCACCAGCACGAACAGCAAAGAGGTCAGATAGAAAGTCGCCACCAGCCCGGCCAGGTTGGCGAGCACGCCGATGCCATATTGGCCGACGGTGAAGGCCATCGCACCGAACGCGCCGATCGGGGCGGCGCGCATCAGGATACCCACCAGCCGGAATACGACCCCCTCGGCGGCGTCGATCAGGGTCACGAGCGGCGCGGCCCGTTCACCGACCAGGGTGATGGCGATTCCGACGAGAATGGCGACGAACAGCACCTGCAGGATCTCGCCGTCGGCGAGGGCGCCGAGCAGGGTCTGCGGGATAATCGCAAGCAGGAAGCCGGTCACGCTCTGCTCGTGAGCCTTGGCGGCATAATCCGCGATCTTGCTGCTATCGAGCGTTGCCGGATCGATGTGCAGCCCGGTGCCGGGTTGGATCAAATTGGCGACGATCAGCCCGACGATCAGCGCGAAGGTCGACATCGTCAGGAAATAGGCAAAGGCCTTGGCCACGATCCGCCCGAGCGCACCCAGTTCGCGCAAATGCGCGATGCCGCCCACGATCGTCAGGAAGATGACCGGCGCGATGATCATCCGCACCAGCTTGACGAAGCCATCGCCCAGCGGCTTGAGCGCGGCGCCGACGCCCGGCCAGACATGGCCGACCAGCACGCCCAGCAGGATCGCGCCCAGCACCTGGACGTAGATGTGCCGCCACCAGGGATGCGCCGCAGCCGTCGTCCCGTCCGTCATCCGCGTCCCCACATATCGTACGGTGCAGAGAAAGGCGGGCGGCGGGCAAAGTCAATCACGCACCGTCCTGGCCGATTGCCACAAGTGTGTTATCCGGATAAGGCGGTGCTGGTGAGGCGCCGTCGGGAGCTTGAGCATATGGCGATTGGGAAGGCGTCGTTCGGACCTGTCGCAAAGCGCATGCTGGTCGGCTTGTTGGCAGCCATGGCCATGACGGTGTCCCCGCCCGTCGCTGCGGCGGCGCCGGCGGCCGGGCCCGGCCTGGGGGCGCCCGTCACCGACCTCGATGCCTGGGGTGCCGCGAAGCGGATGGGCATCGGCACCAATATCGGCAACACGCTCGACAATACGACCACATGGGAGACGGGTTGGGGCAACCCCCGCATCACCAAGGAATACATCCAGAAGCTGGCCGCGCTCGGTTTCAGGACGGTGCGACTGCCGGTCGCGTGGGATGCCTATGCGCATGACGGCCGGATCGATCCGGACAAATTGGCGCGCGTCGGGCAGATCGTCGACTGGGTGAGCCAGGCCGGTATGTTCTGCGTCGTCAATATCCACTGGGATGGCGGCTGGATCGATTCCGACGACGAGAAACGGTTCGCCAAGACCTATCATACGTTCAGCCCCGAGGCGGAGCGCAAGTTTCAAAGTTATTGGAGCCAGATCGCCGGCTATTTCGCCGATCGCGACCAGCATCTGGTGTTCGAAGGACTGAACGAGGAGACGAACTTCAGCGGCACGGGCTCGGAGGAGAAGGCCTATGCCACGCTGGCGCACGTCAACCAGCTCTTCATCGATACGGTGCGCAAGAGCGGCGGCAACAATGCCACGCGGCTGCTGATCATCACCGGTTATTCCACCGATATCGTGCAGACCACCAACGGCCACTTTTCGCTGCCGACCGATGCCGTGCCGCACAAGCTGCTCCTGTCGGTCCATTATTATACGCCCTGGGCCTTTGCAGGCATGGACCGCGATGACGGTGGCCAGAAGATGCAGCCGACCTGGGGCAGCGCGAGCGACGTGGCGGAGCTGAACCGGCTGTTCGACCGGATGAGCGATTTCTCGCATCGCAATGACATTCCGGTCTTCCTTGGCGAGTTCGCGCCCAATCCCGTGAAGGAGCGGGCCTCGCGCGTGCGCTGGATGCTGGCCGTGGCTCAGGGAGCATTGGCGCGGCAGATAGTGCCCGTGCTGTGGGAAACAGGAGCGGATATTTCGCGTGAGCCCCCTTATGCGGCGAGCGCGGCGCTGAGCGAAGTATTGCAGAAGCTTCATTGAAGCGCCGCGCGGAAAGCGGGAAAAGCGGCTCAAAAGCCCACGGACGCAAATGAGTCACCGAAGCGGCATCAGACTTGGCCGATCAACCGCCGATGGAAGAGACGATGAGCCAGCCAATCCGAATCCTGCTCCAGACGACCATCCCGCCGATCGCCGACGACTGGAACATCGCGCGATTCTCGATGCTGCGCGATTATCTCGCTGGGCTTGCCGATGATGAAGGCGAGCCCTTGTGCGACGTGATCGCGCGTGACCGCGCTTCGGCCGGCGGCCCCGATCCCGTTCTCTCGGCAATCGATCGGTCCAGCTTTGACCAGCTTTGGCTGTTTGCGGTCGATACGGGCGACGGATTGGATCCTGAAGATTGCGCGGCGATCGGGCGGTTCCGGAAAAATGGCGGTGGGCTGCTGGTAACGCGCGACCACATGGATCTGGGAAGTTCGGTCTGCTCGCTTGGCGGTGTCGGCGATGCGCATTTCTTCCATAGCCGGCATGTCGATCCGGACCCCGCGCGGCACGTCGCCGACGATCGCGAGACCGCTGCGATCCTGTGGCCGAACTATCACTCCGGATCGAATGGCGACTTCCAGGAAATCGACATCGTCGCCCCACCGCATCCGCTGCTGCATAATCCTGCCGCGCACGACGGGCTCGTCCATTACCTGCCCGCGCACCCTCATGAGGGTGCGGTTGGCGCACCGCAGGGCGACCTCACGGCGCGCGTGATCGCCACCGGGACGAGCAAGGTGACGGCTCGAAAATTCAATATCGCAGTTGCGTTCGAGCCGTCGGCAGATGGCGGCCCCGCGCTTGCCGAATCCACCTTCCATCATTTCGCGGACTATAATTGGGATCCCTCGGCAGGCTGCCCCAGCTTCGTGACCGAACAACCGGGATCGGGCCTCGTGCATTCGCCCGAGGCACAGGAGTCGGTGCGGCAATATGCGCGTAACGTCGCCTTATGGCTTGCGGGTCGATTGGCGGTTGAGCCGTGGATGGCCGGCTGACAGACCGCTCCGGCCCAACTACTTGGCCGTTATGACGGCTGGCTCGAGGTCAGCCCCGAAGCAGCTGGTAGCAAGCGCCTCAACCGCCGATCCTGAACATCTCGACGCCATGGGGCTCGACCGTCGCCGAGATCCTGCCGGCCCAACGCCCGATATCCTTGTGCGTCCAGAGATTGCGGACCTCGGCGCGGACCCCGGCTGGCCAGCCGATATGGCTGTCGGTCGCCTCGATCACCGCCGGCGTGTCGCCCCGATTGAACAGGATGATCGCGCGTGCCCCGCCGGAAAGCGGCTTCACCCAGACTTCGCTGGTGCCGTTTTGCGCGACGCGATGCCCCTGCACGCCGAGCGGATCCTGGTCGACGGCAATCACGTCCCGGTTGAGCAGGATGGATTTGGTGGCCTCGTCCATATGCGCGATGTCGTTGCCCGCGATCAGCGGCGCGGCCATCATCGCCCAGAGCGAGAAATGCGAGCGATATTCGACCGTGCTCATCCCCCCATTGCCGACTTCGAGCATATCGGGGTCGTTCCAGTGGCCCGGCCCGGCGAACGGCCATAACGGCTCATTCCAGTCGAGCAGCTGGAGCATCGGATGCTCCCAGTCGTGCGCCTTCTTCTTCGTCCCGAAATCGTCCGAGATGTCGCCGGTGGTGCGCCACAGATTGCCGACGTTCCGCGCCCAGAGCCAGGGCTTGGCGCTGCCCCATTCGCACATCGAAAAGACGATATCGCGGCCGGTCTGGCGGAGCGCGTCGGCCATCAGCGCATAGGCTTCCTGCGCGTTGCGATCGCCCGTGGTGCACCAGTCATATTTCAGATAATCGACACCCCAGCGCGCATAGGTCAGCGCGTCCTGATATTCATGCCCCTGGCTGCCCGGCCGTCCACCGCAGGTCAGGCGTCCGGCGTCGGAATAGATGCCGAACTTCAGCCCCTTCGAATGGACGTAATCCGCAAGCGCCTTGATGCCAGACGGGAATTTCTTCGCGTCGGCGGTGATGAACCCATTGGCATCGCGCGGCCCGTGCCAGCAATCGTCAATCACGACATAGTGATAGCCTGCGTCGCGCATGCCCGAGCTGACCATCGCGTCCGCCGTATCGCGAACGGTCTGCTCGCTGATGTTGCAGGCGAATTTGTTCCAGCTGTTCCACCCCATCGGTGGCGTCAGCGCGAGGCCGTTGGATCCTTTGTTGACGACTTCCTGGGTCGTCTGCGTCGCCTGTGCCCTTGCCGGGCTGCAGGTGCCCACCAGCGGCGCGATGACCAGAAAGAATGCCATGACTGCCCGTGCGGCACGTTGGAGCAGCGCCTTCGAGTCCCGACCCGTGCCGCCGCTTTGGCCGCCGGCAAAGCCGTTCAAGCGACGCCAATTGGTCCTGTCCTGGACCGAAACCACATGGATCCCGCGCATATTCGCCATGTTCCATCCCCTGTCAGCGAAGCGAAGCGCGTGGCCGTCGCCATTTTGCCACCTGTGCCCTTGGCTCAGATTCCGCCGGCTTTTAATCATACTCATTGCAGGCTGCAAAACGGACTGAGCCGAGAGCTTATGCAGTGGCACCTAGCGCACACCGGCGCTCAGCCTAGCGCACATTTTTTTTGCTGGGCGTTGGCCCGGACAGTGCCGGGCGTCTCAAGAGGATTGGTGGGTCCGCCGGGATTCGAACCCGGGACCTCTCGATTAAAAGTCGCTTGCTCTACCGACTGAGCTACGGACCCGACCGGCGACCGCTCCTATGGATGGGGCGCGGCCGGGTCAACCTCGCCGCGCATTGTCGGACGGTGCCATGACCGGGAATTTTCCAGTTCGGCGCGATTTGCAGCAGAGGATCGAGCGCGAAGCGGCGCTCGTGCAAGTGCCGATGCGGAATCGCGAGGTCGCGACTGGTCCAGCACCCGCCCGACCAGAGCAATATGTCGAGATCGAGCACGCGTGCGCCCCAGCGGCGTCCCCGTCGGCGCCCGAAGCGGCGCTCGATCGCCTTGAGGTGATGAAGCAATTCAGGTGGAGAGAGAACCGACTCGAGCAGAGCGGTGGCATTGGCGAATTGTCGGTGCGAGGGCCCGATCGGCGCGGTTTCGATGATCCGGGATGCCGCGACCGGCTGGATCTGGTCGAGCGCCGCACGCAACACGGCGAGGGGCGCGCCATATCGGCCATGTGGTCGGTTGGACCCCAGGCCGATCACATAGAGGTAGGTCACCCCGCCCGCGCTGCTTCGATATAAAGTTCGCGCAACCGGCGGGCGATGGCACCCGGCGTGCCATCTCCGATCGGACTGTCGTCGATCCGCACCACCGGCAGCACGAAATTGGACGCACTGGTCAGGATCGCCTCGCGCGCGGAGAGCGCCTCGGCGACCGTGAACAGCCGCTCTTCCACCGTCACCCTATCGCGCTCGGCGATGGCGAGCACCGCCTTGCGCGTGCAGCCGGGCAGGATTGCCTGGCTGTTGGGGCGCGTGACAAGCGTTCCGTCGTCCGTGACGATCAGCGCGCTCGAGGATGCGCCCTCGGTCACGAAGCCTTGGTCGTCGACCAGCCAGGCTTCCTGTGCGCCGGCGGCGGCCGCCTCGCGCTTGGCGAGGACCTGGCCGAGCAGCATGATGCTCTTGATGTCGCGCCGTGCCCAGCGTGGATCGGGGATGGTCTTGACCGCGATGCCCGTCTTCGCCGTCGGCCGATCGACGATGTCGGCGGCCTGGGTGAACATGAACAAGGTCGGTTCGGTCGATGGCGCGAGGAAGTCGCGCTCGGCCGGGCCGCCGGTCAGCTGGAAGTAGAGGCCGCCCTGGTCGAGCGCGTTGCGCGCGATCAGCTCGCGCTGCGCCGCCTCGATCTGCGTGATCGGGATCGGCAAGCGAAGATCGAGGCCGGCGGCTGACCGTTCGAACCGCGCCAGATGCGCCGCAGAGTCGACCAGCCGGCCGTCGAGCACGGCGGTGAACTCGTAGATGCCGTCGCCAAAGAGGAAGCCGCGATCCTGCGCCGAGACCTTGGCGCCGGCCAGCGGCACGAAATCACCGTTGAGCCAGGCGATCCGCTCCATCAGATGTCCTGCACCAGCCGGCCGTAAAGCTCGGGCCGGCGATCGCGGAAGAAGCCGAAGGCGGCGCGGTGGCGCTTGACGCGATCGAGGTCGAGCGCGGCGGTGATCACGCCTTCCTCCTCGCGGTCGAGTTCGGCCAGGATGTCGCCGCGCTCGTCGCAGATGAAGCTGGTGCCGTAGAAGGTCTGGCCATGTTCGGTGCCGACCCGGTTGGCGGCGACCACGGGCACGACGTTGGAGACGGCATGGCCGACCATCGCCCGCCGCCACAGCCGCGCCGTGTCGAGGCTGTCGTCATGCGGCTCGCTGCCGATCGCGGTCGGGTAGAACAGGATTTCCGCGCCCATCAGCATCATCGCGCGCGCGGTTTCGGGATACCATTGGTCCCAGCAGACGCCGACGCCCAGCTTCGCGCCCGGAGCGGAGGGCGGTCCTTCCCACACCTTGAAGCCGGTATTGCCGGGGCGGAAATAGAATTTTTCCTCATAGCCCGGCCCGTCCGGGATATGGCTCTTGCGATAGACACCCTGGACCTTGCCGTCGGTGCCGATCATCGCCAGCGAATTATAGAAATGCGGGCCGTCGGCTTCAAAGAAGCTGGTCGGGATCGACACCCTCAATTCGGCGGCGAGCGCCTGCATTGCCTGCACCGCCTTATGCTCGCCGGTCGGCTTGGCATTGGCGAACAGGCCTTCATCCTCGACCCGGCAGAAATAAGGGCCTTCGAACAATTCGGGCGGCAGGATCACCTGTGCACCCCGGCTCGCGGCCTCGCGCACACGCGCCGAAACCTTGGCGATGTTCGCGTCGATATCCTCGCCGAAAGCGAGCTGGATCGCGGCGACGGTCACTTGGGTCATGCGCTCGGTACCTGCTGGCTGATGCAGTGGAAGCTTCCCCCACCGGTCAGGATATGGTCGGCCCGTAGCCCGATCGCAACGCGCCCCGGGAAGAGCGCGCCGATCGCGGCGACGGCGGCGGCATCGTTGGGCGCGCCATATTGCGGCACGATGACGGCCGCATTGCCGATATAGAAGTTCATGTAGGAGGCGGGGATCGCTTCCCCCTCGACCTCAACCAACCCCGGCGAGGGGAGGGGGACGACCTCGACGCCGAATGCCTGCGCGCGCGCCAGCGCATCACGGTAAACCTGGGCATTGGGGTCGTCCTCGCCCGCAGATTCGGGGATGGCGAGCCGACCGGGCGCCACGAAGCGCGCCAGATTGTCGACATGGCCGTCCGTATGGTCGTTGGCGAGCCCATCGCCCAGCCAGAGCAGGCGGTCGATGCCCAGCCCTCGCTGAAGCCCAAGCTCGATATCCTGGCGCAGCATGCCGGGATTGCGGTTGGGATTGAGCAGGCATTGCTCGGTGGTGACCGCCAGGCCGGTGCCGTCGACGTCGATCGCGCCGCCTTCGAGCACCCAGTCATGGCTGTCGACAGGGAAGCCAGCGGCCTCGGCGAGCCGGCCGCCGACGCCTTCGTCGCCCGGCAGATGATATTTGCCGCCCCACCAGTTGAAGTCGAACCGCGCCGCACGCCGGCCTTGGGCTCCGGTGGTGATGATCGCGCCCGTGTCGCGCAGCCAGATGTCGCCGAAGGGCTGGACCTGCACCTCGGCCGCATCGCCCGCCTGCGCACGTGCCTCGACGGCGGACTCCTCGTCCGCGGCGACCAGGATCACGCGCTCGCCGCGCCCGCCGGCATGCACCGCACGCGCGAATGCCACCACCTCCGCACGGGCCGGAGCGAGGTCGTCCTCCCATAGTTCCGGATGGCTGGGAAAGCCGATCCATACCGCATCGTGCGGCGTCCATTCGGCGGGCTGACGCGTCACTTCTCGTCTCCGGTGAGGTGGGCGGCCCCCATGGCATCTCCTCAAAATGGTGGCAACTTCGCTTGCGGCGGGGGCGACAAATTGAGACAGAAGGCGTCGTTGTTTGGGGGAGGGACATCTTGTTTTCGTTGTACAAATTGGCGCGTTTGACCCTTGCCTCGACCTTGCTTGCGGGCGTGGCCGGGCAGGCGCTCGCGGCAGAGCCCGCCCCCATGGCACGGGACGTCGCGGCCAAGATTTTCGGTTCGCGTCCCGCGGTTACGCAGATGAGCATTGCTCCCGACGGCAAGCATATCGCTTACGTTGGTGCGGCGGCCGGGCAGGCAACCGCGCTCGTCGTGGGCGATATGGCCACCGGCGAACTCAAGGTGGTCAATTATACCGATGGAAAGCCGCTCAACCTGATGAATTGCGACTGGTCCTCCAACGATCGACTCGTCTGCCAGAGTTACGGTTTGGACATCGCTTATGGAAAACGCCTTTCCTACACGCGATTGGTCGGGCTCGATCTTGACGGCAAGAACCAGCGGTCTCTGGCGGCTCCGATGGCATCCGGATCGGCCGGGCTGAACCAATATGATGGCGAAGTGATCGACTGGCTTGGTCATAAGGATGGCAAGGTGCTGATCGCACGCAACTATGTGGCCGGCCCGTCCACCGGCCATATGGGTGGTCCGGGTCCGGAAGGGATCGCGGTCGATCTTGTCGATAGCCGCACGGGCGTGGGGCGAACGGTCGAACGTGCGCGCAAGAATGCCGACACCTATCTGACCGACGGCCGGGGAAATGTCCGGATCATGGGCATCCTCCGGACCGATGCCTCGGGCGAGCAGCTGACCGGGGAAGAGGTTTACGAATATCGCCAGCGGCCCGAGGCGGCTTGGCAGCCCTTTTCCGTCGTCGACAATAAGGGCAAGGGGACCGTGCCGGTTGCCGTCGATCCCGTTCTCAATGCCGCCTATGTTTTGAAGGACCGTGCAGGCCGCAAGGCCTTGTTCCGGGTCGCGCTCGACGGCTCGATGAAGGAAGAGCTGGTCCTCGATAATCCGCGCGTGGATGTGGACACGATCGAGCTCATCAACGATCGCGTGATCGGCGGCGCCTATGACGCCGAGCGGAAGACGATCGTCTATTTCGACCCGGAGTATCGCAAGCTGGCCGAAGCCCTCGGGCGGGCCCTCCCCAATTCGCCGCTGATCGATTTCGAGGCCGCAACGCCCGACGAAAAGATCCTGCTGATCCGTGCCAGCAGCGACACGGACGAGGGGCGGTTCTACGCCTATAACAAGGACACGCACGCGCTTCAGCAGCTCATGTCGGTTCGGCCGGCGGCGGAAGGGCATGTGATGGCGACCGTGCAGCCGATCACGTACAAGAGCTTCGACGGAACCGACATTCCGGCCTATTTGACGCTCCCGCCCGGCAGCTCGGGAAAGAATTTGCCCGCCATCGTCATGCCGCATGGCGGGCCTGCATCGCGGGACGTCTGGGGATTCGACTGGCTGGCGCAATTCTTCGCCGCCAGAGGCTATGCCGTGATCCAGCCGGAGTTCCGCGGCTCGACCGGCTATGGGGAATCCTGGTTCCTCGATAATGGCTTCAAGTCCTGGAAGACGTCCATCGGCGATGTGAATGCCGCCGGTCGCTGGCTGATCGCAAAGGGCATCGCCGAGCCGTCCAAGCTCGGCATCTTCGGCTGGTCTTATGGCGGTTATGCGGCGCTTCAATCGAACGTGCTCGACCCCGACCTGTTCAAGGCGGTCGTGGCCGTCGCTCCCGTGACCGATCTGTACATGCTGCGCCACGAGCGCGAGGGCCTCACCAATGAGGAGGTCAACAAGAAATATATCGGGACTGCGGAGCTGGCCGAGGCTTCTCCGGACCGACATGCGGCGGAGTTCAAGGCGCCGGTGCTCATGTTCCACGGCACCACCGACATCAATGTGGGCTTCGCCGAATCAGAAGCCATGAACAGCGCACTGCGCAGTGCCGGCAAGCAGAGCGAGCTGGTCCGCTATCCGGGCCTGGATCACCAGCTGTCTGACAGCTCCATCCGCGCCGACCTGCTCAGCAAGGCGGACGCCTTTCTTCATAAGGCCATGGGGATCGCGGAATAAGAAACGAGGCCGGCAGCACGCCCTGCTCATCGGCTTCACTCCCGGCGACGCTCGAAAAGCGCGCCTTTGCGCGATCATAGCTGCCGAAACGGTGGCAATGACGCTTGCAAGACCGGCCCGGATGCGGAAGCCTCTGCCTCAAGGGGAGGATTTCGAATGATGATCGGACGGCGTTTGCGTGTGGGCGCGGCGATAAGCGCGCTGGCGGTTGCATGGGCCACGGCGGGCCATGCGGCGGATGCGCCGGCAAAGCCCGATGCTGCTGCCCTCGCCAAATTGTTCGGCACGCTACCGCGGGTGCGGGACATCAGCCTCTCCCCGGACGGCAAGCAGGCTGTCATCGTCTCGCCCGGCCCCGACATCGCCACCTACGCCATCGTGCTCGATGCCGAGACGCGTGCGGCGCACCTCGCCGGCCGCCAGGATGGCAAGCCGATGCGGCTGGAGGAGTGCGGCTGGGCGTCGAACAGCCGGATCGTCTGCGCGCAATCCGGCGTCGCCTTCGATAATGACCCGCCGATTCCCTATACGCGCACCGTCGCCTTCGATTCCGACGGCAAGAATCCGCTCTATATCGGCCGGCGGACGAGCGTGGATTCAGAGCGGCTCAGCCAGTTCGACGGACGGGTGATCGACTGGCTGCAGGGGGACGGCCACGTCATCATGACCCGGGACTATGTTCCCGAATATAATCGCGGCAATTTCTCCGGGCGCGCCGATGACGGACTCGGCGTCGATCGCGTCGACGCGCTCACGGGCAAGGGCGACACGGTCGAGAAACCCGACAACAAGGTCAAGGACTATATTTCGGATGGGCAGGGCAATGTCCGCATCAAGGCGGTGCCATCCGCAGATGATCGGGGAATATTGAACGGCGGTACGACCTATTTTTATCGTCCGGTCGGCGAGAACAGGTGGAAAATCTTCTCGAAGACGGACGGGGATGCCGACGCCTTCGTGCCCATGGCGGTGGATGGCGGCAAGAATCTGGCTTATGCGGTCAAGCCGCTGGACGGGCACGACGCTATCTACAGCGTCTCGCTCGATGGCAATTTCACGTCCCAGCTCGTCGCCAGCCATCCGCAGGTTGATGTGGATGACGTCATCACGATCGGACGGCACGGCCGCGTCATCGGCGCGCGTTATACCACCGACCGGCGGCAAGCCGACTATTTCGATCCGGAATACAAGAAGATCGCCGCCATGCTTGCGAGGGCGATCCCGAGCACGCCGCTGATCCACATCGTGAGCGCGAGCGCGGACGAACAGAGGCTGGTCATCTTCGCCGGCA
>Ga0207698_10000353_pt1 | contig 27046 bp, 16 predicted proteins | sample KBSCornC22_FD_184298 | JGI IMG/M metagenome (GOLD analysis project Ga0207698, IMG submission 184298) | Corn rhizosphere microbial communities from Kellogg Biological Station, Michigan, USA - KBS Corn C2-2 (SPAdes) (version 2) | ecosystem: Host-associated > Plants > Roots > Rhizosphere > Soil ... | reverse complement strand
CTGACGCATATGGGATTCAACGGGGCACTGGACAGCGTTGCCGCGCACACCGGCGCCAGTGGCGCCCAGCGGATTTCACGGACATTGGCGTGGGCCGTGATGCCCGGCTTGGTGGAGAGATGCACCCCCGCGCCGGCGGAATGGGATTGGCCGTCCAGCGGCGTCGCGGTGGGTATGGTGGGTGCGGCGTGGCCGCCGGCCGTCACCGAAAGGATGTTGCCGTCACGCTGCCAGACCGGCGCCGTCGCGGTGTCCTTCGTCACGGTGTCTTTCTTGGCGTGCGCAGGCTGTTGCACCGCCGGAATCACCGGCATGGTCGTCGTCTGGCCGAACGCCCACGCCGGCAGGGCCATGCCCAAGCCGGCGAGCATTACGTTGGCCAAGCATCGACGCATCTGAAAGGTCCGGATCAGTGAATTCCCAAGGCATCACCCGGCACGGCCAAACCGTACCGACTTTGGGTGTGATTGTACGCCACCAAATTACATTTTGCTAACAATTGCTGGACTGGTCGGTGCTGCATTCCTTTCCTTCAATGCGAGCGTGGCCGCGGCACCATTTTCGCCGTTTGCGGTCGCGGAATCCGTTACGGGACGAGCATTTCTGATCTCGCACACGCGCTTCCCCGTGCGACTGACGTTACACTCACACCAATGCAGGGGGTTGGACCATTCATGGCAGGCAACGTTCACCATCTGGCCACTCCGGCTAGTCCGTCGCCCGTCGCGGCCGCCTCGTTGCGGGCCAGCGGGGCGCTCTGGGCGGCGGGAAGCCTGGACCAGGTGGTTGCGGCCGCGCGCGCGTTGCTCGCCGATCTTGTACCGGGCGCGGCCGTACAGCGCTGCGCTGGCAGCGACGGTGACGGACTCGGGGCACCGCCCGATCATCGGGTGCAGGTGCCGCTTTCCGATCGCGAAGCACTGGTCCTGACCGCCAACGGCTCTCCAGAGACCGGCGCCGTACTGCAAGCCGCAGCCGACCTGATCGGCGCGCGGGTCGGCGCACTCGGCCGACAGACCGCGATGGCGGAATCGGTCGAACAACTCGGCCGTGCCGAGAAATTGCAGCGCGCGCTGTACGCCATCGCCGATCAGGCAAGCGCGGCCGGTGCCGACATCACAACGATGTTCGGGGCGCTGCACCAGATCGTCGGCACCTTGATGTACGCGCAGAATTTCTTCGTGACGTTGTACGACGCTTCCCGCGACAGCGTACGGTTCCCTTATTACGCGGACGTGGCGGATCCGAGTATTCCGGACCCGCACCACGACATGTCGATGGGAGAGATCGAACGCGGACCCACCTGGTACGTGATCCGCGACGGCAAGCCGCTGATGGGCTCGCTGGAAACACTGAAGCTTCAGGTGAGCGGACCGTTCCACAGTTCCGGCACCGATTGCGTGGACTGGCTCGGAGTGCCGTTGCTGCGCGGAAGCGAAGTGGTCGGCTGCGTGGTCGTGCAGAGCTACGACGACGCACACCACTACGACGAGCAGGACAAGGCCCTGCTGATCTACGTGGCGCAGCACATCCAGACCGCGCTGGAACGCCGCCTCGCGCACGCCGAACTGGAACACCGTGTGGGCGAACGGACCGAAGCGCTGCGCGATGCCAACCGCGTGCTGCAGCAACAGGTGCTGGAACGCCAGCGCGGCGAGCGCTTGCAGGCCGCACTGTTCCGGATCGCGGAACTGGCCACCACCACCGACAGTATCGACAACTTCTACGCCGCGGTGCATCGCGTGGTCGGCGGTCTGCTGTACGCGCGCAATTTCTATATCGCGCTGCTGTCCGAGGACAGCGCCGAACTCACCTTTCCCTATTCGGTGGACGAACGCGACCAGAGACGCCTGCCGCGCAAACTCGCGAACGGCCTGACCGAATACGTGCTGCGGCACAGCACCGCGCTGCTCGCGAACGCCCCCGAAATCGAACGCTTGCGCGTCAGCGGCGAAGTGGCGCAACACGGCACCGATTCGGTGTGCTGGCTGGGCGTGCCGCTGGTGTGCGCCGAACACACCGTGGGCGCGCTGGTGGTGCAAAGTTACACGCCGGAACACCACTACAGCCTGCGCGATCAGGAACTGCTCACGTTCGTGTCCTACCACATCGCGAACGCGCTGGAACGCGTGCGCGCCGCCGAAACGCTGCGGCGCGCCTATTCCAACCTCGAACACCGTGTCGGCGAACGCACGCGCGCGCTGGCGCTGGCCAATCGCGATCTCCGCGCGCAGATCGCCGAGCGCGAACGCATCGAGGCGCGCCTGAAATACGAAACCTTGCACGACTCGCTGACCGGCCTGCCCAACCGCAGCCTGCTGATGCAGCGGCTGGAGCACGCGCTGGAACGTTTCCATTCCGAACCGGGCAAGGGTTTCGCGGTGCTGTTCATGGACCTTGACCGATTCAAAGTCATCAACGATTCGGTCGGCCATCTGATCGGCGACGACCTGCTGTTCCAGGCCGGCGGCCGCATCCGTGCCTGCCTCAAATCCGAAGACGTGGTGGCGCGCCTCGGCGGCGATGAATTCGGCGTGCTGCTGGAAGGCATCACCGACGCGGACAAGGCCTGCCGCATCGCCAAGCGCATCATCGATGATTTGAACGCGCCGTTCCGCCTCGCGGCGAAAGAGCTGTTCACGTCAACCTCGATTGGTATCGCGTTGGCAGCCGAGCATTACAAGCATCCCGAGGAGTTGCTGCGCGACGCGGATTCGGCGATGTACCGCGCCAAGGCCGATGGCCGCCATCGCTATGCAGTGTTCGACGAAGGCCTTCGCCGCGAAGCGGTCTCGCTGCTGGAAGTGGAAAACGATTTGCGCCGCGGCCTGACGCGCGATGAGTTCGTGGCTTACTACCAGCCGGTGGTGAATCTCGCGGACGGCAGCGTCGCGGGTTACGAAGCGTTGATGCGCTGGCGTCATCCGCAGCGCGGCCTGTTGCTGCCCGGCGAATTCCTGAGTGTCGCCGAAGACACGGGCGCTTCGGAAACCATGGACTGGCAGATCTTCGAGCAAGTGTGCCGCGGCGCCGCGGCCCTCATCGGAGGCCGCGATCTTTTCGTTGGCATCAACCTGTCGGCCCGCCATTTTCGCAACCCCGATCTCGATCGCCGCCTGCTGCGGTTGCTGGCCGACCACGACATGTCGCCTTCCAACCTGCGGGTCGAGGTCACCGAACGCGCGATGCTGGAGAATCCGCCCGAAGCCAAGCGCATACTGCAGACACTGCGCGGCGCCGGCATCGGGATCGCGCTGGACGACTTCGGCACCGGCTATTCATCGCTGTCCTACCTGCACCAGTACCCGGTGCAGGCGTTGAAGATCGACCGCTCGTTCATCACCAGCCTGACCGCGGAAGGCGAAGGCAGCAGCGACGCGGTGATCCGCACCATCATAGCGATGTCACGCCTGCTGTCGATGCAGGTGATCGCCGAGGGCGTGGAAACCGTGGAGCAGCGCGACCTGCTGCTGAAGATGGGCTGTCGCTACGCGCAGGGCTTCCTGTACGCGCCGGCGCAACCCCTGGAAGTCTGGGTCGGCAGCACGGTGGCCCCTCCTTTGACGGAATGACGCCGGCATGACCGGTTTCGCCGCCGGCGTCCGCGGTGCGCGGCGCCCGTTCGTGCGTCGATGGCTGCGGCGGCTGTTGTGGCTGGTCGTGGCGTTCATCGCGGCGACATGGCTGCCGGTGCTGATCCTGCGCTTCGTGCCGCCGGTCACCAGCGCCTACATGCTGGAACGACGGGTTTCCCAGGCGTGGCAGGGCAACCATCGATTTACCCTGCACTACGAGTGGGTGCCGTGGAAGCGGATCGCGCCGGTCGCGCCGCTGGCGATGGTGGCCAGCGAAGACCAGACTTTCCCGTTCAACCATGGCTTCGACATTCCATCGATCCGTTCGGCCATCGACGAAGCCGAGGCCGGGGGCCGGCTGCGTGGCGCCAGCACGATCACCCAACAAACCGCGCGCAACCTGTTCCTGTGGAGCGGCGGCGGCTTCTTCCGCAAGGGCCTGGAAGCGTGGTTCACGGCGCTGATTGACATCACCTGGCCCAAGCACCGGGTGCTCGAGGTATACGCCAATATCGCCGAACTTGGCGACGGGGTTTACGGAGTCGAAGCCGCCTCGCAAGCCTTCTTCCACCAACCCGCGTCGCGCCTGACCACCCATCAGGCCGCATTGCTCGCGGCGGTGTTGCCCGATCCGCGCGACTGGCACGCCGACCGGCCATCGCCGTACATCCAGCGTCGCGCAGCATGGATCCAGCAGCAGATGCGGCAATTGGGCGGGGTGTCCTACGTTCTCGACCCGCACCCGAAACGGCCGCGGGTTGCGCCGACACGCGACCCGCGATGATGGGTCGAATCGCGGAATCTTGACCCCGATCAAGTTTCCGGTGCGAACCTGTAACCAAAGATCACAAAAAAGGGCGCAACCTGGCGCGGTTTGTGCCGATATCGATCAGGAGCACCATCCAGTCGTCGAAAGGGGTCGGCCATGGCCGCGAATGTTCATCTTCTGCCCAGAAGCATCCCGGCAGGCCAAACGGCGCCCCCCGCCACCGCGCTGCTGCAGGCCAGCGGCAACCTGTGGGCCGCGCCGGACCTTGACTCGGTGGTGGCGACCGCGAGTGCATTGCTGACAGCCCTGATTACGGGTGCCGTGATCGAACGCCGCGATCGGCACGACGTGCGGCCCTCGGCGCACATCGACAGTGGTCCGCTCCAGATTACGCTTTCCCGGCGCGAAGTTCTGGTCGTCACCCCGCCCCCCGGGCACGGCGACGCGGCCTTGCTTGACGCCGCCGCCGAACTGATCGCCGCACGCGTCGACGCCCTCGACCAGCGCACCGCACTCGCGGAATCGGTCGAACAACTCGGCAAATCCGAACGCCTGCAACGCGCGCTGTATGCGATCGCCGACCAGGCCAGCGCCGCCGGCACCGATCTCACCTCGATGTTCCGGGCCTTGCACGAGATCGTCGCGTCGCTGATGTACGCCGAGAACTTCTACATCGTCCTGTATGACGCGAAGCGGGATACCGTGCGGTTTCCTTACTATGCGGATACGGTCGACCCGGAGCTCCCGTTCCCGGACAGCGATCTCCCGATGACGGATATCAGCCATGGCCCGACGTGGTACCTGATCCGCGAGGGCAAGCCGCTGATGGGTTCGCCGGATGCGATGCCCCGACAGGTCAACGGGCCGTTCCACATCGTCGGCGCCGCGTTCGAAGACTGGCTGGGCGCGCCCCTGCTGCACGGCAACGAAGTGGCCGGTTGCGTGGTGGTGCAAAGTTACGACAAGACCCACCATTACGACGAGCAGGACAAAGCCCTGCTCATCTACGTGGCCCAGCACATCCAGACCGCGCTGGCGCGCCGCCTGGCGCACGTCGATCTGGAACGCCGGGTCGAGGAGCGCACCCTCGCGCTCAGCGAGGCCAACGACGTGCTGCAGCAGGAAGTGCTGGAACGGCAGCGCGGCGAGCGCCTGCAGGCGGCGCTGTTCCGGATCGCCGAGCTGGCCAGCAGCACCGATCAGCTCGAAGAGTTCTATGCATCCATCCACCGCATCGTGGATGACCTGATCAACGCACGCAACTTCTGCATTGCGCTCGTTTCCGAGGATGGCGCGGAACTCGGGTTTCCGTACTCGGTGGACGAGTGCGATCGCGAAAACCCGGCCCGCAAGCTGGCGAACGGACTCACCGAATACGTCTTGCTGCACGGTGCGCCCCTGCTGGCGGACAAATCCGAAATCACGCGATTGCGCGCCGCGGGCGCGGTGGGGCATTACGGCTCGATGGCGGAATGCTGGCTGGGCGTCCCACTGATCTGCGCCGAACACGCCGTCGGCGTCCTGGTGGTGCAAAGCTATTCACCCGAATACCACTACAGCCTGCGCGACCAGGAACTGCTGACCTTCGTTTCCTACCACATCGCCAATGCGCTGGAGCGCATACGCGCCAAGGATTCACTGCGACGCGCCTACGCCCAGCTCGAAAACCGCGTCGACGAGCGCACACGCGCACTGGCGCTGGCCAATCGCGACCTGCGCTCGCAGATCACCGAGCGCGAACGCGTCGAAGCGCGGCTGAAATACGAGACGCTGCACGATTCGCTGACGGGATTGCCCAACCGCTCTCTGCTGATGCAGCGGCTGGAACTCGCGCTGGCGCGCTATCACGCCGACCCGAACCAGAGCTTCGCGGTGCTGTTCATGGATCTCGACCGGTTCAAGGTGATCAACGATTCGGTCGGCCACCTGGTCGGCGACGATCTGCTGATGCAGGTCGGCAACCGCGTCCGCGACTGCCTGAAATCCGAGGACGTGGTCGCGCGCCTGGGCGGCGATGAATTCGCGGTGCTGCTGGAAGGCGTCCAAGACGCCATGCGCGCCTGCCAGATCGCCGAACGGATCATCAACGATCTCAATGCGCCGTTCCGGTTGGCCGCCAAGGAACTCTTCACTTCCACCTCGGTGGGCATCGCGCTGGCGGCGCCGCACTACCAGAATCCCGACGAACTGCTGCGCGACGCGGATTCCGCGATGTACCGCGCCAAAGCCGCGGGCCGCCACCGCTTCGCGGTGTTCGACGACGACCTCCGAAAGGAAGCGGTGTCGCTGCTGGAAGTCGAAAACGACCTGCGGCGCGGACTGACGCGCCACGAATTCGTGCCGTACTACCAACCCGTGGTCGACATCGAGAACGGCGACGTGGTCGGCTACGAGGCATTGATGCGCTGGCGCCATCCGCAGCGCGGCGTACTGTTGCCGGGGGCCTTTCTCAACGTGGCCGAAGACACCGGCACGTCGGAAACCATCGACTGGCAAATCTTCACCCAGGTCTGCCGCGACGCCAACGCGCTGACCGGGAGCAACGACGCCTTCGTCGCGATCAATCTTTCCGCGGGCCATTTCAGCAGTCCGCGCTTCGACCAGCGCCTGCTGGGCTTGCTGGCCGAATACAACGTGCCGGCCTCACGCCTGCGCGTCGAGGTAACCGAGCGCGCGCTGCTGGAAAACACGCCCGCGGTGAAACGCACCCTGCAGGTTTTCCGCGATGCCGGCATCAGCATTTCGCTGGACGATTTCGGCACAGGTTATTCGTCGCTGTCGTATCTGCACCAATATCCGCTGCAGACGCTCAAGATCGACCGTTCGTTTGTCGCCAACCTCAGCGCGGGCGAGGAAGGCAGCAGCGACGCCGTGATCCGCGCGATCCTCGCGATGGCGGAAACGCTCTCGATCGAGGTGATCGCCGAGGGCGTCGAAACTCCGCTGCAGCGTGACATGCTGCGCCAGCTCGGCTGCCGGCACGTGCAGGGCTTCCTGTACGCGAAGGCACAGCCGGTCGACACCTGGATCGGCGACTCCGCACCCAATTTCGCCGCGTGACGTCCGCACCCCATCGTGCCTGACGGTGCCATGAAGGCCGGGATCCGCGTTCCGCCGGGGCGCGTCACAAGCGCTAGAATCGAGCGACCTTCCGCAATCCCGAGAACACGGCCATGCGACAGGTCAGGCATTTACTGGAAGAAAAGGGCGGCGAGGTTTACACCATCACGCCGGAAGCGCCGGTGCTGGATGCAATCCGGCTGATGGCGGAGCGCCGCGTTGGCGCCCTGCCGGTGATGCGGGGCGAGGCGCTCGCCGGCATCGTCACCGAACGCGACTATGCGCGGAAGGTAATCCTGAAAGGCCGCTCTTCGCGGGAAACACCGGTGTCGGAAATCATGACGCCCGCGCCCACCACGGTTTCGCTTGGCACCACGGTGGATGAATGCATGCGCCTGTGCACGGAGCTGCGGGTTCGCCATCTGCCGGCGGTCGAAGGCAACCGGCTGATCGGGATCGTGTCGATCGGCGATCTGGTGAAGGCGGTAATCGATGATCAGGCGGCGGAGATCGACCACCTGCAGCGCTACATCGCGGGTTGAAGGGGACGCAGCAAGCATGCGCCCCTGAAGCGAACGCCGCCAGTCATCCATGACCAGCCGACATGCCACGCGCGCGCTGCCACCGGCATCGCGCAGGCGCGTGTCATTTCACCTGCGACACCATCCACTTCACCGTGGCTTCCACCTGCGCATCGGAGAGCGCCGGATTGCCGCCCTTGGCCGGCATGTGGTTGCCATCGGGACCGGTGTAGCCATCGATCGCATGCTTGACCAGCGTGTCGATGCCTTCCTTGATGCGCGGCGCCCACGCGGCCTTGTCGCTGATCTTCGGAGCGCCCGCGGCGCCGGTCGAATGACAGGTGGTGCACAGATGATCGAAGATCGCCTTGCCGTCGGTGGTACCACCATAGGCGACCTGTGAGGCGGCAGCTTGGGTCGCGGCGGCCTTGGCGGCTTCCATCGCGGCGCGTCCGGTGTTGCCCGCGTAGACCGCGCTGACCGGACTGATGCGCTCGCCCGCTTGCTGCACTTCCCGCTGATTGCTCTCTCTCGGCAAGGTCGTCCACACGATCGCGCCGATGATGATCAACACCACCGCGAGGCTCGCGAGCATGGCGATCATGATCGCGAAATGCTTCATGAAGGTACGATCGGATGGGGTGAGATGCGTGCTCACTTGCGAACTCCGGTTGGAAGGCGAACGGCGTCCCCGGGCCCCCGTGGCCGCCGCATATCCGCGCAAGTATAGCGTCCCGGCGATGCGTCACCAAATGCGCCCGCGTTGACCTCGACTAAACGCCGCGTCGTGTACAACACAAGCCTTTCGTCGCGCACCACCGGACAAGGGATGGCTGACCACCACTTCGACTTGATCGTGATCGGCTCGGGTCCGGGCGGCGCCGCGCTGGCGCAACGGCTGGCGCCATCGGGCAGGAAGATCTTGATGCTGGAACGTGGGGACTGGCTCAAGCGTTCGCCCGACAACTGGAGCCCGAAGTCGGTCTTCATCGACAACATTTATCAGGCCGACGAGACCTGGTACGACAAACACGGCACGGCTTTTCATCCCGGCCTGCACTATTTCGTGGGCGGCAATTCCAAGATGTACGGCGCGGCCTTGTTCCGCCTGCGCGAACGCGATTTCGGGGAAATCCGACACGCCGACGGCGTCTCGCCCGAGTGGCCACTGAAGTACGACGTGTTCGCGCCGTATTACGACGAAGCGGAAAAGCTCTTTCATGTGCACGGTGCAGCCGGCGAGGACCCGACCGAGCCGAGCCGCGACACGCCGTATCCGTTTCCGCCGGTCGCGCACGAACCGCGGATGCAGCAATTGTCCGACGCCTTCACGCGCCAGGGCCTGCACCCGTTCCACTTGCCACTCGGCATCCTGCTGGACGAAACCGGCGGCATGGTCGCACGCCACAGCCCGTGCATCCGCTGCGGCGCGTTCGACGGGTATCCGTGTCCGACCAATGGCAAGGCCGACGCCGAAATCATCTGCATCAATCCGATGCTGGCCGTGTACCCGAACGTGACGCTGATGACCGGCGCATACGTTTCGCGGCTGGACACCGATGCATCGGGCCGCGTCGTCAATGCTGTGCAGGTGGAACGCGACGGCTCGAAGGAAACGTATTCCGCCGACATCGTGGTGGTCGCGTGCGGCGCGCTGTCCTCCGCCTTGTTGCTGCTGCGCTCGGCCAACGACAAGCATCCCGACGGACTTGCCAATGGTTCCGACCAGGTCGGGCGCAATTACGTCCGCCACAACCAGTCGGTGCTGATGGCGATCACGCGCGAGCCGAACGACACGATTTTCCAGAAGACGGTGGCCGTCAGTGACTTCTATTTCAGCGCGGAGGATTGGCAGTTCCCGCTCGGCCTGATCCAGATGACCGGCAAGTCGCACGCCGACACGATCCGCGGCGAGGCGCTGCCGGACTGGCTCGAATGGTTGCCCGAGAAGCCGTTCGAATACATCGCCCGCCATTCGCTGGATTTCTGGCTGTCCAGCGAAGACCTGCCACGTCCCGAGAACCGCATCCGCTACGACGGCGACCGCGTGGTTGTCGAGCAGACCGACAACAACATGGAAGCGCACCACCGACTCAAGGCGAAACTGGAATCACTGCTGAAACCGATCGGCGCGCATCCGCACACGCTGCGGCGCACGCAATATCTCGGCAAGGACATTCCGATCGGCGGCACCGCGCACCAGGCCGGCACCGCGCGCTTCGGCAGCGATCCGGACACCTCGGTACTCGACCTCGATTGCAAGGCACACGAACTCGACAATCTTTATGTCGCCGACGCGAGTTTCTTTCCGTCGATCGGCGCGGTGAATCCGACGCTCACGATCGTCGCGAACGCACTGCGCGTCGCGGACCGGATCGCGGACCGGATGCGGTGAGGAGCGCCCCATGTGGCTGAATCTCTACTTCATTCCGATCGCTATCCGAGTGTGTCTGGTGGTGCTGTTTCCGTTCAGCGCACTGGACAAGATCGTGTTCTGGAAAGACGCGATCGCACAGGCAGATTCTTCCTTTCTGCCGCGCTGGAGTGGACGCCCGCTGCTCATCGCCGCAATCGTGGTGGAAGCCGCCGCGCCCTTCTGCATCGTGTTCGGCTGGCACGATCGCCTCGCCGCATTCGTGCTGGCGCTGTTCTGCATTGTCACCGCGATCCTGTATCACCCGTTCTGGAAGTTCCGTGATTTCTGGAAATCCGGCAACAGTGTCGCGCGCAGTCATTTCTGGGATTTCCTGAAGAACTTCGGACTGGTCGGCGGCTTGCTGCTGGTGGTGTTCGCAACGCAACTCGCGCCCGCGGACGTCGTCGCGCGCCGGCCATTGTCATCAACCGCCGTATATACACAGGCCGGCGTCGCGCCGCCGCCTGCAGTTTCCGGATGGTCGAGACCACGCTCCGATGGGCACTGACCGCATGAGCACGGACGCGCCCACGCTCGCTTATTGGCATGTATGGACCGACGAACACGGCGTCAGCCACCAGCAACGTCGCACGCTGCACGACTTCGAGCGGCAGAGCATGGGCGGCGCGGCGCCGCAATGGAACGACGTGCTGGAACAAAAGCCGGCGCGCGCGATGTTCAGCGTGCTGCCCGCCGGCTGGATCGGCGACTGGCACGAGAATCCCGCGCCGCAATGGATCGTGCCGCTGTCGGGCCGCTGGTTCGTGGAAACGATGGATGGCACGCGGGTGGAAATGGGCGCGGGCGAGGTCTCGTTTGGCGGCGACCAGGATTGCGTGGCCGACGCGAACGGGCACAAGGGTCATCGTTCCGGAACGGTTGGCGACGAGGCCGCGGTTTTGATGATCGTGCAGATGGACGGCGGCGATGAGTGATTACGAAATCCTCGATCCGCGCTTTCGCTCGATGGTGCTGCCGAACGCACCGCTGGAAAAACTGGCGGACGGGTTCCGCTGGCTGGAAGGGCCGGTGTGGTTCGCCGACATGCAGTGCCTGTTGTTCAGCGACATCCCGAACGACCGCATCATGCGTTGGACGGCGTCGGGCGGCGTATCGGTGTTCCGGCAACCGTCGCGCTTCGCCAATGGCCATACGCGCGATCGCGAAGGACGATTGGTCGGCTGCCTGCACGGCGGCCGTGCGATCGTGCGCACCGAACCCGACGGCAGCGTCACCACGCTGGTCGAACGCTTCGATGGCAAACCCCTCAACTCGCCCAACGACGTGGTGGTGAAGTCCGACGGCACGATCTGGTTTTCCGATCCGCCCTACGGCATCCAGACCGATTACGAAGGCTGCAAGCGCGAATCCGAATTGCCGGCCAACCTGTACCGCTTCGATCCGCGCGACAACACGCTCGACGTGGTGATCGGCGACATCGCAGGTCCGAACGGCCTGTGTTTTTCGCCCGACGAGAAACGTCTTTACGTCACCGACACCGGCGTGCAATTCGAGCCCGATTCGAAACGCTGCATCCGCGTCTACGACGTCGGCGATGACGGCAAGTCGTTGCGCCACGGCCGCGATTTCCATACCGCCATGGCAGGGCACGCCGATGGCATCCGCTGCGACGAAGACGGCAACGTTTGGGCAGCCGTTGGCGACGGCGTACATTGCATCGCGCCCGACGGCACCCTGCTCGGCCGCATCGAGGTGCCGTGCACGGTATCGAATCTGTGCTTCGGCGACCGTCATCGCAGCCGGTTATTCCTGTGCGCCTCGCAGACGTTGTACGCGATCTGGATCAACCGCCGTGGTTCGCAACGGCCGTGAGCCACGGCATCCGCAAGCTGCTGCGCATCGAGCGCAACACCGCAAACCTCGTACGCGCGGTCGCGTTTTATCGCGATGCACTCGGCTTCCGCGTGGAGGATGCGAACGCCACGCCGCCCGCATGGACATTGCTGCCGGGGCTGTGCGATACCGCGCCGCGTTGCGCACTGCTTTCGCTGGGCGGACAAACGCTGCTGCTGACGGAGTTTCCGAACATCATGCCGTATCCGGCCAACAGCACATCGAGCGATTTGTGGTTCCAGCATTGCGCGATCGTGACCGATGACATGCAGGCCATCCACAACCGCGCGATGCGCCACGGCGCCACGCCCATCACGCGCGGGGGTCCGCAAACACTGCCGCCCTCGACCGGTTCGGTCAGCGCACACAAGTTCCGCGATCCGGATGACCATCCGCTGGAACTGATCGCATTCCCCGAAGGCACGGGCGATCCGGTCTGGCAATCGAGGCACGCCGATGGCCCGACGCTCGGCATCGACCACAGTGCGATCAGCGTGGCCGACGTCGAACGCAGCGTGCTCTTCTACGAATTGCTAGGCCTGCACGTCACCGCCCGAGGCGTGAACCAGGGCATCGAGCAACAGCGCCTCGATAACCTGGCCGACGTCGAGGTCGACGTGATTTCGATGCAGCCCGCCGCGCGCACGCCGCATCTGGAACTGCTGGGTTATCGTCAGCCGCGCGGGCGCGCTAACGCATCGGAACGTCTTACCGCCATCGCGGCCGACCGCCTCGTCTGGCAGGCCGACACGGTGGACATGTTGCTGGAAGCGCTGACCGATGGCGATTTCACCGATGCGATCGTCGTCAGCGGATTCGTCCAGGGCGCCACCGTGGCGCTGCTGCACGATCCCGATGGGCATCTGAACCTGCTGGACGAGTCGCCGGCTTGACGCCAACTGCGTCGCGACCGGCGGCCGATACATCGCGGCAACGGCCGTTTCGTTAACATCGAAGGTTCCACAGGACGGAGTGATTCCTCGAGGTGCCGCGCAAACATCGCCCGCAAGCATGGTTTCGCAGATTCAGGATCCGGCGCGCCGCGCGCCGGATCGCGCATGTGCGCACGACTCCGCGCAAGATGCCCGAAGCCGCCGTGGCGATTTCGGCGGCGGCACTTGCGCGTGACCACAACCGGCTCAGCGACGCGCCACCGTTCGATCTTTCGCGCGCGCTGACCACGCACGACCAGACACTGGCGCACGCCTACGCGGTCGCACGCACCGCCGCCATCGAGAACCGGCGCATCGAGCCGGCCGCCGAATGGCTGATCGACAACGTCTACCTGATCCGCAACCAGATTCGCGAAGTGCGCGAAGCGCTGTCGCCGAAGGTGTGGCGACGGTTGCCGCGCCACAAGGCGGCCGACGGCACGATGGTGCCGCGCATCCTGCGGGTGATGCGCGCCTGCATCGCTTCGCTCGACGGCAATCTGGAAGCGGACGCGATCGAGCGCTACCTCGACGATTACCAGCGGCACGGCTCGCTGGACATGGTCGAACTGTGGACGCTGCCGGTGCTGATCCGCGTCACGCTGATCGAAGGCCTGGCCGCCTGCGCCGTCGCGATTGCGCGACGGCTCGAAGCCTATTCGCGCGCGGAGTTCTGGGCCGAACATCTGGGCGAGGTGGCGGCGAACACGCCCGCCGAGATGCTGGTCAGCGTCGCCGAAATGGCGCGCACCGAATCGTTCATCTCGCCCGCATTCGCGGCCGAATTCTACCGCCTGCTGGAAGGCAAGCATCCGTCGCTGAAACTTGCGCTCAGCTTCGCCGAGGGGCAACTGGAACAGCGCGGCACCAGCGTGGGCCGGGTGATCGATGGCGAGGCACGCGAGCAGGCGGCCGACCAGGTCTCCATCGCCAACCGCATCAACAGCCTGCGTCGCGTCAACGAGATCAACTGGTCGGAACTGATCGAACGGGTCGGCGTGGTCGACCGCATTCTGGGGGAAGATCCGGCGGGCGCCTACGCGGACATGGATTTCGGCACCCGCGGCCGCTATCGCCATGCGATCGAGTCGCTGGCCCAGCGCAGCAAGCGCAGCGAACCCGACATCGCGCGATGCGCGATCGATCTGGCGGCGGCCGATCACGACCCCGCCGGCGACCCGCGCGTGCACCACGTCGGCTATTTCCTGATCGGCCCCGGTCGAGCCAGCCTGGAACGCGAACTCGGCGCGCGGGCGCCGGCCGAACACCGCATCTCGGCGCGTCTCAAGCGCTGGCCCTCCGCCACCTATCTCGGCGGCATTTTCATTGCGAGCCTCGTAATCACCGCGCTGGTCTGGTCGGGCCACCGCTGGTACGTGGCACCGATGCCGCTGGCGATCGACATGGTGTTGATGGTCGCCGTCTTCGTGGCCGCCAGCCAGCCGGCGGTCACGCTGGTGAACTGGCTGCTGGGGATGCTGGTGCCCGCGCAACTGCTGCCGAAGATGTCCTTCTCCGGCGGCATTCCCGACGAGTGCCGCACGCTGGTCGTGGTGCCGTGGTTGCTCGGCGGCCCCGAGGGGCTGACCGACCAACTCGATGCGCTGGAAATACGCTACCTCGGCAATCGCGATCCGAACCTGCGCTACGCGCTGCTCACGGATTTCCCCGACGCGCCCGAGCGCGACATGCCGGGCGACGCCGCGCTGCTGCAATTGGCCACGGCGGGCGTCGACCGGCTCAACGCAAAATATCCGCTCAGCGGCAGCACGCGCTTTTACCTGTTCCACCGGCCGCGCGAATGGAACGCGCGGCAATCAGTGTGGATGGGCTTCGAGCGCAAACGCGGCAAGCTGGGTGACCTGAACCGAGTGATGCGTGGCGCGCATCCGGATCGCGCCTTCAGCGTGATGGTCGGCGACCTCGATGCGCTGCAGACCGCGCGTTACGTGATCACGCTGGATGCGGACACCCTGCTTCCGCCGGAAGCCGCGCGCAAGCTGATCGAAACCATGGCGCATCCGTTGAACCGACCATGGTTCAGCAAGGGCTCGCGCCGCGTGGTCGCCGGTTACGGACTTCTGCAGCCGCGCATTTCGGTGACGTGGAGCGCCGATCGCCCCAGCCGCTTCGCGCGCCTGTACAGCGATTCCACGGGTCTGGATCCATACACGCGCGCGGTATCGGACGTGTACCAGGATTTGTTCAGCGAGGCGTCGTTCGTCGGCAAGGGCATCTACGACGTGGATGCGTTCAGTCGCTCGGTCGGCTCGCGTTTTCCGAACGATTTGATCCTGTCGCACGACTTGCTGGAAGGCTCGTACGCGCGCGCCGGACTGGTCAGCGACATCGAACTGATCGAACACCAGCCAAACAGCTTCAGCGTGGACGTGCGCCGTCGCCATCGCTGGACGCGCGGCGACTGGCAGATCGTGCAATGGCTGCTGCCGATCGTGCCCGGCCCGCGCCGGCGCGGCCTGCGCAACACGCTGAAGGCGCACCATCGCTGGAAGATCATGGACAACCTGCGTCGCGGGCTGGTGCCGCTGGCGATGCTGGCGCTGCTGCTGCGCGGCTGGTCGCACGGGTCGTTCGCGGTGTACTGGACGCTGATCGTGGTGGCGTTGCTGCTGGGTGCGCCGCTGCTGATCGCGCTGGTACAGGTGGCGCGCAACCTCAAGCAGCGCGTGCCGCGCCGGCGCTGGCGCAGCACCTGGCGCGGCATCCGCGACGAATTGCTGCGCGACGTGTTTTCGATCGCAACCTTGCCGTTCGAAACCTGGGTGAACCTCGACGCGATCGCCCGCAGTGCCGGGCGGCTGCTGTTCACGCGCCGGCACCTGCTGGAATGGACGCCGATGACCGACGCGATGCGCGGCGCGGCAGCCACGCTCGCGCAGTACGTCCGGCTGATGTGGGTGGCGCCGGCAACGGCGCTGGTGGCAGGCCTCGCGCTCGGCTGGCAGGTGCCCGAGGCACTACCGGCGGCGCTGGCGTTCCTGATGCTATGGTTCATGGCGCCGGCACTGGCCTGGTCGATCAGCCGCACTCCGGAACGCCCGCCGCTGCCGCTGGATGCCGCCCAGCAGATCTTCCTGCGCAGCGTCGCGCGACGCATCTGGCACTGGTTCGACACCTTCGTGAACGCCCGCGAGAACTGGCTGCCGCCGGACAACTGCCAGGCGTTTCCGGTCGAACAGATCGCGCACCGCACTTCGCCGACCAACATCGGCATGGCGCTGCTGGCCAACCTCACCGCCCACGATTTCGGTTACATCACCCGCGCCACGTTGCTGCGCCGCACCGCTGCGACGCTGGAAACGCTGGGGCGCCTGCCGCGGCATCGCGGACACTTCTACAACTGGTACGACACGCTCAGCCTTGAACCCTTGACGCCACGCTACGTGTCCAGCGTGGACTCGGGCAACCTGATGGCGTGCCTGCTGGTGCTGGCCAGTGCACTGGAACACACCGGGGAAGACGCGCTGGTGTCGGTGAACCTCGCGCACGGGCTGCGCGACACCGCGCGCGTGCTGGGCGACCAACTGCCCGGCGTGGACGCCGCCGATCCGCACGCCAACCTTGCGCTGGCCGCGACGCTGACCGAACTCGACGGGCTGGTTGCCGACGCGGTCGGCAACGCCGACAACCTGCCGGTGCTGCACGGCCTGCTGGCGCGCATCGAGGCCGAGTCGGGCAAGCTCGCGCAACTTGCATCCGACAACGCGGTCACCAGCGAATTCGGCGAATGGGTGCGCGTGTTTGCGCGGCAGGCGACGGCCGCCTACGAGGAACTGGACGAACTGGCGCCGTGGCTCGGCCTCGGTGACTGTGGCAGCGACGACGAAATCGCGCGCGCACGGCTGGCGGAACTGGAACGCAACCCTTCACGCGCCCATGCGCAGGTGCTGGCGGGCGACGCCATCCTGCGTCTTGCCAACGAAGGCGCCACCGACGTGTGCGCCGCACTCGACGAGTTGCGCGCGACCCTCAATCGCCAGCACGACGATGCGCTGGCGCTGGCTGTGCAATGCCGCGCGTTCGCGACGGTGGATCTGGAATTCCTGTTCGACGAACGGCGCGAACAATTCGTGATCGGCTACGACGTCGAGCGTGACAAGCGCGATGCCAGCCACTACGACCTGCTGGCGTCGGAAGCACGCACCCTGAGTTACGTCGCGATCGCACAGGGCCAGGTGCCGCCGACCCACTGGTTCAAGCTGGGGCGCCTGTTCACCATCGCGGTCGGGCGGCCCACGCTGGTGTCGTGGAGCGGCTCGATGTTCGAGTACCTGATGCCGCATCTGCTGATGCCGGCCTATCGCAACACGCTGCTGTTCGACACCTGCAGCGCCGCGGTGGGCCGGCAGATCCAGTACGGTGCGCAGCAGCAGGTGCCGTGGGGCGTTTCGGAGTCCGCGTACAACATCACCGACATCAATCTGACCTATCAATACCGCGCGTTCGGCGTGCCGGGGCTGGGCCTGAAACGCGGGCTGGGCGAGGATTTGGTGGTCGCGCCGTACGCCAGTGCGATGGCATTGATGTTCGATCCCACCGCGGCCTGCGACAACCTCGAACATCTGGCCGGCATCGGCGCGCTGACCCGTTACGGCTTCTACGAGGCACTCGACTTCACCGCGGGACGCGTCAGCGAGAACGAAGACTTTGCGCTGGTGAAAAGCTGGATGGCGCACCACCACGGCATGAGCTTCCTCGCGCTGTCCTCGCTGTTGAACGGCCAGCCGCTGCAACAACGCTTCATGCGCGACCCGATGTTCCGCGCCCACGAGCTGCTGTTGCGCGAAAAGATTCCCGAGGCGCGGCCGCGGCATCCGGCCACGCTGGACGTGGAGCAGCCGCGCCGGACCCGCGCGGGCAGCGGCGTGCAGACACGCGACATCACCCGCATGGACACCCCGCTGCCGGAAGTGCACCTGCTGTCCAACGGCAATTACCACGTGATGCTGACCCAGACCGGCGCCGGCTACAGCCGTTGGCGCGACCTCGCGCTCACGCGCTGGCGCGGCGATGCGGTACGCGATGACGAAGGCACGTTCGTATTCGTGCGCGATGTCGAATCGGGCAAATTGTGGTCGGCCACGCAGCAGCCGATGGGCGACGCCGGCGGCAGTTGCAGCGCGACCTTCTCGCAGGCGCGGGCTGAATTCCATCGCACCGACCATGGCATCGCCACCGAAGTGCTGGTCGCGGTGTCGGCCGAGGACGACATCGAACTCAGGCGCGTGCGCCTGACCAACCGCACCCTGAAGACCCGCACGCTGGAGATCACCAGCTACGCGGAAATCGTGCTCGCGCCACCGGATGCCGACGCCTCGCATCCCGTGTTCAGCAAACTGTTTCTTGAAACCGAGTCGGCGCCGGAACTGGACGCGCTGCTGGCGACGCGTCGGCCGCGCAGCCCGGACGAACACAACCCGTGGCTGGTGCACCAGATGACCACCCGTGGTGGCACGCTGGGAAGTGGCGGCTGCGAAACCGATCGCGAAGCGTTCCTCGGCCGGCTGCGCGATCCCGCCCATGCGCGCGCGCTCGGCGATGGCGCGGTGCTTCCCGGACACACCGGCGCGGTGCTCGATCCGATCGTGTCGATCCGCCGCCGCATCCAGATCCGGCCCGGCCACACCGCCGGCCTCGACATCCTCACCGGCGTCGCGCGCGATCGCGAGGCCGCGCTGGAACTGGCGCGGAAGTATCGCGAACGGCATCTGCACCAGCGCGTGTTCCAGTTGGCGTGGACGCACGATCAGGTCGCGCTGCAGCAACTCAACATGAGCGCGGTCGAGGCGCAACGCTATGAACGTGTCGCCAGTGTGCTGCTGTACGGCCCGATCGCCGCGCGCCGCGACGCCGAGGGCAATCTGCCCACGCAATCGGCGTTGTGGAAGCACGGCATTTCCGGCGACCTGCCGATCGTGCTGGCACGGGTCGCCAACGCCAGCCAGATCGATCTGGTGCGCCACCTGATCCAGGCGCACGGCTATTGGCAATTGCGCGGCCTGCACGCGGATCTCCTGATCTGGAACGAGGAGCTTTCCGGCTACCGGCAGGAATTGCAGGAACACATTTTGTACTTGATCGAATCCGGCGCCGAGGCACGCGGCGGCCAAGGGCGCGGCAAGATGTTCGCGTGGCGCCTCGAACACCTGACCGCGCCCGATCGTGCGCTGATGCTGTCGGTCGCGCGCTGCGTGTTCTCGGGCGGCGAAGGCCGCCTGCGCGACCAGATCGCGCGGATGATGCCGGATGCCGATGTCGCGCCACCGGCCAAGTTGGCACTTCGCAAACCGTTGCCCGCGAGTTATGCGTTGCAGCCGCCTTCCGAAGACCTGCGGCTGCGGAACCTGCTGGGCGGTTTCCGCAACGATGGCAGCGAATACACAATCTGGTTGAAACCCGGCGCGCCGACCCCCGCGCCATGGAGCAACGTGCTCGCCAACGAATCGTTCGGCTCGGTAGTCAGCGAATCCGGCGGTGCCTACACGTTCGCCGAGAACGCACACGAATTCCGGTTGACGCCCTGGTACAACGATCCGCTGCGCGATACCAGCGGCGAAGCGATGTGGCTGCGCGACGAAGCCACCGGCGAATTCTGGTCGGTGATGCCGCAGCCCTCGCCGAGCAGCGACGCATATCGCACCTGCCACGGCTTCGGCTACAGCCGCTTCGAACACGCGCACGCCGATCTCTACAGCGAAGCCACCGTATTCGTGGCGCGCGAAGCGCCAGTGAAACTGACGCTGCTGAAACTCGTCAACAAGAGCGACCGCCCGCGCACCGTTTCGCTGACCAGCTACCTCGAATGGGTGCTGGGCGAGCGCCGCGACCGCAGCGGCCGGCATGTCGCCACCCGCATCGACGCCGAATGCGGCGCACTGTTCGCGCACAACCCGTTCAACGATACGTTTTCGTCGCGCATCGCGTTCCATGCGGTTGGCGCGGCACGCCCGGCATTCACCGCCGACCGGCTCGGCTTCATCGGCCGCAACCGCGGCCTGGATGTGCCGATCGGCATGCGTACCGAAACCCTCGACGGCGCGGTGGGTGCGGGACTCGACCCCTGCTCCGCGCAACGCCTGACGTACGAGCTGTTGCCGGGCGAGGAAATCGAGACGGTGATCGTGCTCGGCGCGGCGGACAGCGAGGAGGCGGCGCGCGCGCTGGTGCGCAACTTCGGTGAGGCGACGCTTGCACGCGACGAATTCGAACGCGTGCGTGCGCATTGGCACACCATGCTTTCGCAATTGCACGTCCGCACGCCCGACGCCGCCACCGACCTGCTGGCCAACGGCTGGCTGCTGTACCAGGTGCTGGCTTCGCGCCTGATGGCGCGCAGCGGCTACTACCAGTCCGGCGGCGCCTGGGGTTTTCGCGACCAGTTGCAGGATTCGATGGCGGTGCTGAATACCCGGCCCGACCTCACGCGCGCACAACTGCTGCGCTGCGCGGCGCACCAGTTCCGCGAAGGCGACGTGCAGCACTGGTGGCACCCGCCCACCGGCAAGGGCGTGCGCACCCGCATTTCCGACGACCTGCTGTGGCTGCCGTGGTGTACCGCCGAGTATGTGCGCGTCACCGGCGACGCTGGCGTGCTGGACGAGACCGCGCCATTCCTCGAAGGCCGCGCGCTCGCCGCCGACGAGGAATCGGTCTACGAGGATGCGCGCACCGCCGGCGAATCGGCAAGCCTGTACGAACACTGCCTGCGCGCGATCCGGCACAGCCAGCGTTTCGGCGAACATGGCCTGCCGCTGATCGGCGGCGGCGACTGGAACGACGGCATGAACCGCCTCGGCCTCGCCGGGCGCGGCGAAAGCGTGTGGCTGGGCATGTTCCTGCACGACGTGCTGAAGCGTTTCGCGCCACTGGCGGCCGCGCGCGAGGGCGAGACGGTCGCCGCCGAACTCGTGGCCACCGCCGCCGAACTCGAAGGCATGCTGGAGCGCCACGCGTGGGACGGCGACTGGTACCTGCGCGCGTGGAACGACGACGGCATTGCTATCGGTTCCGCGCAAAGCGATGAATGCCGCATCGACTCACTCCCGCAAAGCTGGTCGGCGCTGGCCGGCCTCGGCGACGACGCGCGCGGCGATCACGCGATGGATGCCGTGCTGGAACATCTCGCCGATGACGATGCGGGTCTGGTGAAACTGTTCACGCCGCCCTTCGACAAGTCATCGCTCGATCCGGGTTACATCAAGGGTTACGTGCCGGGCGTGCGCGAAAACGGCGGCCAGTACACCCACGCCGCCGTGTGGGTGGCAATGGCGCTGGCAAAGCGCGGTCGCGCGGACGAAGCGTGGCGGATCGCGCGCATGTTGAATCCGCTGTCGCACACCGGCGATGCCGATGCGCTGCAACGCTATCGACTCGAACCGTACGTGATCGCGGCCGACGTCTATTCCGCAGAGGGCCATCGCGGGCGCGGCGGCTGGAGCTGGTACACCGGCTCCGCGGGCTGGATGTACCGGCTGCTGGTCGAATCGCTGCTGGGCATGCATCGCGAAGGCGACCGCCTTTCGTTCGCGCCGTGCGTGCCGGACGGCTGGGAACGCTGGTCGGCCAACTGGCGCCATGGCGGCTCGCGTTACCATGTCGAATTCGTGCGCAAGCCTGGCGACGTCGGCGTCGCCGACGTCAGCGTCGACGGCAAGCTGCAGCCGGGGTGCGCAATCGAACTGGTTGACGACGGCCGCATCCACGAGGTGCTGGTGCGCTTCGGCCATTCCGAAAATTCACGTCGCCGCGACAACGTCGCGGCGACGCAGGAGGAAAATCCGTCCAGCCGTCCTTGACGCCGTCGCAATCCGGGGAGGATTCCACAGCTAGGCACTCGTCCATGTCCACCACGTTCACCTGCAATCTCGACGCCCCCGGCAGCGAGCTTGCGCATGTCTGGAGTCACACCATAGGCAGCGGTCGCGCGCTGCTGGCACTGCGCGCCGACTGGCAAGCGCAGATGCGCAAGACGCACGCGGAACTCGGCGTGCGCCACGTGCGCTTCCATGGCCTGCTCAACGACGAGATGTGTACCTACCTCATCGAATGCGACAAGGACGTGTACTCGTTCTTCAACGTCGACCAGATCTTCGATTTCCTGGTTTCGATCGGAATGAAACCCTTCGTGGAACTGTCGTTCATGCCGACCGCGCTGCAGAGCGGCGGCGACATCGTGTTCTTCTACAAGGCCAACGTGACGCCGCCGCGCGACTACGCGAAGTGGGCCGACCTCATCACGCGGCTGGTGAAGCACTGGATGGCGCGCTACGGCGCCGAGGAAGTGCGTTCGTGGTATTTCGAGGTGTGGAACGAACCCAACCTCGATGCGTTCTGGAAAGGCAGCAAGGCCGATTATTTCAAGCTGTACCAGTACACCGCAAACGCGATCAAGGACGTCGATGCGCGGCTTCGCGTTGGCGGCCCCGCCACCGCCAACGACGAATGGATTCCGGGTTTCCTGGAATTCTGCGAGACCAACAAACTGCCGCAGGATTTCGTCTCCACCCATCACTATCCCACCGATGCGCTCGGCAAGCCCGGCGACGACACCGAAACACAGCTTTCCGACGCGCCGCGCGACGTCCTGGTCCAGCGCGTGCGCGCGATGCGCAAGACCGTCGGCGATCGCACGCTCTGCTACACCGAATGGAATTCGTCATCCAACCCGTTCTTCGAATTCCACGACCAGCCTTACGCCGCCGCGTTCCTGTTCAAGAACATGCTGGATGTCGCCGACCTCGTGCATTGCTACAGCTGGTGGACCTTCAGCGACATCTTCGAAGAAAACTATTTTTCGTCGGTGCCGTTCCACGGCAGCTTCGGCCTGCAGACCATCCATGGGATCGCCAAGCCGAGTTACCGCGCGATGCAGTTGCTGCATGGCCTCGGCCATTCGCGTCTGCCTGTCGAAGGCTCCCACGCGACCGTGGATGCATGGGCGGTGCGCGCCGACGACACGCACGTCGATCTGCTGCTCACCAATCACGCATTCCCGCGCCACGCCCTCGCGACCGAATCGGTGACTTGGCACGTGCAAGGTTCGCGCACGCCGAAGGCCGCGAGCGTGCAACGCGTGGACGATGCCCACTGCAACAGCCGGCAGGCATGGGCGGACATGGGTTCGCCCGGTTATCTCGACGCCAAGCAAATCGCGGGGCTCGATCAGGCATCGCAACTGGAGTCCGAAACCATCGCCATCGCGGCGCACGGCGACGGTTTCGACATCCGGCTCGACCTGCCTTCGCACGGCATCGCGGCGGTGCGCGTGGAACTGGCGGCTTGAGGCGCACGCGATGTCCGCCAACGTGACTTCCCCGCCCACCGCGCCGGGCTCCGGCGGACGCAACATCGATCGCGCCAGCCACACCGACGAGGCGGTGCTGGACGACCTGCAATGCAAGGCATTCCGCTTCTTCGAGCGACACGTCAATCCCGAGACCGGGCTGGTGCTCGATTCGACCCGTCCGACCCAGCCCGCCAGCATCGCCGCGGTTGGCTTCGCGCTGTCGTGCTACCCGATCGGGGTCGAGCGCGGCTGGATGTCGCGTCGCGATGCACTCGCGTACACGCTCGCCGCGCTGCGCTTCTTCGATACGGCGGACCAGAGCGGCGCCAAGGACGGCGTCGGCTACAAGGGGTTCTTCTATCACTTTCTCGACCCGAAAAGCGCCACCCGCACGTGGAAATGCGAGTTGTCCACCATCGACACCGCGCTGCTGCTGGCAGGGATGCTGGTGGCCGCGCGCTATTTTTCCGGCGACGGTGCCGACGAGCGCGAAGTGCGCGAACGCGCGCATTCGATCTACGCACGCGTGGACTGGCGCTGGGCGCAGAACGGCGGCGACGCGGTCGCACTGGGCTGGAAACCGGAATCGGGGTTCCTCAAGTGCCGCTGGTTCGGCTACAGCGAGGCGCTGATCCTGTACGTGCTGGCGCTGGCCGCGCCCGAATTTTCGGTAACGCCGGATGCGTATGACGCGTGGACGTCCACCTTCAAATGGCGGCGCCTGTACGGCCACGACGTGCTCTACGCGGGGCCGCTGTTCATCCACCAGTTCTCGCACATCTGGATCGACACGCGCGGCATCCGCGACCGATTCATGGCGGCCAAACACACCGACTATTTCGAGAACAGCCGCGTCGCCACCGAAATCCAGCGCGAATACGCGCGCCGCAATCCGCGCCGGTTCGTCGGTTACGAAAAGAATTGCTGGGGCTTTTCGGCCACCGACGGTCCAGGCGAGGTCAAGGCCGCGTATCGCGGACGCGTGCGCCAGTTCTTCGACTACACCGCGCGCGGTGCGCCGTTCGGCCCCGACGACGGCACCATTTCGCCGTGGTCGGCGATCGCATCCTTGCCATTCGCGCCGAAGATCGTGATGGACGAAATCCGGCATCTGGAAACGCTGATCGGGCACAGCCCCGCGGGCTACGGCTTCCACGCCTCGTTCAACATGTCGTATCCCGAGCCCAACTACGGCGGTCCGGACGGCATGACCGCGTGGGTTTCGCGGTGGCACTTCGCGCTGCACCAAGGACCGATCGTGCTGATGATCGAGAACCATCGCAGCCGGATGATCTGGGACCTGATGTGCGCCTGCCCCCCGATTCGCACGGGCCTGCAGCGTGCGGGCTTCGCTGGCGGCTGGCTGCTGGACAGCGCACCCCAATCCAACAAGGAGGAATTGCCATGAATGCACAATCCCCGCCCCGCTCCCTGGCCGGGCAGAACGCGCTGGTCACCGGCGCGAATTCCGGTATCGGTGAAGGCATCGCACGCGAGATCGCCGCGCGTGGGGCCAACGTCGCGGTCAACTACGTGGTGCATCCCGAGGTCGCGCAGAAGATCTGCGACGAGATCAATGCGGGTGGCGCGGGCAAGGCCATCGCGCTGCAGGCGGATGTCAGCAAGGAAGACCAGGTGCAGGCGATGTTCGCCGAAGCCGTGAAGCAGTTCGGCACGCTCGACATCGTGTGTTCCAACGCCGGCATCCAGCGCGACGCGCGGCTGGTGGACATGACGCTGGAGCAATGGAACCAGGTGATCGGCGTGAACCTCACCGGCGCGTTCATGGTCGCGCGCGAAGCCGCGCGCGAGTTCACCCGGCGCGGCATGCGCGATGTTTCGTGCGCGCTCGGCAAGATCATTTTCACCAGCTCCGTGCACCAGGAGATTCCGTGGGCCGGGCACTGCAACTACGCCACCACCAAGGGCGGCATGAAGCAATTGATGGAATCGATCGCGCAGGAACTGGCGCCGCAGAAGATCCGCGTGAATTCCATTTGCCCCGGCGCCATCGAAACCGCGATCAACCGCAACGCCTGGAATACGCCTGCCGCCGCCGCCTCGCTGGAAAAATTGATCCCGTTCGGCCGCATCGGCGTGCCGGCCGACATCGCGCGCGTCGCCGCGTGGCTCGCTTCCGACGAAGCCGACTACATCTGCGGCGCGTCGATCTATGTCGATGGCGGCATGACGCTGTATCCGGGGTTCGCCACCGGCGGTTGAGTCCCACACCTCTGGGTCACACAACCCTCTGGGTCGTACAACTTGTTGACTACCCGCCGGATTGTCCCCACAATGGAGTCACGAGTGACGCAGAGTTTGTCGAAACCGCTGTGAGAGCGGCAATCCGAACCCGCGGACCAATCCCAACCGCCCGATGCCATAGCCGGTTTCCGATGCGCTGAACACCAGCAGGCGGGAGATGGCGCCATGCTAAAGAACCGCGACCGAGAAAAGTTCATTCAGGCGATCCTGTATTTCGCCCATAACACGCGCGCGCTCGGCAAGGTCAAGTTGTTCAAGCTGCTTTACCTGCTGGACTTCGAACACTTTCGCCAGACCGGTCGCAGCGTCACCGGTATGGAATACCGCGCGTGGAAAATGGGGCCGGTACCTGCGAGACTGGTGCAGCAGTGGGACGAGTTGGAAGACGATCTGGCCGCAGCCATTCACATCGAGCCGCGTCCAGTGATCGACTACGAGCGGCAGAATGTGGTCCCCGTGCAGCCGTTCGACGCCGAGCATTTCAGCAAGCGCGAATTGCGTTTGTTGGAGGGGCTGGCGAATCGCTATCGCGATACGTTGTCCGGAAAAATGATCGATGTCACCCACGCCGAGAACGGTGCTTGGGCCAAGACTTGGGCAAATGGCGCGGGAAATGACAACACGATTCCCTATGCATTGGTCTTGGCTGACGACGACCCGAACCGGGTCGCCGTGCTCGAAGCCGCGGCGCAACACAATGCCATAGCCGCTGCACAAGTCAGATAGGCTCGTGGTCCGCGTGCGCCAAGGATGGCTGGAAGCCGGAACCATTCTGCGCCATGCCAGCTTCTTGATCCGCAAACCGGCGAGCTCAAATCGAAGTTCCTGCTCGTGTTGACTACGACCGGCGGCGGCGACGTGGTTTGGCGCCTCCTGACCAGCCGGCAATACGGCCGACCTGAAGAGCCGCGTTGCTACCACGGCGATCCGTACCCCGGGTTTTATCTCGGTGTGATCGACACTTCGGCAGGGCTGGGCAAGAAAAGTTGGCTCGACTTACACCCACTTGATGATGGCGATGGTATCGACGTTGCCAAGTTGCTCAATGCGGGCATGCTGACTGTCGCGGCAACTATTCCCGAAGTTTTGCTGCGCGCCGCCTTGGAATGTGCCGCAGCCGCAGATGACACCACACTGGCGCAGGAGCGGGCGATCCGCGACGCGCTGGCAGTCATGTGAAATCCGGAAGACCCAAAGCGTTCAGCCCGCTTCCGCGACTCGCATGAACTCGCGGCACAGCGCTTCCATCCCGGCGCGGTCGTCGTCGTCGAAGCGCGCGAGGTTCGGCGAGTCGACGTCCCACACGCCGAGCAGCGCGCCGTCGGCGCGGACCAGCGGCACCACGATT
>Ga0207698_10000349_pt1 | contig 27250 bp, 24 predicted proteins | sample KBSCornC22_FD_184298 | JGI IMG/M metagenome (GOLD analysis project Ga0207698, IMG submission 184298) | Corn rhizosphere microbial communities from Kellogg Biological Station, Michigan, USA - KBS Corn C2-2 (SPAdes) (version 2) | ecosystem: Host-associated > Plants > Roots > Rhizosphere > Soil ... | reverse complement strand
GTCCCTCAGCCGCTGCGGAACTGCCCTGACCTGAGAGCTCGCGGGTCGTGGCGCGTCGGATCTGTCACAGAAGTGCCCCGGATCTAGAGCCGGGGCACTTCGTGGTTTAACGGGGCTGTGGTTTAACGGGACTACCGACTGCTGTTCTCGGTGCGCCCGCGCACGATGCCGATGAACCGCTCGATCGACGGCGTCGTGCGGTCGGTCGGCCACACCAGGCTGATCGTGGTGGCGGAGGCATCCCGGAGTCCCCGGGCGATCACGTCGCGGCGACTGAGCACCCGGGCCACCGACTGCGGCATTGTGGCGACCCCGACGCCGGCCGCGACGAGCTCCAGGGTGTCGGCACCCTGGCCGTCGAGCAGGTTCTCGGATGCCAGGTCGGCGGCGCCGATCGTCTCGTGTGCGGATGCGGCCGCGAACACGTGATCGCGGGACGCCACGACCACGGGCTGCTCCTCGTAGAGCGGGATGGCGCTGAACTCCTCGTCGGCGGCCACGTCGCGCAGGAAGGCGGCGTCGGCCGAGCCGTCGCGCAGAGCCGCGAACGCCTCGTCGGCGCCCGCTGGACGGAGCTCGAGGCGCTGCTGCCGCATCCGCTCGTTCCAGATACGCGCCCATTTCGTCGGGGTGACGCCGACGACGAACAGCACCGTCAGAGGGGGGAGCGGTTCGGCCATGGCCCCAGGGTAGGCCGCGCCGGCCGGTATCCTGAGCGGATGGCCGCGAAGATCCAGACGATGAAAGCCGAGACCGCGGCGAAGAAGCTCGAGGTGCTCCTGGCGGCGACGCCGCCCTCGTTCCGCGATCACGACATCACCCGCGAGGAGCTCGCGGCGCTGCAGGCCCAGCCGCCCGAATGGCTGGTGACACTGCGGCGCGAGGGACCGCATCCGAGATCGGTCGTAGCGGGCAGGCTCGGCGTCTCGAACTCGGGGCTGGCCCGCGCCGGCATCACCGAGCCCCTCACGACCGTCGAGATCGCCGCGATCATCGATGCTGCACCCGAGTGGCTCGCCGTCGAGCGGGAGCGTCAGAAGACCGTGAGAGCCGAAGCGGCGCGCCTCAAGCGCACGAAGCCGCAATAACAGCTCAACCTCTCTCGGACGAACTCACCTGCTCAGTTCGCGGAGCCGATCGCTCCGCGCTATTCGGTTCGTGCGTGCAGGTACACGTTGATCTCCGCGGTGAGTTCCGCGTCGATCGCGCGCCCGACCCCGTCGATGGCGCGGATCGGGGCGGCATGGCGACCGCTCGAGACCAGCCACGCGGCATCCGCCCCCGCCAGATCGTCGACCGTCAGCAGTGCGTACTCGGTGGCGAAGCCGCGACCGGACGCCCAGGTGAAGATGTCGGCCTGGGTCGTTCCCGCCAGGATGCCGAGGTCGGTTCGCGGGGTCAGCAGGGTCTGCCCGCGTGTCAGCACCAGGTTCGAGACCGCCCCCTCGAGCAGATAGCCGTCCGAGCTGACGAACAGCGCGTCGTCCGCGCCCCGCCGCGCCGCCTCGCGGTAGACGCCGCGGTTGATCGCATAACTGAGTGTCTTGGCGCCGGCGAGCAGCCAGGGCGAGGTCTGCGCGATGTCGTGGCGGTAGCCGCGGTCGAGGAGCACCACCCGGATGCCGTTGCGCCGGGCAGGCGTGTGGTCGGGTGCGACCGCCGCGAGCGCCCAGCCGGTCGGAGCGGTGGCCCCGGGAATCAACGAGCCCGACCCGCCCTCGACACCGCGCGTCATGACGATCTTGACGAAGCCCTCGTCGACGGGGACGCCCGCGGAGTCGACCAGGTGCGCGGCCACCTCGACGATCGCGGCGCGCCAGTGGGCGGTGTCGGGAGTCGGCAGATCGAGCATCGCGGCCGAGTAGGCGAAGCGTGCCAGGTGCGGTTCGAGGGCCTGCAGGTGCCCGTTGCCGAGGCTGATCGTCTCGAAGATTCCGTCACCGCGGGTCGCGCCGAGGTCGAGCACGCTCAGCTGCGGTGCGGCGACGTCGGCGGGGTAGTGCCCGGCGGGCGTGCCGTCTTCGGCGAAGGCCAGCCGCACCAGGAACGGGCCGGTCACTCGTCCGCCGATGCGCCGCCGTTGCGGCTTCGAGCCACCGGGTCACCCGATGCGTGGTCTCCCGCGCGCCACCGCAACCGGTCGAGCCGCTCGAGCATCCCGTCGATGGTCGGCGTCAGGGCCGGATGCGCGGCGCGGATGTCGCCGAGCATGCGTCGATCGCGGGCGTAGTCGCTCCCGGGCTTGCGCCCGCCCTCGGCCTCGAACAGGTCGGCGCGCAGCAGCAGGACGACCAGTTCATCGATCGTCGGCAACTCGTCCATGAACGCCCACGGATCCTCGCCGCCGTGCAGGCGTTCGGTCACCACCGAACCGAGCTCATCCTGAGCCTCGGCGCGGAGGCCCTCAAGGCTCGCGCGGCGGAGCACGTCGGCAGTCGCAGTCACGGATTCGAGCCTACGCCCGGGCTTCCTGCCGATACGCTCATCGCGTGACCAGACTCGTTCGCCTCCTGGCCGTGTCGGCACTCGCGCTCGCGGCGGTGGCGGCGCCGGCCAGCGCGCTCGCCGAGCCCGTGGCATCGGCTCGGGTCGCGATCCCCGCGATTGCGGCGCTGCCCGGCGACGCCGCCGACTTCAGCTTCCGCAGCTTCCACGCCGACTTCCGTGTGGACCGCACGGCGGATCAGCACGCCACGCTGGCGGTCACCGAGACGCTCGTCGCGCTCTTCCCGCAGAGCGACCAGAATCACGGGATCATCCGCGATATCCCGGCGACGTACGGCAGCGCCGATCTGCAGACCGATGTCTTGTCGGTGGTCGATGCGCACGGGCGCGCCGTGCCGTACCAGCAGAGCGATCAGGGCGGCTTCATCCAGCTCCAGATCGGCAGCGCAGACACCTACGTGCACGGCGCGACCACCTACGTGATCAGCTACACGCAGCGCGACACGATCCGGCATTTCTCCGACACCGCCGACGACGAGTTCTATTGGGACGTCAACGGCACCGGATGGGGGCAGCCGTTCGGCACGGTGAGCGCGAAGGTGACCGTCGCCGCCGACATCGCAGCCGCGCTCAACGGACACACCGCCTGCTACCAGGGACCCGAGAAGTCGACCACGCCGTGCGAAAGCGGCGTGCAGAGCACCGGCGCACCCACCCCGGCTGACAGCCCGTCGCCTGCGGACACGCCGAGCCCCGCCGTGCCACCCACCTCGGACGCCGCTCCGGCACCCGCCGTGTTCACCGCGTCGGCGACCAACCTGGCCGCCGGCGAGAACCTCACGATCGCCATCGGCTTCGCCTCGGGCACCTTCGTCGACGTCTCGAGCGACCCAGTGGACAACGGCGACAACTACACCCCGACCCCGGTATCCGACGGCGAGGTGGCCGGGTGGCTGCTGTCGCTGCTCGGATTCCCGGCCGTCGCCGTGGCGACGATCGGCGGGTTCGTCGCCCGACGCAACAAGACCCAGAAAGCGCGGGGCATCATCGTCCCGCAGTACAGCCCGCCCGATGGGATCGACATCATGGCGGCGGCCGAGCTGATCGGCAAGCCCTCGACCCGGATCCCCGCCCAGTTGGTCAGCATGGCGGTTCGAGGCAAGACGAAGCTGCTGGGGTACCCGGTCGACAGTGCGCGCTCCGCCGACTACTCCGTTCAGCTCGTCGACCGCACGGGTCTCACCGGATACGAGCCCCTGGTCATCGATGCCCTGTTCGGCGACAAGAAGGTGGGCGCGACGCGCGATCTGAAGCGGTACGGCGACACTGCGCTCGCCGACAAGCTGCAGGGCGTGCTCGACCTCGTGCCGGTCTGGCTCGAGGACAACGGCGCCTATGCGGGCACGCAGCGCACGGTCGGTTCGGTCGTCACGTTGGTGATCACGGCCGCACTGTTCCTCGTCGCTCTGGTCGCGGCGATCTCGGGGGGATCAGGCGGACTCGCTTTCGCTTTCGTGAGTCTGCTCGCCGGGGGCATCGGCGTGATCGCCGCACTGGTGGGTCTCGGCGGCGTCAAGAAACTGAGCGACAAGGGCGCCGCCTGGAACGACTACCTGCTCGGCATGCGGATGTACATGCAGCTGGCCGAGCAGGATCGACTGCGGGTGCTCCAGAGCCCGAAGGGCGCCGAGCGGATCGATGTCGGCGACGGCACGCAGCTCGTCAAGCTGTACGAGAAACTGCTGCCCTGGGCGATCATCTGGGGCATCGAGGACCAGTGGTCGAAGGTGCTCGAGATCGAGCTGCAGCGCACCGGCACGACCCCCGATTTCTGGGTCGGCCAGTCGGCGTTCTCGTCGATCCTCTTCAGCTCCATGCTGAGCGGGATCGGCACCTCGACGCTGCCCGTTCCGACCTCGACCACGAGCGGCAGCGGCAGCGGATGGTCGAGCTTCTCGGGCGGCTCGTTCGGCGGCGGCTTCTCGGGCGGCGGCGGTGGAGGCGGCGGCGGAGGCGGCTGGTAGGAGTACGGCAGACTATGGGGGTGCCAGAGAGTCCGCTGACGTCGAGTCCGTATGCGGTGCTCGGGGTCGCGGCGGACGCGACGTCCACCGAACTCCGCAGGGCGTACCGCAGGCGGCTGCGGGAGACGCATCCGGATACCGGTGGCTCGTCCGATCAGTTCGACGCGGTGCAACGCGCCTGGGAGCAGATCGGCACGCCTGAGGCCCGGGCCGCGTACGACAACGGCACCCAGAAGGTGTGGGACCTCGACGACTCTTCGCGCACCTGGGCTCCGCCGGCGCCGACCGCACGGGCGAGCACGTCACGGCCGCAGGCCCGCACCTACGGGCATCCGGGTGGCTGGTACCGGGAGCAGTACCTCGACCTGCTGCACGAGTGGGTCGGTCGCGGTGTCCCGATCCCGGATCCCTACGACCTCACCCTGGTGCGCTCGGCACCCCGAGAGATCCAGCGCCTGCTCGCCTCCGCGGTGGCCGAGGAGGACACCGCCGTCGTGCTCGCGAGCCTCGGCATCGGCTTCACCGTGTGGAACGACGTGCGCACCGATCCGGTGCGTCGCAGCGCGCGGCCCGAGAACGGGCTGACCGCCGGTCCGCAGGGAGCAGCGGGCAAGATCGACCACATCGTCCTCGGCCCGAGCGGGCTCTGGGGGATGCTGAGCGAAGACTGGGGCGGAACGGTCGCGGTCCGACGCGGCGAACTGGTGGGCCCGGGCATCCACGCCGACGAGCGCCCGATGCACGAATTGGCCGAGCGGGCGCGCAATTTCGCACGCCAGGCCAAGGTCAAGTTCTCGGCCCTGGCGATCGTGGTGCCCGACGACGCGAGCCCCGAGGGCGTCATGGCGCTCGGCTCGATCCGCGGAGCCCAGACCCTGCTCATCCAGCGCTCGCGGCTGGCGAACCTGGTGCGCATCGGCGTGCCCGGTGTGTCGGTGGGGGGTACCGACCTCTTCGAGGTGCGCACCAGGGTACAAGCGGCCGCCCGTTTCGTCTGAAACTTTCGAAGAATTACTCGTTCTCGCCGGGGGTGAGCACGGGCCTTTTGTCGGTACTATGGGGGACATCCGACCACCTCCAACCATCCGGGTCGGCGGCGAAGACCAGGTCGCCATGCGCAACGGCACAACGAACGTCCTCGGAACGAGGAGCCCGTGAGGGGCCCGACGAGTTTCGTGATGGGTCGCGCATTCGAGGGGATGTTCAACCGCGCCCTCTCGCGATACGGCGACCTTCCGATCCCGCACGACACACCGGTCGTGCACGCCGTCGGTCCGGACGCCGATCGCATGCTGCTGCTCGGCTCGGGCACCGTACGCGGGCTCGGGGTCACGACCAATGACCTCGGCCTGGGCGGTCAGCTTGCCAGGCGGGTGTCGGCGCTGACCGGCCGAGGTGTCGACCTCGAACTGGGCGGGGCCACGACGCTCCTGACCCGTCAGGCGGCCGAGCTGATCGACGACTACGACATCAGCCGATTCGACGCGATCATCCTGGTGATGGGGATCCGGGATGCTGTCGCCCTCACCAATCCGGCGGATTGGCGGCGCGACATGCGTCGTCTGCTCGAGGCGGCGTCTCGGGTGCCGCAGGTGTTCGTCGTGGCGATCCCCGACTTCACCCGGTATACGGATCTGAGTCCGATCGTCAAACGCGCGATCATCCGTCACGCCACGCGCCTGAACGAGGTGTCGCAGCGCCTCGTGGAGGCCGTCCCGGGGGCCGTATTCGTGCCAGTCAACGCGGCGGATCCCGGCCACTTCGTGCGGCCCGGATCGATCGAGGTGTACGAGATCTTCGCCGACGCGGTCGCGCCGGCCATCGCGCGGGGTCTCGATCCCGTTCTGCACGCGCTCCGACGGAGCGATCCGGTCACCGAGGAGGAGCGCCAAGCCGCGCTCGACAGATTGGGCGTGATCGGCAGCGGCAGCGATCCGCGCGTCGACCGCATCGCCCAGATGGCCCGCGACCTGCTCGGCGCATCCGGCGCCTCGGTGACCTTCCTCGACCACGACCGGCAGTGGATCAAGTCCGCCGTGGCTGTCAGTTCGGACGACATGCCCCGGGTCGACGCGTTCTGCAACACCACGATCTCGGGGTCGCACCTGTTCGTCGTCGAGGACGCGACGAAGGATGCACGGTTCGTGACGCATCCCTGGGTGGTCGGCGACGAGCACGTCAGGTTCTACGCGGGCTACCCCATCGAGGCGCCGGAGGGCGTGCGTGTCGGAGCCCTCTGTGTCGTCGATACCAAGCCGCGTCACTTCACCAGTGCTGAGGCCTCGCTGTTGCGCGACCTCGCTCTGCAGGTGCAGGCCGTGCTCTGGTCGGCAGCCAGGACGCGCCGCAGCTGAGCCTGGTGACGGAGCCTGGCGCAGGAGCTTGGCGGCGGGGCCTGGTGCTCCCGTCGGCCGCCGCGCATACGCTGGGGGCGTGACCGGACCCACCGCAGCATCCGACTTCAAGACTGCGCCCGCCGACCCCACCTCGGTGGCGAGACTGGCCGAACGCGGCCTGCGCTATGCGCTGGTCGACACGAGCGATGCGGCGGCGTTCGGAACCTGGTTCCAGGCGGCGAACCGCGGATTTCTGTCGCCCACTCGCGGCGACGAGCAACTGAAAACCACCATCGAAGGCATCGGGTATCGCCGAACCGTCGGCGTGTACGACGATGCGCTTGCGGCGCAGGCCGACTGGCCCGTCGCGACCGTGAACTCGTGGCCGGCCCAGCTGACGATCGCGGGCAGCATCACCGTGCGCCCGCGCACCCTGCCGTCGTGGGCCATCAGCTTGGTCACCGTGGCTCCGACGCACCGCCGCCGCGGTATCGCCCGAGACCTGCTCGAGGGCGAGCTGCGCACCGCTGCCGCCCTCGGGATGCCGATGGCGATGCTGACCGTGTCGGAGTCCACGATCTATGGCCGGTTCGGGTTCGCCCCCGCCGCGTACGCCAGTGACTGGACGATCGACACGCGTCGAGTGCGCTGGTCGGGAGCCGCGCCATCCACCTCAGACAAGGTCGGGCGCGTCGAGTATGTCGGTCTCGCCCAGTACCGCGAGGAGCTTCCGGCGCTGCACGGTCGGGTGCGCCTGGCCAGCCCGGGCGAGATCGATGTCTGGCCGCTGCGCTGGGACCAGCTGGTCGGCGTCGACGCGCCCGATTCCGACCGCACGAAGGCCCTGCGCGCCGCGCGCTACGTCGACGGGGTCGGGGTGACCCGCGGACTGGCGCTGTTCCGGCTGACCGGCGGCGACCCGGATTTCACGCAGCACACGGTGACCGTCGAACGCCTCGACGCCGAGACCGCGGATGCCGACCTCGCCCTCTGGAAGTTCCTGCTCGAGCTCGACCTCACGACCGAGCTGAAGGCGCACCTGCGCCGCCCCGAGGAACCGATGCGCTGGCTGCTCGGCGACTTCCGTGCCGCGCACGTCGACGCCTGGGAGCACCAGTACCTGCGCGTGCTCGACGTCGCGGCCGCGTACGAGGCACGCGGGTACCTGGCCGCAGGTTCGATGGTGTTCGATGTGACCGACCCGCTCGGCTTCGCGAGCGGCACCTGGCAGCTCGACGCGGGACCACAGCCGACCGTCACCCAGCTCGACGCGATCCCGGATGCCGTGCCCGCCCTTCGCATGACCGTCAACGAGCTCTCGGCGCTCTACCTGGGCGGCGTGAGCGCGGTCACCCTCACGGCCGCGGGTCGGATCGCCGAGCTCACCCCCGGCGCTGCCGCGGCCGCCGACGCACTGCTGCGCGTCGAGCGCGCCCCGTGGTTGAGCGTCTGGTACTAGGAGGCCCGAGCATGGAGGCAATGACATGAGCCGCTTGAAGAACATCACGGTGCTGGGCACCGGAGTGCTGGGGTCGCAGATCGCGTTCCAGACCGCGTTCAGCGGGTTCGACGTGGTGGCCTGGGATGTCGACGATGCGGCGCTGGATGCCGCCCGCATGCGGTTTCGCAAACTGGCCGACCGCTACATCCGCGAGGACTTCCAGGGCTCGGCGGGCGGCAAGGCTGAGGCCGCACTCGGCCGGCTGCGCTACACGACCGACCTGGCCGACGCGGCCGCGGACGCCGATCTGGTGATCGAGGCGGTTCCCGAGCAGCTCGAGCTGAAGCGCGGCATCTACGAGCGGCTTGGCGCTGTCGCCCCCGCCAAGACGATCTTCGCGACCAACTCGTCGACCCTGCTGCCGAGCAAGCTGATGGATGCCACCGGCCGCCCCGACCGCTTTCTCGCCCTGCACTTCGCCAACGAGATCTGGAAGTTCAACGTCGGCGAGGTGATGGGCACCGAGCTGACCTCGCAGGCCTCCTATGACACGGTGGTCGAGTTCGCCCGCGACATGGGGATGGTGCCGATCGAGATCAAGAAGGAGAAGGCCGGCTATGTGCTGAACTCGCTGCTCGTCCCCTTCCTCAACGCGGCAGGCGAACTGCTCGTGGACGGCATCGCCGACCCCGCGACCATCGACAACACCTGGCGGATCGCGACGGGGGCACCGTCGGGCCCGTTCCAGATCTACGACGTGATCGGGCTGATGACGCCGTACAACGTGGCGCTCGCCGACCCCCGCCCCAAGTCGCAGGCATTCGCGAAACTGCTCAAGGAGCAGTACATCGACAAGGGCAAGCTCGGGGTGGCGACGGGGGAGGGGTTCTACATGTACCGGAAGGGGTAAAGGTCCGATCGCTGCCGTGACGGTCTGGGCGCCACGTCTGCGAACTGGCGTAACCTGGAATCTTCCGGCAACGATGGGAAGACCCTTTGGCAGAGTGCATCCACGGCTTCGAAGACGGGCTGTGCGACATCTGCTTCCCGCGACAGGCACCTGAGCCCGCGCGGCGTGCGGCCACGACGACGGCTCGTCGGCCCGCAGCATCCCGAAGCGGCGGCACGGGCACCACGACCCGCCCGCAGCCGCCGCGCACCAGCGCCCGGCCGACCATGCTGCTCAACACGCAGCGGGTCTACCACGTGACGCACCTGCGCAACCTCGAGGCGATCGTGATCGACGAGGCGATCCGCGCGGATGCCGCCCCCGAGGTCGACGTCAGCTCGGCCACCACGCGCGAGCTGCGCCGCAGCGTCGAGCTCGCCACCGGCGGCACGGTTGCCGACCGGGTTCCGTTTCAGCTCAGCCCGAACGCCAGCCGCTGGAACGAGCTGCGCAGCGGCGCGGTCGGCGCCCACTGGAGCGATGCGGCGCGCGTGGCGAACCCGCTCGAGTTCGTGATCCTGGTGACCTCGGCCGGGGCGGTCGGCCCCGACGTGATCTTCGCCAACGGGGATGCCGCGGCCCCCGCCACGCGCTTCGCCGCCGGTGACGACGGCACGGCCCTGTTGCGCGCGACGTTCGCGCTCGACCCGGACCTGCTGGACGCCGAGCTGCTGGCCGCCGCTCCCGTCCCGTTCTCGGCGGTCAGCCTGATCGGCGTCGCCAACGAGCCGGTGCGCGACCAGGTGCGCCAACTGCTCGCCGACGCCGGCGTCGGCCACGACTCCGCCGGGCGCAGCAGCGGGGCGGCGCCCAAGGTCGCGGTCTACCCGCCGTGGTTCCAGGCGGAGTAGCCGCGCGACGAGAAACGCGGGCCCGGGCTGAAGCCCGAGCCCGCGCATCCATCTGATCTGACGGTCAGTCGCCCTTCACATTGACGAGCTGTCGCAGCGTGTGCCGAACCCTGACGAGTTCGGAGGCGTCGGCCATGACCTGGTCGATGTCCTTGTACGCGGCGGGGATCTCGTCGAGGAAGGCGGCCGTGTCGCGGAACTCGATCCCGACCATGGCCTCGCGCAACTGCTCCTGCGTGAAGGTCTGCCGGGCCTTGCTCCGGGAGTAGACCCGGCCGGCTCCGTGCGGGGACGACTCGAGGGCCAGCTTGTTGCCGAGACCCTCGACCACGTACGACGCCGTGCCCATCGATCCCGGGATCAGCCCCGGCTCGCCGTCGCGAGCCGAGATCGCTCCCTTTCTCGACAGCCACACCTCCTTGCCGAAATGCGTCTCCTTCTGCGTGAAGTTGTGGTGGCAGTTGATCCGCTCGACCTCGACGACCGGCTCGCCGATCCACTCCGAGACCTGCCGGACCACCCGGTCCATCATCTCCTCCCGGTTCAGCAGCGCGAACCGCTGCGCCCACCGGAGCTCGGCGATGTACCGCGAGAACTCCCGCGTGCCCTCGACCAGGTAGGCCAGGTCACGGTCGGGCAGCGTGATCCACCACCTTTCCATCTCGGCCTGGGCGACCTTGATGTGGCGCTGAGCGATCTTGTTGCCCACTCCCCGGCTGCCCGAGTGCAGGAACAGCCACACAATGTCCGTCTCGTCGACGCTCACCTCGATGAAGTGGTTGCCGCTGCCCAGCGACCCCAGCTGCATCCGCCAGTTGCCGGCGTACGAGGCCGGGTCGAAGTCGGATGCCGCGGCCAGTTCCTCGAGCTCGGCCACCCGCGGGGCGGCCGTCGCGACGATCTTGCCGTTGTACGCCCCCGCCGAGGTCGGCACCGCCCGCTCGATCTGCTCGCGCAGAACACTGAGCGGGGATGTCTCGGCGACGCGCTCGACGTCGGCCCGAGTGAACTCGGTCTTGACGGCGATCATGCCGCAGCCGATGTCGACACCGACGGCCGCCGGCATGACGGCCCGCAGTGTGGGGATGACCGACCCGACGGTCGCGCCGAGCCCGAGGTGGGCGTCGGGCATGAGCGCCAGGTGCGGGTAGATGAACGGCATGGTCGCTGTGGTGCGAGCCTGCTCCTCGGTCTTCGACTCGAGGATGCTCGCCCAGCTGAACAGCCGGTCCGTGATCTTCTTCATGGTCCTTTCGATTCTTGTGGTGTTGGTGATGGGATGCGCCGTCGCGCGGAGGTGGTGCGGGCGCCCGGGGCCCGACGCGCGTCGTCGACCCTGCAGGGTCGACGGGCACAGAAAAAGCCCCGAGCCTCGTGCGGCCCGGGGCGTCGAAATCGACGTCGCGAAGCTACGCGAGGTGCTGGAAGGTGCGCAGATTGCGCGTATCGGGGCGGAGATACGTCCTCATGCCACCATTCCTTCCAGATCATCGGGGCGGCCGTCGCACGGTGCGGCGGCACGGACTTGGCAGCCTAGCCACGAGCTTTCCCACCTGTCCAGCGGTGACGGCGACCGTTGCGGTTTTGTGATGATCTCTCGTTGACGTCGCCCCCCGTCACCCGGCGGGACCAAAGCCTCATCCCCGCGACCCGACCGCTGCATAGCGTGGTCGGCGAGCCGGTGTCGCCACCGCCATCCGGCTCGGACCCACGCGGCGGTGGAGAGGGCGAGGGCATCATGGCGAGCTACGACGTGGCGGGACGTTCCGCGATCGTGACGGGAGCGGCATCCGGCATCGGGAAGGCGTGCGCACTGCTGCTGGCGGCGAACGGTGCCGAGGTCGTGGTCGTCGACCTGAAGAAGGAGCCGGTGGATGCCGTGGTCGCCGAGATCACCGCGGCCGGCGGCACCGCGATCGGCCTGGTCGGCGATGTGACCGACCCGCAGCTCGCGGTCGCGGCGGTCGCCGAGGCCAACGCGCTGGCGCCGCTGCGGATCGCCGTCAACAACGCGGGCATCGGCGGCGAGCAGGCGGCGATCGGCGATTACACGCTGGAGGGCTGGCGGCACGTCATCGAGGTCAACCTCAACTCCGTCATGTACGGCATGAAGGCCCAGTTGCCTGCCATGGCCGAGAACGGCGGCGGGTCGATCGTGAACATGGCGTCGATCCTCGGATCGGTCGGCTTCGCGATGTCGAGCGCCTACGTGACGGCCAAGCACGGACTGCTCGGCCTCACGCAGAACGCGGCGCTGGAGTACGCGGCGCACAATGTGCGCGTGACGGCGGTCGGGCCGGGCTTCATTCACACACCGCTCGTCGACGGCGCGCTGGATGCCGACACACAGGCCTTCCTGGCCGGCAAGCACGCGCTAGGTCGGCTCGGCACATCCGATGAGGTCGCGGCGCTCGTCGCGTTCCTCGCCAGCGACGCGGCGAGCTTCATCACCGGCAGCTACCACCTGGTCGACGGCGGATACACGGCCCAGTGACGACAGGGTGGGCGGTTCCTGCGCGCGGCTAGCATCGGCGTATGCCCGTGCTCTCTGCGACGACTCGCGCCGCGCTCGATCGGGTCATAGGCCTTGACGACACGACGCCGCCGCTCGAGCGCTTGGCGGCCGTCCGCGAGCTGCAGCTCGCGCTCGACGCCGATCCCTCCGCGCTCCGCGCCGTGCGCGCCGCGCTCGACAGCGGCGCGGACTGGAGCGAGATCGCACGGGCCGCACAGCTCAGCCCGGCGGCATCCCGGTGGCGGTGGCAGGGTGACGATCACGAGATCGCGGCGCGTCACGAGGCCGGACGCAAGCGGAGCGAGCGCCCGAGCAGCAAGCCCACCGACCTGCCCGGGCTGTCGGTCGCAGAGGCGGCCGAGCAGCTCGGGGTGACGGCACAGGCGATCTACCTGCGAGTTGCGCGCGGCCAGTTGCGCGCCGAGACGGTCACCCTGCCCGACGGGCGGTCGTACAAGCGCGTGTTCCCCGACGGCTGAGCCGACTCGCGGCGGCTCGTGGACACTCCCAGCCCCGAATGCGAGGATTCAGACAACCGATCAAAGGAGATCGCATGTTCACGAGCCCCTATCCCGACGAGGTCATCCCGAAGCTCAGCGTCTACGACTTCCTGTTCAAGGATCTCGGGGCGGATGACGCGGCGCGGATAGCGCTGATCGACGGCCCCAGCGGGGCCGAGACCACCTACGGGGCACTCAAGGCGCAGATCGACCTGCTGGCGGGAGCGCTCGCCGCGCGCGGTCTGGGCATCGGCGACGTGATCGCCCTCCACTCGCCGAACGTGCCGGCTTTCGCGACGGTGTTCCACGGCATCCTGCGCTCGGGGGCGACCGCGACCACCGTCAATGCGCTGTATACGGCGGAGGAGATGGGGCGTCAGCTCCAGGACTCGAGGGCGAAGTTCCTGTTCACCGTGAGCGTGCTGCTGCCGGTCGCCAGTGCCGCTGCGGCGGCCGCCGGCATCCCCGACGACAAGATCGTCGTGCTCGACGGATTCGAGGGCTACACCGGCCTCCGCGACCTGCTCGGCGAGGGCAAGGCCGCGCCCGAGGTGAGCTTCGACCCGGCGACCCACGTGGCCGTCATCCCGTACTCCTCGGGCACCACCGGGTTCGCCAAGGGCGTGCAGCTCAGCCACACCAACCTGGTGGCCAACGTCGTGCAGTGCACCCCGGTGCTCGACGCCACCGCCGACGACCGGATCATGGCGTTTCTGCCGTTCTTCCACATCTATGGGATGACGGTGCTGCTCAACCTGGCGTTCTACCGGCACGCGTCGCTCATCACCCTGCCCCGTTTCGATCTGCCTCAGTTCTTGCAGGTGATCCAGGACCAGAAGAGCACCTTCGCCTTCATCGCCCCGCCGGTCGCGGTGGCGCTGGCCAAGCACCCGATCGTCGACCAGTACGACCTGTCGACGATCCGCGGCATGATGAGCGGCGCGGCGCCGCTGTCGGAAGCGCTGGCGCTCGCGGTCACCGAGCGGCTCGGGGTGCACATGCAACAGGGCTACGGCATGAGCGAACTCAGCCCGGTCTCGCACGTGATCCCGCCCGACCGCGACGACCTGTCGCGCGGCACGATCGGATTCCCGATCGCCAACATCCAGTGCAAGCTCGTCAACACCGAAACCGGCGCCGAGATCGAGATGCCCGCCGAGGGACCGAGCGAGGCCGGCGAGCTCTGGGTTCGCGGTCCGAACGTCATGCTCGGCTATCTGGGTCAGGATGCGGCGACCCACGAAACCATCGACGACGACGGCTTCCTGCACACCGGTGACATCGCGCTGGTGAACCACGACGGCTCGTTCCAGATCGTGGACCGGCTCAAAGAGTTGATCAAGTACAAGGGCTACCAGGTGGCGCCGGCCGAGCTCGAGGCGCTGCTGCTGACGCATCCCGAGATCGCGGATGCCGCCGTGGTCGCCGCGCTCGACGAGGAGGCCGGCGAGATCCCGAAGGCGTTCGTCGTGCTGAAAGACGGGTCGGAGCTCGACGCGGAGGCCGTGATGCAGTTCATCGGCTCGCAGGTCGCTCCGCACAAGAAGGTGCGTGCGGTCTCGTTCATCGACGCGGTGCCCAAGTCGTCCGCCGGCAAGATCCTGCGCAAGGACCTGAAGGGCAAGTAACCGCTACTCGGCCGCCTCGTCACGGGGTTCGGCGGTCACGTCATCGGCGGTCGGGTCGTTGAGCGCCTCGCCGCCGATGGGCTCGCCTGCCCAGTGGGTGAGGAGCCAGCCCTCGGTCGGCGAGCCGTTCAGTGCCACCACGGCGGTGTTGTCGAGGTGCTGGCGACCGGGGAACTCGGGGTCGATGTTCGTCGCCCTGCCGGCCGTCCAGACGCGGATCGCGGCGCCGTGGCTGAAGACGGCGACCGTCGAGTCCGGATCGTGCTCGGCGGCGACCCGCGCGAGGTCGGCGTCGAAGCGCCCGTAGAACTCGTGGCCGTCTGCTCCACCGGGCATCCGCGGGTCGAGGTCGCCACCGCCCCAGGCCCAGATAACGTCGAGGTAGGCGCGCACGGCATCCTTGTCGGTGCGACCCTCGAGGTCGCCCGCCTGGATCTCATGGATGCCCGGAAGCACCACCCGGTGCATCTCGCCTCGCACGCGCGCGAGCGGCGCCGCCGTCTGCTGCGTGCGGACCAGCTGTGACGCGTAGATGCCGTCGATCCGCTCGGAAGCGAGTGCATCCGGGATCGCGGCCGCCTGAGCTCTGCCCAGCTCGGTCAGCGCAGGCCCGGGGGCCGCGGTGTCGAGCGCTCCGCGCACGTTGGCGGGCGTCTGCCCGTGCCGGATCAAGAGAAGTCGCACGAGACCTCAGCCTAGGCAGCGTTGCCGACGGGCGCGTCGGCCGACCGACGAGCTACGACGTGGTCGTGGAGGTCGTCGACGACACCGTGAAGTCACCGGTCCAGTCGACGATGGTCACCTTGAACGGCAGCGTGGCGTTAGCGGTCGTCGCCGTGCACGTGAAGGTCGAGTCCGGCGCGAGACTGGTCACGTCGGGGCAGCTGACCGTCGCCGTGATGTTCTTCGAGGCCAGACTGGCTTCGATGGTCGACTGGATGTGAGCAACACGCGCCGCAGTCGGGGTCGTGAACACGGTCATGATCGCGAAGACGATGAGCGCCGGGCCGGCAACGCCCGAGAGCAGGGCAAGGATGATCGCGAGCGGGGCCCCGCGACCCTGGCCGCGTAGGCGGGTGGCGCGCACGATCAGGTAGACCAGCGGCGGCAGGAGCAGGATCCAGAAGGGCGAGGCCAGGTCGAAGTACCCGCGCCTCGCCAGGGCGTTCCGGTCGAACTGAGCGGACGCGAGCGAGAACAGCCAGATCACGGCGACGATGCCCGCCACGTACATGAAGGTGTCGTTCGTGAGGGTGGCCGTCTGGACCAGTTGGATCCACCCGATGTACACCGCGGCCTGGATCAGCGGGGCGAGGAGCATGAACACGACGCCGCTGGTCCAGGTCGAGCCGGACGGCCCAACGGGCGCCGCGGCGTAGGCACGCATCCCTGGGCGCGCCATGCTCGCCGAGTTGTACGGGTCGCGCGAGGCGAAGGGGATGACCGGAACCGGCTCCAGATGCACGCTGTTCGGATCGAACGGGACGTAGTTGCCCGGGTTCGGCTGGTACTCGGCGCCCGGGGGCGGCGTTCCCTGGGTCGGCCAGTACTCGCCGGGCGGGTTCGAAACGACGTACGGGGTGGCGGGGACGAGCTCGGATCCCGCCGGTGCCGACGGAGCCGAGAGCTGCAGGGGCTGCGGGATCGGGCGTGGCGCGACCGGCGTGTACGTGGCCCCGGGTGTGCTTGCTGCGAAGGGCTGGAAGTCGGGAGGCGCGACCGGGTTCGTGGCGACCTCGACCGGCGCGGGGCCGGCGACCGGCTGCGGTGCGAGGGGCTGCGGCGCGAGGGGCTGCGGCGCGAGGGGCATCGGTGCGGCGACGGGCATCGGTGCAGCCACGGGTGCTGCAACCGGCATCTGTTCGGCAGCGGGCACGGGCACGGGCGCCGCAGCGGGCACAGGCACGGGCGCCGCAACGGGCACGGGCACGGCAACCGGCACCGCAGCGGGCGCGAGCGTCGCCAACATGGCCGCCTCGGCCGCCGCAGGTTCGAGGATCGGTTCGACCGGCATCGCAACGGTGGGCACGATTCCCGGGAACGAGTCGCCGACGGGCCGCGGCACCTCAATCGGAGCGACCGGAGCCGCGGCGGCAACCGGAGCCGCGGCAGCGGCGATCGGGAAGATGTCAGGCGACAGCGAGGAACTGGGCTGCGCCGGCGTGATCGGCGCTCCCAATGCGATGGGAGCCGGCGCAAGGGGAGCCGGCGCAGCAGGCGCGGCCGCGCGCGGACTGACAGGCGCCGAAGCACCATCCACCGGGAACAGCTGGTCGACTGGCGCGGCAAGCGGCGCTTCGACCTTCCAGACCGGTTCCTTCTTGGCGATGACCGGTTCCTCGGCGCGCAGCATCGGGAAGGCATCCGCCGACACCGGGATCGGAGGCTCGGAGGGAGTGGACGTCAGGGCGAGCTGAACCGGGACGCCGCTCAGCGCGACCTCGGGCGAGATGTCGGCGAATCCGGACCACTCGGGAACGTAGGTCTCACCGGCGGTCTCGGCCAGCTTGAACACCGAGTTCGGTGGAACGTACGGCTCGTCGGGACGCGGAACAGCGGTGAGCAGGGGCGGTGCGGTGACGGGGGCAGAGTTTCCCGGGTCGGAGGCGTTCCGTGCAGCATCGGCCGGCATCGTCTGCTTGCTCCAGGTGGCGCCATCCCACCACCGCAACAGCGATGCATCCAAAGGATCGGCGTACCAGCCTCCAGCTGGCGTCGGCGAAGCAGTGGACACGTTTCCCCCCATCAACGTTTCCTGGCCCCACAGTAGGGGCCGCACGTCAGCTATCCGAGCCCCCCTTTCGGGGCTTCGGCCGGATCATCGCCCGGCGACGCCGTCCCGTGCCGATCAGGCGGACAGCAGCGATTCGCCCGGCACCTCGGTCCGCTCGCGGGGACGGATCCGTGGTGCGCGCGGCACCTGGCGCGGCGCGGGAGTCGCGCCAGCGGCGTGCCGGCCGATGTAGCCCGGCTGCTGGCCGGGTTCGGCGGCCGCGTGCTCGGCATCCGCGGCGGCCAGCGCAGCGTCGGCCTCGTCGATCTGCGGCACAGCGGGCTGGGCAGTGACCTGCTGGGCTGCGACCTCGATGGTGACCGGATTCGCGGGCACCGAGACGTGCTCCGTCCAGTTCGTTCCATCCCACCAGCGCACACGTCCGGGCGATTGCGGGTCCGGATACCAAGCAGCGGCGGGGGTGTCATTCGGGTATGACATAGAGGATCCCCCCTCGACGGGCGCTCGAATCGGGCTTCTCGCGCTCCACTTCGCAGCCTAATCAGCGGATGAGAGACGGGTGAGTCCCCCCTTCACGGGGTGAAACAGGGGGCACTACTCCATTTCGTGGCCATCGCCGACCAGGCCGTGTTCGACGAGCGCGTCCGGGTTGGCGGGCGACGCCGCGGCCTGATGGTCGGGTCTCACCTCGGCGTCGAGGTCCACGCCGACGTGAGTGTCGGGCGAGATGACGGCCTGCGGCTCGAGGAGTCCGGACTCTGTTTCGGTCTCGGGCTCCAGGACATGCCGAGCATGTTCGTGCGGCGCTCCCTCGGCATCCGTGGTCTCCGCGCCGTCGACGAACTCTGCTGCCTCGCCCTCGTCGCTTCCCGCGTCGGCGTTGACGTGTCTCCCCATCCGTCCACGCTACCCCGACGGTGTCGAGGTCGCCAGGCGCGTGAGAAACGCCTCAGGAACGTGCCGGAACTGCGGTGCGCGCGTCGGAGTCTCAGAGAGTCTCAGAGACCGAACGAGTAGCTGAACTTGCCGTATCCGTCGATGCTCACCCAGATCGTGCGGTGAACACCGGTGGCGAGGGTGGCGTCGCAGGTGTAGAGCGAGCCGACCGTCGTCGCGTCGACGAACGGCGGGCAGTTGACGAAGACCGCCTTGTCGTGGCTGATGTAGTCCGCGCTGATGGTGCGCTGGATGTTCAGCGCATTGGTGAGTCCTTGCGTCGCGCCGAGACCGGACGCGAGCAACGGGGTTCCGAACCCGAGCACGGCGACGACGAGGAGCATGGCGATCGGGCCGGATCCGGGAACGCGGGTGCGGCGCACGATGAGGTATCCGAGACCGGTCAGAAGCGCCAGAGCGGGGCTCGGCGGGGTGAACCCGCGGGCCCGGAGGGTCCGGCCGTCTGCGAACGCCCAGAGCACGCACAGCAGGTACGGGATGGCGGCCGCGATCACGAACACCAGGATGTTCTGGAACAGGTACAGGTAGATGTAGGCGGCGACGACGCCGACCACCAGCGCCAGGAGCGGGCTGAGCGCGATCATCCAGGCGGCAGCGGTCGAGCCACGGGCGGCCGACCTCGAGGTCGCCGCGCCGAGCAGGGGAGTCGACCTTGCGGCCTGGCCGGATGCCCGGGATCCGAAGAGCGGGTTCTCGACCGCGCCGATGCCGAACTGGTGCTCGAGGTCGCGCACGGCGGCAATCCGCTGCTCGTGCGTCTCGGTGATCTCAGCCACACTCGCGGTCTCGCCGAGGGAGGAGGTCGAGGCGGCCGAGCCGATCTGAGCGGACGAGCCGATGTGGGCGGACGAGTCGGTACCGGCATCCGCCGCTCCGCCCTGCGCGACGGCCGACTGACCCGTCGTCGAAGAGGTGGTCGGCTTCTCGCGCACATGTTCCGTCCAGGCCAGACCGTTCCACCAGCGCACCTGAACGGATGACGCGGGGTCTTGGTACCAGCCCGCCGAAACGACGCGCGTTGCTTGATCGGTCACGCGCATCCCCTCCTTCGTTTGACGGCAATGTCAGTCTATGAGTGGGGAGTTCGAACAACAGGACCCCATTCGGGGTATGTTCTCGGTCCCCTTTTATGAGGTCACGGCGTGACTCAGCTGTGAGCCGAGAAAACGCCCCAGTCGTCGACCCGCCAGGCGATCCAGCCGTTCGAGCGCTGGAGACTGACGGTCACGTCGTAGGTCGATCCGCCGGGCTTGTGCGCCTGGCAGACGAACGACTGAGACGGGATCAACGGAGGCATCGCCGGGCATTTCGCCTCGAGCTGGATGCCGAGCGATTGGCCGCTCTGCACGATCTCGATCTCGGCCTGATGAGCGAATGCCGTCGGCGCGAGCTGGATGATCAACCCGGGAACGGCCACGTTCGCCACGAGGAGCGAGACGCCGAGAGCCAGGAAGGTGAACAACGGCCCGAAGCCGGTGCCCGACTCGCGAACCGTGCGCGTCAGCCGCGCGACGAGGTAGATGGCGACGCTGAGGATCGCGAAGGCCCAGGGGGCAGGCTGATCCATGCCGCCGCGACGCAGTGCTCGGTAGTCGAGGATCGCCAGCACGATGCCGGCGACGTACGGGATGCCGAACATCAGCACGAGCGCGACCGTCGACACATCCTGTGCAGAGCCCGAGAGCAAGAGGAGCAGGCCCATCACCAGCGTGTACAGCGGGATCATCGACATGATCCACACCGGACCGGTGCTCGTCGGCACATCGGTGAGCAGACGGGTCTGCATCGGCTCGGGCTGCCACGGCTGCGACGGCCACTGCTGCTCCTGCTGCGTGGGCGGAATGAAGGATGTGGCGGACTCGCTGACGTGGGCGAATGCCGAGCGGGGCACAGACGCTTCGCCGAGCAGGTCGTCGAAGCGCGTGTCGAGATCGTAGGGCGCGCTGGTCGGCGCGTCGTCGAGGATGCCCGCCATCTGGAAGGCGACCGACGGCTCGTCGACCGGAACCTGGTCGCGCTCGGGCGCCTCGAGCGAGCGGATGGGGTCGGCGAACGCGGCGGCGGCAGGCGGGACCGGCTCGCGATCGGCTGCGCCGAATTCGAGGGGCTCGTCATCGAAGACGCGCTCACGTTCGCGGCGCTCGCGGCGGCTGAGCTCCTGCTCGGCCTCGTCGGCTGCCGGGTCGGCGAAGGGACGTTCGCTCGACGGCCGGTCATCGTCGGCGAAGGCCAGCTTCGAGGTGACGGTCTCGGTCGCCATCATGGGCTGCCGCGCATCGGAGATGTGCTCGGTCCAGGCGTGGTTGTCCCACCAGCGCAACTGCGGCAATCCGAGCGGATCGGGATACCAGCCGGCGGGGACGCGCACGTCATCGTCTGGCATGCTGCTCTCCTTCGCGCGATCGGCTTGGGTCCCGCTGATTCCCTTCTGAATGGTACGGGGAAGATGGGGTCGGAAGATACTACCCGCACGGACCCCAACATGGGGACACGATTGTCCCCCAGGGGACACCGTCGTTGCACGGCAGTCCGCCATTTCGAGGACGCATCGGATGCCGCGCGGAACGGTGCGGCAGACTCGTTTCGTGCTCGTCGACCGACTTCCCGATCCCGCGCGGAATGGGGACGGCTCCGGGACGTTCGACGCCGACGAATTCGTCGGCATCTTCGACGACTGGGTGCGCGAGCAGGGCATCCGTCTGTACCCGGCTCAGGAGGAGGCGGTGCTCGAGCTCGTGCTCGGCAAGCACCTCGTGCTGTCCACGCCGACCGGCACCGGCAAGTCTCTCGTCGCGCTGGCTGCTCATGCCCTCGCGCTCGCCCAAGGTCGCCGCAGCTGGTACACCGCGCCGATCAAGGCTCTGGTCAGCGAGAAGTTCTTCCAACTGGTCGAGGCCTTCGGCGCCGAGAACGTCGGCCTGGTGACGGGCGATTCCAGCGTCAACGCCGATGCTCCGATCGTGTGCTGCACCGCCGAGATCCTGGCGAACCTGGCCCTGCGCGGAGGCGCCGAGATGCCGGCCGACGTGGTTGCGGGCGGCACGCCCGACATGGTGGTGTGCATGGACGAGTTCCACTACTACGCAGACCCGGAACGCGGCTGGGCCTGGCAGGTGCCGTTGCTCCTCCTGCCGGGTGCACAGTTCCTGTTGATGTCGGCGACGCTCGGGGATGTGACCGCGATCGCCGACGACCTCGAGCGTCGCACCGGGCGTGAGGTGGCGCAGGTCACCGGGGTGGAGCGCCCGGTGCCCCTGGGCTACCGGTACGTCATGACACCGGTGCACGAGACCGTCGACAAACTCCTCGCCGACGGTCTGGCTCCTGTCTATATCGTGCACTTCTCGCAGGCGGCCGCGGTCGAGCGGGCGCAGGCGTTGTCCAGCACCAAGATCGCCAGCCGCGAGCAGCGCGACGCGATCGCCGACGAGCTCGGTGGCTTCCGCTTCGCGGCGGGGTTCGGCGCCACCCTTTCTCGACTGATCCGGGCCGGCGTCGGGGTGCACCACGCGGGGATGCTGCCCAAGTACCGCAGGCTGGTCGAGCAGCTGGCGCAGCGCGGCCTTCTGCGCGTCATCTGCGGCACCGACACGCTGGGAGTCGGCATCAACGTGCCGATCCGGACGGTGCTGTTCACCGCGCTCACGAAGTTCGACGGAACCCGGATGCGGCAGCTCAGTGCGCGCGAGTTCCACCAGATCGCGGGCCGGGCGGGCCGCGCCGGCTATGACACCGCGGGCGAGGTGGTCGCCGAGGCGCCGGAGCACGAGATCGAGAACGCGCGCGGGGAGGCCAAGGCCGGTGTCGATCCCAAAGCGCGCAAGAAGCTGGTAAAGAAACGCGCCCCCGATGGCTTCGTCAACTGGAGCGAGGCCAGCTTCGAACGGATGATCGCCGCCGTGCCCGAGACGCTCACCAGTTCGATGCAGCTCACCGCCGCCATGCTGATCAACGTGCTCGGGCGGGTGGGGTCGGATGTTCCGGCGCGCGAGCCCGGATCGGCCTTCTCCAATGTGCGCGGTGTGATCTTCGACAACCACGAGACCTCGGCGCGTCAGCGCGAGCTGGCGCGACGCGCCATCGGCATCTACCGCACCCTGCGCGCGGGCGGAGTCGTCGAGCAGCGCGGGGGAGGATTCGACGGAAGCGCGTCGATCCGGCTCACGGTCGACCTCCAGCCCAACTTCGCCCTCAACCAACCGCTGTCGCCGTTCGCGCTGGCGGCGTTCGAGCTCCTCGACCCGGCGTCACCGAGCTATGCCCTCGACATGATCAGCGTGCTGGAGGCGACCCTGGATGACCCGCGCGCGATCCTGTCGCAGCAGCAGTTCAAGGCCCGGGGCGAGGCCGTGGCCGCCATGAAACGGGAGGGCGTCGAGTTCGACGAGCGGATGGAGCTGCTCGAGGAGGTCACGTGGCCCCAGCCGCTCGCCGAACTGCTGGAGCAGACCTTCGAGACCTTCGCATCCAGTCAGCCCTGGGTGCGCGACTTCGAGCTGTCGCCCAAGTCGGTGGTCCGCGACCTCTACGAGCGGGCGATGAGCTTCGGCGAGTTCGTCGCGTTCTATCAGCTCGGCCGCAGCGAGGGGCTCGTGCTTCGGTACCTGAGCGACGCGTTCCGCGCGGCGCGGCAGACGATCCCGGATGAGGCCAAGACCGATGAGCTGCGCGACCTGATCGAGTGGTTGGGCGAGCTGGTGCGGCAGGTGGATTCGAGCCTGCTGGAGGAATGGGAGTCGTTCACTCATCCCGAACTCGATGTCACGGGTGCGGTCGACGCGCCGATCCTTCCGCCGACGCCTCCCAGCGTCCTCACGAACCGTCGCGCCTTCCTCGTGCTCGTCCGCAACGAGCTCTGGCGCCGGGTGCAGCTCGCTGCGTTGCAGCGGGACGATGAACTGGTGGCCTTGGATCCGGATGCCGGGTGGCCGGACGCGCTCGACGCCTACTTCGCCGACCATGATGCGATCGGGACCGGACCGGACGCGCGCAGTGCGGCTCGCGTGATCATCGATGAAGCGCGCGGGGACGCGGACGGCGTGTGGACGGTCCGGCAGATCCTCGACGACCCGGCAGGCGACCACGACTGGGGGATCCGCGCCGAGGTGGACCTGGTGGCATCCGCCGAGCAGGGCGTCGCCGTGGTGCGGGTGCTTGGCGTGGACCGGCTGGACTAGCCACCGGGTTGCCGGCCGTCAGGCGCTGTGTGCCGGGAGGCGGGATGAGCGCGACGCGCTGGCGAGTTGCACGCGGGCTCGTCGTCCGTTCGGCCCGCCGCGGTGGCGGGCGGTCGAACGTGCGGCGGGAGCGAGCGGCTCAAAGCCGGAGCCGGCCAGTTCATCGTGCTCGCATCCGACGCCCGCGCAGTGGGTGCCGTGCGCCACGGGAATCGGCGCGAGTCGGGTCGCTGAGGGCTGGAGCATCGTCATCGATCAGGGCTCGGTGTTCAGAAGCGGTCGTCGTTCAGAAGCGGTCGTCGAGAGCGAGGGAGCGGGTGCGGCGCCGGGCGAGCAGCGCCTCTTCGATGTCCGCCTCGTGGTTGCTGGTGCGACTGGCCTGAATCGCCTCGACGATCCACTGCACGGTGGGCAGGATGCTCACCAGCAGGGCGAGCGCGCCGAGCGCCGCGAAGGTGACGGCGACGGCGGGAACGGATTCGTCCGTGCAGTCGACGCGCGATCCGACGCAGTTGTTCGCGTCGGCGATCGAGACGTCGACGATGCCGAAGCTGATCGCCGCGATCACGATCGCGCCGAGTGCGACAGCACCGAGAACGCGACGTGAATGCACGATGTTCGATCCCCCCGGAGTGCGGCCGAAGGTCACCGGCCGTGTTCCGCCAGCGTATGGTCGCCACTCGATCGGCCGCGATGCCCAGGTCGGGGGGCACACCTCTTAGACTTCTCGCCAGTGGACGTCTCGCTGCTGGTCGCGCTTGTCATCGCGTTGGCCTTGATCTTCGATTTCACCAACGGCTTTCATGACACAGCCAACGCGATGGCCACTCCCATCGCGACAGGTGCGCTGAGGCCGAAGGTCGCTGTGGCGATCGCCGCGGTGCTCAATCTCGTGGGCGCCTTCCTGTCCACGGAGGTCGCGAAGACGATCTCGGGCGGGCTCATCAACGAGGGCAGCGGCGGCGTGCAGATCACCCCCGCGCTCATCCTGGCCGGGCTCATCGGGGCCATCGTGTGGAATCTGGTGACCTGGCTGCTCGGGCTGCCGTCGTCATCCAGCCACGCGCTGTTCGGCGGCCTGATCGGGGCGGCCATCGTGGGGGCCGGACTCGGGGCGATCAACGGCGGCGTGCTGGTCTCGAAGGTGCTCGTTCCCGCGGTGCTCGCGCCGTTGACCGCGGGACTGGTCTCGTTCCTGGCGACCAAGATCGCGTACGGCGTCACCCGCAAGCGCGAGCGCGACCGCTTCAAGATCGGGCAGATCTTCACCTCCTCGCTCGTGTCGCTGGCGCACGGCACGAACGACGCGCAGAAGACCATGGGCGTCATCACCCTCGCTCTCATCGCAGCCGGCGTGCAGCCGGCGGGCAGCGGTCCGGCCGTCTGGGTGATCGGCGCGTGCGCGCTGGCCATCGCCGCCGGCACCTATTCCGGTGGGTGGCGCATCATCAAGACGATCGGCCGCGACATCACCGACATCGAGCCGGCGCAGGGCTTCGCCGCCGAGTCGGCCACCACCGCCACGATCCTCGCGTCGAGCCACCTCGGCTTCGCGCTCTCGACGACGCAGGTCGCCTCCGGATCGGTGATCGGCGTGGGGCTCGGTCGCAAGGGGGCGTCGGTGCGATGGGGAACCGCCGGAAGGATCGCGCTCGGCTGGCTCATCACGATTCCGGCCTCGGGAGTCGTCGGGGCCCTGGCCGCGATGCTCTCGCAGCTCGGGCTCTGGGGCGTGATCCTGGATGTCGTGCTCGCGATGGGCGCGATCCTCACCGTCTACCTGGTGGCCCGCAAGCGCCGAATCGATGCCCGGCACTTCACCCAGCCCGCGCCCGGGGTGTTCGTGCGGCCGAAGCGCCGCAAGAAGAAGTCCGCTGCCGTGCCCGCCGCCGCGACGGAGGCGAACCCCTCATGACGATCGATTGGCTCGCGTTCCTCACGGTGGTACTGGGTTCGCTGGTGTCCGCCTGCCTGCTCGTCACCCTGTTCTCGATCGGCTTGCGTCTGAGCGACGGCACTGCGCCGTGGCGGCGCCCGGTCTCGGTCGCGCTGTTCGTGGTCTGCGCCGCCGTCGTGGTATTCGGTATTTACCTGATCGTGCCCTTCTTCCACCCCTGAAACCCCCTACGAGCGGCTTTCGGCTCGTAGCATCGTTCGGGTGCCCACAAGGCGCACACGCTTCGAACACCATCACGATCAAGGAGGATTGCGATGCCCGACACGACCGGACTCGCCCTGCACCCGAGCGACGAGCAGCACATCGAGGGCGACGAGTACACCGCCACGACCGGGCCCGACGAATCGCCGGAACAACTGGCGGGCGACGGCCCCACCCGCACCGAGACCGACTCGCTCGGATCGATGGAGATCCCCGCCCACGTCTACTGGGGGATCCACACCGCCCGCGCGCTCATCAACTTCCCGATCTCGCGCCGCGCGATCAGCAACTACCCCGATCTCGTCCGCGCGCTCGCGCGTGTGAAGCAGGCCAGCGCCCGCGCGAACAAAGAGATCGGCGTGCTTGACGCGGCCAAGGCCGACATCATCGACGCGGTCTGCCAGCGCATCGTCGACGGCGAGTTGCACTCGCAGTTCGTGGTGGGGGCCATCCAGGGCGGCGCGGGCACGTCCACGAACATGAACACGAACGAGGTCATCGCGAACGCCGGGCTCGAGGTCATGGGCAAGGCGTTCGGCGACTACTCGGAGCTGCACCCGATCGACGACGTCAACCGCAGCCAGTCGACCAACGACGTCTACCCGACCGCCATCAAGCTCGCCATGGTGTTCGGACTGCAGCGCCTGCTCGAGGAGCACGCCAAGCTCACGGCCGCCTTCGCGGCCAAGGGCGTCGAGTTCGCCCACGTGCTCAAGGTGGGCCGCACCCAGCTCCAGGACGCGGTGCCCATGACCCTTGGGCAGGAGTTCAGCGGCTTCGCGCACACCCTGCAAGAGGATTTCGACCGGCTCAGCGAGGTCATCCCGTGGCTCAACGAGATCAACATGGGCGCCACGGCGATCGGCACCGGCATCACGGCCGACCCTCGCTACGCCGAGGCGGTGCGCCGTCACCTCGAAGAGCTGACCGGCATCCCGCAGGAGACAGCGCCCGACCTCATCGAGGCCACCGCCGACGCGGGCATCTTCATGACGCTGAGCGGCACTCTGAAGCGCGCCGCGGTCAAGCTCTCGAAGATCTGCAACGACCTGCGACTGCTGTCGTCCGGTCCGCAGGCGGGACTCGGCGAGATCTCGTTGCCGGCACGGCAAGCCGGGTCGAGCATCATGCCGGGCAAGGTCAACCCGGTGATCCCCGAGGTGGTCAACCAGGTCGCCTTCAGCGTGATCGGCGCGGATGCCACGGTCACCGCCGCCGCAGAAGCCGGCCAGTTGCAGCTGAACGCCTTCGAGCCCGTGATCGCGCACAGCCTGCTGCAGTCGCTGTCGTGGATGACGAACGCCTGTCGCACGCTGCGCGTCAACTGCATCGACGGGATCGCCGCGAACACCGCACGGCTCACTCAGCAGGTCGAGACCAGTGTCGGCGTCGTCACCGCTCTGACGCCCTACATCGGATACGCGGCGTCGGCGTCACTCGCGCACACGGCTCTCACGACCAACGCGTCGATCGCCGACTTGGTGGTGGCGGCGGGCCTGATGTCGGAGGAGGAGGTCGCCCGCGTCCTCTCTCCC
>Ga0207698_10000348_pt1 | contig 27268 bp, 43 predicted proteins | sample KBSCornC22_FD_184298 | JGI IMG/M metagenome (GOLD analysis project Ga0207698, IMG submission 184298) | Corn rhizosphere microbial communities from Kellogg Biological Station, Michigan, USA - KBS Corn C2-2 (SPAdes) (version 2) | ecosystem: Host-associated > Plants > Roots > Rhizosphere > Soil ... | reverse complement strand
ACGCTGTAATTCGCATGGCCATGCAATTGAATTAGCGAGAATCAAATGACAATTCACACGTTTAATTTTAAAATTGTCCCTTGCAGTAAATGGGCCAATTTTCGAATCATCAAAGGTAAGCCCGGTGTTGTCGTCTATCACGGGACGGCTTTACCGTTTGCTCGCATGTTGATAGGCGAAGCTTTCTTTGTACCGTTTGACGAATACACGGAATACGAACGCTGGCACATAGACCATGCAGTATGGAGGCTAAACACAAAACTTGAAAAGGATAAGCACTACGGAAAATTTCTTAGATTGAAACATCGGCTACCTGTTAAAACTATTGAAATTGCGAGGATTAGATAATGAACCCTGACATACTCAAACGCTTATGGCATACATGCGCCACAACAAAAGCGTTCGGCTTGGAATTCAATAATCGAGATACGCTAACGAATATCTTGACGATTGATACGATGAATCAATCAATGCATATGCCTGCGGAGATTTGGCGTTCAGGGTCGCGACCGCCGTTTGTGGGCTGGTGGAAAACGCGACGGCTTAACTGCTTAGACTGTTGGCGTTTCTGGAATGGAGATTTTTGGTCTGCTGGTTGCGTAGATCATATGCCGGCTGGATATGCGGCTAGACAAGGCGAAACACGTATAGGGACTATAGTAACAACGTCACCAAACGGAATCATTTACGATATGTCATGGTGCTGGTCCTGGCCCAATAACTGCCGCGTGCCACGTATCGAACCATTGGCATTCGAAATCATCAAACGCAAATTGCCGCAGTTTGAAGACTGGACGATTAATCAATTCTTGGAAAGGATCGCAAAATGAACGAACTATCAGCAATCGATAAGGCAAAGAACGAAGTAATCAAACAAGCGGCTCAGATGGTTAATGCTATCGGTACGCAACGATTTAACGATACTTCTAAGCAATTGATTGGCGCATACATTGCGCTATCGGATGCATTCGACAAGCTTAAGGTCGAGCAAGATGCTGTGCAGGATGCGCTAGCCGCGCGTGGTGCTACCCCTGTAGTCCCTGCATGGATGCCAACGCCGGCCGCGACCTATCCTGGCCCGCCTGCGCCCGCCATGCCTATGCCGGGTCAGCCTGTCATGCAGGGGCCTGTAGCCGTTGGCATGCCGCCTACTATGCCGCCCCCTGCCAAGTCATACGCAGGCGGGACAGATGATCAAGCACGTAAGCGGTACGCTGCTTTGCGGATGCAAGGGATTCATTTGATTGCAGGAACGGATAGGGTTATTACATCGATTAGCGGCAACGAACTTGATAAGTATGCCGATGAATTGATCGAAAAATATCGGATCAATTGACGAATCTTTCCGACGAACGGTAGGCACGATGGTAAAAAGTGAACTAGAATAGATCCATCGTATCAACAACCGGAGTAAACAAAATGGCTACCAAAGTTCAAACTCAATGCATCGCAATCGCAATCAAGGCTAATAAGTTGGAACTTGCTTGCTACTTGGCTTTGTGCTCTAGCGTAGAACGTCAGTATGCAAACATTGACAATGCTTACGGTTTGGTTAAGTCGGCTGTTACTCCGGCTCAATGGTCCGGTTATCTGTCTAGCCTGACGAAGCAAGGCAAATACATTCCATGTTCTGACTCTGATTATCGCGGTCATTGGGGCGAAGTGGTTTAATCAATCGGGGCTTCGGCCCCATTTCTATAGGAGTTATCATGATCGATAGAGAAATGGCTATTGTTTGGTATCAAGCTGAAGCTATGCGCATGTACGCATGGGCACGTAAGTACATGGATGCCAAACAGACGTATTTGGCGAAGTATTATCAACAGCATGCCGCAGAGTATGCCGCAGAAGCACGCCGACGCATGGGGGTCAAATGATAAACCGCATGGAAGCCGCGACAATTTTTCAATTGGCACATACTCTTAAGACATCGTATAGTGAGTATCGATTCATTCATGCGAACGGAGTAGGCACGTTGTATAAGGACATTGCAACGGATGCATACAACAAAGCTAGCAAAGAATTTGACGAATATGTTAACTCGTTGATTAAAAGGGATTGATCATGAAAACCGTTCACACTGCAATAATCAATGATATCGATGAGCATCGCCGACAGCTTATCCTAGAAGCTGGAATTGATGATTTGCCGATTTATGCTGTAATGATCGCAACAGTTGCCGAATACCATCGCGCACGCAACGGCATATTGAATCTCAATGAATCAGTGCCGAAAGAAACGGTACGTAGAGCAACTGAACGCATGCATAAAGCAACACGAGAATTGAACAATCTTGCTCAGGCTTGTATTACGATTGAAGATAGGAAGGATTGATGATAGAATTCAATCTTCATTAACGAAAGGTGAACAATGATAGAACTTGCAAAGGTCACGAAACGCGGAGTAGTGATCGGAAAGAAATACAAAGGTAAAACTGGCGAAATCCGCGATAGCCGAACCGGATCGTTTTACGAAGTTCATCCTGAAGTGACAGACTTCCATGCACGTCTACAGCGCGGGCTACTGGCTGATAAGCTGCCTCAATACGTTCAATACGAAACATTCTGGCGAAAGTTCTTGCGTAAATTCCGCAACCCGGACACACTCCCAAAGCTTCGCAAAATTTGGGGGTTCATGTGAATTGCAAACAAGGCGACAACGCATTGGTTGTCTATGCATTCAAGCATGATGCACACTATGACGAATTGCTTGGAAAACCAATCAAATGCATGAATGTTCAAACGGTGGTGTATCTTGGCTATGAACAGCTAGGTCCGTTCACAATTTCGAGATACCGTAGCGCTCCGATGTGGCCGTTACCTGAACCGCATACGTGCAAATGCGGATGTATTCTCGACTATGTCCCTGACGAAATGTTGCAACCATTACCGGAAGTAGATGACGATGCCCAAACGCACGAAGACAAGACTAAAGAACTCGATACAGTCATTTGACCCTATCAAGGGTCAGATAGAGGCACTGGTGCGAGCTAATCAAACGCAGTATCAAATGATACTGGCGATGCAACAATGGGGGCAAAACGTTGGCGGCGCATTGAACGATCTTCGCGGCGCAGTGTCGGCGCTGATAAAAGCGCAACAGGACCACAGCGGCGCGCATGATGCATCTACAAAATTAGCGCATATGCAAAAAGATTTGAATCAACAAACAGGCGATTTGATCATGGATCATGCCGCGCGGATTCAGGCGCTAGAACAAGTGATCGAAAACAATCAACGAAGGATTCATTAATGAAATCATTTACGGATAAAGAACGGGATGCGATTTACGGATTTATTAGTCAGACTGTCGCATATCGAGTGACTGACACGGAAGTTAATCAATTGGTTAATGAATTGATTAGCCGTATCAATGAAGCCGAAGGTGAAAACGGTAATCTGCTATTCGAATTCCCTAGCCCACTAGATAATCAACACATTAGCGTCTTTCCAGACGCAAAACGGCCCGGCAAGATTTCGTGTATTGTGTCAAACATACCGAAGAATTCAGGCCGGTTTATTGACGGTGACAGGAGTAATCCGCAATGATGAATCCTCTATTCTATAAAGAAACAGAAAATTTCAATGTTGAAATCTGTAAGTTGTTCATTCCAGATTTCGATAAACGCCATATTAGCAAAGTTGTTTTGAGGTTGGAAGCCGGTCAACCTCCAATGATTGACATTACCGAATATCTGCAACGTCCTGGCGATTTCGGTGCGGCAACACTCAGAACGTTTGAACTCAAGGAAATCAAATGACAACGAATGTAGATCAATATTTCGTATTCGAACATCTGCCGGCACCATTGCAAGCCATTAGCAAACCAATTGCCGTATTGGCTAGCCAAATGAATGCGATGCTGCCAGACGGACCCGAAAAGAGTGCAGGAATGCGCAAATTGTTGGAAGCAAAGGATTGCTTTGTTCGTTGTGGTGTGGTTCAATCACCTATCAGCGAAAGAAATCCAATCGCTCCAATCAACGTTAAACGGGAAGGTTAATCCATCATGACACGCACACTACGGTTCGCAACGTTCTTTGTATTCGTCGCATTGCTTGCTGTAGTGCTGACTGGATGCGGTAAGAAAGATGAAATAAGCCCACAAGACGCACAATTCAAAGCTATGGAAATGGTTAGGGCTAAATGGGTAGGGGCGCCAGTTAAGCTATCAGAAGAATATTCGCAGGTTCTGGACTATCCGCCCGGTGTCAAAACCGTATGCGGACACTATCTGGTTAACGGCAAATCTCGATTCTTTTTTGCCGTTGCATACTTTGAATTTGAAAAAGGTATGACTCCGTATTACTTAGATCAAGCTGGTGGACATCCTGAAATGTTTTGTCAGAAAGGTAACGTTGTCGCATGGACGAAGTAGACGAAGCCAATGACTATATCGAGAAAACTATTGCGGCAACGCTCGCTAAGATTAGAGAAAATCAAGCCGCAATTCAAGGAGTTAGTGAGGGTGAATGTAAGTCGTGCGGCGAAGAATTTGCAAGACTTGTATTCGGTAAATGCGGTTTCTGCCGGGACGGTAGGAGAAAGCCAAACGATGCCTAAATACATCATCGAAATCGAACGCATGCCCTCTAACTTCTGGACATGGCGAATCAAATACAATAGCAATAAGAGAGTGATTTGCGAATGTCCTACTAAGTTTTCAAGCGCGTTAGAAGCTTTTGCACACGTTACGGATTTTTCATTTCATATGAAAGATTTGAACTGGAAGATTGAGTATAAAGAATGAACCCCGAACAATACGCCAAGACTTCGGAGCATTCGCACCAAGTCGCTCTATTCATTTGGGCGCAACAAAATCAACAAATTTATCCCGAATTGAAATGGATGCATGCTATCCATAATCAAGGCCATGGCGATAAGGTACGCGGAGGCAAAGCGAAAGCCGAAGGCGTAAGGGCTGGCGTATTCGATGTGTTTGTACCGGCAGCACGCGGCATCTATCATGGTCTATACATCGAAATGAAGGCACCGGGTAAGATAAAAGATACTTCAGCAGTACAAGACGAATTTCGAGCGTTTGCTGATGAACAACACTACGCTACCTGCGTATGTGATAGCTGGTGGCTGGCTCGCGATAGGGTTATTGAATACATGGGGTTGCTATGAAATTAACAATTGAAGATTTTATTGTTATCGCATTTCTTCTATTAATGTGTACCGTTTTGGTTGTCACATTGAAACGTGACCATGACTTCAAAGTCGAGTGTGAACGCAAAGGCGGTAAATATGGGGAGATTGAATCTCGCCGCGCGTGTATCGATCCGAAGGCGGTAATCAAATGATTGAATGGTTCAGCACGCATGCATTCCTGTCTGTCGTTGCATTCTGCCTGATTGCTTGGCTTGCACTAGAGGGTTTGCTTGCCCTGGCGGAATCTGGTCGCACGGACATCTGTGGGCAATGCTGGGGCAATGGCACGATTCCAAACATCAATGGAGCGTTTGACGATGAAATCGTATGCCCAAAGTGCAACGGTAAGAAATTTGTCTGAAATCCTTTGACGGATAGAAAAACAGTGTTATAGTCTGCACATCGGTTAACGAATACCGATACCAAACCAAACTTTTAAAGGATTGAAAATGGCTAAGTCTCCGAAGCGTTCCGCATCCGTCGCTGCTACCGTTGCTGCAATCACTCTGGCAATGGTTGCCGAAGCTGGCGATACTGGTATGCAAGTTCCGCAAGAAACCTCTAACGAATGGCTCCAAAAGGGTTTCGTTGAAGTTAACCCCGCTGTAGTGTCGCCCGAAGGCATTGCAACCCGTATCACTCCCGCTGGTCGCGAATATCTCGCGAATCTGGCACAAGGAACCCAAATGAATGCCACCCCCTCAGATCCACAACCCGATACCGCATCTACTGCACAAACCCAAGTTGAACAAGGTTCGGTGTCCTACGAACTCGAAACCGGCATTGAAATCACGAAGTCCAAGCGTGGTGGCCGTACCGAAGTGTACCCATTCGAAAAGATGGAAATCGGTCATTCGTTCTTCGTTGCAAAGGATATCAAGACGCTTGCCAGCACGGTTACCAGTGCTAAGGAACGTGCTGGTTTCGTTGAAGACACCACGAAGCCGCAAGTCAAGCGCCGGAATGGTCAGATGGGCTATCCGAAGATCTACAACAAGATTTTCGAAGCTCGCGCCGCAGAAAAGAACGGTGTCAAGGGCACGCGTATTTTCCGCACGAAGTAAATCGGATTGATTCCAAACACGGTGTAGGCCGTGTCTTAGACGCCTGTAGGTTAAAAGCCTACAGGCGTTTTGCTTTTTGGCTGATAATCGCGCCCATCGAAGAAAGGTAAGGTGCGCGGATGCCAACAACTGATAGCGAATTGGGAAAGATCATGGATGCAAAAATCGCTCAAGCTATCCCGCGTCCTCAACATATCATTAATCCGAAAATCTCTTTGGAATGGTTGATCGGCGCTGTTATCGCCATCCTCATTCCTGCCGCTGCTGTCTACTACAAAGTAGACACGTTAACAAGTGCGGTTCAAAAAAGCGATTCGAAAGCTGATGAGCGAGACAAAGTCATTCAGCAAATTGCATCGGATATTCAGGTGCAAAAGGTTGTGATTCAAAATCAACAGAATCAATACCAAACGGTTACGCAATCTGTTGATATATTGCGTAATCAAGTTGAAGAATTAAGACGCAATCAACGATGGATGCCTAAATGACAATTCCCGCCTGGATTCGCAAATGGTTCGGTATCCGCATCCGTCTGGTGGCCTACGCGCGCGAGTGGTGGCGGTTGTGGAGCATCCGGCTAGGTGCGGTAGGGGTGACCCTGGCCGGGTGGCTTGTCGCATCGCCTGACGCGGCCCTGAGCGTTTGGGCGAGCCTTCCCGCTGAAATGCGCGGCTTCATTCCATCTGAGTACATGCCGTTTATCGGATTGGCTATCGCAGTGCTTGGCCTTTTTGCTCGATTAGTCAAACAGGAAAAGGTTACCAATGGCACGACTCAAGACGATCAGCCCAAACCTTAACGCATTTCTAGACACGTTGGCATGGTGTGAAGGTACTAGCACCAGTCCGCGAACGCAAAACGATGGCTACGATGTAATCGTTACTGGAGTAGATGGTCCCGAAATCTTTACTGATTATTCGGATCATCCATTTACCAAACGTGCGCCTAAGATAATCAATAGCAAGGGGTTGCTTTCTTCGGCTAGTGGTAGATATCAGATTATGCGGAAAGACTGGCCGCATTACAAAGCGAAACTTGGCTTGCCTGATTTCTCGCCTATCAGTCAAGACTTTTACGCAATCAATTTATTGCAGGAATGCAATGCGATTAGCCCGATTGAAAAAGGGCTAATTGAATTGGCAATCGTGCGATGCCGCCATCTGTGGGCATCATTACCCGGTGCTAATTACGCAGATCAAAACATGCGTAAGTTATCGGATGTTCTTTCAATCTATGTCGCAAAAGGTGGCGTATGCTCTCCCTCTCCGCAATCCTCGGGATTATCGGTGCCGCCATCGTCGGTATCTTCGGTGCCTATTTTGGAGGAAAAGCCAAAGCCAAATCAGCCGCAAGAGTCGAGCAAGTCGGAATCGATGCTGCAAGGGTTGTTCAAAGCAATAATGCAGCTACTGAAGCCCAAGTCAAAGCCGTAAAGAAAGCAAGCGATGAAACAGCTAAAGTATCTGCTAGTAGTTCCAATGATGTGGCTAGCGAGTTGCGCAACAACTGGACCCGTGATTGAAACAAAGGTTATTGATACTGCTTGCGATTGGGTGAAACCAATTTACGTAAGCAGATCAGACAATATAACCGAAGGGACAGCGCGGCAAATCCTGGCTCATAATCGAAGCACAGTAGCCGCATGCCCTGTCAAGTGATATAGTCCCGCCTTATGGAAGGCACAGACGAACAAAAAGCCGCTTATGCGGCTTTACTTTTTGAAGCGGGCATTAAGCCGAATGCGGCTTTTGAAGCCGCTTGCAAGCTGTTTCCGTCTGATATTGGCATTGCGCTTTATGTGTCGCAATACTGGCCTATAGACCCTTTCGTTAAATCGAAAATCGCGGAGTATCGGGACACAAACCCGGACGGAGCATTGCCGAAACGGCATGTAGTGGCGCAAGAGGCATACGCCATTTACTTAGACACAACAGTATCGACTAAAGAACGAATCAACGCATTGAAGCTCTACAGTCAGATTATGGGTTATCTGACTGGCGAAGATACTGGCGGGAAAGATCGGTTGCCATATCCGCAACCGGTTTATAAAGTCGTTAGCCAATGATCATTGCGCCGCAATATCTCAATTTAGAGCTAACGGAAGTAGCCAGCGAATTCACAGAGATATTCCCGGCTTACGAAGAGTTTCTTCAGCCGGCTCGATTCAAGGTCGCATACGGTGGCCGGGGTTCTGCCAAGACGCGAACTTTTGTATCTATTCTATTGAATAACGTGATGTATCACGGCTGGCGTGTCGCCTGTTTCCGTGAAATCATGAAATCGATTGAAGACTCTGTTTATCAAGAGTTTGTCGACGAAATTTATAGAAAGAATTTACAAGGGTTTTTCAAGATCATTAAGAATTCTATTGTCTGCTCTATCAGTGGTGGAATTATTAAATTCGATGGTCTATTGCGCAATCAGCAAAAGCTTAAAGGTTATGCTGGTTTTCATTGCGCATGGGTAGAAGAAGCTGAAAACGTTTCGGCTGACTCTTGGAAATACTTAATTCCGACGTTGCGACTAGGCGGCTCTGAGATTTGGGTTTCGTTTAACCCTGACGATGCATTGTCAGCTACCTATCAAATGTTTGTAGCGAATCGGCGCTATCCTGATTATGTAGACGGTAAACGTTATTGCATCGTTAAAAAGATTAACTACACCGATAACCCGCGATTCCCTGAAGAGTTGCGGATTGACATGGAGTTAATGAAAGAAAACGATTTTGAAATGTATCAACACGTTTACTTAGGTGAATGCGTTGGCAATAGTGCGTTGGCTATTATCAAACCGATGTGGATCAAGGCGGCTATTGATGCCCACAAGGAACTTTATCGGCGATTTGGTGTAAAGCACACTGGCGGATTAATCGGTGGATTTGACGTAGCTGACGAAGGCGCAGACGCTAACGCATTTGTTGGACGTAAAGGCTTTCTAACCGAAGTCGCAACCGAATGGAAAGATCAAGACCCTAACACTGCCGCTCGCAGAGTATTCAACAATTGTTTAAACGATGGCTACGATTATGTCAGCTACGATAACATTGGTGTAGGTGCTGGCGCTAAAGGGGCAATTCGTGAAGAGGTTAACAAATTGGCTGAGAATCAACCGAAAAAGAAACGTCCTCAGTTCAGAGGCTTTGTAGCTAATGCTTCTGTTGTCAGCCCATTGCAAGAGTATTCAGAAGGTAAAAAGAACGAAGATATGTTTTTGAATTTAAAGGCTCAAGCATGGTGGCTAGTTGCTGATAGATTCAAAAATACATACGATGCATTGCAAGGAAAACCATTCAATAAAGATAAGCTGATTGCAATAGATTCGAACTGCGACAAGCTAGATAAATTAACGGCAGAGCTAAGTCAGCCTAGAAGAGAATTTAAAGACGGTAAATTCTCTGTCGAATCTAAAAAAGATATGGCGAAACGCGGAGTTGTTTCCCCGAATCTAGCCGATGCCTATATCATGGCCTACGCACCAGAAAACGGATTCAAACTTGAGAATTTAATATGACTGTCGCAAACCTTACCGAAGATCAATTAGCCGCGATTCATCGTTCAGATAGCTACGCGAAAGCTTTATTGCCTCAGACTGTTGGCAATAAGAATCGCAGTTTTCTCTCAATGGGTTTGATGGGTCAAGTGGAGTGTTTGAATTACTACACTAGCAACGGCTTTGCGAGAATCATTATCGACAAAGTAGCGGAGGAAATGACCCGTGCCGGTTTCAAGCTCGATAACATGGATGAAGAACAAGAAGAACAGATTATTGTTCGTTTGGAAGAATTGCAGGTTTTGCGGAAACTCAATGAAGCTTTGAAGTGGTCCGGTGTATTTGGTGGTGCGGCAATCGTTCTTATTGTTAATGACGGTCAAACATTGGAAATGCCTTTGAACATTGAAAAGGTTGAAAACGTAGAAGAACTACGTGTTTATGATCGATATGAAATAACTGAACGATTCAAATATTCAGATCCAAGTAAATCTAAATTTGGTAAGACTCAGATTTGGCAAGTCAGTCCTTCAAACGGTGCGTTACCTTATTACGTTCACGAATCGCGAGTATTGATTTTTGATGGTGATTCATTGCCGAATCAACAACGACAGGCTAATCAGGGATGGGGCGCGAGTCGATATCAAAAAGCCAAGCCGCAAATCGATCAGCTAACGAATGCATACGAATGGGCAATGCTGGTCCTGCAACGCATTCAGCAGGCCATTCATGGCATACCTGACCTATCGACAACTCTACAGACACCAGAAGGTGTTAAGAACGTCACTAATCGCGTTGATATTGTTGATAGAGTTCGTAACGTTCAAAATACGGTTGTTATTGACGCTGAAGAAACATACGAAGTAAAGTCGCAAACAATGGCCGGTATTGATGCGGTATTAGATCGATTCGCAGAAGCGTTATCGACCGTTACAGGCATTCCGGTATTCCTTTTGATGGGTCGCAGTATTGGTGGATTGAATTCGACAGGTGATGCAAACCGGGACGGCTGGTATGCGGTTGTCAATTCTATGCAGAATGATCAATTGAGAAATCCAGTTGACATTATCTGTACTTGCGTAATGCGTTCGCTTGGAATGACGGATATCAAATACAAGCTTGAATTCAATCCGCTATATGTACCTAGCGATAATGTGAAAGCCGATACGGATCAAAAGCGGGCTAGTGCTTTGGGTAGCATGGCGTCGGCGCTTGTGTCATTAGTTAATTCTGCCATTATCGATGCGTCAGAAGGTCGCGAATACGTAAAGGAAACTACAGAGATTCCGATTAATGATTCTATCGTGCCGGAAATCCCTACTCCCCCTGAACCTGCGGGCGGCTTTCCGACAAAGTCGAAGTCTAAGAAATGATTAGCCAACGCTGGTTATTTCCTGATTCTCAGGAACGACAATATCAGCGGTTAATGCGCCGCTTATTGTTTTCTTTGGTTAGCGAATTCGTGCGTAGATTGCGGGAAAACAATCTATTGCGTATTGACTCTGACGAAGAAACGTTTAGCGATGAAATGGCCGGTATCACTGCCGGTGTCATTGCGTACTGGCTGTTATCCATACAAGACATTCGCGCCCAGATGGGGGCTTTGTTTGTGGGTGTCAATCAATTCAACGATAACCAATTCATCAAAGTAATTAAATCGATGTTTGGCGTTATCTTGCCGAATTCGTCTAGCGTAATGCCGAAGCCTGGAACGCTGGTTACTCAGATATCTGAAGGGTTAGCCAAACTAGGACCAGATGCTGATTTATCTAGAATTGAGCAATGGGTTAGAACGCTTAGAACTTCATTTGAAGATAAGAACATTTCTGCTGTAGATATTGCTGGACGTGAATTGGTTGTTCGTATTGAACAAACGGTTAGAACTGAAGTTGCAAAAGGCACGCCAATTAACGAAATCGTTACGCAAATCGAAACGCAACGAGATAGGATTACTCGCCGGGAACAGTTACGCGCACGTGATGAAATGGGGACGCTTAATTCTGAAATGACTAAGCGTAGAATGTTGTCTGTCGGTATCAAACAATACGTTTGGAATACTTGCATGGATGAGCGGGTACGTGGTAATCCTGGCGGTAGATATCCGAAAGCTATTCCGTCTCATTGGGCACGTGAGAAAAAGGTTTTCAGTTGGAGTGACCCGCCTGATGGTGGACATCCTGGCGAAGCATGGTTATGTCGGTGTTGGGCTACACCCTTTAAAAAAATCCTTTGACATTTTCGTTTCGCTATACTTCGGCGCATGCAACGTTATGACTTCGCCAAAATCAACACGCTGAAAACCGACGAAGGGTTTATTGTCGATAAACCAATCGTCGGACGCATTGGTATTCAGATTTACCAAAATAAGGACGGTTCTATCCGTCGCGAATTGCGGTTACCTGAACATGTGTTTGAAGCGGATTCTTTGGCGTCATTCAAAGGTAAGCCGATTACGTCCGATCATCCCGGACGTAAAGTAACGTCTAAAGACGTTCGCCAATTGTCTATTGGAACCGTTTTATCAAATGGACAAAAGGACGATTCTGGTAATCACGTTGTCACAGAAATTGTTATTCATGATCCTGAAGCAATGGGATCGAATAGAGAACTATCGCTAGGGTATGACGTTCAATTAGACGAAACCCCTGGTGAATGGAATGGCGAAAAATATGATGCCATTCAAACGAACATCCGCGTAAATCATTTGGCGGTTGTGTTTCGTGGCCGCGCTGGTGTGGCACGTCTTAACGTAGACGGTAACGAAGATTTTGAAACTGAAACCAAACCGAAAGGGTTAGACATGCCTAAAGTTCGCTTAGACAATGGGATCGAATACGAAGCGCCTGCTGAAGTTGCCGCAGAAGTTGAAAGACTTCGCGGTGATGCATCTACGGCGCGCACAGCACTCGCTAAGGCTGAAGCCGAACGCGATGCAGCCAAGACGAAGGCCGATGGCCTGGATGCGGCTGTGAAGGCTGCTCGCGAAGCTGGCCGCGCTGATGCAGTGGCACGTACCGCGCTGGAAACCCTGGCTACGGGCTTTAAGATCGATTCCAAGGGCAAGACGGATCGTCAAGTTAAAGAGGCTGTAATCAAGCTTGCACGCAAGAATGATTCGCTCGATTTGTCGGCTAAGTCTGACGAATACATTAACGCTGCTTTTGAACTTGCTTGCGAAGAAACGCAAAACAGTGACGAAGCGATGCGCCAGCAACGCGAAGCCGGCCACGTGATGAAGAAAGACGCTACGAAGACTGACGGTTATGTCAATTCGCGTACAGCATACGATAACTACTTGGAAAGCCTGAGCAAGCCAGCGGCTGCTAAGTAATCCAAATAACCAAACGAAAGGACTACTCAAATGCAAACCGCATACACTCAGTATCAAAATGCCGCATACAAGGGCATGCTCTACGATCTTCGCATGAATGATCACATGTCCTATAGCGCGGAAGGCGCTGTTGGAATCGGCATGCCGGTTATCCTTGGAACGAACAAGGAACGCCAAGTTAAGCAAGTCGTTAACTCCGTCGGTCAAGGCATCTTAGTTATCGGTATCGCTACTGCTCAATTCGACATTGAGCAAGCCGCTGGCGGTGTCGTTGGCTATCTCGATAAAGAAACCGTGCCTGTTATGAAAGAAGGCCGGATTTGGGTCGAAACGGTTGACGCGGTTGTTGCTGGCACTGTTGCTAACTTGTCGCTTGCGACTGGTAACTTTACCGATGAAGCCGTTGCCGCTGGTATTGAAGCAATCACGCAATGCCGTGTCCGTTTCATGACGGGCACTACTGCCGCAGGCTTGGCGGTTGTTGAAGTAACTCGCCTGTAATCAACTGCCCACACTCTAAAGGACTAAAACGAAATGAAAGCCGCACAGTTAACCCATTACGATGCGCGTGACTTACGTGCCATCGAAGTTACCGGCCATATGGACGCAAACGAATCGATGTTCTTTGCGCGCCAGTTGGAATACATCCGCCCGCAAGCGTACCAGATGACGCGCGTTGCGTTGTCGGCTCTGACGCTGTTTCCAATCAGCACTGATATTCCGGCTGGTGCTAAGTCACATACTTATCGTATGTGGGACACTGTCGGTATGGCGAAGATCATTAGCAATTATGCTGATGACTTGCCACGCGCTGGCGTGTTCGCGAAAGAGTTTACCGGTTACATCCGTTCTATCGGTATTTCTTACGGATATACTGTCCAAGACATTCGCGCAGCACAATTCGCAGGTGTTAACCTTGATACTGCTGAACAAGCTGCCGCAAAGCGCGGGCACGATGAAACAATCAATAAGATCGCCTGGAATGGTGATGCGACGGCTAATCTGCCGGGTTTCTTGTCTAATGCGAATATCTCTGCTGTTACTGTTCCGGCTGACGGTACGGGATCTAGCAAGACGTTTGCGACTAAGACGCCAGATCAGATTTTGCGTGATTTGAATTCGTTAGTGAATTCGGTTATCACGCAATCGAAAGGTATTCATCGTCCTAATCAATTATGGATGCCTTTGGAGCAATACACCTACATCAATTCCACGATTCGTGGTTCGATGTCGGACGCTACGATTCTGGAAGTGTTCACCCGTTCGAATCCTGGCATCAAAGTTATTCCGGTTATCGAACTGGATGGCGCAGGCACTGCCGGTGCTGATGTCATGGTCGCGCTGGAAAACAACCGCGAAAACTGGCGTCTTGAAATTCCAATGGCTTTCTTGCAGCATCCGCCGCAATTAACCAATCTGGAATATACGATTCCTTGTGAGTCGCGTTGCGGTGGTGTAATCATTCCGTTCCCGCTGGCATTCGCTAAGGGCGAAGGCTACTAAGAAAGGGGCGCAAGCCCTTTTCTTCAATCGAATTTCAATAGAGGATAATCAATCATGAAAATCTACGAACTGTATAACCAATCCGCTCGCGTTGTCCATGTGTTTGGCAAGATGTGTATTCCCGGCCAACTTACAAAGGTGCCAGATCCACAAGGCATTTTAGAGGCTTCTATCGATGGTAGCGACGATTTAAAAATCGTTAATGTTATCGATGCTGAAGACGTAAAAAACAAGCGCGAAGTTGCCGAAGAAAGCGACGGCAAATCTGGCACCAATGCGGCTATCCCTGGCGACTCCAAGGGCGACAACAACGTAGGTACGGCGGGTATGGGGTCACAAGGCGAACCGGGCGCGGCTGAAGCTGCCGCAGGCACGTCTAAGACGCCAGATCAGGCGCAGGCAGACGCAACGAAGGCCGGTTCGTCTTGGACTAGCCCTGCGAAGTCAAACGCAAAGAAGTAACCAAACATGACGGCGCTTGAGTATTTCAGGCTAAATGCATCGGAGTTCAATAATGTTATTGACTCCGATGTATTGAAATGGATAGATCAAGCCGGACTATTCGTTAATACTGACGGCAAAACGCCCGCAAAGGCTGCTTTAGCTTTAGCGCTGATGGGCGCGCATTTGTGCTGGCTTAACAAATACCCTGGCAACGGTGGCGGTTCACGCGGAAACGTCATTGAAGAAAAAAAAGGCGATGATTCACGCAAGTATCGCCCGATTGATAAATCGGACACTTGGCTAGGTCAATCGTCTTATGGAATGCTTTACGGTCAATTGTTTGGTGTTGGTGTTGTTCATACGCCAGCAATTATTACACGTTATGGATTGGGGTGTTAAATGGCTGACAAAGCGGCGAATCGATTAGGTACACTCGTTAGCTCTGTGGGCAATGGTGGATTGGGCGATATTGTTTGCGCCGCATCTGCAATTACTGCGGATTTAAAAACGTTTGGTGCATTACATGACGGTCAACGCTATACCGTAACGATTACCGAAGGGAACAATTGGGAAGTTTCAAACAATTGTTTATACACTGATGCAACCAGAACTTTAAGCCGTGGTGTTTTGGAAGACAGTAGCACCGGTTCTAGAGTGTCGTTTAGTGCTTCGGCTAAGGTTAGAGTTGCGTTCAGTAGCTCGCAATTTAACGGATTAATTAATGCTATTGTTGGCATTAACCCTTTAATCTATTGGCAAAAAGCATTGTCGGATGTCTTAGCAGGCACGCGAGATATTGCCATCGGATTTGCTGGCGACTCTATCAAAGCTGGTGCTTTCGGCGGTGGTGTAGTTTCAAACACAAACAATCGTCAATACGCTTACGCTAATTTATTAGCGAAAATGTTTTCGGACGCTGGATATAACGTCAATGTTGGAAACGTTTTCGGTGATCAAAATTTTTCAGGCGCACAAACAACCAATTTATATAACCCCGAAGTCGTTCTTAATTCGGGATGGAGTTATTCAGGTTCTGGCGCAACGGCTTGGAGTTTAGGCGGCAATTGGTGTAGCAATAACTCTAATGCTAATCGTTTTAAATTCACTCCGCGTAAGGTTGACGGATCGCCTGCGTTATTTGATCGTTGCCAAGTTCTATATATTAGCTCTGCTGCATATGGAAATATGTCAGTCGGAGTAGATAACGGTGCTGCTATCACTACGATAGACACGTCCGTCCCTGGTGGTCCAATCAGCGTTAAAAGCGCCACTATCGTCATTCCCGGCGCACCGGCTAGTCATAGTGTTGACGTATTCAAAACGACTGCTGGCGACGGTAAATCGATTGTGTTAATTGGTATCATCACATGGAATAGCACGATTAAGCAGATTCATTTCTACAATACTGCTGTCGGTAGCTCGCGCATTGCAAACTTTAATGCAACAGGTAATGGTTACGCAATCGGCAATTCGTTAGGTTTAATTCCATGCGATGCATGGGTTATTGATCAAACAGTCAATAACTCCAATGATGCGGTTGTCGATTCTAACTATGCAACAGACTTAACCGGTCTTGATGCTAAGTTAGTTGCTGCTGGTCCATGTGATATTCTTTATGCGTCTAACTATCCAATTGGAACAGCTAACGGATTAGCTAACCAAACTGGCGTAACTGCTCAGATGGCTGCCGGTGCATTTGCGCGTAATCGCCGATTTATCAATCCCTACAGCGCGTTAGGCTCATTCGCTAAAATTAACGCTGCTGGCTGGTTCCCTAGTGGCGAAACTATTCACGGAAATATTAATGCATTGCAAGACGCAGTAAATCGTTATTACGCAGCATTACAACCTTAATCACAAGTAGGATAAAATCATGGGTATTTGGACTAACTATTTTCGGAACAAGTTTCAAGATTGGCGTTTGCGCGGGCAGACATTTGCACGTCCTGCTACCGTTTATTTCGGCATTCTTACTACAACCAAAGGGCCGCGCGCAAACAGCACGGTTTACGCATTAAACGATACGATTAGCGTATTGGCTAACGATGGTGCGTTGCATTTGTATAAGGCAACAACTGCCGGAACTTCAGCCGCTGCACAATCGACTCTTTACCCTGGTGCAAAGAACGAAATCATTACGGATGGTTCGGCAGTCTTTACCGAACAAGAATCCGCACTGCGCGCAGGTACGGCGGCTGTGGAACCGTCTGGCGGCTCCTATGCTCGTGTTGCGCTTACCGCATCTATGGCTAACGTGTCAGGTACGCAATCGGCTGGCTCGACTGCGGCTAGCTCCGGTACTGCTGTTGCGTCAACCATTTCGAACAACGTTGCGATTACTTTCCCGGCTCCTACTGCCGATTGGAAATACGCATGGGCGTTGGCTATCTATGATGCTAGCACTGCTGGCAATATGGAGGAATGGTTACCGATGACAACGCCTAAGACAATCAATAATGGCGATGCTGCGCCAGCGGTTGCAATTGGTGTTTATCAATCGTCTATTGACGCATAAACCATCATGAATATTTTTCAATGCGCGGGTATCGCCAACAATGGCGATTTTCAAACCCGCATTCGTTATCTGATGGTGAAAGCGGCAGTTTCGCAACTGAATGCCGCTAATCCTGCCGCCGAAGATAAGCTATTAGGTCAGCGTATCCTAGACGGCACGGAGCCTGTAGTCATGTGGGCAACTGCTGTCATGAGTAACGCAACTATTGCCGCAGGCGCACATGACGCTGACGGTAAGACTATTATTGACGATACATTAGAATTTGTCGTCAATTCGTTATGGGACGCATTTGCGATTTAATCAATGGCTAACAGTAACACAAACGTAAGCGGAATTAAGTTTGCTACTGTAGATAGCTCAGTCACGCCTAAAGCGTTGAATTCTAATAGCGTTGTTGATTCCGATGTGCAAGCTATTCATGCAGATGCTGGACAAGGAAAGGTTATCGTAAGTTGTGATAACCAAGGAACTCCAGCAAGTGGTGACTATATAGATGTTTGGATTAAGTATAGTCCAAATGCTTCGTTGTTTCCGTCTAACTTGCATGCTCAATTGCTGGGACGTATTGACACGTTCTTAGAAGATCCAGCGGTACAAGCTTTTGATTTAAATGTTGAAGGTGGACAACAGTTCAAGCTTACATTTAAGGCTAATCAAGGTGCTTCGCGTACCGTTAACGTCGTTGCTATCTATAACGAATGGCGCGGAGCATAAGCCGTGACACGCAGACGGCTACCTTTGCCGTGGTCGCGGCAACCTCAACAATTCGTTCGTGCGCGTGGCGATGTTGGTCTAGTCCATTTATACGGGATTAGAACCGGTGACAATCTAAAGATTTTGGATCTATGCGGTAAAGCGCATGGATCTTTCGGTGCTGGTTCGCCAACTCCTACGGGTGTTTATTGGGACTATGATAACAATGGTTATCATTTAAAGTTAGATACAACCGGGACAGGTTCATTAGATTCGATAATGGTTAATTTGGGCGCTGCTGGTGCAACGTCTACAAAAAATCATTCAGTTATTGCTAAGATTTGGTTAGCTTCAATTGGTGCGCAACAAACGATATATGGTTCTGGTTTTGGCGGTTTTCAATTTCGTGTAAATACTTCGAACCAATTAAATTTACTTTGTTCCGGGACTGCTGATTTAGGTTCTAGCACAACGTCGCTGACTAGTGGTGCATGGTATTGGGTTGGGGTAAGCTACGACGGTAGTACATCTAGATTTTATCTTGGCGGTAAAGCTGATGGTACTGGTTCTGGGTCAAATACATTTAGTACGTCGATTAACTATTCAATTGGTAATCGCGGAGGCCCTAGCACCAGTGAAGGTTTTTCTGATGGTTCAAAGATTGGGCCTGTTGCTACATTCAATCGTATTTTATCTGATGAAGAATTTCGTAGATATTCTAACGATTTTGGATTCTGGTCATTACTTGAACCTCGAAAACTTTTAACACCTGTTCCATCTTCTGGTGGTACAAGTGCTGCTTTAGATGGCGTAGGAGTAAGCCGTAATTCTGGTACGGCTGGATTATCTACAGCGATTCCTTTAGCGGCTTCTGGTAAAGGCATCAATTCAGGAACGTCAAATTTAATCGGCTCTGCCGCTGCATTAGCTGCGTCTGGTTCCGGTTCAAATTTTGGTTTGTCTGCGATAACGACAGCTATCCAGCTTGTCGGATTTGGATTAAGTAAGAATTCTGGTACGTCGTCACTGGCAGGCATTGCGTCAGCCTTGGACGGAACAGGCACCGGGCGAAATGCCGGCATCGCGGGTCTGTCTACGGCCATCCCGCTAGCTGCCGCAGGCACCGGGCGGAACTCGGGTAGCGCAGACTTCGCGGGCGGCGCTGCGGCGCTTGACGGGGCTGCTACGGGCCGCAACAGCGGATCGGCTGGCCTGAGCACTGCCATACCTCTAGCGGCTGCTGGCACTGGACACAACAGTGGTTTTAGCTCGCTAGCTGCCGGGGCTGCTAATCTAGACGCAAGCGGAACCAGTAGAAATTCCGGTCAATCGGATTTAATCACTGCAATTCGATTTGCTGCCTTTATGGCCGGCATTAACAGCGGTGTTAGCGGTCTGGATATTGCTGGTGATCAATTAGACGGTGTTGGCGTTTCGTCTAATCGCGGCGTTTGCGGTTTGACAACCGGAATTAAATTCACTGCTTCTGGCACCGGACATAATAGCGGTACGGTTGCATTTGCTGTTGACCTGTACGGAGAAAACGCGAGGTACGGCTATATATTCGATGGCGTCAAGTTTGATTTAATTCTCAACTCGCCTAGTGTGGGCTATATAATGCCTGCAACAAATTTTGACATTGTTCTAGCGGATTAATCATGGCTGAAATAACCGAAATTGGCGATGCTTGGAATATTGATAATCCAGCAAAGCCAGTTGCAGAGGTTGACCCGAACGATATTACAGATGTTCCGTTTTCAATCATTCCGATGATTGAATCAATTGGCTATCCGTATCAATCGCATACGGTTATCTGTGGTCCAGAACTTCAATGCGCATCGTCTAGCTATGTGGCGTTAGATCGAAAAATTGTTTGTCGTTTTCAACAGGCATCAGGTCAAACATTAGCTGAAGGCGTTAAATATTCGGCTACTTTGCGCATTACATTTACCAATGGCGAACAGCGCGACCGAACTGTTTATTTCAAAAGCAAGGCGCATTAAATGACGTTAATCGTTGAAACTGGCGCAAGCGTGCCCACAGCTAATAGCTACGTCGATTTAGCATACGCGCGCACATATGCGAGTTTGGTTGGCTTAACGTTGCCGGCTAATGATGCCGAATGCGAAGCCAAAATTTTAGCTGGTATGGCTTTAATCGAATCGTTCCATTCGATGTATCAAGGCCATAAAACCGACAGTGAACAGGGTTGCCAGTTTCCGCGTAAATATCTGTTTCTCTATAACTACAGGGTTGAATCGGATGCAATTCCGGCGATCTTGAAACAAGCACAAGTGCAAGCGGCTGCAATGGCTGCTAGCGGAGTCGATTTCTTTCCGACGATTGAAGGTTTGAGAATCAAGAAAGAAAAGATCGATGTTATTGAAACTGAATACGATACGGAGCATTTAGCAACTTATAACGGAAAGCCGGAATATCAAGCTGTTATGTCCCTGTTGCAACCGTTATTTGTACTCAATACCGGTTATCGGTTGACTGGTGGTTTCTAATGTACGAACGCCAAATCGCAACAGCTAAACGCCTGATTAAAGAAAAGGGCGAATTGTGCGTTTGGAAAAAGGCAGATAGAGGCGTTGCCGTAGATCCTACTGAACCGTGGAACGTACCGGACGTAAATGCAGAGTATCCCGGAACGCCTATTTGCTGGTTACCGGTTGGCAATATTGGAAAAGAATCACAATCAGTAACTGATGATGGCGAAACCGTCAAAGGTTATTTCAAATGTTTGATGGGTGCAGTGCCGTTTGAAGTGCATAAAAAGGACACTGTATTAAGGGGTTCCGACAATCGACTATATCGGATCGAATCAATCGATACGATTAACGTTAATGGCGAGACAATTTTACATACTATGATTCTAGTTCTTTAAAATGATTACGAATTACCCGCAAGCGCTGAAAGAAATCTATAACCAATTAACCGTTGCATGGAACGCGAATAGCGCATCCATTGTCGGTTATGTTCCCGAAATTAGATACGGGGACGAAGATTATCCGAATCCGCCTGATGGTGATAAACATTACGTACATGTTTCATTCGCAATTACTAGAGAAGAACAACGATCTTTATCTACGTCAGTATTCGCACCGGGCTTACGTGGATATAGCGCTTACGGGTTGTTTTTCGTGCAACTGTTTGCCCCTAAAAATTCCAATGGAGCAATGGAAAAAGCTAGACTCTTGGCAGTGCTAGCACAGAACGCCTATGCGGGCAAATGCACAGAGCACAATGTTTGGTTTAGGAATACGAAAATCGTTTCGTTAAATTCTGACACCAAATTTAGGCGTTTGAATGTTACTGGTGAATTTGAGTATGACAGGATAGGTTAAATGTTATGTATTCAAGTTTGCTATATGGATTTGATTCATTTGGAACAACCGAAGAAGGAACGGGAACTACTATGACCACGTGCGCAATTAACAAAATCGATTCTAACGTAACGGGTTTATCCTTTGCGGAAGAAGACTGCTTAAAAGTTCTCCCTGGTGTATCTGAAGCTAACGCTATCTGGTATGACTTGGAACCTAATAGCTATTCCGATTTCGGCGGTGACATCACAACGGTAGCGCGTAATCCTATTGACCCTGGCCGTCAAAACAAAAAGGGTACGACAACCGGTTTAGATGCTACCGGTGGTTTCAATATCGACGTTACGCAAACGAACATGCAACGCCTGTTGCAAGGTTTCTATTTTGCTGATGCACGCGAAAAGCCGCAAACTAAACCGCTGAACGGAACGCAATCGGCATTGGCTAGCGTATCCGGTACGCTTTATACTTTTGCTGCAGGCCCTACGTTTCTGGTTTCACATTTGATTCTGGCAAGCGGTTTCGGTATCGGTGGCAACAATGGTCTGAAAAAGCCAACGGCTGTATCAGGCACGACCGTTACGGCTCCGGGTCTGACTGCTGAAGCTTCTCCCCCTGCTGCATCAATGCTGGAGGCTGTCGGTGCAGAATTCGCGGCTGCTGACGTTGCTGTCGTTGTCAACTCGGGCATTCCGTCGCTGTCTTGTACTGCTGGCGATTTCACAATCTACGGCTTGACTGTGGGTGAATGGGTCTATGTTGGCGGCGATGCGGTTGGATCTAAGTTCGTGAACAACGCAGGTTATGCACGAATCAAGACGATTGCAGCAAAGCTTCTAACGTTTGATGATACGACTTGGACGCCTGTAGCTGAAGCGGCAACCGGTATCACGTTGCGTATTTTCTTCGGTACGGTTATCCGTAACGAAAAGACGCCTTCTCTTATCAAACGCCGTTCGTACAATTTCGAACGCACGTTAGGTATGGGTGCAAACGACATTCAAGCTGAATATTTGATTGGTGCTGTTGCCAACGAATTCACTTTGAATATGCCGCAGGCTGACAAGCTGAATGCAGATTTGACGTTTGTTGCTTGCGATAATGTCCAACGCTCCGGTGATGTTGGCGACTTGCGTAAGGTTGGCACGCACATTAGTGCATTGGGTCAAGATGCGTTGAATACTTCGGTCAATATGTACCGAGTCAAGTTGAATATTCTTGATCCGACAACGTCCAAGCCTACGCCGATGTTCGGCTTTGTCCAAGAAGCTAACGTTTCGATTAGCAACAACGTAAGCGGTTTGAAAGCGCTTGGCGTTATGGGCAACTTCGATACTACGGCTGGTAACTTCACTGTTGGTGGTTCATTGACTGTTTACTTTGCAACGACTGCGGCAATTAAGGCAGTTCGTAACAACGCTGATTGCGCATTCAATGTGATCATTGCAGCAAAGAACGCAGGTCAAGTGTATGACGTTCCTTTATTGGGTTTAGGTGGTGGCCGTGCCAATGTGGAAAAGGATACGCCAATCACTTTAGGCTTGGAACCTGCTGGCGCAGAAAACGTCAACGGCTATACGATGATGCAAGTGTGGTTTGAATACTTGCCCAATGCTGCGATGCCTGCTTAATCGCCCGTAAGCTTCGGCTTACAGCTAGAATCAAGCCGGGAATTATCCCGGCTTTTTTTCATTTAAAGGATTAGTTTATGTCTCTTTCTAAGCAATACCAGACCAATACCGATAAAGAACTTCAGGGCGCATGGGCGCAAATGGGAGTTAACGATAAGAACAAGGAATTCATCGAATTCTGCGTTGCTCGAATGAGCAAATCGAATACCGAATATACGAAGTGTTTCGAACGAATCACTAAGCCGTTTGCGGTATTGATGCGTATGGGTCAATTGCCTAAGAAAAAGGGCGATGAACTGATGATGCAAGTTTTCATTCAGTCGGTATTAAAGGATTGGAAAAATGTTCCACTTTCCGATGTCACTGGCGACAAGTCGCAAATTGATGAAATTGCACCATTCACTCCCGAAAACGCAACTAAGTTGTTCACTCGATTGCCTGAACTGTACGACCGTTTGTTTGAATTTGCAGGCGACGCTTCAGCCTTCAAAGATGCCGAAACGGAAGAAAAAGCAAAAAACTGATAGAAGTTTTAGCGTATCTTGAAGGCCCTGGCAAGAATGCTGAAACAACAGTTAAACGTTGCAAAGAAAACAACTTACCGATACCGGATGCAATTTTAAATGCGCCTGAATTGTTTCCTGGAAATGAACTGTATTTGAATGCGTACAACGATTTAGATACAGAACGTCTCAAATCGGATATGTCGTTTGGAAGAATACCGGGTAGCAAAGTTAGAGAGTATGCGGTTTTTTACGGTTTAGATATGGATCAACTTGACACGTTGAGTTACATAGTTCGGTATCTAGATTCGCATTTCATAACGAAAGCTAATGAGCGTAGGATGGCGCAAGCCAACAAGAAAAAGTAATGGCTAATCTGCTCGATTTATCGAAACGGATGAAAAAGCTAGCAGCTTCTATACCGCGCGAAACGAACCGCGCAAAGGTAGAAGTTGCTGGCGCTATGCTTCAGTATCTGACTTTCAACGGTACGCCAGTAGATACATCCAAAGCTTTATCTAATTGGCAAATCGGTTTCAATGGCCCTGCTGTGGGCATTCTAGAAGCATTAATTCCTGGCATAAGCGGTTGGACGGCGCAAGCATCGGCGCGCGTAGCTTATGACATTGGAATGCAGTCATTACGTGCCACATATTTAAAGACTGGTATTAGCGTTCATTTGACGAATAACGCTGAATACATTGTTGCTTTGAACGAAGGTCATTCAAAGCAAAATCGAGATTTCGTCGCGCAAGCGTTGGCTATTGGGCAAACCAAATTACGCAACTTCAAAATGAAGTTAGATTACGTATGAATGAAAATATTGACATTGTCGTAACAGACAAAGTAGCTAAAACGGTTGTCAAAAACATTGACGCCATTGGTGACAGTGCTGAATCCTCTTACAAGAATGTAGATAAGCTGCAAAAAGCGTTAAACGCTTTGGGCGGCTCAGGCATTTCTAAGTTACAACAGCAAATGAATGCGTTGACTTCTCAGATGAGTCAACAGTCATCGCAGATTTCTAAATTGTCTCAAGCGCAGAGCAATGCAGAAATTTCTACAACGAAACTCGCAACGGCGCAGAATCGTTTAGTAGAAGCACAAAACAAAGCCGGTAAGGCGATGATGGATGCTGAAGCGGCAACCAATCGCGCTATCGCTTCGCAATCGAAAATGACAGAAGCCGCTACTAAAGCGGAACTTGCGCAATTGCGTTTGGCGGAAGCTCAGAGGAAAGCCGGGGCCGCTGCTGATGCCCACGCTACAGGGATGTCAACGCTTGGCAAGATCGTTACCGCTATCGCATTCGGTGCGGTTGTGCGCGAACTTGTGCAGATGGCGGATGCGTATTCGACACTTCAATCTAGATTAAGACTCGTCACGAGTAGTCAATCTGAATTAGATTTCACGACGAAAGCATTATTCAAAACTGCTCAGGATGCTCGCGTAAGTTTTACCGAAATGGGGAACCTTTACGGCAAGATGGCGACGGCTGCAAAAGATGCAGGTATCAGTCAAAACCAATTGCTGCAAGTTACTAAAACGATTTCGCAAGCAATGACGATTAGCGGTGGTTCCGCGTCTTCAATGAATGCCGCTTTAATTCAATTGACGCAGGGTTTAGCGTCTGGAACGTTGCGCGGCGAAGAATTGAATTCTGTGATGGAACAGACGCCAAGACTAGCGCAAGCTATCGCGCAGGGTATGGGCGTATCGATTGGCAAGCTTCGCGAATTGGGTAAAGAGGGCCAACTCACAAGCGAAGCAGTTTTAAATGCATTGACAAAAGTTGCGCCGCAGATTGAAAAAGAATTTGGGCAGATGGTGCCTACTATTTCATCTGCGTTTACGGTGTTAAACAATTCGTTAACAAACACCGTTGGCGAAATGGATAAAGCTACTGGCGCTAGCAAAACAATTGCTGAAGCCATTATTGGCATTTCCAAAGCAATCGATATGCTCGGGACTGCCGCTGCCTCCTACCCGGTTCTAACGCAGATCATCGGTGGTGCTGCCGGTGCCGCTGCGATGGGGCTGAGCCTAATTGCGGTCGCAGCAGGTATCAAGGCTATCACGGTCGCGCTCGCGCCGCTGGGGCTGCTTCTGAGCGGTCCTGTGGGCATTCTGCTAGGTCTTACCGTTGCGGCTGGTGCTGCCGCTGCGGCGGTTTCCGCGTATACGAGTCGATTGGATGTCGTCAATGAAAAATTGATGACTCAAAAGAAAGTAATTGAAGAGAATTTACGAACTCGCGTAATGGATGATGATCAACGTAAGGCCAATATGGCTACGTTGAATGAAATCAATATTGCTTTAAGCAAAAACAATGTTGAAATTCAAAAGAATTCTGGCCATTACGCAAACTCTAATTTGCGGTTAATGGAACATAAAGAGGCTGCAAATGCGGATGCTGTCGCTACGAACGGATTAGCACAAGGGCAAAAAGTTTACGACGATGCAGTTCGTAAGGGAATGGGTTTAGCTGACGATTATAACAAACGTATCATTGAAATGATTCAGCTTAAGCAAGCTGGAAAATTGACCGATGCGCAATATAACGAAATGCTAAAAATCATGCAGACGGAAATGCTGAAAAGCACCGGTGCAACCAAAGAACATAACAAAGCTCTTGCAGAAAATGCATCTATCTATAAGACTTTGTCTAATTTGGCAGATGATCAAATTGCAAAGATGCAAGATCAATTTGAACATGCTCAAAAGTTAACTGATGGCGAAAAGGCGTTCGATAAAATAAATCAAGAATTAGAACAGCATATCGGTAAGTTGACGAAAACTCAAATAAAGAAAATTGAGGCAGACTTAAAAGAAATCGATGCTCTTAATAAAAAGAGAAAGCTTTACGATCAATTATTAAAAGCCGTAGATGAGCAAGAAGCGGCAATGCAAGAGTTAAATAAAGCGATTGCAGATCAAGAGAAGGCACAAAACGATTCATTAGCTGCATTGACGAAAACCAAAGAAGGTATAGAAGATCAAAACAAATTACTAGTTGCTGAATCTGGTTTGTATGCTGCATCCGATAGAGATAGAAAGATTCTCATTGGAACAATGCAAATTGAATTAAAGCTTCGTCGCGATATCGATGAAGTAAACAGAACGCTTGGCCGCGATCAAGGTTGGCGCGATGCTGCAATTGCATCGTTGGAATATAACGCTACGCTTGAAAAGCAAGGCTTAATCCTGCGCGCCAACATGGAGCAAACGAATTCGATTCTTAATTCAATTGAACAAACTGCCCACACTGTTTGGACAAATATTTTCGATGGCGGTTCGAATATCTTTAAGAAACTTGGACAGATTCTTAAGGCTTCGCTATTGGACATGCTTTATCAGTTGACCATTAAGAAATGGGTTATCAACATCAGTTCGTCAATTCTTGGAAGCATCGGCGATTTCTTTGGGATTCCCGGATTGGGTCAATTAGCCGGTTCTGCAACTGGTGCAAATAATCTATTTGGCAATGCAAGCAATGTAAATACTGCTGCAAATGCATACGGTGGTATTTCGCAGTATTTATCCGGTTCTGCTGCCGGATCATCAACCGTAGGTATGGGCGCGGCCAATCTGGATAAATACTGCGAAATACCAC
>Ga0207698_10000346_pt1 | contig 27406 bp, 25 predicted proteins | sample KBSCornC22_FD_184298 | JGI IMG/M metagenome (GOLD analysis project Ga0207698, IMG submission 184298) | Corn rhizosphere microbial communities from Kellogg Biological Station, Michigan, USA - KBS Corn C2-2 (SPAdes) (version 2) | ecosystem: Host-associated > Plants > Roots > Rhizosphere > Soil ... | reverse complement strand
GGACTACTTACAGGGAGCGCCGCTCCGCCGCCTTGGCGGAGTGGCAGATGCTTGCGGCCTGATCACGTCCAATTTTAAGCCGAGCTCTACCTAGTGGAGACGAGTTCGCATTGGACTGACAGCACCGTCGGAGCTGTGTGGCAGGGGTGACCTGGCGCTGCTAGAGCGGTTTCCATTCATTCTGGTAGCATTGTCAGAGCAAATGCACCCGACTGGCGAGGGTCTTGTCAGAGCAATCTCGACGCCGCCCCGGAGGCAGCGTAGGTTGGCGATATGAGCCGCCGCCCAGACCTGGAAGTCAACCCGTTCCGGTGCTTCAACTCGTCACCGGAGGTGATCCAGATGGCGGTGATGATGTACATCCGGTTTCCGCTCAGCTTGCGGAATGTCGAGGACATCCTGTTCCAGCACGGCGTCGATATCTGCCCCGAAACGGTGCGCTTCTGGTGGAACCGGTTCGGTCCCATGTTCGCCGCTGAGATCCGAAAGCGGCGCGGTCAGCGGATGCGGGCTTTCCATCATTGGCGTTGGCATCTTGATGGCTCTGTCAGAGCTGTGTGGCAGGGGTGACCTGGCACTGCTAGGTTGCCTGGATGCCGCGCAAATCCCGAGCAAAGCCTCCCAGTCCGTTCAAGGGGTTTAACTCGTCACCGGAGGTTATCCGGTTGGTGGTCCCGGCCGCCGCCTGAGCCGGACCCTCAGCCTCACTCGTCCGTTGAGCGCGGATGTCAGGAGGCGATGATGGCCAAGCTCAGCACCGAAGACCGCGACGACCTGTCCAAGGGCTCGTTCGCATTTCCAAAGCAGCGGAAGGAGCCGCTCGAGAACGCGAGCCACGTCCGCAACGCGGTCGCCCGCTTCAACCAGGTCAGGGACGTGAGCGACGACGAGCGTGACGAAGCATGGAAACGGGTCAAGGCCGCGGCAAAAAAGCACGGTGTGGAAATCAGCGAGAAATCCTGGCGCGAGATCGGCAAGAGCTAGGGCGGCAGCTCCTCGAGGGGTTCACAAGCCTTGACGAATCTCTGCATCGGAACATAACGCGAACAAATGATTCAATGTTGCCCGATGTCCGCCCAACCGCCGTCTTTCGATCGGCCGTGCCGATCAGCTAGCCGCGCTTCGCGCGCAGCTGCGCAGGCCCGAAGCCAGCGCGGGTCGGTGCTGGCGTTCGGGATCCAGCCGCTCGATAACCGGCTTGGCGGGTAGCCTCGACGGCGCGGGCTTGCACGAAATCACCGCCGCTTCGCCGACGCTTGGTGACGATGCCGCCATGAAGAAGGCCGTGAAGCGTCACGGAAGGGCGAAGACCATCGTCACCGACGGGCTGCGATCCTATCCTGCGGCGATCCGCGAACTCGGCAATCTCGATTGCCGCGAGATGGGCCGCTAGATGAACAACCGGGTCGAGAACAGCCATCTGCCGTTCCGCCCACGAGCGCCCGCCATGCTGCGATTTCGACAGATGAAGAGCCTGCAGAAATTCGGCTCGGTCCACGCCTCGTTGCACAACCATTTCAATTCTGAACGCCATCTCGTCGGCCGTCAAACGTACACGGAACGCCGTTCCGCCGCTCTGGCGGAGTGGTAGTCGCCGGCCGCCTGACGCTCGTGCTCCGCTGGCTCAGTGCGCCACTTGGAGACGAGTTCCCATTGGCCTGACAGCACGTCCTTGGCCGAGTAGAAACAGGGGGGCACCGGACCGGCAGAATCTCCGCCTGAGTTCAATTTGAGGTGCCAGAATCACCCGCCAAGATGAATGGGAGTACATAACAGAAGAACTGTACCACTTCGGGGCTGGGGGAGCGGGGGCCTTCCACCCCGCCTGCGATAGGTTAATGGCGGGTAAACCTCGACCAAAGGTCTGCCCTGCCGTTCGCCTTCGTGCTCCTGCTTGCCAGTGCCACTGACACTGTTGGCGTTTCGGCCTACATTCCCGCGAACTGTGGCTATAGTCTCGCCAGCGACAGCCTGGATGCCTGGTGCAACGCCTCACACTGGTCGGTCATCGCCCGCCGCCGCGATGGTAGCGAAGTGACGGTCTGGCAGGGAGCTGGCGTAGGCAAGGTGACATTGCCAGCTGCTTTGGACGCAAGCTACCGCGTAGACTTCGATTATTGAGCGCTCGCCCAGCCCAAAGCCGGAGGATTAATACGAAACCGTAACCACCACCGAGTCCGCATACACTCCCACGGGTGCAGTGGACTGACCCGCTTCAACCCGACCGTAGACTGTGAACTCCTGTCGCTGCGGCTGCCCCGGGACGGCCAGGCTCAGCACGGCGCCTGGAGTAACGCCACTTCCGCCGTCACCCCACACGGTGCTGCGCGCCGGGTCGGTAAAGATGTTGTAACGCAGTCCCGATCCGCCCGATTGCATCTGCCGCCGCGACACCTGCCCTCCGGTTCCCCCATCGAGCGCGACCGTCACTGAAGCCTGCTCGGAGCCCACGTCCGAGACACAATCCACCGCAATGGTCGTGTCGCTGTCGTGTACCGCATTGTCGATTGGCGTGAATGCACCAAACGCAAGTGGGGCCGGGCTGACCGTGCAGCTGACGGTCGCTCCTGCCGGGGTTGCTGCGGCGGCGACGAGGACCAACAGTAGGGCGCGCATCATTGAACCTCACACAACACGGGGGGAAGCCGGGGCTCGGCTTCGCCGGAGGGGAGAGCGGGAAGACGCACGCGGCAGGCGTGGCCTTCCCATTTAACATCCAGCACGTTTTCGGCCCCAAGGTCGGACACGTAGACTTCTCCACCCCGCCCAACGACGAACTCGCCACCACCGTGCAGGCTCGCGCGGGCGCCAAGTGGAACAGGGGTGGATTGCCCCTGCAACAACACCGCCAGTGCATTGCGCGACCGGTGCACGGGGAATTTCACCACCAGCCCGGTCCGCGCATAGGGGACAGCCTCAGTCGCCGTGTCACCGATCGTCACGTCAAGCGGCAGTTCACCCGGGTCCACCGCGATCCTGTTGGTCTGGTAGGGCAACAGACCGGTCACCACGGCAAGGCCGCGCTTGCCGGTTGTGGCCACCGGCTGGTTACTGCGGCTCACCGACACGCCATCGAGGCCATCGAGCTGCACGACGGCGAAGGCACGGTCGCCGATCTCACGCGCGGCGAATGCGGTGTCTGCCAGCCAGCCGATCGAGCCGCGCGCGCCCAAGCGCAGGGCGCTGGAGTGGTCGTCGACATAGCCTTCTGCAGCAAACTGGCCGAAATCGGCGTTGGCGATGATCCCGCCGCGCAGCGACCTGTCCGCGCCGTTGCGAGCTTCCACCTGCCAGCCCAGCCCTGGCCCTAGGGGAGGCGAGCGGCGGGTAGACAGCGTTTCGGTCCAGTTACCATCCTGATCGCGGTCGGCAGCAAGGCGGGCGGTCGTCAGGCCCCTGAACGAGCGGGTGAGTGAAAGGCCCACCGACCAGCCGCCGGTCCGGTCCACCCGGTGGGTCGCATAAGCGGACAGCGTAAAGCGACCGGGTAGCCGGAGGCTCGCGGTGGCCGCGATCAGACGGTTTTCCTCGCCATCACGCCAACGCTGGTCAACGTAGCGAACGCCGAGGTTGAGGGCGGGGCCGAAACGCGCGTTGGCCCCGGTCTGGATGCGGCTGCGCATCAGCCGTTCGGGACCGATCCGGCCGAACGGCGTGAAGCCATTGTCCTGCCACTCGGCTTGAGCAAACACGCCATAAGCGGGGGCCTGCCGATCGATCCCCACCAGATAGCGGCCCCCCTCCCGGCGCGGACCGAAATCGTCCGCTGCGGTCCAGGCCCATCCAACCGCGCCCCGCACCGCCGCGAAAGACCCGACGGTGGCGTCTACCTCAACTCCAGCCGCCTGCCGCGCCCCCTGTAGTTCCACCCGCCCGCCGACGGTGAGGGCCGACGTGACGCCCTGCCGCCAACCCCCGGCGATAAATGCCGGCCCGTAGGCAAAATTCGCCTCGCCAAAGCGGCGGCGCAGCGCGCCGGCTTCGAAGGAATAGTCGCTGAGCCCCACTGCCAGCAGGGCGGGAGAAAGGTAGAAGTCGCGGGTAATCACTGTCTCGATCCCGGCGAGATCGCGCACGATGAGATTGACCCGACCGTCACCAGTGATCGTGGGCACATTGCGGAGCGCGAAGGGTCCCGGGACCACGGGGATGCCGCGCTGGACCAACTGTCCCGAGACGAGCACGTCGATCGTCGAGGGCAGCGCGGCCGAGCCGGTTAGGGCAGGCAGCGGATAGGTAATGAGGTCGGGTGCGAGCGCAAAGTTACGCGCGATCCGAACGCCGCCAAAGCGTACCTGACGGCTCCATGCCGATGCCCCGCTGATCGCATCCCCGATTACGAGACTCTCCCGCCGGCCCGGCAGATCACGCTGAAACCAGGTCTCGGTGCGGATCGCCTCCACCCTGGGCCCGGACCCGCGGTTCGCGCCACGCAGCACAGTGCCGGAAACCAGGGTTCCGGCCGACGAGAACAGCACCGCCCGGGCGCGTCCCCCCCACGTGACGGTGCCGTCGTCGATCGCGGTGACGCTGATGTCGTAGTCGATGTATGCTCCCGTCCCGGTGCGGGATAGCGAAGGGGCGTTGCGGGGCCGCGCGTCGATGTGGCTGGCCTCGAAGGCGGAGGCGGACGCGTCAAGTGCCAGTAGCAATCGGGCGGCATCGAGGCGATAGGCTACCCCCGGTACGGTGCCGAGCCGCACCGCATCCCGGCCATCGCGCAGCCGGATTGTGTCGCCTGCCCTGAGCCGCGCAGCCCGCCAGACGTCAATCGGCACGGCGACCGATCCGTCGTCCAGCACCTCTGCCGTGACCACGTCGGGCTGGCGGACGCCGTTGACGGTGAGATCGACCAGCAGTTCGCCGGCCGGCACGCGTGCATCGCTGCCCTGGACTGACTGCCTGCCTGCTGCGAACTGGACGGCCGCCCGCAGAGCTTCGTCGGGTGCCAGCCCGTCTGCCGCTTCAGCCCGGCCTGCGCACAGGGCCAGCGCAAGGGCGGCCCAAGAGGACGCAAAATTAATGCCGGGACGCGCCATGCGGATCTGACATTCAACCGGAGGGGATGAGGCTCGCCGTGACCGGTCCCGCCGAAGTCGTGAGGGTGGCAGACTTGGCGGCTCCCGATTTCGCGGGATAGAGCCACTCGTGCCACGCCCCGGCTAGCACTGTGGCAGGTGCGGAAATGCTGCTCGTCCCGCCGGGGGCGGAAAGACTGATCGACAGCACCTTGGCTAACCCCGTTCCACGATTGGTTACGCGCAGGCACCCCGAGCCCGCGGGTGCCACACAGGTGGACAGCGCCAGATCAGGTCGCACGCCGGCCGGCGAAGCGACGACAGGAAGATCGTGACGGACCCGCACGCCGATGCCCTGGCCCGGCTCCGCAGGCGTGATATCCTCAAGCTGCAAACGATAGGCGTGCTCGACTGGGGGCATCGAGCCGCGCAAGCGAACGCGAAACACTTGGCCGTGGCCGGGCGCGATTTCGATAATGGCCGGAGCGACGATGAGGTCGGTCGTCTCCGCGTGAACGTCGCGGCCATCCGTCTGCGTCCACCGCAGGGCGCGGCCCTGCACCAGCATGGGGGTGGTCCCGCCGTTGAACAGCGTGACCTGTCCGATTTCCCTGGCCGAGCGCAACTGCACTGCGGTGGGCGTGATCGAAGATCCGGCGAGGAGCGGGGCCGGCTGCGCCAGCAGCGCGGCCCCCAGCATCGCGGCGATTGCGCGGGTGCGAAAGTTCGGCACGATGCCTTTGCTCCCGAACGCTTAGTAGGCGACGCTGAGCGTCAGGGTGTCGCCATAGGCACCGAGCGGCAGGGTTGGATCGGAAGCCGGAACCACGCCGTACAGCGTGATGGTCTTGTTGGTTCCGTCACCCGTAGCGAGGGCAACAGCATCGCCGCCGGGAGTCAGGGCGGTGGTGAGGCCGGCATCCGCATAGAGGTTGTAGGGCAGCTTGGCTGAGCCGTTCACCATGTTGAGTTGCCCGCTCGCGTCGTGAAGCCCTGCGACGGTCAGCTGCGGACTGGCGCCCGTCGAGCAGGTGTAGTCGATATCAACCGAATTGCTCGCGCCGCCGGAGCTCGCAACCGTACCGGCCGTATTACCCTGAGTGATGCTGTTGAAGCTGCCGAACGCGAGCGAGCCGCCGCCGACGAAGCACGCCGCAGTCAGGGTAGCAGAGACGTCCACCGTGGCCGTAGCCGGATTTGCCGCGTCTGCCGCGATGGCCGGGGCAGCGGCGAAGCCAACTGCAACCGCCGCTGCAATCGCGGCCGAGTTCTTGAAGATATGCATGGATATGTCCCCTGGTTAATGCCTGCACACGCAATCGGGACCCCGGGATTTCGGTTCAGATCGCCCCCCAAGTGCCCCTAAGGCACTGATACATAGTGAGATTTGCGCGATTGTTAGCAGGTCTGGTAAACGGACATTAGCATCTTGGCCGGGCGGTAACGGGCCCCATCAGTCCACCACCCGCGCCTTTCCCTTCTCCCCTGCACGAGCTCTCGCCCAGAGGTCGCACCTGTTACCGTCGCCCGGCCGGCCGACTGCGGGCGGTCGACGCAAGGATGATGATCGGGAGCATCTGTCCGTAATCCTTACGTTTAGCGGGGTAGACCTTGACCCGTGGTCTGCGTAACCTCGCCAGCACTGCCAATGGGCTGGGGCAGCTTCATTCGGAATGGAAAGGATCCCCCATGCGCAACATCCTGATCGCCGCCGCCGCTGCCTTCTCGCTGGCTGTCATTCCCGTGAGCGCCGAGGCCGCGCCTTGCAAAGATGCAAAGGGCAAGTTCGCGAAGTGCCCGCCGGCAGCTGCAGCCAAGCCGGCGGCCGCGAAGGTCGAGACGAAGAAGGTCACGACCAAGACCGCTGTGAAGAAGGCGCCCTGCCGCGACGCAAAGGGTCACTTCACGAAGTGCAAGTGAGCTGGCTTCGTAGAGTTCGGAGCTCGACCATCAGGGCGTGATTGTCGGCTTCCAGATGTGCGCCTCGGCTCTGCTCTCTACTGGGCCGGCGATTAGCGCTCCGAGCCTCGCGATCGCGCTCTTTAGCGTCGAGCGGTTGCCGCAGCCCCCTTGCCATCCTGGCCCGCGCCCCACTGCCGAAAGTGAACTTTCGTAGATTTGACAGCGTGATAGCTTACGCCCGTGTCGCGTGGGAGGGGGCAGGCGGCGCAGCTGGCGGCCATTCGCCGGATCGGGGTGGCCGCCAGCCTCTTGGCGGGCGACGCCTGTTGGCCCCGGCTCCGACGGATAGAGCAACAAATGCCACCGGCCGGAGCCCGTGGCAATCAGGGCGGTGCTGGAGGCGTCTTGTTGCGCAGCTGAAGGCCCAACTCATTGTAAAAACTGTGCGTTCTCTTCATGTTGATCTCCCACCCTTCGCGGCGAAGAAGAACGTCGACGCGACGATGGCCATAGCGGACGCGCGTCTCGCAGATCTCACGAATGCGGGCTTCGATGCCGGCCTGCTCGCGGCGGCGGGATTTGTAGTGGTAGGTCGAGGTGTCCATCGCCAGTACCCGGCCAGCCCGGCGGATCGACACACCCCAGTCACTGCGAACCCCATTCACCAGCTCGCGTTTGCGAGCAGGCCTCACAGTTTTCGGCGGATGACGTCCTGCAGCATCTCCTTGTCGAGCGAGAGATCCGCCACAAGGTTGCGCAGCTTTGAGTTCTCGTCTTCGAGCTGCTTCAATCGCCGCATGTCCGGCGGCAGCATGCCGTCGTACTTCTTCTTCCAGTGGAAGTGGTCGCCTGGCTGATCTCCGCCCTGCGGCAAATGTCCGCCACGGGAACCCCGTCCGCGCCCTGCTTCAGAATGAACGCCTTCTGCGCGTCTGAGAATCTGGATGCCTTCATCGTCCTTCGCTCCTCCCAGCCAGGGTGAGATTACGGCGAAAAACTCTAACTCAAAGCGATCCGGTTTTCCGGGATCAGATCAGCGCCATGCAATTTGATGAGTCGTGGCTCACGGGCGTCAGCCGCCCCAGCGACGAACCAAGTTGTGGTATAGGCGAGTCAGGCGCAGGACCTCGCCGTCGTCGGCGCCGCGCCCGACGGTGAGGGCCTGGATCGACTGGTCCAGCTCGAACAGCATGGTGCGCGCGGCGCCGTCGCGCACAAGGGATTCCAGCCAGAAGAAGCAGGCGATCCGCTCGCCGCTGGTCACGGGCGTGACCCGATGCAGGCTGGTCGAGGGGTAGAGCACCATGTCCCCGGCCTCCGGCGCGAAGGATGCCGGGCCATATTCGCCCTCGATCACCAGTTCGCCGCCTTCGTAGCCTTCCGAGAGGAACAGTGTGGCGGAAAGATCGGTGCGCAGCTGTTCACCGGTGCCGGGGACGACGCGGATCGCATTGTCCACGTGATCACCGAAGCCCTCGCCGGGGCCGTAGCGGTTGAACAGCGGCGGATAGATGCGCTTGGGCAGCGCCGCAGAAAGGAAGTGGGCACTGCCGGCGAGGGCGGCCTGGACCGCCTGCCGGCCCCGGGCCGCCGCAGCACCGCCTTCGGGCAACTGGCGGTTGCGCTTGGCGAGCGCCGCGCCGGGTCCGCTGGTGGCATTGCCGTCGACCCAGTCGGCCCCAGCCAGCTCCGCCCCGAGCGCCAGGGCCTGCTCGCGCGGGAGAACCTGGCGGACGAGGTGGAGCATGACAGCGATCCCGATCAGTACTTGGCGGTGAGGGTCAGCATGGCCGACCGGCCCGGCGCAACATAGGCGAAGGGCGAGGCCGAGCGATAGATCGCATCGTAATAGGTCTTGTTGGTCACGTTGTTGACGTTGACCCGCGCCTCGAACCGATCGGTCAGCTGGTAGCGGGCAACGAGGTCGAACCGCGCATAGCCGGGGAAGCTGGCCGCACCGGCCGCAGCGCTGCCGCCGAACACTTTGGTCTGCCAGTGGACCTGTCCACCCGCCTCGAACCGCTCGGAAAAGCGCCAGGTGGCGAGCAGGTTGGCGCTTTGCTTCGGGATATTGGCGAAGGGCCTGCCGACGTTTGCCGGGGTGTTTGAGGCAATGATCTTCGCGTCGGTGTAGGTATAGCCACCGAAGAGCTGGAGGCGGCGAAACAGGGTGCCGGCGGCGGAGAGTTCGAAGCCCTGCGAGCGCAGCTTGCCGACGAGGTCGTAGACCCCGTTGCCAAGGTTCTCGCGGGCATTGTCCTTGTCGATGCGGTAGGCTGCCGCAGTGAGGAGCAGCTTGCCCTCGCCCGCCTCCCACTTGGCGCCGATCTCCCAGGCCTTGTTGCGCTCCGGCTCGAGGTTGGCTGTGGCGGTCGAGATTCCGTCGTAGGAGACGCTGTTGCCGTCGAGCTGCTCGCCCGAGGGGTTGGCCGAGGTGGCGAAGGAGGCATAGAGCGTCAGTGGCTCCACCGGCTTCCAGGTGAGGCTGGCCTGCCAGTTCCAGAACTCGGTGCTGCTGGTCAGCAGCGTCGCATTAGGCAGGCTGCTGGAGCGATAGGACAGGTCATAGCTGTCGAACCGCGCGCCAAGAGTGAGCCAGACCTTGGGCGTGAACTTGATCGTGTCGATCATGTAGGCGGCCAGTGAATTGACCGTTACCACGCTGGGGCCGGTCACGGTGTCCGCCGTTACCGGGACGTTGAAGCCGAGCACCGGATTGGGGTCCAGCAGGTTGCGCACGAAGGTATTGGTGGCGACGATGTTGCCATTCGCGTCCTCGGCCGTGGCGGCGACGGACAGCGGAGTGTTGCTGACCTTTTCGTGGCTGAACTCGCCGCCCATGACGAGGGTGTGGGCAATGCCCCCGGTCTCGAACCGGGCCGTCGTGTCGGTCGTGTTGGCGACGTATTCGTTCGTCGCCCAGCGGCGCTGAGCGCCGACGTTGAGGGTGTAGTTCGCCTCGCCCGCATCGGTGAGGTTGGGCGGCAGCGGGAAGCTGGTGCCACCGGTCGGGCAGGCGCCATTCACCCGCTGTACCCGGCAGACCGCCGAGGGAGAGCTTACGACATAGCGGTTGGTGGTCCGCCCGACGCGGGTGGTGCTGGAGAGGTCGAGCCCGGCAGTGGGCGACCAGTCGAGCCGGATCGTGCCGACATCGGCACTGTTGCGGATGAAGTCTCGGCCGATCACTCCGTAGAAGTTGTTGCGGTCCACGAGGTAGGGCCGCTGCGTGCTGACATCGAAGGGCACGCCGAAATCGGGGATGCCATGGGACCGCACGCCATAGTAATCGGCCGAGAGGTACATGGTGTCGGCCAGGCGGAGCTGGGCGGCAATCGCGGCGCCATAGCGCTCGTTCGTCGCGAAATCGCGACCCGGCGTATCGGCGTTGGCGTAGAGTGCGTTGACCCGGACAGCCATGCGGTCCGAAACGACGACATTCGCATCGACTGTGCCGCGGCGGTAATTGTCGGTCCCGACGCCGGCTTCCACGGTGACGAAGTTCTGCGACAGGTTCGGCTGCTTGGATTGCAGGCTGACCAGGCCGCCCGTGGTACCGCGCCCGCCGAACGATCCGGAGGGACCCTTTACCACCTCGATCTGCTCCACGGCGAAGATTTCGCGGCTGGTGACGCCGGGATCGCGCAGGCCATCGATATAGACGTCGTTGCGGGCCTCGAAGCCGCGGATGAAGATCCGGTCGCCGAAGGCGTTGCCCCCCTCGCCGGTGCCGAGCGAGATGCCCGGCGTGGAGCGGACGACCTCGCGGAACGAGGTGGCGCCCATGTCCTCGATCACCTCCTTGGGGATGGCGATCACGGTCTTGGGGGTATCGCGCAGCTCCTCGGTGAACTTGTTGTTCTGCGATTTCACCACCTTGTAGGGCGCGCCCTGTTCCGCATTGGGGTTGGCGTCCTTCTCGCGCTGGCCCTGGACGATGATCGGCGTGGTCTCGGAGTTGTCGGCCTCATCGGCGTGGGCCGCGGTGGCGGGCAGGACCAGGGCGGAAAGGACGCCGCCGAGCAGGCAGGCGACTGGCGCGGAAGGCGCGCGGCGGAGCGGCCGGTCTTCTGCAAGGAAGGTGGGCGAAAGGAGCGACGTTGCGGACGGCATTAGATCATTCCCCTGAACTGCGGATGTCGCCCCATATTGCGAGTCGTTCGCATTTGCAATGCTATTGCGAATGCCTCGCAACTTTTGGTATTTTGATTCTTGTCTACTCAGGGTTTGCGTCGCTCATATCTGGCGGAATGAGCCAATGAGTGGTCCGCGCGCGGTGCAAAGCCGAACAGCGCTCGCTGGAGTGCCCAGTCCATCGGCAAATTGGACTTGATGAGGCGCTTACGCGTTAGAGCCGCGGGCTGTGTGCCGTCGATTATCGAGGCTATGATATCAGGTGCCAGGTAGTTCAGGCGCAGCAGCCGCGCGAAATAGCCTGGCTGCCGCCGCGCCTTGGCGGCCAATTCGGCGAGCGATTCGGACCTTTGGGTGTCGACCATGGATTGTGCCTGTCGAGCTTCCTTGATCAGCGAGACAAGGCTCCTGTCGGGCTGGCGCCCGGTGATCGCGATCGCTGGTTCCACTGGCATCACGATGGATCTTCGGAAACGTAGTGCCTTCACGGGAATTTCTTCAAGGATGGTTGCCTGGCGTTGCGACCACCCGACTTGATCGGCCTGGAACGCGCATTGCCCATCCCACTGGACCAACCGGGAGACCTCAGAGCAGCGAAACAGGATGCCCAGCGACTCCTCGGAAAGTTCAATCGTAACTATCAGGGCGTGGAGTATTCTGCGTCGCTCGGCGACAGAGGCTATGTCGATCCGTTCAGAAGCCTGCGCCCCCGATTTTCCCAACGCATCCAGCCGCTTCCCGTGAATTCCCATTTTCAGAAGCGCCGAGCGCACCTTGTCCCGACTGTTCAGGAAAGATTGAACGCAAGCGAGCACCAGCTTTTCGATCTCATCCGCGTTGGTGCGAGCTCGCTTGACCCCGTGGCCTTTGGCCCAGAGCGCCTGGTTGGAAACATAGTAACGGTAACGGTGCCCGGGCTTGCGAGTGTCGCTTATTTGCATTGGTCTCCCGAAGCTGTCGTACAGCAGACCGAGCAGGATGTTCGGCGAAGCCTCGTCGATAACTTTGTACATCGACCGCTCCGTGCGGAGCTGTTGAGCTGCCTCCCAGATGTCAGGCGCGATAATGGCCTCGTGTTCACCCTCGAAGGTCAGCTCGCGAGATTTGACTTTCCCGATGTAAATGCAGTTTCCGAGGAGGTTGTAGACCATCCCGCTGCTGACCACGCCGCCACCACGACTCCTCCCCTTTCGATCAATCCACTCTTTCGCGCGCATCCCATTACGCTGCACCTCTCTGCAAACCTTGGTGTACGAACCCAACTCCAGAAACCGGCGAAACAGCCAGTCAACCTGAACGGCTTCAGCTTTGTTGATCACCAGCCGCCGATCAATCACATCATAGCCGTAAGGTGGAACACCCCCGGTCCACATGCCGCGCCGTTTCATCGCCTCAAGTTTGTCCCTGATCCGGTCTGCGATCATTTCGCGTTCAAATTGCGCAAATGTCAGCAGTATGTTCAGGACCAGCCGTCCCATGCTGTCGGACGTGTCAAAGGATTGGGTGACGGAGACGAATGAAGCGGAAGAGCGCTCGAACACCTCCATCAGCCGCAGAAAGTCGCCCAAGCTTCGCGTCAAGCGATCGATCTTGTAAATCACGACGACGTCAACGAGACCACTCTCTATGTCGGCGATCAACTCCTGCAGCGCCGACCGATCGAGCGTAGCGCCCGACTGGGCAGCATCGTCATATCTTTTGGGCAACTCCACCCAGCCCTTGTAACCTTGGCTCTTGATATAAGCCGAGCAGACCTCCCGCTGGCTTTTCAGAGAATTGAAATCTCGTTCAAACCGATCAATTGTGCTCTTGCGGGTATAGACCGCGCAGCGCTTCGCTTCTGACTCGCAGACTGTGTGCATCGCTTGTTCTCCGCCGGGAATCCTGTTTGACTAGGCCGACATCCTGGGGACGTCCCAGACATATCGAGGGAACAGCTTACAGGTGGGCAGGGAAGCACATGCGATAGGCCAGTGGCTGCGCAGGTATATCGAAGAGCTTGAGGCTCTCGTCGAGGCAACGGACGAAGCGCACCGGGCAATGCCTCTGGCGGAGTTGTCCGCTGCTCGCACAATCGAGCGAGCTATCGTGACTGGCGAATACCTTCTGGATCTGGCGGATACATCCAAACCGCATTGACCGTCGGGAAGAATTTTAGGGACCAACCACTCTGTCGCGGAATGACCTCGACACGTACGCGGCCCGTTCTCAACTCAGATCTGATCGCACGTCTTGGTCGTTGGCAATTCCTCGGATTCGGGCGCGGGCCACATGCCTCGGCCATACAGGTTGCGAGGCGTGGCCGGCCGGCGAGGCTCTGGAAAGCCGAACATCCGGCGCTGAACGGCCCAATCGAGCGGGATGTGGGCTGACGAAAGTGTCTTGCGGTTCAGACCGGCGGGCTGAGTTCCGTCGACAATGGCTGCGACGATATCCGGGGCAAGGTAATTCAATCGGATAAGCCGCGAGAAGTATCCGGGCGTTCGCCCAAACCGCTCTGCCATCCCGACGAGATCAAGGTCGCGATGCGTTTCAAACAAAGTCCGAGCCGCCCGAGCGCTGCGGAGCAATACGTTGAGCTGCCTGTCCGGCTTGGCCGCGGAGGAAGTGTCACGGGGCTGGACGTTAAACCCGGGCCAGCGCTCCGGCGAGATGACGCTGACCGGCACTTCGATGGCGTAGCGGGCGTTGCTTGTAGGCCAGTCAGCCTGACGTGCCATAAAAGTACCTTGCCCGTCCCATTCCAGAAACCGCCTCAGTTCAATCAGTCGAACATGCATCGTGAGCTTTTCGGGAGACGCCTCGATTCGTGTGAACAGAGCGGCGAAGAGAGCCTCGTGCTGATCGGACGCGAAGCTTGCGAGGCGATGCGCTGCCAGAATGCTGCCGACGACGAGCCGGTCGAGCTCATCCCCGAACAAGCCATGCGTGCTGAGCGCAGCGCGCAGTCGCCGGCGGTCAATCAGGAACGCGCCCAGCGCCGCCAGCGCCACCTGATCCAGCCTATCAGCACGCGAGCGATAAGCACGGCGGTACTCGGCTTGCGACCACTGTGCATTGCTGGAAACGTAAGAGTGATATGGCCTGCCCTCGACCCACTTGAGGTCGAGCAGCATATGCCGTCCGAGATCATCCCATAGGATGCCTGCCAGAAAATGACGCGTGCCGAGCGGCGTAGGTCCTTTCCGTGTGCGCGCCGCCGCTAGCGAGCAGGCCAAGTCCCACGTCTCGCGATCAATGATAGGCTCATGGCGCCCAGGCCATGTGCGGTCGTGTCCGCGGATTTCACCGACGTAGATCGGATTGCGCAGGATGTTGTAAACCGAGCCCGGGCTCATCGGCTTTCCGCCTCGCGCGGCACCATTGCGCGAAGTCTTAACTGAGCTGCAAAAGCCCGCCTCGTGCATCGCGGTCATTACGGCGGTGTAGGTTCGGTGCTGAAGGAAAGCGTCGAAGATGAACCTGACAATCTTCGCCTCTTCCTGGACGACCTGCAGCTCTCCGTTGTGATAATCGTATCCGAACGGGGCCAGTCCTCCATGAACTCGGCCGTGGCGTTTGCGCGTGCGAATGCTGTCGCGGACCCGTTCGGCGATCAGCTCGCGTTCGAACTGCGAGAATGTCAGCAGCACGTTCAAGATCATTCGTCCCATGCTGTCTGCGGTATTGAAGGCTTGCGACACTGAGACAAGGCCGACGGAGCGTCGGTCGAAAATCTCGATCAGGCGCACAAAGTCCAGAAGACTCCGCGTCAGACGATCAATCTTGTAAACGACCACGGTATCTATCTCGCCCGCCTCGATGTCATGCATCAGCGATGCGAGGGCAGGGCGCTCAAGTCCCCTTCCTGAGTGGCCGCCGTCATCATAGCAGCGTGTCAGCGTGGTCCATCCGCGGTATTGCTGGCTGGAGATGTAAGCAGAGCAGATCTCGTGCTGGGTAGTGATGGAGTTCACCTCATTGTCGAGGCGGCTGTTTGTGCTCTTACGCGTGTAGATTGCGCAGCGAGTGCGCAGGACGGATGGAATGTCTGACATCGGCTTCCTCCACCTTGGGGAGGCCTGACGTGAGCCAGTCGCCGCCACGACGCCACTGTTTATCCTGCCTCTCCAATGCCGCCCGCTGCCAGCTCACTCGATCTCTCCCGCGGCGGCTGGCGGCGCGCGGCATCCAGCCCCAACGTCTTGCGGAGAGCGACGATGGTGTTCGCGGTCGGAAAACCCTTGCGTCGGCTCACGGGTTCTGTGCAAAGCATTGCAGGCAGCCACGAGCTGCCGGGCTGGCGGCTCCCCAACTCCCTAAAACCTCCTAGCCGTCAGCCCACCGTCCAAGCGCGTAATATTGTACCCGTTGATCACGCTGATCTCGAGGTATCACTTTTTGTGTCGGCCCCGCGCATTGAACTGATCTCTAGCGGCTCACCTCCTGCAGGGGTTGGCCGACAACGCGCCCGCCCTAGCTGACAGCGGGCGTCTGAGAGAAATTCGGAGAGTTTACGCGTTTTTACAGTGCTGGCCTTGGCCGGTGGATCACCTATTACAACACCCAGCGCCCGCATTCGGGCCTTGCGGGGAGAACCCCGATGGAGGCCTATCGACGGAACGGGCAATCAGATCATGGGGGGCATGCCCCTCATGATCTGATGATCAAACAGGCGGCATGAACGACAACCGGGATTAGCTTAACTCAGCCGCCAAACTGTCCAAGAAGGCGGGACCACCGCAGGACAGTCAAAATGGGGGCTAGCGGTGCGATTGGCATTTTCGGCACTGCAGTTAGCAGTAAATTAGCGTTATTTCATGATATCAACGGCTTGTGGTGGCTCAAAGGGTTCGGTCCGGGGATGCGAGACGATCCGCCTACGGTTGCTGATTGCGCTACCGGCTGCATTGCCGAAGCGCATGCCCGATGGAACGATGATTGCGTCAAACTCGAATGGGAGCTTGCCAACCTGGGCATGAGCTTTGGCGCCAACGGATACAGGCTGGCGCTCGAACGCGGCGCGATCCGGCTCGACGAGGGGGTCAACCGGGCTTTGGCGCTTGTCACGCGCCGAGCGTCCCCGACCGAAACAGTCTGGCAGGTTGCTCACTAGGCCGTACTGGAGGCGATTGATCAGGAGTTTCTGGTCTCATCGAGGCTGGTTGCAACGCCTGAACTTGACCCCGTGCTGGGCAGGGTGGCCGAACGACTAAAACTGCTGATCGTCACCAGTCGTGACTATCTCAGACCGCGCAATTTCGTTGCACGCATTGCATCGCAGCTGGCCAACCTGGTGCAACGCGGCCTCCAGCGCGGCCGGATGCTATCTCGGTAATGTCATGGTCCGCCAAATACCCGATTCTTCCGCTCGTCTTCGGTCGTCGCAACGCCCGGGCACTATTCAAATAACTCATTAACACCTCACGTGTAATTGCGCTGGGGGGCAGTGCTTTAGCTGGACAGGGGTGGAAAGAATGGGGGCGCTCACGGGAGAGCGACAGGAGGCGCCGTGCTTCCCGACCGATGGCGGGCTGCTCGCAGCTGCCCTGCGTGGCGTCCGGGTCGGCACCTGGCGGTATGAGCACGGCACCGGGATCGTTCACTGGGATGACGTGACGGGCGAGCTGCTCGGCATCTCGGGGGGTACCGATCCGGTGCTTTCGGTCATGCCACTCCACCCGGACGACCGTCCCGGGGTATATGCGTCATTGGGTGCCTGCGCACAGACCGGCAGGCCCCACGACATCGCTTTCCGGATCATCCGCACCGACGGAGCCGAACGATGGTTCCACGCGGTCGGCGGCCTTGTCGAGCACCGCCTGGCCGAACACCCGTGCATCAGCGGGATCATGATCGATATCACCGATCGCAAGCTTGCCGAACTGGGCGCTACAGAAAATCGCAAGTTGCTGCGCGGGATCATCGATAACCTGCCGGGAGTGGTCTACCGCTGCTCGGTCGAGCCCCCGTGGACGATCGAGATGATCAGCTCGGCAACGGCCTGGCTGACCGGCTATCCTGCCGATGAGTTCCTGTCCGGCAGTCGCACCTGGGAGGACGTTATTTTCCCGGGAGACCGCTCACGTGTCCGCGAGACCGTTGCAACGGCCCTTGCCGCCCGCCAGGGGTTTGTCATCCGCTACCGGATCGTGCAGGCATCGGGGCAGATCCGCTGGGTGCTGGAGCGGGGCTCGGCCGTCTATGGTCGCGACGGCCACCCTCTCTACCTCGAAGGGTTCATCGGCGACATCCACCAGTACGCCGTGGCCGAGGAGAAGTTGCGCGAGACCGAGGAGCGCTTTCGTCTTGCCAGCCGGGCCACGCGGGACCTCATCTGGGAGTGGGACCTCGTCAGCGATAGGGTGAGCTGGAACAACGATCCGGGCGTTCACTTTGGTTACAACAACCGCGCGCTCGGTCGGGCGCTCTCGTGGTGGCAGGAACGCATGTCCGCCGATGACTGGGAGCGCGTGGTCGCGGAATCTTATCAGGCGATCGACACGGGCCAGGAATACTACGCGACGGAATATCGCTTGAGGCGGGCAGACGGGACCTATGCGCCGGTGCTGGATCGGGTGTGTATTGTCAGAGACAGCACCGGCAAAGCAACCCGGCTGGTGGGCGCGCTGCACGATCTCACCGAAAACCAGCTGATGCAGGCGGCGCTGCGCGAGATCGAGACGCTCAATCGCGGCATTCTCGATGCCAGCGCCGACTGCATCAAGATCATCTCACCGGGCGGCCAGATCGAACTGATCAATCAGCCCGGGGTGCGGGCGATGGAGCTTGCCGGCGCCGAGGCGGTGACAGGCTCGCTCTGGGCGGAACTCTGGCCGGATGCGGGACGGCAGGCGGTCAGGAATGCGATCACCCTTGCCCTTGCCGGAGTAGCCTCACGGTTCTCCGGGCTTTGCCCGACCGCTGCCGGCACGCCAAAATGGTGGGACGTGGTCATCACCCCGATGACCGACGAGGAAGGGGCAGTTACTCGCCTACTGGCGATCTCGCGCGATATTACGGCGATCCGGCAGACCACCGAGCAGCTGCAGTGGTCGAGCGACCACGACGCACTGACCCTGCTGCCCAACCGCCGCGCGTTCGAGGCCCACCTTGCCGCTGCCACGCGCGAGGCGGCCGCGTCGGGCGAATACCTTGGTCTTCTCCTTATCGATCTCGACCACTTCAAGCACGTCAACGATACGCTCGGCCATCAGGCGGGCGATTTCCTGCTGACCAGCTTTGCCGAACGGCTGGCGGGGTCGGTGCGCGAGGGTGATTTCGTGGGGCGCCTCGGCGGCGATGAGTTCGCGGTGATCCTGCGTCAGGTCAAGGGCGAGGTCGATCTGCTTCGTGCAGGAGACTCGATCCAGGAGCGGATCCGCGCGCCGATCCGCTACGACGGCCGGGTGCTGAGCGCCCACGCCAGCATCGGCGGCGCCCTGTTTCCGCGCGATGGTGGGTCGGCCGATGAGCTGTTCAGGAACGCCGATACCGCGCTGTTCGCGCTGAAGGCCGAAGGGCGCGGCGGAACCAGGATGTTCCACGGCTACATGCGCCAGCAGCTGCATGCGGCCGCCTCGCAGCTGGACCTGGCTGGCCAGGCGATCGGCGGGCAGTGGATCTGTCCCTACTATCAGCCCAAGGTCGACCTGGCGACCGGCCGGATCATTGGCCTTGAAGCGTTGTTACGGTTCACCCGGCCTGGCCAGGGCGTGCTCGGCCCCGAGGCGATCACAGAAGCGTTCAGGGACTACGAACTGGCCGCGCGGATCGGTCAGGCCATGCGGCAGGCAGTCTTTGCCGACATGCTCGGCTGGGCCGGTCAAGGTCTGACGGTCGGGCGGGTGTCGCTCAACGCGGCGCCGGCCGAGTTCCTGCGCAATGACTATGCCGAGCGGCTGCTTGCTGCGATGGGCGACGCTGGCATCGGTGCCGACATGGTCGAGATCGAGGTCACCGAGCAGGTGTTCGTCGGCCGTGGCGGCGAATATGTCCGGCGCGCGCTGCACAGGCTCCACGAGGCAGGGGTGCGGATTTCGCTCGATGACTTCGGCACCGGGTACTCTTCGCTGTCACACCTCCGGGATTTTCCGGTCGACGTAGTCAAGGTCGACCGCTCGTTCGTCGAGCAGATCAACGACAAGCCCGAGATCGCCGCGATCGTGCGAGCAATCGCCAACCTGTGCCTCAGCCTTGGCATCGAGGTGGTCGGTGAAGGGATCGAAACCCCCGAGCAAGCCGCCCGCCTGCTGCGCAAAGGGTTCGCCGCCGGGCAGGGCTTCCTCTATGGGCGGCCGATGCCGGCGGCGCAAATTTCGCAAATGCTCAGCGCTAACGGTCGCTTTGCCAGTCTGACATTTGCCGTCGCCGATCCCGGCTTTGCCGGACCTGACTGCGCTGGCCGTCTCTGATCCACGGCGGGCGGCGCAAACCAGCGGGTTCTGTCAAAGCGATGGCTGACGGTGGAGCCGTCTGCTAGCCGAGAGCGATGAGCAAGCCGCTGTCGCCGTTCCGGTATTTCCACTCTTCGCCCGAGCTGATCCGCGAAGTGGTGATGCTGTACGTGCGATTTCCGCTGAGCCTGCGCAACGTTGAAGATCTGCTGTTCGAGCGCGGCTACGACCTGTGCCACGAGACGGTGCGGCTCTGGTGGAACAGGTTCGGCCCGCTGTTTGCCGCCGACATCCGGCGGCGCCGGGTCAATCGGATGCGCGGCTTCCGGCATTGGCGCTGGCACCTGGACGAGATGTACGTGAAGCTGAACGGCGAGATGGTCTACTTGTGGCGCGCCGTCGATCACGAGGGCGAGATCCTCGAGAGCTACGTCACCAGGAGACGGGACAAATCTGCGGCCTTGGCTTTCATGAAGAAGGCATTGAAGCGTCACGGGAGGTCGAGGACCATCGTCACCGACGGGCTGCGATCCTATCCTGCGGCGATGCGCGAACTCGGCAATCTCGATCGCCGCGAGATGGGCCGCTGGATGAATAACCGGGTCGAGAACAGCCATCTGCCGTTCCGTCGACGAGAGCGCGCCATGCTGCGGTTTCGACAGATGAAGAGCCTGCAGAAATTCGCCTCAGTCCACGCCTCGTTGCACAACCATTTCAATTCTGAACGCCACCTCGTCGATCGTCAAACGTACAAGGAACGCCGCTCCGCCGCCCTGGCGGAGTGGCAGTCGCTCGCCAGCTGACGCTCGTGCTGCGCGGGCTCAGTGCGCCAAGTGGAGACGAATTCGCATTGGACTGACAGCACCCGAACAGCTTATCCCGGCCCGCGCCGCCCTGGGCCTGCTCCAGCGCAGCGCGGAAGCGACCGGTTGCGTGACGCTGGGCGTGCGGATGGCGCAGGGGCGGACTATGGCCCACCTCGGCGCAACTGGCCTGCTGTTGGCCCACCAGCCGACCTTGCGCGCGGCACTTGGCGCCCTGCGCGAGTTCCGCAAGCGGATCAATTCGACCCTCGTGCTCAACTTCGAGGAGCATGAGGGCGAGGCGCTCCTGCGAGAGGACTTCTCGCTCAGCCGGCCCGAACAGACCCGGCAGGCCAACGACCTTGCCGTGGGCGTGCTGATGCGGCTCTGCGCTGCCTTCCTGGGCGAGACCTGGTCACCTGCCGCCGTGTGCTTCACCCACGAGCCCCCTCCCCCGGCCGAACTCGGCGTCTACACCCGCCTGTTCCGCCGTCGTCCGGATTTCAATTGCGAGTTCAACGGCCTAGTCGTGGTCTCGGCAGATCTCGACCGGCCGCGCAACAAGGCTGCCGGGGAGGCGGACGAACAGCTTGGCCGCCACGCTCGGCAATTGCTCGAAGCTGCCATGGCTGGCGACCGGTCCAGCGTGGTTGAAGATGCAGACCGTACGATCCGCCTCCTGCTTTCATCCGGTCGTGCCTCGGTCCAGGGCTGCGCGGCTGCCCTGGGCCTCACGGTGCGCACGTTCCAGCGCATGCTGGACGCGGAGGGGGAAAGCTTCAGCGCCATTCTCAACCGCGCGCGCATGCAGCTCGCAACGCAATACCTTGCCAACCCGCGCCTGCGGGTGACCGACATTGCCGATATGCTTGGCTACTCCTCGATCGGAGCGTTTACCCGCTGGCATACCAATGCCTTTGGCAGGCCGCCGAGGAGGCAACGCTGAGCCAAACCTCCGCCACGCGGAGACGAATTCGCATCAGACTGGCAGCGCCGACCTGCGTGATGAGCTATGGCGATCATGACGAATGCATCGGCGAACTGGTGGGGATTGAGAACGAGGGCCTCAAATGGCTCTGTCAGAGCTGTGTGGCAGGGGTGACCTGGCACTGCTAGGTTGGCTGGATGCCGCGCAAATCCCGAGCAAAGCCTCCCAGTCCGTTCAAGCGGGTTTAACTCGTCACCGGAGGTTATCCGGTTGGTGGTCCTCATGTACGTACGCTTCCCACTCACCCTACGGAACGTCGAAGATCTGCTGTTCGAGCGCGGCATCGATCTTTGCCATGAGACGGTGCGGTTCTGGTGGAACAGGCTCGGCCCTCTGTTCGCCGCTGACATTCGTCGCCAGCGGGTCAGCCGCATGCGTGGGTTCCGGCACTGGAAGTGGCATCTCGATGAGATGTACGTCCGGGTGAACGGCGAGATGGTGTACCTCTGGCGCTCCGTCGATCATGAGGGCGAGGTGCTGGAAAGCTACGTCACCAGGACTCGCGACAAGGCCGCAGCTCTGCGGTTCATGAAGAAGGCGCTGAAGCTGCACGGCTCGCCCCTGGCGACCACCACCGATGGTCTCCGCTCCTATCGGGCGGCGATGACCGAACTCGGTAACACAGAGAAGCAGGAAATTGGCCGCTACGCCAACAATCGGGCGGAGAACAGCCATCTGCCGTTCCGACGACGAGAGCGGGCGATGCTGCGGTTCCGGCAGATGAGGTCACTGCAGAAGTTCGCATCCGTCCATGCTTCTCTCCACAACCACTTCGCCCAGGAACGCCACCTCGTTGATCGCACCACATTCAAGGAACGCCGCTCCGCCGCCCTGGCGGAATGGCAGACGCTTGCTGCCTGAAGCCGCCAGTTCATAAATCGAGCTCTGCCAAGTGGAGACTGGTTCGCACAGGACTGACAGCACCGCCAGAACTACCCTGAAATCAGTATCTTGGTTGGGGCATCAGGCGCGATGCCTATTTTGTGCCCATTTCTGGCGTGGCTGTACGCGAACCGAAGCGCACCTAAATGCACGCAACGGCGGTTGCCTCAGGGAATCAACAGCGGTTTCCCAGCGGGGAAACCGGCGTCGTAATCGTGGTGGGAGTCACATAATGCCCTGCGGCCTTTCGCAGGGGCCATACAGGCGAGTTTCTAGGCCGCTTGCCAAACTTGGTTGAGGATCTGCGCGGCCAACGCAGCCTTATCCTGTGGCAAGAACCGCCCATAGTGCTTCGCTACAGTTTCGGGGGTGTCCTGAATCGCATAGCTCGCTTGTTCGTAAGAGCCGGTCTGCTTCAAAATGTGTGTCGCCAGAACGTCACGCACATTGTGAGGTCCATGGGGCAGCAGCCCTGCGATCGCGCCGCGCCCTGTGTAGGGATTGGCAATGCCGTAGCGCTGGGTGATGATCCGCCAAGCCTCATAGAAAGTGTTCTGGTTGTAGGCAGCGTCCCGGCTCGAGCGTTTCACCGTTTTCACGAATAGCGTGCCAGGATCATTCGCACCGTTGAGCAAGGCTGCCCGGTGCCGGTCGATATAGGCTTCAAGGTACGAATAGAGCTCGCCGAGGTCGGGCAAGACCAAGCGGAAGGGCTTGCCCCCGAAAAACGATGACGTGGCATTCTTGAGGGCAGCTGACGGGATTAGAACTTCCCAGCCGTTATTCCGATCACTCCAGCGCAATTCGCCGCGACGGCGCAGCTCGAGCTGGCGTTCCGGCGTAGGGCTGTTTCCCCTTGTGCAGAGCATTAGTTCACGTAGGTTTTTCTGGCGCGCCCTGAGGTGGTCCCGCCTTCTTGGATAGTTTGGCGGCTGAGTTAAGCTAATCCCGGTTGTCGTTCATGCCGCCTGTTTGATCATCAGATCATGGGGGGCATGCCCCCATGATCTGATTGCCCGTTCCGTCGATAGGCCTCCATCGGGGTTCTCCCCGCAAGGCCCGAATGCGGGCGCTGGGTGTTGTAATAGGTGATCCACCGGCCAAGGCCAGCACGCAGCTCCGAGCCGGTCTCGACGGCATGGAGATAGACGCACTCGTACTTCAAGGAGCGCCAGAGGCGCTCGATGAAGACATTGTCCATCCACCGGCCCCGGCCGTCCATGCTGATGCGGACCTCGGCCTCGCGCAGCACGCTGGTGAAGGCCTGCGACGTGAACTGGCTGCCCTGGTCGGTGTTGAAGATTTCGGGCTTGCCGAAGCGGGCCAACGCCTCCTCCAGTGCCGCGACGCAGAAGCCGGCGTCCATCGTGTTCGACAGTCGCCAGGCCAGCACCTTGCGGGTCGCCCAGTCCATGATCGCAACCAGGTACAGGAAGCCCCGGCGCATCGGGATGTAGGTCACGTCAGCGCACCACACGTGGTTGGGCCGCTCGATCGCCAGCTTGCGCAGCAGGTACGGATAGACCCGGTGCTGCGGATGGGGATCGCTGGTGCGCGGCCGCTGGTAGATCGGCGTCAGGCCCATCTTCGCCATCAGCCGTCGTGCCCGGCGGCGACAACCTCATGGCCTGCTCGCCGCAGATGCCCCGCCATCTGGCGACTGCCGTACCATGGGCAGTCCAGGAAGGTCGCGTCGATCACCGTCATCAGCGCCAGCGTCTCGTCGGTCTCCGGCACCGGCGCATAGTAATAGGACGAGCGGCTGATCCGCAGCAGGCTGCACTGCGTCGAGATCGACAGGCGGTGATGAGCAGGTTCGACCATCACCCGCCTCCGATCCACGCTCATCGACTGAAGGCTTTCGCTAAAAATCCCGCTCCACCACCAGTTGCCCGATCTTGGCGTGCAGCTTTTCCACCTCGCTGTCGCTGACGGTCCTGGCCGCATCGCCGGCACCGGAGAAGGTGCCCGCCATCCCATCGATGGCCTGACGCTTCCAGGATGCAATCATCGTGTGGTGCACACCGTGCTTGGCGGCCAGTTCCGCCAGCGTCAGGTCGCCCCTGATCGCCTCCAGCGCTACCTTCGCCTTAAAATCCGCGCTGTAGCGCTTCCTCGTCGTCTTCATTCCCGTACCAGTCCTTCAGGTCGGGAGAAGCTTAACACCCTCTCCGAAAATCCGGGACCACTTCAACAGGCCGCTCATTCATCAGCCCGTTTCTCGTGCGGACACGCTTTGGCCGCTCACGCTGCCAAGCTCAGATGGCGCGGCGATCCGGATGTGGTATGGAGTCTTCAGCGTACTGCCCCCTGGGAGCACACGCACCCAGAACGGCGGTGCGGAACGACGGCAACTCCTGGAAGTTTGCCGGATTGGGAGTACGGGACATGAAGAGAATTGGCGAAGAAATTCATGTAGATGTTGATGAGGCGCGCTCCGGGCAGACGCTTCACGTCATGCGATACGTACTGGGTATCAGCCTATTGCTCGCGATCGTTGCGCTGTCCGTGATCTGGATATCGGCCGCACTATCCCAGCGTGCTAGTCATGGATGGCCGGTGACCGCGGAGCAGCACGCACTTGGTGGCGCGTAATACCAAGGTGCGCTGATCCCGACCCCTGACGACGGGCTTGCGGCGGTTCTCGGCAAGGAGTGTCCGAAGGGGCGATGTGGGTTCATCGGTCCGAGGACGCGACGCTGTCCGAGGGCCGCCGCACCCCCCTCCGGGTTGCCGATCCCGCCCTCTGGACTTCGTCGGAGCCGTTCGACGATGAACCCATTTCCTGTACCGCTCCTCCTCATCACCTCCCGCGGCCAAAGGCGACGTTCCGCAGCTTAAGAGGCGAAACGATAGCCTGCTGCCGGCTTGGTGGGCACCGCGATAGCTCGTTCAGGCTATTCCGGCTTCACGGGAGTGGAGGTCACTCAACGGCTCACGTCAGAATTGCTAACTACTTGTAATTGCATCGCATACCCGCCCAAGTGCCACCACGGCTCAGGTGAAACTATCCGGCCTGCCGAGGTGAGCAAATTCCTCAAGAACGTAATGCGTAATCGGCAGAGTTGCGCCATCGTTTCGCCAGCGTTCCAGGCCAATGCGCATTGCGCCAATCACCATCATGGATATGCGCCGCAGACCGGGCGCCATTCCAGGGTCGGGCCAGAGCTGGCAGAGTGCCGCCGTCATTTCCAGTTCGAGCTGAAGCAGGATCGCCTTCTTGTGCTCCGACAGAGCTATACTTGATTCGGTCAGGCGGTCGATCGTGATCGAATGGGTAACATCGCGCAACTCCATCACCTCTAGGATGGAGCGCTGCGCCACCTTAATTGGCGAATCCCGCAAAGGCTGAGCGGCGATAACACCCGGAACGAGATTGTAGAAATCGTCCTCTAGCCAATAGCGTAGAGTGTACTCCTTCGTAGGAAAATAAATGTACAACGTTCTTTCCGAGACGCCGGCTTCCACTGCGACAGACGCCATTGTGGTCTTGTCGTAGCCATCTCTCAGGTACAATCTGAGACTTGCTTCAGCTATCCGCTTTTTAGTTATTTTCTTTTTGCGGGCTCGCTGACTCTCTTCGGAATTAACGTTCATCCTGTTCAATGCCCCTCAGCGGCGAGATCCACCTGCAAATTTGCAGAAACTGCATTTTTGTGTTGCCGCCGATCCATCGCGGGTCTAGAACCTATTGCACAACATACAAGGCTGGTCTCGGCGGGTTGGTACCTTCGGTCCGTGAGGGCGGCTGCCGCTGGGTGCGCAGTCGCCATGCCAATTGGTGCACGACAGAAATCTTCCAAACTGAACGCAGTCGAAAGGGGTTGTCGATGTGCAGCAATTCGCATGGCGGAGGGCGAGGTGCTTGCTGAAATGAAGCGGGCCGATGCGGTCGCGTCCGAAGTCTGCGCGGAGCACTAATGTCTGAAAGAACGTCTCTATTCGACCTCACCGGCAAGACTGCACTGGTGACCGGCGGCAATGGTGGGCTCGGCCTCGGCTATGCCACCGGAATGGCGAAGCAGGGCGCCAGCATCGTCATCTGGGGGCGCAATGCGGACAAGAACCGGGCGGCCGAGGCACGACTGCGCGAGGCGGGTGCGCCCCGCGTGCTGACACAGGTCGTCGATGTTACAGACGAACAGAGCGTCAAAGATGCCTTCGCAGAGGCCATCGCCACGATGGGGGGCCGGATCGATTGTGTCGTTTCCAATGCCGGCCACGGCAGCGCCTATCCGGTCTTTTCGGAGATCCCAACGGACGCCTGGAACAAGATGCTTGCAGTCCACCTCACCGGCGGCTTCTTTGTCATGCGCGAAGCTGCCGGGCACATGCGTCAACGCGTCCTGGCCGGTGGCGCCGGTGGCTCGATCATGATTTGTGGCAGCCTCTCTTCGCTGGGCGGCGCGCCCGGCCTGGCGCCTTATGCGTCGGCCAAGTCCGGATTGCTTGGACTGATGCGTTCGGCCGCTGCCGAACTCGCTCCGCTCGGCATCCGCGTGAACCTCGTTGCGCCCGGCTTCATCAAGACCGACATCGCCGACGATCCCGAGTTGATCGCGCAAATGATTGAGATGACCCCGATGAGGCGGGTCGGTCAAACCGCGGACCTGGAGGCGATTGCCGCCTACCTCGCCAGCGACGCGGCATCGTTCCACACGGGAGACGTCATCACGATCGACGGGGGGGCAATGGCGACGCTGATGTGATCGGCAGGCCGTCCGAACAAGCCTGAAGGAAGAGGAGTACGAACATGCCCCGCGGAATGCAGACGCACGTTGCGTTTTACGTGAAGAATTTCGATGACACCGTAGCCAAATGGAAGAAGCTGCTGGCGATCCTCGACCCCGAGATGGTGGAGCGCGAACCTGCCTACCAGGAGGCCGGAGAAGGGCTCGACCTGACCCGCGTCGCCACCTTCATCAACCCCAACGGGCTGGAACTGCAGTTCGTCTGGTCGCAGCGTTATGCCGACGATCCGAACACGGTGGACCGGGTCGATCACATCCACTTCGCGACGACCGACCTCGAAGACAAGCTGGAGAAGGTCAAGGAAGCGGGTTTCCGCATCAACGCCTACGCGCTGACCGATCCGGAGCCGACCGACAAGCTGACCTCGTCGAAGGGCCTGATCACCATGTTCGACAACGACGGCAAGGCCGTTCCGATGGATTACCAGAAGTGGTTCCTGGTGCCGATGCCGGGCAATGTCTGCGCCGAGGTCGCCTATCCCTATGAGCCGGTCAACGGCATCTGGGAGCCGATCGAGAACTATTCGCGCGATGAACGCTACGGCGTGCGGGG
>Ga0207698_10000342_pt1 | contig 27548 bp, 34 predicted proteins | sample KBSCornC22_FD_184298 | JGI IMG/M metagenome (GOLD analysis project Ga0207698, IMG submission 184298) | Corn rhizosphere microbial communities from Kellogg Biological Station, Michigan, USA - KBS Corn C2-2 (SPAdes) (version 2) | ecosystem: Host-associated > Plants > Roots > Rhizosphere > Soil ... | reverse complement strand
AAGGTCGCCTTCAGGGATGCCGATGTGGCGCTCCTCGTCGGCGCCCGCCCGCGCGGACCCGGCATGGAGCGCAAGGACCTGCTCGAAGCCAACGGCGCGATCTTCGTGCCCCAGGGCAAGGCATTGGACGAGGTCGCCTCCCGCGACGTGAAGGTGCTGGTCGTGGGCAACCCCGCGAACACCAACGCGCTCATCGCGATGCGCAACGCGCCCAGCCTCAAGCCGCAGCAGTTCACCGCGATGATGCGCCTCGACCACAACCGCGCGATGACGCAGGTCGCGCAGAAGACCGGCAAGCCCGTAACCTCGGTGAAGAACATGACGATCTGGGGCAACCACTCGGCCACCCAGTACCCGGACGTCTTCAACGCGAAGGTCGACGGCAAGCCCGCCGCGGAGCTCATCAACGACCAGGCCTGGATCGAGGGCCACTTCATCCCGACGGTGCAGAAGCGCGGCGCGGCGATCATCGATGCACGCGGCCTCTCCAGCGCCGCCTCGGCCGCCAACGCCGCCATCGACCACATCCGCGACTGGGTGCAGGGCACGCCGCAGGGCGACTGGGTCTCCATGGGCATTCCCTCGGACGGCAGCTACGGCATTCCCGAAGGCCTCATGTTCGGCTTCCCGGTCACCTGCTCGGGCGGCCGCTACGAGGTCGTGAAGGGGCTGCAGCTCAACGATTTCGCGAAGGGCAAGATCGCCGCCACGCAGAAGGAGCTCACGGAAGAGCGCGTGTCGATCGAGCACCTGCTGAAGGGATAACCGGTCCCTTGCTCAGGGGAGGGGCCAAACGCCCGCCGCAATGGCGGGCGTTTCCATTCCTGGGCTCCCGTGCGGGGTGTGCAAGCGGATGCTAAGCCCGGACAGCTTTCGCCACCGCTTTCGCCTAGAATGGCGTTTCCACCTCGGGAGCACCCAATGTCCGGCATCCGGCTGCACAAGATCTCGTTCCTGGCAGCGGCGCTGATGGTGCCCGCCCTCGCCGACGCAGCGCCGCTCGAGCCGCAATCGGCCGGCAAGCCCAACGGCTCCATGTCGCGCGACCAGTTCCTCAACGCTTTCGGCAGCTCGCTCAAGGACATGTGCGACAACCCGCAATCGCCTTATGCGTGCGTGGCGAAGACGGCCGAGCTCTGCCGCAAGAACCTGCCGGTCGCCCTCGAGCGTTGCCGCACGTCGCTGCGTGGCGAGATGCCCGAAACCATCCTGTCGGAAGAGCGGCGCAAACGCTCCGAGCAGGCCGCCCACTGCGTGGTCGACAACTATCTCGACCAGCTCGGCGAGGAGAACTCCGACGTCTCGAAGTGCCAGCAACCCGCAAGGAGTGATCCCCCAACCACCCCACTACGAGGAGGCGCGCATGTCGACACTCGTGTCGCTCTTCAAGTACAAGGCCTGGGTCAACGAGCAGCTCTTCGCCGCCGTGGGCCGCCTCGATCCCGTGGCAAACCAGGCCGAGCGTCACACCGCCACCAGGATCCTGAACCACGTCTACGTGGTGGATCGCATCTTCACCGCCCACCTGACCGGCGGCACGCACGGCTACACCGCGACCAATACGCAGGAGACACCCACGCTCGACGCCCTGGCCTCCGCCGTGGCCGCGTCGGATGCGTGGTTCGTCGATTACGCGCGCTCGGTCACGCCGGCGCGGCTTGCGGAGGCGGTGGCCTTCCGCTTCACCGATGGCGATGGCGGCCGCATGACCCGCGAGGAGATGCTGCTGCACGTCGCGACGCACGGTGCCTACCATCGCGGCGCCGTCGGCCGCATCCTCACGCAATGCTCCGTGCAGCCGCCGCGCGACATCTTCACGACGTACCTGCACGCCGCCGAACCCGCCCGGCGCGAAGATGCGACCGCCGCCCAGGGCGCCGACTAAAGAAGGAAGTTGAGCTCGACGCCGTTGCCCGCCGGATCCTGCAGGAAGATCTGGCGGGTGCGCGTGAGCGGCACGTCGGCCACGCGATAGCGGATGCCCGCGCTGTCCAGCCGCGCGCGCATCGCCTCGAAATCGTCGCAGCGGAAAGCCACGTGGTCGAAGGTGCCGGCGCCGGGAACCGGATGGTGCTCGCCCGCGGATTCCTCGCTCAGGTGCAGCACGGCTTGCGCGCCCGCATAGAGCCAGAAGCCGCGATGCGAGAACGGCGGGCGCTCGCCCACGGTGAGGCCGACCGTGTCGCGATACCAGTCGCGGATGCGCTCGAGCACCGCGAGCGGCGCGCGCAGGTTGTAATGGTCGATGCCGGTGATGGCCATGCGCGGAGTCTACAATAGCGCCCTTCCGGCCACGCGGAGGTACAGATGAAATACGAGGGAAGCTGCCATTGCGGAAAGATCGCCTACGAGGTCGAGGGCGAGATCGAGGGCGTGAAGTCGTGCAACTGCTCGATGTGCCAGCGCAAGGGCGCGCTGCTGTGGTTCGTGCCGCGCGAGAGCCTCAAGCTGCGGACGCCCGCCACGGACATGGGCACCTACCAGTTCAACAAGCACGTGATCCATCACCACTTCTGCCCCAATTGCGGCATCCACCCGTTCGCCGAGGGCAAGGGGCCGAAGGGCGATGCGATGGCCGCGGTCAACATCCGCTGCCTCGAGGGCATCGACCTCGACGCCATCCCCGTCACGCAGTACGACGGCCGCTCGAGGTAGCGATGACGCCGGAGCCCGCGCTGCTGGAACAGTGGATGGCGAACTGGCGCGACATCGTCGACTTCGAGGTGCATCCGGTGATCGGCTCGAGGGAGGCCGCCGAGCAGGTCGCGGCCAGGCTTTAGCGTCCATGGCGCTGCACGCGGGCCCCGGCATGGAAAGCGTCGGCGAAACGAGCGGCCAGGACGAGCGTCCCGCGATCGCCGTCGCGCACGTGGTCCTGCACACGCCGCGCCTCGCGGAGTCGTTCACGTTCATGCGCACGATCGGCATGCGTCCCATCTCCGACGGGCCGCGCGTCTCCATCCTCGAGATGCGCGGGGGAACGCACCTCATCCTCATGCTGGACGAGTCGGCCACGCCGCGTGACGCGTCGTTCGACCTGATGGTGGACGATCTCCACGCCACGCATCGCCGCTTCGAGGCGCTCGGCCTCGCGCCATCGCCGATCGAGGCGCGGCCGATGGTGAGCCATGAGCTCTTCACCGTGCGGGAGCCGGGCGGCCATACGATCACGGTCTATTCGAGCCACGTGGCGGGGCGGCCCGTATGAAGCGACGCTTCCTCGTCGCCCTCGTCTTCGCGACGCTTCCAGCGGCGCTGGTCGGCACGGCCGAAGCTGCGCGCATCGCCAGCGCCGCGGAGGCGATCGATGCGGCGAAGAAGTACGTGAAGGGCCGGTGCGTGCCGTCGCCGCCCTGCAAGTACCGCGCGCAGCACGAAGGCCCGCAATGGCGCGTGTGGGTGGACCTGCCGAAGAAGGGCTCCACGCCGGGCGGCCACATCATCCTGTTCTTCGACCTCGAGGGAAACCTGATCCGCCGCCTGGAGGGCGACTGATGCGGCACCGCATCGCGGCCGGTGCCCTGGTCGTGCGCGACGATCGGCTGCTGCTGGTCCATCACTGGCGCGAAGGGGGTTACGACTTCTGGGTGCCGCCCGGCGGCGGCATCATCGGCGCCGAGGCGCTCGCGGAGGCGGCCGTGCGCGAGGTTGCCGAGGAAACGGGCCTCGTCGTGGAGGCGACGGCGCTCGCCTATATCGACGAGCTGCTCATCTCGGGCACGCGCCAGTGCAAGTTCTGGTATCTCGCGAACATCGTGGGCGGCACGCTCACGACGGAGTCGGCCGCAGCGCAAGCCGAGCACATCGTGGAAGCGCGCTTCGTTGGCGAGGACGAGATGGGCGGCAAGACGGTGTTCCCCCCGGTGGTGAGGGACGATTTCTGGGCCCATTTGCGCGAGGGCTTCGAGCGGCCGAGATTCATTGGCGTGCGCGAGGCCGTGATCAAATATCCCGACGAAACCCGCGCCGGATGACACCGTCCATGGAGCCGCACGAGCTCGAAGCCATCACCGCCGGGACGCTCGCCCACTACAACGCCCGCGCCGAGGACTTTCGCGAGGGGACACGTGACCACGACGTCTCGCAGAACATCGCCGCGCTGCTGCGCCATCTTCGCGGCACGCCGCCATACGCGATCCTCGATTTCGGCTGCGGCCCGGGACGCGACCTCGCCGTTTTCCGCGCGAAGGGTTGCGAGGCGGTGGGCCTCGAGGGATCCGCGGCGCTCGCCGCGATGGCGCGCGAGGACAGCGGCTGCGAGGTGTGGGAACAGGATTTCCTCGCGCTGGACCTTCCGCCCGGCCGCTTCGACGGCATCTTCGCCAACGCTTCCCTCTTCCACGTGCCGCGCCAGGAGCTGCCGCGCGTGCTGGGAGAGCTGCGTGCGGCGTTGAAGCCGCAGGGCGTGCTGTTCGCCTCGAACCCGCGCGGGCAGGGCGAGGAGGGCTGGAACCGCGGCCGCTACGGCGTGTGGCACGATCTCGAATCGTGGCGCGCATTCCTCGAGGCCGCCGGCTTCGAGGAGCTCGAGCATTACTACCGCCCGCCCGGGCTTCCGCGAGAGCAGCAACCGTGGCTCGCGAGCGTCTGGCGCAGGACCTGACCGCACAGGAGCTTTCATGTCGACGACGATGATCGAAGCGGTGAACGTGGAGCAGTTGGCGCTGGAAATGAAGGACGCGCAGGATCGCGCGAAGCAGGTCGAGCCTTTCACCGCGCGCTTCCCCGGTTTCGGCGTGGCGGCGGCTTACGACGTGTCGCGCGCGATCCACCGCCACCGCATGGCGGAGGGCGCGAAGCCCCTCGGCCGCAAGATCGGCTTCACCAACCCGCTGGTGCAGGAGCGCTACGGCGTGCACGAGCCGATGTGGGCCCACGTCTACGACACGACCACGCAGCACCTTCACGGCGCGAGGGCCGCGAGCCGGGTGCAACGCTTCGCCCAGCCGAAGATCGAGCCCGAGGTGATCCTGCATTTCGCACGGGCGCCGCGCGCCGATGCGGATGCCGCCGCGATCCTCGCCTGCATCGATTGGGTCGCGCACGGCTTCGAGATCGTGCAATCGAATTTCCCCGGCTGGCGCTTCGAGGCCGCCGACACCATCGCGGATTCGGGGCTGCATGCGGCGCTTTTCGTGGGTCCCCCCGTGCCGGTGGAGCGCCTCGGGCGCGACGCCGCGCGCGTGCTCGAGAGCTTCACGCTCGAGCTCTCCTGCAACGGGCAGCGCATCGACGCGGGACGGGGCGCCAACGTGCTGGGCAGCCCCTTGCTCGCAGCCGCCCACCTGGTGGCCACGCTCGCGCGGCAGCCGGCAAGCGAGCCGCTGCATGCCGGCGAGATCGTGACCACCGGCACGATCACCGATGCCCATGCCGTCGCCGCGGGCGAGACCTGGGAAACGCGTCTCTCAGGTATCGACCTGCCCGGCTTCACGATCGAGTTTCGCTAGGGGGCGCGGATCCATGTCGAAACTGCGCGTCCAGAGCTTTGCCATGAGCCTCGACGGCTATTCCGCAGGTCCGCGCCAGGACCTGCAGAACCCGCTGGGCGTGCGCGGCCACGAGATCATGCAGTGGTTCATGCACACGCGCTTCTGGCGCCGCATGCAGGGGCAGGAGGGCGGCGAGACGGGCATCGACAACGGCATCGCCGGGAAGGGGTTCGACAACATCGGCGCATGGATCCTCGGCCGCAACATGTTCGGGCCGGTGCGCGGTCCGTGGCCCGACGAGAGCTGGAAGGGGTGGTGGGGCGAGGAGCCCCCTTACCACGTGCCCGTGTTCGTGCTCACGCATCATGCGCGGGCGCCGCTCGCGATGAAGGGCGGCACGACCTTCCACTTCGTGACGGAGGGCATCGAAGCGGCGCTGGCGCGGGCGAGGGAAGCCGCGGGCGGCCGCGACGTGCGCGTTGGCGGCGGCGTGGCGACGGTGCGGCAATACCTTCGCGCGCGCCTGGTCGACGAGATGCACCTCGCGATGAGCCCGGTGCTCCTCGGCGACGGCGAGAGCCTCTTCCACGGCGTCGACGCCCACGCGCTGGGGTACGAATGCGAGCGGCATGTCGCCGGCGAGCGCGCGGTGCACCTCTACCTGCGCAGGCGGGCCTGATCGCGCGCGACGCCGTCCATGGTCGCCCTCCTCGGGATCGTCCTCATGACGACGGTGTGCATCTCCGCGGTGCTGGGCAGCCTCTTCCAGCGCAGCCTCAGGCGCGAGGCGCCCGATCTCCACGAGCGGCTGTACGCCAGGCGTCCGCGGGACCGGCGCGCGCGCCTGCGCACCGAGCGGATCGCCGAGATGGCGCGCCTGATCCTGCTGCGCGGTTACTGCCGGGAGCTCGCGGCTTATCCCTGCTCGCGCGCCTGGGCAAGCTGGATGTTCGCGAACGACTGGGTGCAGGTCGCCTCCGCGGTCGTGCTTGCGGTCGTGGTGCTCTCGCGCTGACGATTTGCGGTACGCTTCCGGCGTCGATGGTTCCGCGGAGAATGCCTCGCATGATGCTCTTCAAATGGCTGTCTGCAGCGGCAGCGGGACTCGCGGTCTCGGCTGCAGCGTGCGCCGCCGAGGTGCACGTCATGATCTCCGCCGGCTTCCACGGCGTCTATGCGGAGCTCGCTCCCGCCTTCGAGCGCGCGACCGGGCACAAGCTCGTCACCACGCGCGGCCCGTCGATGGGCGATTCGCCCGAAGCCATCCCGACGCGGCTCGCGCGCGGCGAGAAGGCGGACGTCGTCATCCTCGACGGCAAGGCCGCGGACGAGCTCGCCAGCCGCGGGCTGGTGCGCGCGGACAGCAAGGTGGAGCTCGCGAAGTCGCAGATCGGCATGGTGGTGAAGGAGGGCGCGCCGAAGCCCGACATCTCGAGCGCCGACGCCTTCAGGAAGACGCTGCTCGCGGCGAAATCGATCGCCTATTCCGATAGCGGCAGCGGCACTTATCTTTCCACGAAGCTCTTTCCCAGCCTGGGCATTGCCGACCAGATCGCTGGCAAAAGCCGCAAGATTCGCGGGCCGCCATCGGGCGAGCCGGTCGCGGCCGTGGTCGCGCGCGGCGAAGCGGAGATCGGCTTCCAGCAGGTGAGCGAGCTGATCCACGTCCCGGGGATCAGCTACGTGGGCGCGCTGCCGGAGGCGTTGCAGCCCGGCTTTACGTTCGCGGGGGTGCTCACCGCGAACGTGGCGCAGGCGGATGCGGCGCGGTCGCTGCTGGCCTTCCTCTCGTCGCCCGAGGCCGCACCCGTCATCACCCGGGCGGGACTCGCGCCGGCGAAGGGCGGCTGAGCGCATGCATCCATCCGCATGCGACGGCTGACCGCGCACCATGACTTATCGCGTCACCGTCGAAGCGCATGAAACCTACGTGCACGCCCGCCTCGACGGCACGCGCACGCCCGAGAACCTGCTGCGCTACATGCGCGAGGCCTATCTCGCGTGCGTGCAGCATGGCAGGCGCGACCTGCTGCTCGAGATGAACCTCGCCAACTCGGACCTCGATTCCTCAGCCATCTACCGCGTCATCCTGCAGCGTGCGGCGGACGGCGCGAAGCTGCGGCGCATCGCCTACGTCGAGACCGGTGCGGTGAGCGCGGCCAAGTCGCGTTTCGCCGAGACGGTCGCGGTGAACCGCGCGGTCAACGTGCGGCTTTTCCCGTCGCTGGGCGAGGCGAAGGCGTGGCTCGAATCGGACGGGCCCGCCGCGGCGCGCACGCCATGACGCGCGACGTCTCGCTCGCGGACGTGCGCTTCCACGGCGAGGGCCGCGGCCCGATCACGGCCGACGGCTGCGCGGTCGAGCTGTACCTGCGGCTGCCTTATGCGGGCGAGATCGAGCTGCTGGCGCCCGCGATCGCGGGCTCGTCGGTGCTGGAGCTGGGCTGCGGCGTGGGACGGCTCACGGCGCCGCTGCTGGATCACGGCTACCGCGTGACCGCCGTGGACAATTCGAGGGACATGCTCGCCCACGTGCCCCACGGCGCCGCCACGGTCTGCGCCGACATCCAGGAGCTGGATCTCGACCAGCGGTTCGACGCGGCGATCCTCGCGAGCGGCCTGGTCAACATCCCCAGCGGCGAGGAGCGCGCGGCGCTGCTGGCCGCGTGCCATCGCCACCTGCACGACGGCGGTGTGGTGCTGGTCCAATGCCAGGACCCTGCGTGGCTCGCGGGCGCAAGGGCGGGGCAGGAGCATTCCATGGGCGAGGTGACCGTCCACGTGGACCGGGCCGAATACGCGCCGCCCTATGCCGACCTCGCGCTGCGCTATCGCCACGGCCCCGACGAGTGGCTGCACGAGTTCCGCGCCGAGGCCCTCGAGCCCGCGCAGGTCGAGAAGTGCCTCGCCGCCGCCGGTTTCCGCGACCCCGCCTGGATCGATGCGCGCTGGGTGAGCGCGACGAGGTAAGTCGCGCTAGCATGGGAGTTCGAGGACACCCGGGAGGAGGGACCCGTGAACCTGCTTTCACCCCGCATCCACGCCACCGTCGACTACCTGAGCGTGCTCCTGCTGGTGCTGGCGCCCACGTTGTTCGGCCTGAACGACATTGCGACCAGGGGCGCCTATGCGCTCGCCGCCATCCACCTCGTGATGACGCTCCTCACCGATTTCCCCGGGGGCGTGATGAAGCTGCTGCCGCTGCGCGTGCACGGCATGGTGGAGATCGTGGTCGGCGTGCTGCTGGTGCTCGCGCCGCTCGTGATCCCGGCGGCGACCGCGCTCGGCATGACCGGCCGCATCTTCTTCATCGCGTTCGGCGCGGTGCTGGTCGTGGTCTGGGGGATCACCGACTACGTGCGCGTGCACCCGGAGCTGCACGACGACATCCACACCGAAGCCTGACCCTGCCGTGCGGGGCTTGACGGCCGCATGGCTGCCCCGCTGCTGATCGGGGCGGGTGCGGGCTTTTCCGGCGACCGCGTCGATGCGGCGGGTCCGGTGGTGCGCACGCTCGCCGCGCGGCGCATGCCCGCGTGCCTCATCTACGAGACGCTGGCGGAAAGGACGCTCGCGCTGGCGCAGCTCGCCCGGCGCAGCGATCCCGAGGCCGGTTACGAGCCGCTGCTGCCCGACCTGCTGGCGCCGGTGCTGGGAGAATGCCTCGAGCACGGCATCCGCATCGTGAGCAATTTCGGCGCGGCCAATCCCCCGGCCGCGGCGCGGCGCATCTTGGCCCTGGCGCGCGAGCTCGGCCTTCGCGCGCCGCGCATCGCGATCGTCCGCGGCGACGATCTCTCCTCGCCCGCGCATCGTGCGATGCTGCGCGAGGCGATCGGCCCGCGCCTGGACGAGATCGAGGTCGCCAGCGCGAATGCGTACATCGGCGCCGAGCCCATCGCCGCCGCGCTCGCCGCCGGCGCCGAGATCGTGGTGGCGGGCCGCGTGGCCGATCCGTCGCTCGCCGTGGGTCCCGCGATGGCCCATCACGGCTGGCGCGCGGACGACTGGACGCGGCTCGCGCGCGCCACCATGGCGGGACACCTGCTCGAATGCGGCGCGCAGGTCACCGGCGGATATTTCGCCGACCCCGGCATGAAGGACGTGCCGGACGTCCACGAGCCCGGCTTCCCGATCGCGCAGGTCGCGGAGGATGGAAGCTGCGAGGTCTTCAAGGCGGACCACACCGGCGGATGCGTGACGCTGCGCACCGTGAAGGAGCAGCTCCTGTACGAGGTGCACGATCCTGCGGCCTATCTCACGCCCGACGTGATCGCGGACATCGCGGAAGCCGAAGTGAGCGAGGTCGCGCCGGACCGCGTGCGGCTCGCGGGCGTGCGCGGGCACCCGCGTCCCGACCGGCTCAAGGTGAACGTCTGCTTCGAGGACGGCTGGCTCGCGGAGGGCGAGATTTCCTACGCGGGGCGCGGCGCCGAGGCGCGGGCACGGTTGGCCGGCGACATCGTGCGGCGGCGGCTCGCGGGAATGCTCGACGTGCGCATCGACCTCATCGGCTGCGTGAGCGTTTTCGCGGACGACGCGGGCCGGATGAAGGAGCGAATCGAGCCCGGGGATGCGCGCGACGTGCGCATGCGTGCGGCCGCGCGGCATGCCGACCGCCGCGTCGCGGAGCGCCTGGCGCGCGAGGTCACCGCGCTCTATACCTGCGGACCGGCCGGCGGCGGAGGCGTTCGCACCTCGGTGCGGGCGCGCCTGGACACGCTGTCGTGCTTCGTGCCGCGCGAGGCGGTCCCCACGAGCTTCGAGATGGCGGCGTGAGCGCGGCCACCCGCGCCGTGCCGCTGTATCGCCTGGCCCACGGCCGCACCGGGGACAAGGGCAACCGCTCGAACGTGAGCGTCATCGCCTATCGGCCCGGGGACTTCGCGCTGCTGGTGGCGCAGGTCACCGAGGCGCGGGTGGCCGAAGCCTTCGCGCACCGGCGGCCCTCGCAAGTGAGGCGCTACCTCCTGCCGAAGCTCCACGCCATGAATTTCGTGATCGACGACGTCCTCGACGGCGGCGTGAACGGCTCGCTCAACCTGGACAGCCACGGCAAGTCGCTCGCGTTCCTGCTGCTCGACATGACCATCGAAGTGCCGACCCTGGAGGAGAAATGAAGAGACTCGTGGCGTTCGTGCTCGCGTTCGCGTTCGCGCTGCCAGGTGCCTGGGCCCAGCAGGCGTATCCCGCCCGGCCCGTCACGTTCGTCGTGCCGTTCGCCGCGGGCAGCGCCACCGACCAGATCGCGCGCGCACTGGGGCAATCCGTCGGCGCCCAGTCCAAGGTCGCGGTGGTCGTGGAGGACAAGCCGGGCGCCAGCGGCTTCATCGCCGCCCAGCAGGTCGCGCGCGCGGCGCCCGACGGCTACACCGTCCTCATCACGACCAACACCACGCACGCCGCGAACGAGCACCTGTACAAGGCGATGCCCTACGATCCGGTGAAGGACTTCGCGCCGGTGACCCTGCTCGGCAAGGGCGGGCAGATCATGATCGTGAAGACGGCGGTGCCCGCGAAGACCGTCGGCGAATTCATCGCGCTGGCGAAGAGGCAGCCGGGCAAGCTCTCGTTCGGCAGCGGCTCGTCGTCCAGCCGCGTCGCGGGGGAGCTTTTGCAGCAGATGGCGGGCATCCAGCTCCTGCACATCCCGTACAAGAGCAATCCGCTCGCCGTCACCGACCTCCTCGGCGGGCAGATCGACATGATGATCACGGACACCGCGACCGGCCTGCCGCAGGTGAAGTCGGGCAAGGTGCGCGCCCTCGGCGTGACCGCGAAGACGCGTTCGCCCCTTGCGCCCGACGTGCCGACGATCGACGAGGCCGGCGTGAAGGGCTACGAGATGGGCTACTGGTTCGCGGCTTACGTGCCCGCCAAGACGCCCGATGCGGTGGTGCGGCGCCTGCACGAGCTGCTGGTGAATGCCGTGCGCAGCCCCTTCCGCGCGCAGGTTCTACGAGACCAGCGGCACGGAGCCCGCCACCTCGTCGCCGGAGGAGCTCGCAAAATTCCAGGCGGCCGAGTCGGCGAAGTGGGGACGCATCATCAAGGCGGCCCACATCGAGCCCGAATGATCTTGTCCAAATCTGGACATCTCGCGACAAAGCGTGTAGTTTCGGAAGCATGAGCCCCGCCGCCCCGACACCGCGAGAACAGCGCCCCGCCGCGGGAGCCGATCTCGGCACCCGCGAGGCGGCGCAGGCGCTGCTGCGCACCTTCTTCAACATCGCCGAGGCGTGGGGACTGTCGGCGCGGGAGGCGATGACGCTCCTCGGGCTGCGCTCGCGGTCCACCTATCACGTGTGGAAGGACGGCAAGTCCGGGCCGCTGCCGCGCGACACGCTCGAGCGCATCTCCTACGTGCTCGGCATCTACAAGGCGTTGCGGCTGCTGCTGCCGTCGGACGAAGCGGCCGATGCGTGGATCCGCAAGCCGAACGCGGCGCCGCTCTTCGGCGGCCGCAGCGCGCTCGAGCGGCTGCTCTCCGGCAACGTGGCGGATCTCTACGAGGTGCGGCGCTACCTGGATTCGCAGCGCGGGTAGCCCATGGCACGCATCGCATGGCGGCCGAGCTACCGGCTGGTGCCGAGCCGTTTCCCGCCCGTGGGCCTCTTCGACCGCGTGGCAAGCCCGGAGGACCTGGAATTCGTGCTCGCCGCCGAGGGGCTCACCAACGACCGCCTGCGCGACGAGGTGGGAGAGATCAGCCTCGTGCCGCCCGCCGAGCGCGTCTCCGGGCCGGGCACCACGCCGATCATGGCCGCCTTCACCCACATCAACCGCGACGGCAGCCGCTTCGCGGATGGCACGTTCGGCGCCTATTACGCCGGCAAGGAGCTGGAGACCTCGGTCGCGGAAAGCGCGCACCATCGCGCGATCTTCCTCGCCAGCACGCGGGAAGCGCCCGGCGAGGTCGACATGCGGGTCTACCTTGCCGACATCCGCGGCGACTTCGCCGACGTCCGCGGCCACGGCCGGCGCAAGCCCGACATCATGCATCCCGGCGACTACGCCGCTTCCCAGGCGTTCGCGCGCGCGAGGCGCGCCGAGGGCGCGAACGGCATCGTCTACGACAGCGTTCGCAACCCCGGTGGCCAATGCGTGGCGGTGTTCCGGCCGAAGCTGGTCGCGCCCTGCAAGCAGGGGCCGCACGTGTGCTTCGTCTGGGACGGGGCGGCGATCACCGGCTGGTATCGCAAGAGCGGCATGAGCACGCTCGGCTGATCAGCCGCGCTTCGCCTCGAGCTCTTCCCAGCGCGCGAGGAGCGTCATGAGCTCGGCCTCGATCGCTTCGCTGCGGCGGTTGAGCGCCGCCACGTCGGTCGATCGATCGGTGTAGGTCGCGGGGTCGGCCAGCTTCGCGGCGAGCGCCTTCTGCTCCGCTTCGAGCGCCTCGAGCCTGGCCGGCAGCGCCTCGAGCTCGCGGTTCTCGTTGTACGAGAGCTTGGCCGGCCGGCGCGGCTGCGCGGCATTGGATTTCGCGCTCGGCGGTACGGCGCCCGTGGCGGCGGCGGGAGCGGCAGGCGCATTGCGCGCGCGCACCCAGTCGCTGTAGCCGCCGGCGTACTCCTTCCAGCGGCCGGCGCCCTCGAAGGCGATCGACTGCGTGACGACGTTGTCGAGGAACGCGCGGTCGTGGCTCACGAGGAAGAGCGTGCCGTCGTATTCCTGCAGCAGCGATTCGAGCAGCTCGAGCGTCTCGATGTCGAGGTCGTTCGTGGGCTCGTCGAGCACCAGCACGTTGGCGGGCCTGCTGAAGAGGCGCGCCAGCAGCAGCCGGTTGCGCTCGCCGCCGGAGAGGGACTTCACCGGCGCGCGCGCACGCTCGGGCGGGAACAGGAAATCGCCGAGGTAGCTGATCACGTGCTTGCGCGTGCCGCCGATCTCGATCGTGTCGCTGCCGGGCGAGATCGTGTCGGCGAGTGTCGCCTCCTCGTCGAGCGCGCTGCGGAACTGGTCGAAGTAGGCGACCTCCACGCGAGCCCCGAGGCGAACCCGGCCGGAATCCGGCGGCACCACGCCCAGGATGAGCTTCAACAGGGTGCTCTTGCCGCTGCCGTTCGGGCCGATGAGGCCGACCTTGTCGCCGCGCATGATGCGCGTGGAGAATTCCTCGACCACGCGCTTGCCGCCGTAGCGCTTGGTGACGTTCTCCAATTCGGCCACCATCCTGCCGGAGCGCTCGCCGGCGGCTACCGCGAGCTCCACGTTGCCGATGCGGTTGCGCCGCTCCGAGCGCTCGATGCGAAGCGCGTCCAGCCGCCGCACGCGTCCCTCGTTGCGCGTGCGCCGCGCTTCCACGCCCTTGCGGATCCACGCCTCCTCCTGCGCGAGGAGCTTGTCGAACTTGCGATTCTCGACCGCCTCCACGGCGAGCTGCTCGGCCTTGCGCTGCTCGTAGGCGCTGAAGTTGCCGGGGTAGTCGAGGAGGCGGCCGCGATCGAGCTCGATGATGCGCTGCGCCACGCGGTCGAGGAAACGGCGGTCGTGGGTCACGAAGAGCACGCTGCCCGCGAAGCCCACCAGCAACTGCTCCAGCCACTCGATGGCGTTGATGTCGAGGTGGTTGGTGGGCTCGTCGAGGATCAGGAGTTGCGGCTCGCCCACCAGCGCCCGCGCGAGCGCCACGCGCTTGCGCAGCCCTCCGGAAAGCTCGTCGACGCGCGCGTCCGGCGGCAGCTCCAGGCGGCTCAGGGTGGCCTCGACGCGATTCTCGAGCGTCCACCCGCCGGCGGCCTCGAGCGCTTCCTGCCGCTCGTGCAGCGTGGCCATCAACGCCTCGTGCTCGGCGCCTTCGCTGTGCCCGAGCGCCGCGAGCGCGTGCGCCGCGTGGTGGTAATCGACCAGGCGCTGCGCGGCCTCGCCCACGCCTTCGGCCACGGCATCGAACACGGTGAGCCCCGCCGTGAATGCGGGCTCCTGCGGCACGGCGGCGAGGCGCAGTTCCGGGGCCAGCCACACCTTGCCCTCGTCGGCGCGTGCCTCGCCCGCGATCACCTTGAGCAGGCTCGACTTGCCGGTGCCGTTGCGTCCGATGAGGCCCACGCGCTCGCCGGGCTCGATCACCAGCTCGACGCGGTCGAGGAGGGGAACGTGTCCGTAGGCGAGCGAGACGCCGGAGAGCTGGAGGAGTGGCAAGTCAGTCGAGCGTGATGTGGTTGCGGCGGATGACGGGGCCCCAGCGCTCGAGCTCCTCGCGCATGTAGGCGGCGAACTGCTGCGGCGTGCTGCCCACGGGCTCCATCATCTGCGCCGCGAGCGCCTCGCGCACGTCGGCGCGGTGCAGGATGCGCACGATCTCTGCGTTGAGGCGCGCGAGGATCGGCGCGGGTGTCTTCGCGGGTGCCACGATGCCGATCCAGGCGTTGGCCTCGAAATCCGCGAGGCCCTGCTCGGCGAGCGTCTTCACGCCCGGCAGCAATGGCGAGCGCCGCTTCGCGGCGATGCCGATCGTCTTCAGCCGGCCGCCTTTGACCTGCGGCATCACCGAGGCGGGCGGCATGCAGCCCAGGTTCACGTCGCCCGAGACGAGCGCCTGCACCGCCTGTGCCGAGCCCGCGTAGGGCACCTGCACGAGCTGCGTGCCGCTGCGCGCCGCAATGGTCTCCATGGCGAGGTGCGACATCGTCCCCGTTCCGAGCGAGGCGTAGTTGTACTTGCCGGGCCTGCGTTCGAGCTCCGCCAGCGCTTCGGGCAGCGTCGCCGCGTTGAACTCGCGGCTCGCCACCAGGATGCACGGCTGGTTCACCGCGAGCGTGACCGGTGCGAGCTCGGTGAACGGGTCGTACGCCATCGTCCGGTAGAGCAGCGTGTCGTTCACCAGCGGGCCGGCGATGCTCACGCCGAACGTGTAGCCGTCGGGGGCCGCCTTCGCGATGGCGCCGGTGCCGATCATGCCGCCCGCCCCGGGTTTGTTGTCGACGACCACCGGTTGGCCGAGGCTCGCGGCGAGCCGCTCCCCGAGCAGGCGCGCGAAGACGTCGGGTGTCGATCCCGCGGGAAAGGGCACGACCAGGTGCAGCGGGCGTTGCGGCCAGTCCTGTGCGAGCGCCATGCAGCACACGAGCATGGCGAAGACGGACACGCCCGATTGCAGGAGGATTTTTTTCATCGAAAGCCGTGGCGGGACCGGTGGTGGAGGGATCGCTCTTCGCCGTCCCGTGTCGAAAGCTTATACCGGCGGCAAGGTTGGGGGCTCATGAGACTCGGAATTGCGTGCGGCATCGCCGTCGCGGCGGTGCTTGCGGGATGTGCCGTGCCCGGCGAAGCGCCGCGCGAGCGGCCCATGACCGCCGTCGAAGGGCGCGCGTTCGTCGCACGCTACCTGCCCGCGAAGCTCGACGACCGCGACGGCTGGGCCATGGACATCTGGACCGCGATGAACGCGCTCCACGTCGGCATGACGCGCGAGAACGTGTGCGCGGTGGTCGCGGTGACCGAGCAGGAGACCAATTTCCACGTCGATCCGCCGATTCCGAACCTCGCCGCCATCGCGTGGAAGGAGATCGACCGGCAGCGCGAGCAGATCGGCATCCCGAAGCTCGCCTTGCAGGCGGCGCTCGCGCTGCCGTCGGGCAACGGCCAGAGCTACTCGGATCGCATCGATGCCGCGCGCACCGAAGGCGAGCTCTCCGAGATCTTCGAGGACTTCATCGACCGCGTGCCGCTGGGCAAGCGTTTCCTCGAGGAGCGCAACCCGGTGCGCACGGCGGGGCCGATGCAGGTGAGCGTCTCGTTCGCGAGGGTGCAGGTGGCGAAGGGATATCCGTATCCCGTGAAGGGCTCGGTCCGCGACGAGGTGTTCACGCGCCGCGGCGGACTCTATTTCGGCATCGCGCACCTGCTCGACTATCCCGCGCCCTACGACGAGGACCTCTATCGCTTCGCCGACTACAACGCGGGGCGCTACGCGAGCCGCAATGCCGCCTTCCAGAATGCGCTCGCGATCGCCTCGGGTACGGCGCTCGACCTCGACGGCGACCTGCTGCGGTTCGACCACGGCGAGCCCGCGAGCGAGCCGGGCGCCACGGAGCTCGCGGCCCGCGGCATCGCCGCGCGCCTCGGCATGAGCGCCGCCGACATTCGCCGCGACCTCGGGCATGGGAACGGCCCGGGACTCGAAGCCACGGCGCTCTACAGGCATGTCTTCGCGCTCGCCGATGCCCGGAGCGGCAAGCCAGCGCCGCGCGCGATGCTGCCGCGGATCGAGCTAAGGAGTCCCAAGATCACGCGCAAGTTCACCACCGAGCGCTTCGCCCGCCGCGTCGCCGAACGCCAGCGCAACTGTCTCGCGCGCGCGACATGAAGCGCGGCGCCGCTTGATTGCTCGCGCGTTCTGAGTATGCTGTCGATGTTTCACCGACAACGAGGAGACCGTGTATGGCGAGATACGGAAAGAAAGCAGGGCAGAAGGTGAAGCGTGCGATGAGCGAGCGCAAGAAGGGCACGCTGAAGAGCGGGCGCTCGGGCAAGAAGGTGAAGAGCCGCAAGCAGGCCATCGCGATCGGCCTGTCGGAGGCCCGCAAGAAGGGGGCTAAGGTTCCGTCGAAGAGAGGCAGCTCGAAGAAGGGCGGCGCGAAGAAGCGCAAGAGCCCGGCATCGCGCAAGGCCACGTCGCGCAAGAGCAGCTCCCGCAAGAGCAGCTCCCGCAAGACCAGCTCCCGCAAGGGCAGCACCCGCAAGACCAGTTCCCGCAAGAGCAGCACCCGCAAGTCGTCGTCGCGCAAGACATCCGCGCGCAAGTCGACGAAGCGCAAATCGACCAAGCGCAAATCCACCAAGCGCAAGTCGAAATAACCTGCCGGCGCCTGGAGCGCGCGGACCGCCCTGCGGCGGCCCGCGCTCCGTAACCTAGCCCGTCATCTCCTCGGCCAGGCTCTCCGTCACCACCGCATCGTGCGGATGCGGCAGCTCGCGCATGCGCGTGAGTGGCGAGAACCACACGATGAGCGGCGTGAGCAACAGGGCGCCGCCGCCGGCGAAGAACATCGCCGCGCGCAGGCCCACGTGCTCGCCGATCCAGCCTCCGGCGAGGCCTCCCAGCGGCGCCGCGGCGACCGTAAGGCAGATCATCGTCGCCGTCACGCGCCCCAGCAGCGCATCCGGCGTCACCGCCTGCCGCAGGGACAGGTAGTTGATGAAGAAGATCATCGCCGTGAGATCGAGCAGGAAGAGGCCCATGCCGAAGAGCGCCGAGGCAAGCCAGAAAGGCCCTGCCGCGGAGCCCATGACGATCCAGGCCACGCCCGTGCCCGCGATGCCGCCCAGCATCGTGACGCCCATGCCGTAGCGCGCGTTCAACCGGGCCGTCACACCCGCTGCGGCAAGCGATCCCAGGCCGGCGGTCATGAAGAGCATCCCCACGTGGCCCGCGGAAAAGCCCAGCTCGCGCGCGGCGTAGACCACGACGATCGCGAGGAAGGCATGGCGGAACACCTGCCAGATGCCGATCGACCACACCAGCGCACGCAGCGTGCGGTTGTGCCAGACGATCGAGAGCCCCTCGACGATCTCCGCGCGCATGGAACGCGCAACGGCCTTCGGCTCGTCCGTGGCGGCAGGCGTGATGCCGCGAAGCATGGCCGCCGAGGCGAAGAACGAGAGCGCATCGAACAGGATCGCGAACGGCGCCGTGAGCCACTGGATGAGCGCGCCCGCAAGGCCCGGGCCGATGAGCTGCGCCGCCGAGTCCGCGACGCCGATCTTCGCGTTCGCCTCGACCAGCCTGTCGCGGCCCACGCGCTCGGTCATGAAGACCTGGTACGCGGGCCAGCCGACGACGGTCATGGCGCCGATGGTAAAGCCCACGACGTACAGGATCGGCATGTTGAGCACGCCCAGCCACGCGCATACCGGCACCACGAGCAGTCCCAGCCCGCGGCCGAGGTCGGCCGCGACGATGAGCGGCAGCTTGCGCGCGCGATCGACGATCACGCCGCCGAACAGGCCCAGGAGCGGGAAAGGCAGCGCCTCGAGCGCGGTCAGCACGCCGACCTCGAACGGGCTCGCGTTGAGCACCAGCGCGGCGGTCAACGGCAGCGCGAGGAACGTGATCTGGCCGCCGAAGTGGGTGATCGTGAGCGAGCTCCAGAGCTTCACGAAATCGGCGTTTCGCCACAGGCCGGTAAACCAGCGCGACGGGTGCCACAGGGAAAGCGGTTGGTTCATTGTTGTCGGTTCCGTATTCGTCGAACAAGCGCCGCCAGTCGCGGCACACGCGAGGCGGAAACGGAATTCGGAATGGTTTGCCGATCCTTCCCGCCTCGATTCCGGCGGGTGGATGGCCCGCAGGACTAGGCTTCGCGGAGGACGATCCCCGCCGGGACGCGCACCGCCGCGCCGCGCATGGCGCGGGACGCGAGGGAGAGGGAAAGCAGGATGCGCATGTGGGTCCCCGGAATGCGGAGGTGGAGTGGTTCGGGCATTATATCGCGCCGCGCGAAGCCGGCAAGTGCGCGGTTTGTTACACTCGGGCCAGTCCGCCTCCCCCCTCACGAGGAATCCCCATGTTCGGCCGCCTGCTTCCCAAGGAAGGTCGCTTCTTCGACCTGTTCAATGCGCACGCGGCGCAGGTGGTCCGCGCCGCCCACGAGCTCGCCCTGCTCATGGGCGACTACGAGTCGCGCGAGGAGCACGCCCGCGCCATCGACGAGGCCGAGCACGCCGCCGACCGCATCACGGCGGAAGCCATCCGCCTGCTGCACAAGACGTTCATCACGCCGCTCGACCGCGACCACATCCACCAGCTCGTGAACGCGATGGACGACATCTGCGACCTGGTGCAGGACACCACCGAGACGCTCACGCTGTACGACCTGCGCCGCATCACGCCCGAGGCCGCGCGCCTCGCCGACATCGCCGTGAAGTGCGCCGAGCGCGTTCAGGAAGTGGTGGCGCTCCTCGGCAAGCAGGACGGCAACACCGAGGCGCTCATCAAGACGTGCGAGGAGATCGACCGGCTCGAGTCGGATGCCGACCGGGTCCTGCGCTCGGCGATGTCGCGCCTCTTCCGCGAGGAGCAGGACGTGCGCGAGCTGATCAAGCTGAAGGAGATCTACGAGCTGCTGGAGGCGATCACGGACCGCTGCGAGGACGTGGCGAACCTGGCCGAAGGCATCTCGCTCGAGAACGCCTGACCCGATGAGCGCCGAAATCACCTTCGCGACGGTGATCTTCCTCGTCGTGCTGGCGCTCGCGTTCGACTTCATGAACGGCCTGCACGACGCCGCCAACTCGATCGCGACCGTCGTCTCCACCGGCGTGCTGAAGCCGCACCAGGCCGTGGCGTTCGCGGCCATGTTCAACTTCATCGCGATCCTCGTCTTCCACCTCAAGGTCGCGGCCACCGTCGGCAAGGGCATCGTCGACCCCGCCGCGATCGACCATTACGTGGTGTTCGGTGCGCTGGTGGGCGCCATCGTGTGGAACGGGATCACGTGGTGGGCGGGGTTGCCGTCGTCGTCCTCGCATGCGCTCATCGGCGGGCTCATCGGCGCCGCGGTGGCGAAGGGCGGCTTCTCGCTGCTGGTCTCCGAAGGCATCGTGAAGACCGTGGCCTTCATCTTCCTCTCGCCCGTGCTGGGCTTCGTGCTGGGCGGCCTGCTGATGGTGGTCGTCGCGTGGATATTCCGGCGCACCAGCCCGTCGCGGGTCGACCGATGGTTCAGGCGATTGCAGCTCGTCTCGGCATCGCTCTACAGCCTCGGCCACGGCGGCAACGATGCGCAGAAGACCATCGGCATCATCTGGGCGCTGCTGATCGCTTCCCGCATGGGTGGAGCAACGCAGGACCACGTGCCGGGCTGGGTGATCATCGCCTGCTACATCGCGATCGCGCTGGGGACCTTCCTCGGCGGCTGGCGCATCGTGAAGACCATGGGCCAGCGCATCACGAAGCTGAAGCCCGTGGGCGGCTTCTGCGCGGAGACCGGCGGCGCCATCACGCTCTTCCTCGCGACGGCGCTGGGTGTCCCCGTTTCGACCACGCACACGATCACCGGCGCCATCGTGGGCGTGGGCTCGACGCGCAAGGTGTCGGCGGTGCGGTGGGGGGTGGCGGGCAACATCGTCTGGGCGTGGATCTTCACGATTCCCGCTTCCGCGTTCGTGGCGGGGGTTGCCTGGTGGGCCGGGACACGTTTCCTTTAGCAGGCGAATCGCGATAGCGCGCGAATCTCGAACAGGGGATCTCACGTGCTTGAAGTTCGGGCGATCTCAACCGTGCCGCGGATCGAGCGCGTCGCGCAGGCCGTCGCCCAGAAGATTGAAAGACAGCACCAGCAAGAAGATCGAAAGCCCGGGCCAGATGGCCATCCACGGCGCATTCTCGACATAGTTCTTGGCGGTGTTGAGCATGCTGCCCCAGCTCGGCGCGGGCGGCTGCTGGCCGAGTCCGAGGAAGGAGAGGCTCGCCTCCGCGATGATGGCCGCGGCGATGGCGAGTGTCGCCTGCACGATGAGCGGCGCCACGATGTTCGGGAAGATGTGCCGCAGCGCGATGCGCAGCGGCGGGTTGCCCACCGCTCGCGCGGCTTCCACGTAATCCTCCACCTTCACCGCGAGCACCTGCGCGCGCGTGAGCCTGACGAAGATCGGTGTCGCCGCGATGCCGATCGCGACCATCGCATTGGTGAGGCTGGGCCCCAGGAAAGCCGCGAGCGCGATGGCGAGGATGAGGAACGGGCACGCGAGCATCGCATCGGTCACGCGCGAGATGAGCATGTCGGTCCAGCCGCCGACGTAGCCCGCGGTGAGTCCGACCGGCACGCCCACCAGCAGCGAGATCGTGACCGAGATCACGCCGGCCAGCAGCGAGGCGCGCGCGCCCCAGATCACGCGCGACAGCACGTCGCGGCCGATCTCGTCGGTGCCGAAAACGTGCTCCGCGGTCGGCGCCTTGCGCACCGCGCTCCAGCTCGTGGCGAGCGGATCGTGCGGCGAGATCCACGGCGCCGCGAGCGCGATCGCGACGAAGAACACGATCACCGCCAGGCCCACCATCGCCCCGCGCCGGCGCCAGAGGCGGCGCAGCGCGCGCTGCCCGGGGGTGAGCTCGCGCGGCAGGTCCGTGGCGACCAGGGTGGCCGCCATCAGCCGCGCATCCTCGGGTTGACCGCGAAGTACGCGAGGTCGGCGAGCAGGTTCAGCACGATGTAGACCGTGGCCGTGAAGAGCACCACGCCCTGCACCACCGAATAGTCGCGGTTGAAGACGGCGTCCACGATGAGCTTGCCGAAGCCGGGGATCGAGAACACCTGCTCGGTCAGCACCGCCCCGGAGAGCAGCTCGCCGAACTGCAGCGCCGTGAGCGTGATGATGGGGACCAGCGCGTTGCGCAGCGCGTGGCGCAGGATCACGACCTTTTCATCGAGGCCCTTCGCGCGGGCGGTGCGCACGTAGTCCGAGGCCATCACCTGCAGCATCGCGCTGCGCGTGTGCCGCATGAGCACGGCGGCGAGCGCGTTGCCGAGGACGAACGCGGGCATCACCATGCCGGCCAGGTTCTCCCCGAGGTTCTCCGAAGGGCTCACGTAGCCCGAGGCCGGGAACCACCCCAGCTTCACCGAGAAGAACAGGATCATCAGGATGCCCAGCCAGAAGTTCGGCGTGGACAGCCCCCACAGCGCGAACACGTTGGCGACGTAGTCCCACCTGGTATCGCGCCACACCGCGGCGGCAACACCGGCGCTGATGCCGATCACGAGCGCGACCGCCATCGCGAGCCCCGCCAGCTCGAGCGTCACCGGCAGCTTCTCCACGATGAGGTCGGTCACCGGCTGCTGGATGCGCACCGATTCGCCGAGATCGCCATGCAACGCGCCGCGCAGCCAGTAACCGTAGCGCACCGGCAGCGGCTCGTCGAGGTGGAACTTGCCGCGCAGGTAGGCGATCACGTTCGGGTCGCGCTCCTCGCCCGCCATCGCGATCGCGGGATCGCCCGGCAGGAGCTGCTGCAGGCCGAAGATCAGCACCGACACGAAGAAGAGCGTCGGGACGATCGCGGCCAGCCGCTTGAGGAGGAAGCTGCCCACGGCGCCTACTTTGCGAGCTGGAGGTTTTGCAGCCGCATGAGGCCGTCGGGGACCTTCGCGAAGCCGGAGAGCTTGCTCGTGTAGGCCCACAGCCAGTGGCGGTGGAAGAGGTAGATGATCGGCCGCTCGCGTGCCTCGATCTGCACCGCCTGCTCGTAGAGCCTGGCGCGTTGCGCGGGGTCGGCCGTCACGCGCGCTTCCCCGACCAGCTTGTCGAAATCGGCGTTGCAGAAGCCCGAGTAGTCGAGCGGCTGCTTGCAGACCAGGTGGCTGTAGACGTTGCCGTCGGGGTCGGCGCGCCCGCTCCACGCGAGGATGTACGCCTCGTAATCGCCCTTGTCGGCGAGGTCGAGCGAGGTCGAGAACTCGGTGCTCTGGATCTTCACGTCGAAGCCCGCTTCCTGCGCCATGGCCTGGACCACTTGGGCGAGGCGCTGCGCGTCGCTGGTCGTGGCGGTCATCAGCGTGAAGGAGGGCTTCGTCACGCCCGCCTGCTGCAGCAGGGCCTTCGCCTTCGCGACGTCGCGCTTCGGGATGGGCACGCTCTTCGCGTAGAAGCTGTTCGTGGGCGCGACCCACTGGTTGCCGGGGAGCGCCTCGCCGTCCATGGCGACCTGCACGATGGCCTGCCGGTCGAGCGAGAGCTCGAACGCCTCACGCACGCGCGGGTCGCGGCCGATGGGTGTGGCCTTCGCGCGGTCGCTCTTGCCGATGTTGATGTCGATGCCCTGGTAGCCGATCTCGACGATCGGCAGCACGTGGAAGCGCGAATCCTTCTTGAGAGCCGGCACGTCGGACGGCGCCGTGCGCTCGATCACGTCGAACTGGCCGCTTTGCAGGCTCGCCAGGCGGGCGGTCGAGTCCACGATGGGCAGGTAGACCACGCGGTCGAAATGGATCGCGTCCTTGTTCCAGTAGTTCGGGAAGCGCTCGAACACCATGCGTCCCTGCTTCACGCGCTCGACGAACTTGAACGGCCCCGCGCAGACAGGGTTGGAGCCGAATTTCTCGCCGGCGGCTTTCGCGGCCTTGGGCGAGACGATCATGCCGGCGCGGTCGGCGAGCTGCGCGAGGAGCGGCGCGAAGGGCGCGGAAAGGTTGAGGCGCACCGTGAGCGGATCCACGACGTCCACGCTGCTGACGGGTGCCAGCTCGCCCTTGCGGTTGGATCCGGGCATCGTCTTGTGGCGCTCGATGCTGAACTTCACCGCCTCGGCGTCCATCTTCTCGCCGTCGTGGAAGGTCACGTTGGGCCTGAGCTTCATCGTGAGCGACTTGTTGTCGGGCGCCCACTGCCACGAGGTCGCGAGCTGCGGCACGATCTTCAGGTTCTCGTCGATGTCCACCAGCTTGTCGCACACGGCGGCGAACACGATGCGGCCCACGAACGTGCGCGCGAGCGTGGGATCGAGCACGTCGGGATCCTCGGCGAGCCCCACGCGCAGCGTCTGCGCGGCCGCCGGAAGGGCGAGCGCGGCGAAGGCGAGGGCGGTGGCGAGGCAGCGGATGCGCGGGGCGATTTTCACGGGCTTGTCCTTTCGGTCGGTCGGAATGCCGCCTGGAGCCGTTCCAGGCGCGTATTGCGAGGCATGGTAGCGGCATCGGGCACCAGCGCGCGAGGCCGCTCGATCTCGCGCCAGAAATGGCAGGCGACCGCGTGCACGCCATCGCCCTCGAGCGGCGGCACCTCGCGGGCGCACAGGTCCTGCGCATGGGGGCAGCGCGTGCGAAAGCGGCAGCCCGAGGGCGGGTCGATCGGGCTCGGCACGTCGCCCTGCAGGACGATGCGATTGCGCGGGAACCCCGGGTCGGGCACCGGGATGGCGGAGAGGAGCGCCTGCGTGTAGGGATGGCGCGGCTCCGCGAAGAGGCGGCGCTTGGGCGCGATCTCCACGATGCGGCCCAGGTACATCACCGCCACCCGGTCGGCGATGTGCTTCACCACCGCGAGGTCGTGCGCGATGAAGAGGTACGCCATCCCCAGGCGCTGCTGCAGGTCGCGCAGCAGGTTCACCACCTGCGCCTGGATCGAGACGTCGAGCGCGGAGACCGGCTCGTCGCAGACCACCACGCGCGGCTCCAGCGCTATTGCGCGCGCGATGCCGATGCGCTGGCGCTGGCCGCCGGAGAACTCGTGCGGGTAACGCTGCGCGTGCTGCGGCGCGAGGCCCACGAGCCGCAGCAACTCCGCCACGCGCTCGCGGCGGATGGACGCCTCGACGCCGTGCAGCATGAGCGGCTCGTCCAGCATCTGCGCGACCGTCATGCGCGGGTTCAGCGACGCATACGGGTCCTGGAAGATGATCTGCAGGCCGCGGCGGGCGGCGCGCAGCTGCTGCCCATCCAGCGCCAGCAGGTCGCGGCCCTCGAACCACACGCCGCCCGACGTGGGCTCGATGAGCCGCAGCGCGAGCCTTCCGGTCGTGGATTTGCCGCAGCCGGATTCGCCGACCAGCGCCAGCGTCTCGCCCGCGTCGAGGGCAAAGCTCACGTCGTCCACCGCATGCACGATGGAGCCGCCGCGGCCGAAGAAGCCCTGGCCCACGTGGAAGTGCTTCACCAGCTTTTCAGCGCGCAGGACCGGCTCGCTCATGCGGCCTTCGCATCCGCGTCGAGCGGCGCATACCAGCATGCCGCCTGCTGGGCGGGGCCCACGTCTCGCAGCGGCGGGTCGTTCTCGCGGCAATGATCGGTTGCGAACGGGCAGCGTGGCGAGAAGCGGCAGCCGCGCGGAATCGCGAACGGGTTCGGGACCTGGCCCTCGATCGCCGGCAGCCGCGACTGCTCGAGATGCAGCTTGGGAATCGAGCCCAGCAGCCCGATGGTGTAGGGGTGCTCGGGATGGGCGAAGAGGCGCTCGACCGGCGCCTTCTCGACGATGCGCCCGGCGTACATCACCGCCACGTCCTGCGCGAGCTCCGCCACCACGCCCAGGTCGTGCGTGATGAGGATGATCGCGGTGCCGGTCTCCTCGCGCAGCAGGCGCATGAGCTCGATGATCTGCGCCTGGATGGTCACGTCGAGCGCCGTGGTGGGCTCGTCCGCGATGAGCAGCTTCGGGCGCAGCGCCAGCGCCATCGCGATCATCGCCCGCTGGCGCATGCCGCCGGAGAGCTTGTGCGGATGGTCGTCGAAGCGCCGCCCGGGCGAAGGAATGCGCACGCGCTCCAGCATCTCGATCGCCTGCTTGCGCGCCTCTGCCCGGGCGATGCGGCGATGGCGCACGATGCCTTCGACGATCTGCTCGCCGATGGTGAAGGCGGGGTTGAGCGACGTCATCGGTTCCTGGAAGATCATCGAGATGCGGTTGCCGCGGACGTCGCGCATCTCGGCGGGGGGCAGCCGCGTGAGGTCGCGACCCTCGAAGACGATGCTGCCCTGCACGCGTCCGCGCGGCGCGGGGATGAGCCCCATGATGGATAGCGCCGTGACGCTCTTGCCGCAGCCGGACTCGCCCACGAGTCCCAGGGTGCGCCCGGCCTCCAGCGTGAAGTCGATGCCGTCCACGGCGTTGAAGGTTCCGGCATCGGTGGTGAAGGAAGTGCGCAGCTCGCGCACCTCGAGGAGCGCGCTCAAGCCTTCTCCGTGCGCATGGCGCGCGCCGCCTGGAAGCGGGCGATGCGCTCCTCGATCACGGCGCGATCGGTGATGCCGGCGGGGTCGCCCTCGCGCGGCAGGCACTCCATGAACGGCTGGAAGCGCTCGAGGCTCACGTCGTGGAGCCGGCGCAGCTCGTGCAGCGGTTCCGGGTGGTCGTCCACGCGCAGGTCGAGCACGGGATAAGCCTCGGTCGTGTGGATGCGGAGCGCGGCCGCCTGCTTGCCGCGCTTGTCTCCGCCCGCCGCCTCGCCGGCCTGCATGGCCGCGATGAGGCGCTCGGCGAACGGCCGATGTGCCTCGGCCTGGTACGTGGCCGCGGTCGCCTCGAGGACCTCGGGCCCGGCCAGCATGTTCCCCGCCACCGAGAACCCCGGGAACGTCCGGTGCCCGCACCATTCGATGCACGCGCGGCCGGTCCACGCAGCCGTCTCGCCGCGCGCATCGACGAGGTGGAACTGGCGCACGTCACGGCCGGGATCCGCGCCCGTCACGCGCTCGATGACGCGGCCGGGAGCGAGCCCTTCGGCCAGCAGGGCGAGGCCCGAGCGGGCATAGAGCGGATTGATGAGCGCCTGCGTGGAGAGCGCGCCCCGGCGCGCGAGCACCGCCGGGCACAGCGCACCGACCGCGAAGAAGCGGCTGGCCACGGCCACGCCCAATGCGCCCGAGCCGTCCAGCGCCACGATCGACCAGGTCATTTTCTTGCCTGCGATGGGTTTTCGGGTTGGAGTTTGCTTCCAGTCGATTTATAACATTCCCCGCCCTGCAACCACTCCCGCGAAGAGGAACCCACCCACCGCACAACGCTGTACCCCCCAAGGAGAACAGGATGGCGCTTCAACCGAAGGTCCTGGCCGCGGCAGTGCTCGCCGCGTTGTTCGTCACCCCTGCCCATGCACAGGGCGTCGCCCCCGGCGAACGCATCGAAGTCACGGGCACCTCGTTCAAGCGTCTCGACGCCGAGACGGCGCTTCCCGTGCAGATCCTGCGGCGCGAGGACATCGAGCGCACCGGTGCCACCACGACCGAGGAGCTGCTCCGGCAGATCCCCGCGCTCACCTCCTTCGGCGCCATCACCGTGTCGCAGTCGAACGGCACCATCACCACCTCGCAAGCCACCGTGTCCCTGCGTGCGCTCGGCAGCACGCGCACCCTCGTGCTCATCAACGGCCGGCGCGTGAGCGTCTTCGGCGGCACCGCGATCGTCGCCGTGGACGTGAACAGCATTCCGCTCGCCGCGATCGAGCGCATCGAGGTGCTGAAGGAGGGCGCCTCGTCCCTCTACGGCAGCGACGCCATCGCCGGCGTCGTGAACTTCATCCTGCGCACCGAGTTCCAGGGGGGCGAGCTCTCCGCCAACTATGGCGAGCCCACGAGCCACGGCGGCGGCAAGGACTACGGCGGCTCCGCATTCCTCGGCTATGGCGATCTCGCGAAGGACCGCTACAACGTGAACTTCGGCATCACGTACCACAAGCAGGAC
>Ga0207698_10000340_pt1 | contig 27673 bp, 23 predicted proteins | sample KBSCornC22_FD_184298 | JGI IMG/M metagenome (GOLD analysis project Ga0207698, IMG submission 184298) | Corn rhizosphere microbial communities from Kellogg Biological Station, Michigan, USA - KBS Corn C2-2 (SPAdes) (version 2) | ecosystem: Host-associated > Plants > Roots > Rhizosphere > Soil ... | reverse complement strand
CGTAGCCTACTCCGGCAAGAACGTAAAAATCTGCGCTTCCCACGCGGGCGTCACCCTGGGTGAGGACGGTGCAACCCACCAGATACTGGAAGACATCGGACTGATGAAGATGCTGCCTGGCATGTCCGTAGTCGTACCATGCGACTATGCCCAGACCAAGGCCGCCACTATCGCCATTGCCGACTACGTAGGTCCCGTCTACCTCCGATTTGGCCGCCCCGTATGGCCTATCTTCACCGATAAGCTGCCCTTCGAGCTCGGTAAGGCCCAGGTCTTCTCCGAAGGCTCCGACGTCACCATCTTCGCCTGCGGACACCTTGTGTGGAAGGCAATAGAAGCCGGTCGCATCCTGGAAGAAAAAGGTATCTCGGTAGAGGTCATCAATATCCACACGATCAAACCCCTGGATACCGCAGCCATCATAAAATCTATTCAGAAGACCCGTTGCGCCGTGACAGCCGAAGAACACAATATCATCGGCGGCCTTGGCGACGCCATTGCACAGGTGGCCGGCCGCAATCTCCCCATCCCCATCGAATATGTGGGCACGAACGATACTTTCGGAGAGAGCGGCACTCCCAACGACCTTCTGAAGAAATATGGGCTGGATACCCCTAACATCGTAGCAGCAGCAGAAAAAGTTATAGCAAGAAAAAGTAAATAAATATTTGGCCTTTCTACAAAAATTGCTAACCTTATGGGGGTGACTATCCATGATGCGGAATTGCTTATTCAATTCAGGAACCCTGACACGAAGGAGAAGGCCTTTACTGCCATTATAAAAAAATATCAGGAAAAACTCTACTGGCATGTACGCCGTATGGTAGTCGATCACGAAGATGCCAACGATGTATTGCAAAATGTTTTTATACGCGTCTGGAATGGGTTGGAGAATTTCAGAGAGGACAGCCAGCTCTATACCTGGCTATACAGGATCGCTACGAACGAATGCCTTAGTTTTTTGGACCAGCAAAAAAGAAAATCCGCCCTCCCCCTGGACGAGTCGGAGTCCGGCCTAAGCAATAAGGTGGTGGCGGATAAACACTTCGATGCCAATAAGTTAGAGTGGAAGCTTCAGCTGGCGATCCAACAACTCCCTGAAAAACAACGACTTGTGTTCAATCTGCGGTATTACGACGAAATGCCCTATGAGGAAATGAGCAAAGTGCTGGAAACATCCGAAGGAGCCCTCAAGGCGTCTTATCACCATGCAGTAAAAAAGATCGAAGATTATATCCTAAACCGTTAATACATCCCAAATCTGTAAAAAAATGGGAATTATCGGTCCTGACCATTAAACTTTAACACCCGGACAACGTCTGAAAAGTACATGGAAAGCAGTAATTGAGATCATGCCAAGGACTAATGAAATATTGAATGAACTGGAGCAGCTGAGCATGGTAGTAGCCGGGATCAGCCGGCGGTCGCCCTACGAGGCCCCGGCAGGGTATTTTTCGGAATTTCCCGATAAAATGCTGGCCCTGCCGAAACAGGATGCTGTAAAAGAGGCTCCTTCCCCTGACTGGGGGAAAAGCCCCGTCATGAGCGTCCCGGAGGGTTATTTTGAAGGTTTTGCCTCCCGGATGATGGATAAGATCCGTACCCATACCCGCCCTGAAGTTCGCCCGGAGGAGGCCCCGGCCAATGAGATTTCTTCCGTATTGAGCCGCATCGGTAAAAATATGCCCTACCAGGTGCCGGAAGGGTATTTCGATAGCTCCCTGCCTTCAGCCACATTACTGGCCTTGAAGGATAAGACCATATACGAAGTTCCGGAAGGATACTTCGAGACACTGGCAGCCATCGTCATGGCAAGGGTACAGCCTGCCGAAGCAGCCACCGGAAAGGTCGTCTCCATGGCCAGCCGCCGCAGGACATCCTGGTTGAAATATGCCGCCGCTGCCGTAGTCACAGGCGCACTCCTGACCTTCGGATGGCTGCGTTTGCAAACCCATTCGAAAGATGGGTCCGTAGCCAGCGTAGATGTGCCCCAGGGACTTACCAAAGTCAGCGACCAGGACATCGAGAATTATGTGGATGACCACACCGTACAGATCCAACAGGCGCAACAAGAGGAAGACTATACCAATGCCAATAGCACAGCTTCGCTGGATATTACCGACAACGATGCAAAAAGCCTTTTAGGAGATGTTCCCGATGGTGAATTGGCGCAGTATATGGAAGAGCATGGAGATCTTAAAGATTATCCAACGAATTAGATTATGAAACGAATTTTATCCGTATTGGTGTTAATTGGCTGGTTCTGTCTGCCGTCCATGGCCCAAAGGCCAAACCGACAGCCCGGGGGTGGTTTGCAGGCCCTGAAGATCGCCTTTATCACCAAAAGACTAAACCTCTCCCCCGAAGAAGCCGAGAAATTCTGGCCCATCTACAACCGCTACACCGCCGAAGTACGACAGGCATACCTGGTATACAGAGATGATAAGAATGAGCTGAAACTGGACGAAACGCTTCTCAACATTCGAAAGAAATACAGCGTCGAATTCCTGAAGGCCATATCTCCTGAAAAGATCAATGATTTCTTCCGCGCCGAAAAGGATTTTGGCGCCTTTGTCCAGAAAGAAGCCCAGCGAAGAGGCATGGGAGGACGAAGGTTTAACGACGATCAATAATCTCCTATAGACCGCTATTTTTCACCTATTGACCGATAATTTTTATTGGTAGATACGCTATTGACGATATTTGAACCTGGTGTTTTTCATAGGTTAGCAACGGCCGGCTCTTTCCAGGGCAGGCCTTTTTTCTAGTGGTACGTCGGGGTCTTCACGTCATGATAGAATAAGAATTTCCATCCCTCCTTTCTTCCCTCCTCCCACCACTCCTGCCTCAGCTCCATAGCCTTCTTTCCGTCATAGTCATATTTCGCAACAAATCTGCTTTTCATCTGCTGCAGCTGGGGAGCCACATCCCCTCCAAAAAATACCTTCTCCCCCCCATCCACGATCCAGAACACCTGATGATACGGACAATGCGCCCCGGTGACCTCATATTTTATATAGCCATCCAATACCCCATTGCCATCCAGTAAAACAACCTTCGGCGAATACTTCAGCCAATCCAGCTCTTCCGTAATATAAGAAGTGGGACCCTTCTCATAAGCATACTCCAGCTCCTTACGCTGAATGTAGTAAGTAGCATTAGGGAACGACGACTCCCGAACCCCGGAAGGCCCCACCCTGCTCATCCCCCCCGCATGATCCTTATGAAGATGGCTCATCAGCACCTTCGTGACCTTTCCGGGATCGATACCCGCCGCACGCAGGTTACGATGGATCTGCAGCTCTCCATCGATCTCGAATCCCAGCCCCGCGTCCAGCACCAGCACATCCTCGGTACTGACGATGGCAAAAGGCTGTACCTCCACAAGCAGACTGCCCGTAGGACGCTGCTGCAGGTCATCTTTTTCCGTATCGAATGGAACAAATAATTTGGTCTTGTCAATAGTGAAGGCGCCTTCGGACAGAGGAATGATCTTCATATCAGGCAAAGGTACGTTTCTACCTCAATACCATCTGCCGGTCAGCATCCAGGCGCACAAGGATAAAAAGCATGACGCTGAAAGTCAGTAAACTGGTTCCCCCATAGCTGATGAATGGCAGCGTTATCCCAATAACAGGAGCAAGCCCCACAGTCATGCAAATATTGATAACAATGTGAAAGAAGAGCACACTGGCCACTCCATACGCATAGCATCGGCTGAATACGCTTCGTTGTCGCTCGGCAATGGATACGATCCGCATGAGCAGCAGCGTATAGATACCCAGGAAAAAAATGCTTCCCAGAAAGCCAAACCCTTCCCCAATGGTGCAGAAAATAAAGTCCGTCTTTTGCTCGGGCACAAAATCATAACGCGTCTGCGTACCCTTCAGCAGCCCTTTTCCGATAACGCCTCCACTACCAATCGCGATCTTGCTCTGCTTGACATTATAGTTATTGTCCTTTTTCTTCCCTCTCTGCTCATTCTCGATGGATGCTTCCGCAGCCTGGTCCTTAGGGATATAATCCTTTCCGATGGTGTCATAGATACGCTTGACCTGGTAAGGCTGAAACACATGGTCGAATACAAAAGGAACGACAAATCGCTGTACACCCACGCAGACAAACCAGACCCCGATGATCATAAAAAGAACACTGCGATTCCGCTTGACCTGTCTCCGCAGGATATAGATAGCCAGCAACGCCACACAGGTAAGTATGATAGCCAGGGTGTTCGGCTCCAATAACAATGTCGCCACCACCAGGACGGCAAATGAAAAGCCGATGACCAGCAGGGAAGGCGGCAACCCTTCCCGGAACATCACCAGGAAAAAGGAGAAATATACAAGGGACAAACCCATCTCATGTTGCATGATGCTCATCGCAGCCGGCACCAGCGCAATGGTCGCAGCAATAAGCTGGCTCCGGGGACGCGAGAAATTGGTCTCCACACGAGACAAATACTTCGCCAGCGCCAGGTTCACAAATAGCTTGCACAGATCAGCAGGCTGCAATTGAAAGGCGCTGCCAAATCGTATGATCGACTCGGTACCTTTTATCCTGGAGTGAAAAGGGAATACCAGCAAAAGCAGGAAAATGCCAAAAGCATAGCCCAGATTGGCCGTAGCCGTGAAAAACTTACTATCCGTAAGCAGAATAAAAGTACCGATGATGCCGGACAGGATAAAGAACAGCAGCTGCCGGCTATAGTCTGTCTTGAGAGATATGAACCCCTGTATGACATTCTCCCCCTCATGGTAAGAAGCCGCGAAGATACAGGTGATCCCGATGACGCACAGCGTAAACCAGATCCACACCAGCGACCAGTCTACACCTTTTGATATGGTAGGATTTCTTTGGCTCATAATTAAGGTTGCGTTGAATCCCCCTTCTGATCCAATGGTTTTTGTACAGTGTCCGGCCTTGCCTTGTGTCGTATGGGAGGGCTCGCCGATGTATCCAACGCGGGAACATGTCTGCCGCTATCAGGCTTCTGTGCAGGTGCAGCAGGTGCAGCCGGCGCCACCCTGGGTGTCAAAGGCTTGAGGTTCGGCATCTTTCGTATGGCCGCCAGCAAAGGACTCCTGGAGCCATCCGAAGTATCCAGCATCAACGCCCGGTTGGCACGGTCGATATATTTCAGCAGCCTCGTGCTGTCGCCCGTCTGGCTTGCGTATTCAGCAGCCCGGAGTGAATCCGTCTTGAATTGCACCCGCACCAGGTACTTGGGCATCAGGTTAGTGCTGGTGACTCTGTTCACATCCGCCAGCCGCTCATTCCGCAATGTATCATTCAGGTATTTCTCCACGATGAAAGATCCGATAGGCGCCGCTTGCGCACTTCCATATCCCCCATTCTCCACAATGACCGCCACGGCGATCCTGGGATTTTCCCGGGGAGCAAAACAGACAAACCAGGAGTGGTTATGCAATTTCAGCACGCGTCCGTCGATACGCTGCTTGTTCTCCGCCGTACCCGTCTTGCCACACATGGTGATCCCGGGTATCCGTGCGGCACGGCCCGTCCCGATCTCGATCACATCCTCCATACCATTCTGAACTACATTAAAAGCATCGTCGGAAATATGCGTCACCGGCTCATGCTTTATATGATATTTGTTGAGTATTGAGTCATCGCCCCGTGCATCATCGATGCTCCTTACAAAATGAGGCGTATAATAATATCCCTTATTGGCGACAATACACATGGCATTGGCCATCTGCAAGGGGGTCACATTCATTTTGTCCTGCCCGATACCCATGGTGACCATGGTACAGGAGTTCCACATTCTATTGTAGTCCTTGTCATATGCCGAGGTATCGGGTATATTACCGCCGTCCTCGCTGGGCAGGTCGACACCAAGCCGATGCCCCAGGCCAAAGGCATTCACATATTCCTTCCATTTCATCAGCCCCAGACGGGTGCTGTGATATTCCGGATTGTCTATCGTCAGCCGGAAAGTATTACAGAAAAAAGAGTTGCAGCTATGGGCAATGGCCAGCCTGAGATTGGCCGCATGTCCCGGCACCTTCTCATCGCATTTCACCGGCCTGGTACAGGCCAGGTAAGCCCCCAGGCAATTGATGCCGCTGTTGGGATTGATCACGCCCTCATCCAGACCTATCAGCGCCCCAATAGGCTTGTACGTACTGCCCGCCGGATATTGTCCCTTGATGGCGCGGTTGAACATGGGGCCGGATACATCCAGCGCCAGACGGGCATAGTTGGCCTGCTTCTCCGGACCTGTGAGTGAATTTGGATCGTAGTTGGGGCCCGAAGCCATAGCAAGAATGCCGCCCGTGGACGGCTCGATGGCAACGATGGCGCCTGTCTTGCCCGCCAGCAACCGCTCGGCCAGCTGCTGCAGATCGATATCGAGGTAGGTACGCAGATTCTTACCCGCAATGGCAGGCGTATCCAGGTTCTTGTCCTGGTAATGACCTACCAGCCTGTTCCTGTTATCCTTTATCCAGAACTCGATACCCCGCTGGCCCATCAGCACTTTCTCATAATACTGCTCGAGTCCGGATCTTCCCACATAGTCGCCAAGCTGATAGTAATTATTCGACCTCCGCAGGATGGAGGAGTCCACCTCTCCTACATATCCCATGATATGAGCAGCCGCATTATAAGGATACACCCGTACAGGACGCTCCTGCAGGTTGAAACCGGGAAATTTCCAGATATTCTCCTCCAGCCGCGCATACATATCCGGCGGCAGCAGGTCCTCGAAGATCGTGGGCCGGAAAGGTCCATTCTTGATCCTTGCATCCAGCACCCGTCTACGGAACTCGACCGTGTCGATACCCACCAGCTGACATAAATAATTTGTGTCGATATTTTTTACCTGGGCAGGAGTGACCATCAGGTCGTACAGAATAGTATTATTGAGGATAGCTCTTCCTTTCCGGTCGTAAATGATCCCACGCGACGGATAGATGCTCTTCCGGAAGAGGGCATTTTCCTGCGCCTGCTGCTGATACTTTTTAGAGACAATTTGCAGGTGGAATAATTGAGCCGCAATGATCAGGAACATTCCCGCAAAGATCAGGCGGATGATATTGCTACGGGATTGGTTAAATACAGGCATAGATTCAGCACCGGGTATGGCTTACACCGAAAAATAACCCATCCCCGGCGCACGTCTAATGATGGGCCTTCGGCCGACGAACCCGCGGTTCGTCATGTACGACCTCCAACGGGTTACAAAGTACGGCATATTAACGCTGATGGCAATGCCTTTCATATAGTATTTGTCCTGAATTTCTGCTTACGGAAGAACAACAGTTCCGTCAGCAATACCAGCAATAAGCTGACAGCCGTCGAAGCTATGACCTTACCCACAAAATACAGGAATGACCCAAAGCTCATCCATTCCAGCAATACCAGCCAGGTATGATGCAAAAGGGTCAGGACGAGGACATAAGTGGCATAAGGCGCCCATCCCATACTAACAATGGAAGGAGATATATAGTTCTTGTCGGCGCCCTCTTGTGAGATGAGCAATCCGATGACAAAGGGCCTGACATAAGCGATCAGCGTACAGGCAGCAGCGTGAAGACCGGGAGTTTTGCTGAAATAATCCAGACAAAGGCCAAAAACAAACCCCAGCAGGGTAAGACCTGCCCTGGACAGGCTAAATGGCAGCCAAAGGATATATAAATAATAAAGGTAGGGAGTGATAAACCGGTGCAGGGGAGGCATCTTAAAAAGAATAAATACCTGCACCAGGATGAATAAAATAAATCGGATCGTATTTTTCAGCAGCTCGCTCATTGTACTTTTTTACGTGTAGAATCCTCTATACGTCGTTGCTCGTCATATTGCGAATTCACTATAACATACGCATATTCAATATTAAAGAAGTTTGTCGATGGGCGTACTTTTAGCGTGTAGAAATTGCTGGCATTGTCCGGTACGACGTCATAGACGGTGCCTACCATAAGATTGGCCGGAAAGAGGGAAGAGGTCTGGCTGGTAAGGATGGTATCCCCTTTGGCGACCTTGGCGCTTTTGGGAATATCTTTCAGGGTGACAAAAAGCACACTAAGCCCATCCCATTCGATGGTGCCCCTTTCTCCTCCATTCTTCAGCTTGACCACCACTTTGAACTGAGGATGAAGCATGCTCATCACAGTGGCAAAATTCTCGCTGACATTGACGATGGACCCTACGATGCCCTGGGGACCCATTACCCCCATGTTCGGACGAACACCCTGCGCGAAGCCACGATGGATGGTCAGATAGTTGGGCTGCTTCAGCTGGGTGCTGCTGCTGACCACCTTTGCTTCCAGGTAGGTATATTTCAGAATAGTCCGGCCGGAATCCACCTTTATAGTATCCATGATCAACCTCCTGTTCGAATCAGGAGCTTCATAATTGTCCTTCAGTAATTGCCGGAGCTGCATGTTCTCTTTAACCAGCGCCTCATTGGTCTTTTTGAGCTGGAAATAATATTCGATGCCATTGTACTTCTCATTGATCCGGCCGGTGAGCTCCGTGCTGACATTCATAAAGGCGGCTTCATGGAACTTGTTATAGCGAAAGAGAAAGGATAGCGCTATTATCTGCAACACCAGGAAGAAGAGGAAGTTAAAATGCCTTCTGATGAAGAGAAAAACGTTACGCACCGCTGTGTAGTTTTTTTCGGACCATTCTGGTTTAGATGATGTCTGTCCTTCGGACAACGAACCTCCGGCTCGTTCTGAGCCACCCCTCTATCGCATGACAAAGGGATAGCGGTCGTAGTTCTTCAGGGCGATGCCTGTACCACGGACCACGCTTTTCAGCGGATCGTCGGCAATATGCACAGGTAATTTGATCTTCTGGCTGAGACGCTTGTCCAGTCCGCGAAGCAGGGCGCCACCACCGGTGAGGTACAGACCCCGGCGGTAAATATCACCTGCCAGCTCGGGCGGCGTGGTTTCCAGGGCTTTCAAAATAGCTTCTTCAATTTTGAAGATACTTTTATCGAGGGCCTCGGCTATTTCCTGGTAGCTGACCATGATCTGCTTGGGAATACCCGTTACCAGGTCCCGTCCATTGACAGGGATATCATCGGGAGGATTGTCCAGGTCCTTTAAGGCGGCGCCGATCTGTATCTTTATCTGCTCAGCCGTCCGCTCCCCTATCAGCAGGGAGTGGTATCTGCGGAGGGCCTCCATAATGTCAGCCGTAAATTCGTCACCGGCTATGCGGATAGACTGGTCGCAGACAATGCCCGCCAGGGCGATAACAGTGATGCCGGTGGTACCACCGCCAATATCGATGATCATATTACCGACGGGCTCCTCTACGTCGATACCGATACCCAGGGCGGCTGCCATGGGCTCATGTATCAGGTATACTTCTTTGGCCCCCGCCTGCTCGGCACTGTCCCGGACGGCCCTTTTTTCCACTTCGGTGATGCTGGAAGGAATACAGATCATCATACGCCAGCTGGGAGGGAAGAGAGGCTTCTTGGGATAGATCATCTTGATCATCTCGCGGATCATCAGCTCCGCAGCATTGAAGTCTGCAATAACGCCGTCTTTCAGGGGTCTTACAGTCCGTATGCTTTCGTGGGTCTTTTCGTGCATCATCAGCGCTCGCTTGCCAACTGCCAGCACGGTCTTTGGATTATTACGATCCAGCGCTACAATGCTGGGTTCATTCACCACAATTTCATCGTTATGTATGATGAGGGTATTGGCGGTACCCAGGTCCATTGCTATTTCTTGCGTAAGGAAATTGAATAATCCCATTTTAGTATAAAGGTCAGATTTTTGAATTTCGGCGATATTGAACCCTGGGGCCGCTCGGCCAGTTCACCGACGGTCCCCTCTTCCATCTGGACAGCAAAATTGAAGGAAATAATTTGAATTACAAAGGTGAAGCCCTTGATTCATCGGATTATTTTCCACAGGACCTTAACTGCCAAATTTATTTTTGGAGACTGTCTTCAAAGGGTAAAACTCAAGGTACAAAACGAAAAAAGTTGTAGTTGCGTATGTTGACGTGAAGCTTCTCGATAAAATTTCTGCACCGTACATGGATAACCCTAAATATAATCCATCTCCGGTGTACATCTGATGATTGGAGGCCTTCGTCGGAAGAACTTCGGCAGAGCTCCATGTATTCGCTCCCCCTTGTTCGTACCCTTCGTTCCTCGGGTACTTCGAAAGCTCCTCCTCGGTCGTAACTTTGCGGTTACAGCCGGCGAACCTCTGGGTCCGCTTGGCCTAGCGTGCAAAACCCAATCTTTTCTCCATCTCCACATCCAGCCGGGGCAGCCTCTTTCTTTCAATGAGGAAGCTGGTAAGCGCTGCCACTTCCCTGAACACATGATGCTTGATCAGCGCTGCGCTCAAATAGTCCTTGCCCGTACTGCCGCCAGTCCCCACGCGGGTTCCAATCATTCTTTGGACCATGCTCATGTGACGGTAACGCCAGGTGCTGAGCTGCTCATCGATCTCTAAAAGCTGGCTCAGTACCTGGAAAGGTAGCTGCAGAATAGGATATCCTCTGTAAAGCATGATAAATAATGCGGCACGGCAGGCAGAGGGCGAAAGCTGACGGCTTTCAGCGACTGGGCTTTCCGGTGAGGAGCTGCCAAAGAACATCCTGTCGAAGAGGGGAAGGTTGGTCTTTTCATTGTCGGCCAAAGATTCCAGGTAACGTTGTCTATAGTCCTCCCAAAAGGCCGTCCCGGGGTCAAAAGGCATCCGTTCCAGCCATTTATTCACCAGCTCGAACAGAGAGCTGTCCTTTTCGGCCTGTTTGATGACGTCTACCTCCGTCTGTCGCAGCTGCGAGACATAATACTGCTGACCATGACGATGTTCGTATTTCAAACCCAGACGGGCTTCCAGCAGCTTGAACTGCCAGCTTTGGAATCCGGAGGCAGGCCGGAGCATATCCCGGAAATCCAGGAAGTCCATAGGGGTCATGGTCTCCATGACATCGATCTGGTGGACAAGCACCTTGAGGATGGTCCCGCAACGGGCCAGACGGTGAACAATGGTCTGCAGCTCAGGGGAATTGTCATTCAAGGACGGCCCTTTCATAATGTCGATGACGGAATCCGCCTCGAACAGCAGCTGCTTGAACCAAAGCTCATAAGCCTGGTGAATGACGATAAACAGCATCTCGTCATGCGCCAGTTCGCCCTTCCGGAGACTTTCAGGGTCCTGCGCACTCAGGATCTTGTCCAATTGCAGGTAATCGGCGTAATGCACCATATTAAGATAAGATAAGTTTACAGGAACTCATACCCAATATCCCGTCGGTAGTATATCCCTTCATAGTACAGCTTTTCCAGCACATCCCTGGATTTATCGACGGCCTCATAAACTGTCTCGGCAAAAGAAGTGACACAAAGGACACGGCCTCCGCTGGTCACGACCTGCCCGTTATCCTCTTTGGTGCCGGCATGGAATATCAGGCTGTCGGAGGTCAATGGCTCTTCCAGCCCGCTGATGGGATACCCCTTCTCATAGCTCCCCGGGTAGCCACCGCTGACGGCCACAATGGTACAGGCAATCCGCGGATCCATCTCGATCCGGACCTTGTCCAGCCGCTGTTCCGCCACAGCCAGGAAAAGCTCCACCAGGTCATTCTTCAGACGGGGCATCACCACCTCCGTCTCGGGATCGCCCATCCGGCAGTTGTATTCGATGACCAGGGGCTCATCCTCTACTTTAATGATACCTATAAAAATAAAGCCCTTATAGTCGATGTTCTCTTTAGCCATACCCTCCACCGTCGGCTTGATGATCCGCTCCGTTATCTTGGCCATAAAAGCGTCGTCCGCAAAAGGAACAGGGCTGACAGCGCCCATGCCACCCGTATTAGGCCCTTTATCACCCTCTCCCACCCGTTTGTAATCCTTTGCCTCCGGCAGGATCACAAAATGCTGCCCATCCGTCAGCACAAAAACAGACATCTCGATACCGTACAGGAACTCCTCTACGACAACCTTACTGCCCGCCTCTCCAAACTTGTTGCCCTGCAGCATCAGCTCGAATTCGGCCACCGCCTCGATATGATTTTGACAGATAACCACCCCCTTCCCCGCAGCCAGCCCGTCCGCCTTTAGTACAATAGGAAGTGTATGCTGCTGCAGATAGGCGATCCCTTCCGCATAATTGTCCAGGTTGAATTCACGGTAGGCGGCAGTAGGTATCCCATGACGTTGCATGAACTTCTTTGAAAAAGCCTTGCTGCCTTCCAGCAGCGCTCCCTGTGCCGACGGACCGATGACAGGTATTTCCTTCAGGGCGGCATCCGCCGCGAAATAGTCGGCGATCCCTTTTACCAGGGGCTCTTCAGGCCCGACAATGACCAATTCTATCTTCTCTTTGGAACAGAACTTTTTGATACCTTCAAAATCTACGGTGGAAAGGTCGACATTGGTGCCGCACCGGGCCGTACCGGCATTGCCAGGTGCAATAAACAGGGAAGTGCAGAGGGGACTGCTGACGAGCTTCCATGCCAGCGCATGCTCCCGGCCCCCAGAGCCTAACAGTAAAATATTCATGGGCCCGAAATTCGAGATTCAGGAGCACATTCCGAAAAAGAATTTTACAGGCGGCCCCGCACGAAGGACAGACATTAAATATTTCCTCCTCACCTACCTTTTTAAGGGTTTCGTCCATATAAAGCGGACTACCGGTAGCCGATAAGGGATTTATCTGTATTTTAGGTGCCAATAATTTAAAGCATGAGTCAACCCTCCGCCCGGACTGGCAAGCATTCCAAAGCGCTATATGTTCTTTTTCTGACCGAGATGTGGGAACGCTTCGCCTATTATCTCATCGCCGGGATCCTTCTCATCTACCTCATGGACAGCCGGCTGAAAGGAGGTAAAGGCATGGACGCCAGCACCGCCGCCGACATCACGGGGACCTTTATCGCCCTGATCTGGCTGCCCCCCTTTATAGGCGGGCTCATCGCCGACCGCTACCTGGGCTATATCAAGTCCATTTTCATCGGAGGCTCCCTGCTCGCGGCAGGGTACCTGGGCCTTACCCTCCCGGGAGATACTACCATGTACGTCTCTCTTGGACTGGTCATCGTTGGTAACGGCTTCTTCAAACCCAATATCAGCACCCTGCTGGGTAATATCTATAACAGGGAAGACCTGAAGCCCCTAAAGGACAATGCCTATAATATATTTTACATGGGCATCAACATCGGCGCTCTCCTCTGCAATTTCGCGGCCGCCTACCTCCGTAATAAATACGGCTGGGGTTATGCCTTCGGCGCAGCAGGCGTAGGCATGATCATCGCCCTGATCACCTTCGGCCTGAACCTTTCAAAAGTGCGCGAAGGCAACCTACTCAAGCCGGCGCAGCCCGAAGACATGCCCCTGTCAAAGATCAGCTTGTACGTCTTCCTCCCCGCCATCATCGCTGCCGCCATTGGTTATTACGTCCCATCCCGTCTATTTCATACCACGCTCATGGGCAAGCCCTCCAACGACGCCTTTATGTTTGCCTGCGTGCCGGTGATTGGCTATTTTATCTCGCTTTGGTTCAACGCCAAAGGAGAGGATAAGAAAGGCATCGGCGCCTTGCTCTTCATCTTTGCCGCCAGCGTCATCTTCTGGTCCTTATTCTATCAGAACTTTACGGCCTATTCCCTTTGGGCACAACGCCATACGGACAGGACGCTGAGCTCCCCCGTCATCAGCAAGGCAGCCGATTTCATGGACCTCAGGGAGTCAGTAACGACGACCCCGCGGACAACGGATAGCCTGGATCAGCACCTGATGCCCGTCATGGACGCCAAAGGCCACGTGATAAAAACCCTGGGACCGGACCCCTATTATAATAATGTACCAAGAGAACAATGGCCCCCGCAAGGACAACCGCAGAAGCTGGCCAATGCAGAACTGTTTCAGTCCATCGGTCCATTCTTTATCGTAACCCTTACCCCCCTGCTGGTGCTCCTGTTCGGATGGCTGAGAAAAAGAAGGCTGGAACCCACCACACCCGAAAAGTTCGGCATTGCCCTTTTTATCTCGGGCCTGTCCTCCCTGTGGATGGTATTTGCCGTCATGTCCGTTTCTTCCATCTATCATTATAAGGTGTCTCCGGCCTGGCTCTGGGGTACCTATTTCCTGGTGACGGTGGCCGAGATCTTCCTAAGCCCCATGGGCCTGTCCCTGGTGTCCAAGCTGGCGCCGCCTCGCTTGACCTCCCTGCTGATGGGCGGCTGGTTCCTCACCATGTCGCTGGGTGGAAAGTTCGCCGGACTAATGACCAGCTCCTGGGATAAGTTCACCGATAAAAAGGTGTTTTTCATCATCTGGTTCGTCGCCGGCACCATCGGCAGCGTCCTGATCTTTAGCCGCATCAAATCCCTGAATCGCATCGTCCGTGAAAAAACAGGCGAGGCCTAACCCCCGGCAGACCCGGGCGCAAACACCGGCCTGCGGGCCGGTTGTCCGAAGGACCATCATTAGAACGTTTTCGGCCGGAGGGTATTTTTTATGACAACCATAGGCCGAAATAAAAATAAATGAATATGGCTGAAAAAAAGTTCCAACCCTTCATCAGTGCGGATACGCAGATGAAAGAGTTTACATTCAAGGCAGTGCTGATGGGCAGCATCTTCGGAATCGCCTTCGGCGCCTCTACCGTATATCTTGCCCTCAAGGCGGGTCTTACCGTGTCTGCTTCCATACCGATAGCCGTACTCGCCATCACCCTGGGCCGGAAGCTTTTCAAGACCACCATATTGGAGAACAACATTATCCAGACCACAGGCAGCGCCAGCGAAAGCATTGCCGCAGGCGTGGTATTTACCCTGCCGGGATTCCTCTTCCTCTCCACGGCGGATTCGGCCGGGTATTTTAACTATGCCGTCATCTTTATCCTGTCCATCTTTGGCGGTATCATGGGGACCCTGCTGATGATACCTTTGCGCCGAAGTCTCATCGTAAAAGAACATGAAACACTGCCCTATCCTGAAGGAACAGCCTGCGCCTCCGTGCTTATCGCGGGCGAAAAAGGCGGAAGCTTTGCCAGAACAGCCTTCCAGGGACTCGGATTCGCCTTTGTATACGCCTTGCTGCAAAAAATGTTCAAGGTCATTGCCGACACGCCCATTTTCGATACGGTGAAATACAGATCCCTGAACAAGATCTTCCCCTCCGCCCAGGTATCCGCCGACATCACACCCGAATATATGGGCCTGGGCTATATCGTCGGCGCCCGCATCGCAGGGACACTGGTAGCAGGCAGCGTGCTGAGCTGGCTGGTCATGCAGCCCCTGCTGGCATCATTGGTCAACCCCCTGACCATCGCCGCACAGGAGATAAAGCTTGGCTACCTGAAAGATATTCATACGGCCGGAGGCCCCGGTGGCTGGAACCCCGTGACCCAGACTTTTGCTGACCCTGCCTCCGCCCTTTATCGCTCCTATATCCGGCTCATTGGCGCCGGCGCAGTGGCCATGGGCGGGCTTATAACCCTGATAAAAACCATCCCCACCATCGTATCTTCCTTCAAAGAGAGCATCGGAGCGGTAAAAGATAAAGGGACTACCAGCCGCCTGCGTACGGAAAGGGACCTTTCCCTCAAGGTAGTATTGTTCGGCAGCCTGGGACTGGTCATCCTCATCGCCTGCCTCAGCATCATACCAGGCGACAACTTCTTCAGCCGTCTGATCATCGGGGTGCTGATCCTCATATTCGGCGCCTTCTTCGTCACAGTGGCGTCCCGCATCGTCGGGCTCATCGGCTCCTCCAACAGCCCGGTCTCGGGTATGACCATCGCCACGATCATGGGCACCTGCCTGATATTTCTGGCAGTAGGCTGGAGCGGAAAGGCCTACGAAGCCATGGCCCTGGTGGTAGGCGGCATGGTGTGTATCGCCGCCTCCAATGCAGGTGGCACCTCCCAGGACCTGAAGACAGGCTTTCTCGTAGGCGCTACGCCCAAATACCAGCAGCTGGCGCTTTTCGTTGGCGTCATCGTCTCGGCGCTGGCGGTTGGATTTACAATCAAAATACTGGATATCCCGGATGCCGACATGCTAAAAAAAGGCGTTCTGCACGCCATCGGATTTAAATATCCCGCCCCCCAGGCTACCCTGATGGCTACCCTCATCGAAGGTATACAGGGCGGCAAGCTGGATTGGAACTTCGTACTGGTAGGCGTATTCCTCGCTGTGGTAGTGGAACTATGTGGCGTACGCGCTCTCAGCTTTGCCATCGGCGTTTACCTTCCCCTCTCTACGACCCTCCCCATCTACATCGGAGGAATGATCCGTGGTTTTGCTGAAAAGGTAAAAAAGAGAAAAGGCATCGTCGGCAAAGAAGGAGAAGAAGACCTGGAAAAAGGCAATCTTTTCGCCACAGGGCTCGTAGCCGGCGGCGCATTGATGGGCGTGATCTTCGCCTTTTTGGGCGTAAACAAAAATATCGGGGACTTCCTTAAAAAGTTCAGCCTGGAAAACTCCCTGAGTGGAGCGCTTGGTCAGAATGGTTATTATGTGCTGGGGATAGCGTTCTTTGCCGTGATGGGTTATATTATGTACCGGGTAGCTATTTCACAGGAGAAGCCGGATCCCCGACCCCCCCGCTCATAAGGTCCGGATACTCCGGAGTACGATGATACGAGGACCCGTTGCACCCGGAGCCATGTCCGTATTCAGCGTGGCGCCTGTATCGAAGTAGCGGAAAGCTACATGCTCATTCACAGTGACATGCTTGAATTCCGCAGGTAAATTTTGCGGGCTCAACGCCTCATGATCGTTGTCCGTCCGTATGTAATAGCCAATGCCATCCAATGTCCGGTCGCCGCCATATAAGACCTGACCCGTTATCTCCGCATTGCCTGGCTGAATGGAGTCCTTATGGCAGGCAGTAAGAGCCAGTGCAGCCAGAAAGATAAATAATATGCTCCTGTTACGAACCATCCTATTCGTCTTTTCAATGGTGTTCGTGATTGCTTTGCAATTCATATTATCCTTGACAAAACCCCGAACCGCAGCGTTGCACTAAAAATGTTAATTCATCTTGAAAGGCACGATCATCTCGAAGATAGGAATATTGACCTCGAAGCTTTTTTTGTTGTTGAGGTTTTCCATGGTATAGCTGCCGAACATCTTGCCCATTTCTGTCCGGAGATTGCAGCCACTGACATACTGATACCGCTCCCCAGGGTTCAAAATAGGCTGAACGCCAACGACTCCCTCACCTTCTACCTCCCGGTAGCTGCCGTTGCTGTCGAAAATATGCCAGTGCCGGCGATGCAGCTTGACGGAAAAATTATTATGGTTCTCGATGGTTATGCGATAGGCAAACATATACTCCCCCGACAGCGGATTGGAGTAATCCGGCTGGTAAAACGTTTCCACGCTTACTTCCACGCCCTCTGAGATCTTGTTTGCCATCTACCAATTTTCTTTAAAAATAATCAAAATCAGGCTGTATGAAAAGTAATGTTCACAATTTAAATGATCCCTACTGTTAAATTGGGCGTAATTTTGCGTCGATACTAAAATTTTAGCATATGAGGATCGCAGTCGCAAAGGGAGATGGCATCGGACCGGAAATAATGGATGCGGTGCTGGGAATTTTCAAGGCAGGGAAGGAGCAGCTGGAATATGTTTTCGTAGATATGGGCAAATGGGTATTTGACAAGGGCTTCTCCAATGGGATGACACCAGAGGCAAAACACACGATCGAAGAGCTGGGCATATTGTTCAAAGGCCCCATGGAAACGCCCAAAGGCAAAGGAGTGAAGAGTGTGAACGTAACAGCCCGCAAGACCTGGAATACCTATGCCAACAAAAGAGTTTTTCAGACGCTGCACGGGGTCGACACCGTATTTTCCAAAGCAGGCATTCCCATCGATATCACCATTGTCCGCGAAAACATCGAAGACACCTACGGTGGCATCGAGCACATGCTGACCCAGGATGTAGCCCTGAGCCGCCGGTTTATTACCCGCCCGGGCAGCCTGCAGGTGATCAAGTATGCTTTTGAGATGGCTAAGAAAAAAGGAGCCCGTCGCATCACCTGCGGGCATAAGGCGAATATCATGAAGCTGACGGATGGACTTTTCCTGGAATGCTTCCAGGAAATAGCCAGGGAATACCCTGAATTGCGGGCGGACGATATCATTGTCGACGACCTGGCCATGAAACTGGTGGTCCGCCCACAGGATTTTGATGTGGTTGTCCTCACTAACCTGCAGGGCGATATTATTTCCGACCTCTGCGCCGGACTGGTAGGAGGACTTGGCTTTGCACCATCGGCCAATATCGGGGACCATATCGCCATCTTTGAAGCCGTACACGGTACAGCCCCGGACATTGCCGGTAAGAATATAGCCAACCCTACAGCCTTGCTGCTCAGCGGTATATCCATGTTGCGCCACCTGGGCCTCATGGAAAATGCTGCGGTCATAGAGAACGCATTGCTATATACGCTGGAGCAAGGCATACACACCGGGGATTTTGGAAATAAAAGCACCCCCTCTCTTAACACCACCGACTTCGCCGCCGCCATCATCCGAAATTTCGGCAAAACGCCGGAACATATGGCCAGACCGTTGTTGCCCAATATGCCCGTCACCCAGACAGATTTCAAGCTCACCCGCAATGAAATGATGGTGTCGGAGGAGACGCAAAAGGAGTTCATCGTCGGAGTAGACCTGTTTATCGAGAGCTCCGAACAGCCAGAGACCATCGCTAAACGCTGTCAGCGTCACGCAGGCGTAAAATTCAACCTCATCAATATCAGTAACAGGGGTACGCAGGTTTGGCCCACTGGCTCCGTCTATACGAACCTGGTAAATCAATACAACGTTCGATTCGAAAGTATCGATGGATCGCCCCTCAACCAGCAGGATGTGCTGGGCCTGTATGTTAGCCTCAGCGGTGATTTTAAGATATGCTCTTCGGAGCTCCTCAACATGTGGGGCGACAGGAAAGCCTATTCGCTGGCCCAAGGCCAGTAAAACCTGCCCCCAGCCGTCAGATTACAAAAATAAATATCAAAATATTAGGTGTTTTTCTTAGGACATTTGGCATGAATTTGGCTGCGTGGAATCGTTTTCCTGCAGGTGCCTTTTCCATGAATTTTACGGCCTTAACCCAATTGCCATAGAAGACGCTATCAAAGCGGCTATACCTCTATTTGCCTATCCAAACCTATCAAAAAGTCATTACATGAAACAACTGTACAAACTGTTCCGTGCGGCAGCGCTGTGCCTTGCAGTTATCCTCCTGGTACCAGGCCTCCTTCATGCTCAAAAGCGAACGCTGACGGCCCATGCATCTACAAAGGTCGATGCGGTCATCGGTGGTTTTTACACCTCCCTCCCAGCCAGCTATAGTAGCAGCGGCTCTAAAACATATCCACTACTCATATTCGTCCATGGGATAGGCGAAATAGGCGATGGCAGCGCCGCCTCTCTCCCCGCCGTGCTCAGGAACGGCCCCCCCATGCAGATCAACCAGGAGGTCAACTACGGCAAAGACGCCAATTTCCCCGACCCCGTCACCGTCAACGGCAAATCCTACGAATTCATCGTCGTTGCTCCCCAGTATAACCAATGGCCGTCATGGGCTGGCGAAGTCCAGGCCATGAACGACATGATCGACTACTGTATAAAGAACTATAGGGTTGACGCCTCCAAGATTTATATGACAGGTCTTAGCATGGGCGGTGGCATCACCTGGGACTGTGCCGGATCCACCAGCAACAATCGGCTGGCCGGTGTCGTAGTGGTCGCAGGCGCATCCAATCCCAGCGCAGGCGCGGTATCCCAGATAGTCAAGGAACACCTGCCAGTATGGGCTACGCACAACCTCAACGATCCCACGGTCCCCGAGTCGGCTACAGTCGCCTGGGTCAACCAGATCAACTCCGCAGGCGCCAACCCGCAAGCCCTCATCACCATCTTCAACACCTCGGGTCACGGAGGCTGGATACCGACTTACGGAGCTCCCGGTACACCCGGCATCACCAACAGCAAGGGACAAAACATTTACCAATGGCTGCTGCAATACAAACGCAGTGGCGACAATATCCTCATCGACAACGGTACTACGACTACCCAGGCCCCGCCTACAGTCAGCGCCGGCAGCAACCAGACCCTCACCCTTGCAGGTGCTACCAGCACGGCAGCTGCAGCCACCACTACCAGCACAACACTCACCGGATCAGCCTCTACCACAGGCAGCATCGCCAGCTACCAATGGACACAGGTCAGCGGTCCCAATGCAGCCACCTTCGGCAACGCCAAAGCCGCCTCGACCTCCGTCAGCGGACTTGCACAGGGCACCTATACATTTAAGCTCACCGCTACAGACAATACAGGGCAGAGCGCCAGCGCCCAGGTCACCGTGACGGTCAATGCAGCACCAGTAACTGTTGTATTCACAGTTAATGCAGGCTCCGATGTCTCCATCACCCTGCCCACCAATAGCGTCAAGCTCACAGGCTCGACCACCGTACAGGGCACGACCCTCTCCTCCTGCAAATGGACACAGGTTAGCGGTCCCAACACCGCCACCATTTCCAACAGCGGCACTATCACCCCCACCATCGGCGGCGTAATTGCCGGCAGCTATGTTTTCAAGGTCACCATCACCAGCTCCGCCGGAACATCGACTTCGGACCAGATGACACTCAAAGTCAATCCGGCGCCAGTAACTACCATATTCACGGTCAACGCAGGCTCCGATGTTTCCATTACCCTGCCAACCAATAGCGTCAAGCTCACGGGCTCGACTACCGTACAGGGCACCACCCTCTCCTCCTGCAAATGGACACAGGTCAGCGGTCCCAACACTGCCACCATTTCCAACAGCGGTACTATCACACCCACCGTCGGCGGCGTCATTGCAGGTAGCTATGTTTTCAAGGTGACCATCATTTCCACCGCCGGGACATCCACCTCCGACCAGATGACTTTGACAGTCAATCCGGCGCCGGTCGCCAATGTATTCACGGTCAACGCAGGACCCGATGTCGCCATCACCCTGCCCACCAATAGCGTCAAGCTCGCAGGCGTCGCTACCGTACAAGGTAGCATGGCCGTAGCCTCTTGCAAATGGACACAGGTCAGTGGTCCCAATACAGCCACCATTTCCAACAGCGGCACCATCACTCCCACCGTCGGCGGCGTGATAGCAGGTAGCTATACGTTCAAGGTGACCCTCACCTCCACCTCCGGCACATCGACTTCCGACCAGATGACTTTGACGGTCAATCCGGCGCCGGCGACCACTGTATTTACGGTCAACGCAGGACCCGATGTCGCCATCACCCTGCCCACCAACAGCGTCAAGCTCACGGGCTCGGCTACAGTAGAATACACGACCCTCTCCTCCTGCAAATGGACACAGGTCAGCGGTCCCAATACAGCTGCCATTTCCAACAGCGGCACCATCACTCCCACCATCGGCGGCGTCGTTGCCGGCAGCTATGTCTTCAAGGTCACCATCGTCAGCTCTTCCGGAGCATCCACTTCGGATCAAATGACATTGACAGTCAATCCGGCGCCGGTAACCTCCGTATTCACGGTCAGCGCGGGCCCCGACAAATCCGTCACCCTGCCGGTCAGCAGCGTACAGATCACAGGCGTCGCCACAGTTCAAGGTAATGAAGCCGTCGCCTCCTGCAAATGGAAACAGGTCAGCGGCCCCAATACAGCCACCATCGTCAACAGCGGCACCATCGCTCCCTCGGTCAGCAATTTAGTAGCCGGCGCCTATGTCTTCGAAGTAGACATGACCAGCACGTCCGGTAAGACAGTCACCGACCGGATGACCCTGACGGCCAGCGCCGCCGCAATAACCACGGTATTCACAGCCAACGCAGGACCCGATGTCTTCATCACCCTGCCCACCAGCAGCTGGAAGATCATTGGCACCTGTATCGTAAAAGGCGTGACAGTAGCCTCCTGCAGATGGAAACAAGTCAGCGGCCCCGGCGCAGCAACTATCTCGGGCGGCGGCTCTATCAGCCCGGTAGTCGGCAATCTCATGGCAGGTTCCTACATCTTCGAAGTAGATATCACCAGCACGACAGGCCTCACCACTTCCGACCAGATGATGATCAAGGTCAATCCGAGCAGCACCTCCTATACGGGCAGTGGAACAGCCACCAACGGACCGGGTCTCGTAGACAGCAGCGCCACCACGGCCGACCTTAAGCTCTATCCCAATCCCGTACTGGTGGGACAACAGATAGTAGTGGAAGGACAGGGCCTGAAGACAGGTACGGTGAAGATCACCATCTACGACATCAGCGGCCGGCAGGCAAAACAGCAGGTGGTAGAAAATACATCGGAGAACTATTTCCGGCAGACCATATCCATCGACGGACTGGCAAGAGGTATGTATGTACTGACCTTGTCCAGCGGGAATGAAAAACCAAGATTATTCAAGTTCGTTGTTCAATAACAATAAATTGAATTCTTAAATCCAGATATAAGCCTCCCGAAAGGGGGGCTTTTTACACCTGATTGGCGAGCCAATCAGGACATGATACGAAAAAGAAGCCGTCACTACTTTTGTTTTTTGGGGCGGCTTTTTTTACACCTTCACGCGATGCGAAATGATGATCAGAATGAGCACGCCCAAGATCACAAAAATCAGGAGGGATAAAAAGTGGATGGTCTGGTAAAGCCGCTCCTTCCTGTCAAGCCCTGCATCCCGCAGGACATCGACATCCTCATCATCCGGATGCGCCCTCTCCGCCAGACGGGCCCTGACATAAAAGACAAAGCTGGTAATGGTAATGAGCGCGCAGATGATGGCGAGTATCACTAATATGGACAGAAGCATGGGGAAGAATTTATCCGCCGGCCTTTTTGGAAGAGCTATAGTCGTTTTTCAGCAGCCATTGGAGGATCTTATCCCGCTGATCGCCCTGGATAATGATCAGACCGTCCTTTACAGAGCCGCCGGTGCCGCAATAAGCCTTTAATTTTTTCCCAAGATCCTCCAGGTCCTCCGTACGCCCTATGAATCCCTCCACAAGGGTCACAGCCTTGCCGGCCCTTTGTTTCGTATCCAGCCTGATACGCAGCTTTTGCGCACGCGGAGCCAGGGTCTCTTCCCGGGAGATATCTTCCTCTATCCTGAAATCCGGGTCAGTGGAATAGACGATGCCGCTGGAGTTGGGCTTCTTCTTGCTCATGTGTTCTTATTTTGTCAGGGTGCCTTGGGTTAAGGAAAAATGCCCAAGTGCACCCAGACGTTTAATGATTGGCCTTCGGCCTAATGGGCCCTTGGCCCACTTATGATGGCCTTCAAACTAAGGTCAAGGCTTCTGGCCTGGTGTATCAGAGCGCCGATACTTACATAATCGACGCCCGTACGGGCATAGTCCTCCACATTGTTCAGATTGATTCCGCCGCTGGCTTCCGTCTCATACTGCTCGCCGATCAGCGCCAGGGCCTTGGACAGCTGGCGGGGCGTAAAATTATCCAGCATAATGCGATCCACCAGCCCGACATTCAGCACACGCTCCACCTCTTCGATGCTGCGCGTCTCCACCTCTATTTTCAAATGAGGCTTGTATGCATTTCTGTACGCATTCGCCTTTTCGATGGCTTTTTCAAGGCTCCCGGCATAGTCGATATGATTATCCTTCAGCAGCATCATATCATAAAGGCCAAATCGATTGTTGATGCCGCCGCCGATGCGAACAGCCTCTTTCTCCAGCAGGCGGAAGTTAGGAGTGGTCTTGCGGGTATCCAGCACACGGGTCTTGTATTTCTGCAGCTTATCCACGTACTGACGGGTAAGGGTTGCAATACCGCTCATACGCTGCATGCAATTGAGGATCAACCGCTCGCATAGCAGAATGGTATGGACGGAGGCTTCTGCTTCAAAGGCGTCTTCGCCATCGCGCATGACATCCCCATCCTGCTTGAAGGGAGTAAAAATGGAAGAAGGCTCTTTCAGCCTGAATATTTTCTCAGCTATCTCCATGCCGGCGAGAATGCCATCCTGCTTGACCTTTAGGACAGCTTTGCCCCTGGCGTCTGGGGGAATACAGGATATAGTGGTATGGTCGCCATCTCCAATATCTTCCCGAAAGGCAGATTCTACCAGGAACTGCAATTGTTCATTAAAAGTGGACATGCGGCAAAGATAATAAAGTCTGTCTTTCAGACTGTCATTGGCCGTTCGTGGGAGAATTGGGCTATTTTTCGGGTAAAACCAATTACCGCACTTTCCTATTGCGCCTGGAATCGAAGCTCCTGCAGCAAAAGCCTATCGCCTTTCTGCTTGATAAAAAGAGTGGTCCTGTAATCGCCATTGCGGGTCTGAAGGAGGCCAATGCAAAATTCCGCTCCGCCATTCTCTCCTTTATTCTTGATAAGGAAATTGCGGACAACATTGGTGGTGAAGAAATCCCGGATGATCATCTCAGCCTGGCTTTTGCTGTAAGTATCGCTTTTCTCCGGGAGGGAAATATCTACCCTGGAGTCAAGGTAGCGGGATAGTTTATTGATGTTTCCGGAGCGCATGGCGCCGGTTATGTCGTCGATACTATAATCAGGACGGAATGATACCAGGACAAGCGTAAGTGTCATTAGCGCTAATCCAAGGATGCTTTTCATATAATAGAATATTAGTCGACCAGCCTAATCCCAATTCTATGCCAAACTGTCTCCCGGGAGTAAAAATACCATGAAGAGGGCAGAAGGACGGGGTGTTATACGTACCTTTGCCCCCGCAATCCTCCGGGACGGGGGGCAAATAAAAGTAACCCCGCCCCTCCGGATATCTAATAACTGGCCTTCGGCCCGAGCGCCGTGGGCCCATCCTGCGATTTTATGTCAAAAAAGAAAGTCATTCTGGTGATCATGGATGGTTGGGGCCTGGGCCAAAAGAAGTCCTCCGATGCCATCCAGCATGCACGTACCCCCTTTGTAAGCTCACTTTATAAGCAATATCCCAATACAACGCTGGTCACCTGCGGAGAAGCAGTAGGCCTGCCGGAGGGCCAGATGGGCAATTCGGAAGTAGGACACCTGAACCTTGGCGCCGGCCGGATCGTTTATCAGGAGCTGCAGCGTATCAACGTAGGCATCCGGGACGGCTCTTTTGCCAAAAACCAGGTACTGCTGAACGCCATCCGTGGCGCCAGGACCAAGGGCAAACCCCTGCATCTGCTGGGTCTGGTCAGCGATGGGGGCGTACACAGCCATATCAACCATCTGATGGCCATCGTCGACGTCTGCCAGAAGGAAGGACTCGATAACGTATATATCCACGCTTTTACAGACGGCCGGGATACAGATCCGAAAAGCGGTCTGGGATTTATCAAACAGTTACAACAGCATTTGAACCGCACAATAGGAAAGATCGCGACTGTCAGTGGACGTTATTATGCCATGGACCGCGACAAACGCTGGGAGCGGGTTCGCCTTGCATACGATGCTATGGTGAAGGGTACGGGAGAAAAAGCCACCGATGCGCTGGCCGCGGTAGAACAGGCCTATGCCGCCGGCGTCACAGACGAATTCATCAAACCCACCGTCATCATTGGAGAAGACCAGCAGCCGCTGGCAACTATCAACAGTGGCGATTTCGCGCTGTGCTTCAATTTCCGGACAGACCGCTGCAGAGAGATAACCCAGGTGCTTACACAGACGGATATCCCCGAACAGGAAATGAAAAAGCTGTCCCTGGATTACACCACGATGACACAGTACGACCAAAGCTTCAAAGGCGTTCACGTAATATATGAGAACGATGATTTGAAAAATACATTGGGCGAGATCATAGCAGCAGCGGGCTTCAAACAGATACGTATAGCCGAAACGGAAAAATATCCCCATGTAAGCTTTTTTTTCAGCGGTGGCAGGGAAGTGCCTTTCGAAGGAGAAAAAAGACTGATGATCCCTTCCCCCAAGGTCGCTACCTATGACCTGAAGCCGGAAATGAGCGCTTTCGAGCTGACGGAAGCAATCCTTCCGGAAATACAGCAGGGAACGGCCGACTTTATCTGTCTCAACTACGCCAATGCGGATATGGTTGGCCATACGGGAATCTGGGAGGCAGCTGTCAAGGCGGCCGAAACCGTGGACCAATGCGTGGAAAAAGTAGTAAAATCCGCGCTGGACAACGGTTATACCGTATTCCTTACGGCCGACCACGGCAATGCCGACTATATGATCAACGAGGATGGAAGCCCCAATACAGCCCATACCCTGAACCTGGTGCCCTTTTTTATCATTGACAGAGAATGGAAAGGTAAGATCAAGCCGGGCAAGCTGGGGGACCTCGCTCCTACAATATTGACTGTCATGGGATTACCTATCCCGCCGGAAATGACAGGGTCTGTTTTGACCCAAAAATAAGGACGCGCCAGCCTCCCTTTATTTTTTATGATGCAGCTATGCGTCATAAAAATTGTCTAAATTACAGGGCAACCAATTCCGGTAACTATATGACCGAAGAAGCCATTTTACAAGGCTGCTTAAAGAACTCGGCGGCTGCCCAGCGGGAACTGTACAATCGTTACAGCCCAAAAATGCTGGCAGTTTGTTATCGGTTTGCTCACAACAGAGAAGATGCGGAGGATATGTTACAAGAGGGATTCATAAAGGTTTTTTCACAAATGCACACCTTTCAAAACAAGGGCGCATTTGAAGGTTGGATACGGAGGATCATCGTCCATACCTGTATCAACAACCTTAAAAAGAACAAACGCTTCAATGAAAGCCTGGACATAGTCCACGCCAATGGGATCCAGATACGTGAAGAAAGTGTTCCTTCCATCGTACAGGCCAAACAGATCGTAGAATGTATACGCATACTGCCCATCGGCTACCGCACCGTACTCAACCTGTACGCCATCGAAGGGTACTCTCATAAAGAGATCGCAGACATGCTGGACATTGAGGAGAGCACCAGCCGCAGTCAGTATACAAGGGCAAAACAGATGCTGGAAGATATTCTGATCAAGAAAAAGATACTACCAAAACCAAGAGAAAAACAGACCTGGCTGTTTGCTATCCGTTAACGAGATCCAAACCAATGAAAATGTCACTAAAAATGTTTGATGATGAAGGAGAGCAACTTCTATAGTGATGAATTTGAACAACTGCTAAGGGAGAAGACAGAGCAATACAAAATGTACCCCTCTGAGAAGGTATGGAAGGGTATCCATGGTTCATTGCACACTAAAAGAAGATGGTTCATTTCAGGCATGTTCCTTTTAGTCACAGGCATTCTCTTTTTTGCAGGCAGAGACCTGCTCTTCCCCTCCAAAGCAGAGCTTACCAAACGCACAATAGCTTCAGCAAACAACCCTGCCAGCAGTACGGATAATGAAAATCCCGCTCCGCTGGCAGCCGTATCCGGACAGCGCCACACCTCTTCCATAGCCAGCCGCCACAGCGGACAAAGCTCCGACGACCAGTCCCATAAAGAGATCAATATCGGGCTCATAGATCCTGCCGTCAGACAGCGGGATATTTCTGAAATGCTCAGCCAGGTGGTCGCCCTTCCAGCCGAGCCGCCCTCCATTCCTCTTATAGCCGACCTTCGGATGCCTTCTTCGGTCAGCGTTACGGAGGAAAACACGCTTGCGCAGACCCCGGGCAAGCCTGCCACAGGCAGCGCTCAGGCAGCAATCGCCGTAGCGGATAGATCCACCAGCTTTGTATCGATGCCTCTGGCCTCTTCCACGACTGCGGACAACGCAAAG
>Ga0207698_10000339_pt1 | contig 27747 bp, 30 predicted proteins | sample KBSCornC22_FD_184298 | JGI IMG/M metagenome (GOLD analysis project Ga0207698, IMG submission 184298) | Corn rhizosphere microbial communities from Kellogg Biological Station, Michigan, USA - KBS Corn C2-2 (SPAdes) (version 2) | ecosystem: Host-associated > Plants > Roots > Rhizosphere > Soil ... | reverse complement strand
TTCTCCATGAGGAGCAGCGTCGAGATCGCGGGGGTGTTGAGCGTCTGCTCGAGGCGCGAGTTGTCGACCGCGTTCTTCAGGCTGAGGAACTCGGGGATCCAGCGACCGGATGCCGCCACGCGCTCGATCCGCTCGATCGCGGCCGGCGACGCGAGCGCGAACCACAGCCCGCCGTCGCTGGCGAAGTTCTTCTGCGGGGCGAAGTAGTAGAGGTCGGTCTCGACCACGTCGAAGTCGACGCCCCCTGCGGCGCTGGTGGCGTCGATGACGGTGAGCGCGCCGGCGTCGCCGCCGTGCACGCGCTTGACAGGAGCCATGACTCCCGTGGAGGTCTCGTTGTGCGGCCAGGCATAGACGTCGATGCCGGGCAGCACCTCGACCTCGCTGCGCGATCCGCCGGGAGCCGAGACGATGTGCGGCGCGTCCAGGAAGGGCGCGGCAGCGGCCTGGCCGAACTTGGCGCCGAACTCGCCGAAGGTGAGCATCTCGGCGCGTTTCTCGATGAGCGACGCGGCCGCGGCATCCCAGAAGGCGGTCGACCCGCCATTGCCCAGCAGCACCTCGTAGCCGTCGGGCAGCCGGAACAGCTCGGCAAGCCCGGACCGCACGCGCCCGACCAGATCTTTGACAGGAGCCTGCCGGTGCGAGGTGCCGAGCAGCGCGGAGTGCTCGTTCAGGTGGGCGAGTTGCTCGGGCCGCACCTTGGAGGGGCCGCATCCGAATCGGCCGTCGACGGGAAGAAGGTCAGCGGGGATCTGCAGCGTCACCGGCCCATCGTACCGAGCGCCGAGCGCCGAGCCCCAGCCCGCGCGCGCGGGTCCCGGTAGGCTGACCGGGTCCGGTGGCCACCCTGGGAGCAACGATGACCGATCTCGTCGACACGACCGAGATGTACCTGCGGACGATCCTCGACCTCGAAGAAGAAGGGATCGTCCCGCTGCGCGCGCGCATCTCGGAGCGCCTCGGCCACTCCGGCCCGACGGTCAGCCAGACCGTCGGCCGCATGGAGCGCGACGGCCTGGTGCACGTCGAGGGCGACCGGCACCTGTCGTTGACCGCCGAGGGCAGGAGTCGCGCGGTCCACGTGATGCGCAAGCACCGGCTCGCCGAGCGGCTGCTCGCCGACGTGATCGGACTCGACTGGGCATACGTGCACGACGAGGCATGCCGCTGGGAGCACGTGATGAGTGAAGAAGTCGAGCGGCGCCTGCTCGTGCTGCTCGACCACCCGACCGAGTCGCCGTACGGCAACCCGATCCCCGCTCTGGATGAACTGGGTGACCCTCTGGCCGCTCCGTTCCTGCAGGGCGTCATCAATCTCGTTGCGCGAGTCGCCGACGAGACCGGCCCGGTTGAGGCGACCATCCGCCGGCTCGGAGAGCCCGTGCAGTTCGAGCCCGAACTGCTCTCGCAGTTGCTCGCCGCGGGTGTGGTGCCGGGCGCGAAAGCCACCATCTCGGCCGTCGGCTCCTATGTTCTCGTCCAGGTCGACGGTCACGGCGAGGGGCTCGAACTGCCCAGCGAGGTGGCCGTGCACGTGTACATCGCGGCCTGAGCTCTTCTCCCGCCCGCGGCGCGCTCGATTGGCGCAACCGTCGAACGTCACGTATGGTCGATGGGTCCTCTCGACCACGCAAGCCGGTCGGAGGCCGTACCGCAGGGCGTCTCGTTCACCCATCCTCTGCGGCACGACGTGACATACGACAGGGATGGGGCGGCATACCTAGCCGGCCGAGGCGCAGGAGCTCACCTCTTGTTTTCAGGTACAACCCGTCCCACCGCTTCGCCCCGTATGGCCCTGAGCCTCACCGTCATGGCACTCGCGGTTCCGGCCATCTTCTGCACCGTCGCCCTTCCGGCATACGCTGCCCACAACGCCGCGGCTGACGCCTCGGCGGTTGCGGGAGCCAACGCCACGGCTCGGCTCGAGCAGCTGAAGAACGCCGACGCCCAGAAGGTGGCGGTCTCGGTCGACGCCCCCGCCGTTGCCGCCGCCCGCGACACCTTCTCGGCGACGAGCGAGGCCGAGCTCAAGCGCGCGCAGCTGCGCGCCGCGATGCTGGCCTATCGCGGTCCGAGCGTGCGAGCCCTGCTGGCGAACCCGCCGTATCCGAACTTCAGCCTCGACCAGGTGGTGGCTGTCGCCAAGCAGTACATCGGCGTTCCGTACGTCTACGGCGGCGCATCCCCCGCGGGCTTCGACTGCTCGGGATTCACCCAGTACGTCTACGCGCAGTTCGGGGTCGCCCTGCCGCACTCCTCGTCGCGCCAGGGCTCGGGCGGCACGGCGATCGCCGCGTCGGCAGCACGGCCGGGCGATCTGGTCATCTTGGACGGCGGCGGCCACGTCGGGATCTACCTCGGCGGCAACATGATGATCGATGCTCCCTACCCGGGCCGGACCGTCTCGATCGACGCGATCTACAGCAGCAATCACTATTTCGTGCGCTACGGGATCTGAGTCCGTCAACCCGCGAGGTGTCGATGAGCGGCCGTGCTGCTAGTCGACCCCGAAGGTTTCTCGTGTCGTAACCCGACGGTGACACAGCCTCGCGGCAGTGTCGGGGTACTCTGAAGCTCTCGGTATCACGGATTTCGGGAGAGCCATCATGCAGACGTCGAGCAGCATCCTCACCATGGATGCGCGCGCGGTCTTCTTCATACGGCACAGCACTCGGCCGGTCGTGCACTGTCACGCTCGGAGCAACTAGCGCTGTCGTTCTCGACAGCGCTTTTTTCGTCTGCACCTCTCGACATCCGGCCTGACGCCGGGGGAGTCGAATGCCCGCAAGCCGTGCGGGCGCCTTCGAGAGGAACAGCTCACGTGCGAACCCTGGTACTCAACGCCGGCTACGAGCCGCTGGCCGTCGTGTCATTCAAGCGGGCCATCGTGCTCGTTCTCGACGGCAAGGCGTCGATCATCGCGAGCGATGACGAGCATCCCGTCGTGAGCGCATCGGGGGAGTGGGAGCGCCCGTCGGTGATCCTGCTGCGCCGCTACGTGCGGATCCCCAACGGGCGGGCCGTGCCCGTGTCGCGACGCGGAGTACTCCGCCGCGACTCGCAGCGCTGCGGCTACTGCGGGGGTTCCGCGTCGACGATCGACCACGTCATCCCGCGATCACGCGGTGGGGCGGACAGCTGGGAGAACCTCGTCGCCTGCTGCCTGCGCTGCAACAACATCAAGGGTGACCGCACGCCCCAAGAGATGGGATGGTCGCTGCGCCACATCCCGCGCCCGCCCCACGGCACTGCGTGGCTGGTGCGCGGAGTGGAACGTGCGCTGCCGCAGTGGGAGGAGTTCCTCGCGCCCGCGGCGTGAGGTGCACATCCTCGCGACGGGGCAGCTGTCCCCTTGTTACGGGCCGTTATGTCAACGTGACATTCGGCGCCAAGTCGCCTAGGCTCGATCGGGTCGCAAACCCGGAGGCTTCATGACGGAACGCGAGATCCCAGACGGATTGGGATTTCTCTTCGGCGGGATGACGGACGACTCGCTTGCCCCGTCCGCACCGCCTGCGTTCGGTGAACCCGAAAACCGGTTGCAGTCCGCGCCGGCTCCGACAGGTGCGCCCGTCTACTCCTCCCGCCGTGAGGCGCGCGCCGCAGCCGGGTCGGCGACGAATGCTGCGGCTCCCGCCGTGCCCGTCGCGCCCTCATACGACGGCATCGCCTCGCTCTTTCCGCTCCTCGGCGACGTGACCAGCGCCCCGCTCACCACGGACGCGGCGGCACCCGCGGCGTTCGAGGCGATCATCGCCCCGGCGCCCACGGATCTCGGCGCGACCCAGGCCATCCCGGCAGCCGAGATCGCCGCTGAGCTCTCGACGCCCGTCGCCCCGTACGTCGTCCCGCAGAGCGCCCCGGTTCCGATCGTTCGGAGTTGGCACGCGCCGGATGCCGCATCGCCCGTCTCATCGCCCGTCGCCTCGGCCAGCGCGTCGGCCGCCGCATTCTCCACCACGGGGGCGGCCGCTGCCTTCTCCACCACGGGGTCGGACCCCGTTGCCACGCCGGGCGTCGACCCGTTCGTCGCGTCGCGTCGTCAGCACGCCGTGCCGGCCGCGCCGGCCAAACGCCCGCGGCAGTCGTCGCGCGGGCGCGCTCATGATCGCGACCTCGCTCGCGCTGCCTCCTCGAGGCGACGCGGCCCAGCCGGCCGACCTTCAGCCGGTGGCGCGTCAGCCGGCCGCACGTCAGCCGGTCGCGCCGATGCCAAGCCCTTGCGCCAGCGCCTGTTCGGCGTGGGTGTCATGGTCGCGGTCGGCGGGCTGTTCGCGGTGCTCGGTCTTCCGGCCTATGCCGACAACGATGCGGCCGCTCTGCACGCGGCAGCGGCAGTGCAGGGGCAGAAGCTGACCGTGGCGAATACGGCAGCATCCACGGTGACGGCTGCCACCCGAGACGGATACACCGCCACCAGTGCCGCCGACCTCAGGTCGCTGTACGCAGCCGCGATCCGCGCACAGAACATCGCCATCTACCTCCAGTCGGGCGCGAAGGCCAAGGGCGACGACTACCCGTGGTTCGCCGAGTTGTCGCGCAACCAGGGCGGCGGCCTCTCGCCGCTCGGTTACTACTACCGCGAGTGCGTGGACTTCGTGGCCTGGCGCCTCAACCGCGACGCGGGCACGACCTCGGCCCCGTTCCGCTGGACCTGGAGCCAGCTGACCCCGAACGGCGGCGACGCTCGCCAGTGGAAGTCCGCCTGGCTCGGACACGGCTGGGCGACCGGGACCACCCCGGTGCCCGGAGCGGTCGCCTGGTTCAGCGCCAACCACGTGGCATACGTGAACGGCATCCTCCAGAACGGCCAAGTGCTGATCGAGGAATACAACTACGGCACCAACCATGAGTACGACCAGCGCGTGATCAACGCGAGCGATGCGTACTACCTGTACGCGCCACCGAAATAGTCGCGTGCCGGGGGTGCGCTACGCCTCTAGATTCGGTGCATGACACCCGAGCTCTGGCGCAAGTACAGCGAGTGGCCCCTCGCCATCGCCGCCGTCGTCTTCCTGGTCGCCTACTCGATCGAGGTGATCGCCAACATCCCAGATCGCAGCGCCACCGTCTTCGATGTGATCATCTGGGTGACCTGGGGCCTGTTCGTCATCGACTACCTGGCCAGCCTGATCCTGGCCGAGCGCAGGTGGCCCTGGTTCGTCCGCAACCTGCCCGCGATGGCGATCCTGGCCCTGCCGATGCTGCGTCCGCTCCGGTTGATGCGGCTGCTGTCGGTCATGCAGCTCTCGCACCGGGTGGGCGGGCGCAGACTGCGAGGTCGGATCCTCACCTACGCGTTCGTGATCGCGGTTCTGCTGGTGTATCTCGGCGCGCTCGCCGTGCTCGACGCGGAGCAGAACGAGCCGGGCGCATCCATCACCAACATCGGCGACGCGCTCTGGTGGTCGGTGGGGACGTTGACCAGCACCGGATACGGCGACTTCGTGCCCATCACCCTCGTGGGCAGGCTCGTGGGTGTCGGCCTGATGGCCGGCGGGCTCGTCATCGTCGGCGTGATCGCCGCGTCATTCGCGACCTGGATGATCGAGCAGGTCGGCAGCCGCGTCGCCGAAGAGGTCGAGTTGGCCGAGGAGACCGAGAGCGAGACGCAGTCCGAGGTCGCCGCCCTGACCGAGCAGGTCGCGCGGCTGACGGCGCTGGTCGAATCGCGGTTGCCCGCAGCGCACGATGGACAGAACGCGCACGATGGACAGAACGCGCACGATCGACAGAACGCGCACGATGGACAGCGCGGGGATGTCCGATCGGGCTGACCTCGATCGTTGACGTAGTGAAAGGCGCCCACCCGGGCCGCCCACGAACGAAGGACACACACCCATGCGCAAGATCATCGTCATCTCCATGATCAGCCTCGACGGGGTGCTTCAGGCACCCGGGGGACCGGACGAAGACTCCTCGGGCGGCTTCGCGTACGGCGGATGGACCGCCGGCTTCTGGGACGACGAACTGGAGCAGAAGTACGCCCCCCTGATGAAGCCGAGCGACCTGCTGCTCGGACGCACGACCTTCGACATCTTCGCCGGCTACTGGCCCCAGCACGCCGACGGCTGGCCGGGGATCAACGAGGTGACGAAGCACGTCGTCTCGCGAACGGTGCGCTCCTCCGACTGGAGCAACTCGACGTTCCTCGGCGGTGTCGACGATATCCGGGCGCTGAAGGCCTCCGGCGATGCCGACCTGACGGTGTGGGGAAGCGGTGACCTCATCCAGACCCTGCTCGAGAACGATCTGGTCGACGAGCTCTCGCTCGTGATCTACCCCGTCACGCTCGGTGGCGGCAAGCGGCTCTTCGACGGGGGCGCGATCCCGGCGGCGTTCACGATCATCGAGGGCGCGGTGACCGGGAACGGGGTGATCTTCGCCCGTTACGCCCGCGGCGGCGACATCGTGACGGGCACGGTCGGGGAGCCGTAGCCGGCGGTCGGCGTCCCGGCGGCGCTCGCTCGCGGCGCCTGCTAGCCCTGCTCGCTTGCAGGCGCCGCCGCGCGGGCGCGCCGAGGACGGCTGATCCCGAAGACGTAGATGATCTCGAGGATGCCGAGCGTGTTGAGCACGAACATCAGCACGAACCACAGCAGGTTGCGATCCGACCCCGCGTGCCACAGGCCGATCGCCTTCCAGATCGCCTCCCACAGCCCGACGATGACGATGACGGCCACGATCCATCCGGGCAGGCCATGGGCTGCATAGTTCGCGATCATGCCGACACGGTACTCCGGTCGCCATTCCTGTGAGAGCTCTCACTTCCACCACCGGATCTGCGCGGCATCCTCCCGCCGGCCACCGAGAGGATGTGACCGTGCTGGAGCGTTCCCCGTGGCCGTGGCGCACCATCGGCGTGGCCTCCGGTCTGATCGTGCTGGCGCTGGTCGCCGCCATCGTGCTCGCGCTGCAGGTGTGGACCGGATCGCACACCAGCCCGCTCGCGCGCGCCGTGCTCGGGCTGGATCTCGTGAGCGGCCTGGTCCCGGTCATCGCGTACGCGGCTGGGGCGATCGCGGTCGTCGCCCTGGCCGCGCTACTGGCACGAGGTGCCACGCGGCGGCGGTTGATCTTCGCTCTCGTGACGATCGCCGCGGGCGGCCTGGTCGGCGGTGCCATGGCGTGGTGGCTGTCGGCGAGCAACGCCTTCGGGGTCGCGCTCGACCTCACGACCACGCTGTGGGCGGTCGCCGTCTTCGCCGCGATCGGCCTGGCGGTCGTGACCCTGATCCACGGTCCGGCCTGGCGCCGACTGGTGGCCTCGGTGGCGATCGTGTCGTTCGCTCTGGCCGGGTACATCGGCATCAACGCCGACTTCGGCCTCGACCGCACCGTGGCCGACGTCGTCGGCGTGTCGGTGCACCGGACGATCACGCTGCCGCCGATCGCGGCCACCCCGACCCCGGCTCCGACCTTGCTCGCCGGTGGCGCGCTCTGGGCCAACTGGCACGCGCCCGCCGGGATGCCGCGCGTCGGCAGCCAGACCCAGGTCGTCATCCCGAACCCGGCTTCGGGTTTCAAGGCTCGCCCCGCCGGTCTGTACCTGCCGCCGGCCGCGCTCACTCCGAACCCCCCGGCGCTGCCCCTGGTGATCATGATGATGGGGCAGCCCGGCAATCCGGATCCCTCGTTCAGCGGCGCCGTGCTCGACCGGTTCGCGGCGCAGCACGACGGCCTCGCCCCGATCGTGCTCGTGGCCGACCAGATCGGGAACCCCGCGGTTGACACGCTCTGCCTCGACACTGCGCGGCACGGCAAGTCCGAGACGTACATCGTTCAGGACGTCGTCAACTGGGCACGCACTCACCTGCACGTCATGCAGGACCCGGCCCACTGGACCATCGCCGGCTACTCGAACGGTGGGGAGTGTGCGCTGTCGTTCGGCGTGAAGTACCCGCAGATCTGGGGCAATGTGCTCGACATCTCGGGAGAGGCGTATCCGGGCGCCGATCAAGCGAGCTCGACCCTGGCTTCGGATTTCGGGGGCAACCGTGCCGCCTACACCGCGGCTAAGCCGCTCAACGAGCTGGCCGGGCACTCCTACCCGGACACGGTGGCGATCTTCACGGTGGGTTCCAACGACGGGGGTTACCGCACGCAGGCGAAGGCCGTGTACGCGGCAACCACGGCCGCGGGATGGAAGACCACCTACTTCGAGGTCCTCAACGGCGGTCACGTGCTTGGCGCGTTGAACGGAGGACTGCAGGAGGGCTACACGGTGCTCTACCCGCGCCTCGGGTTGTCGGAGCCGGCGTCGACTGGGACGGCGACGCCGAGCCCCTAGCCCGGAGCCCCGAGCCCGGACCCCTAGCCCAGACCCCCTAGCCCCACCACGCGCGGATGCCTAGCATTGCTAGGTATGCAGCCATCGCCTCCCCGTCTGAACGCCGCGGGCGTCGCCCTGCGCATCCTGGGTGCCGCCGCGCTCGGCGTCGCGCTCGCCGTCGTCGCCGAATACCTCTTCTTCGTCGGCCGCGGCTCGTGGCTCAACCTGGTGGTGTGGGCTGTCGTCGGCTTGGTGGTCGGCGCCCTGTCGAGGCGATGGTCGACCGCGATCTGGACGGATGCCGTGGTCGGCTTCGCGATCGTCTTCACCTACTCGGTGCTCGGCTACCAGGGCGCGGGGCCGCTCGTCGGGGCACTCGCGCCGTTCGCGCTTATCGCGCTCGTGGGTGCCGTCGGCATGGCGGCCGCCGGAGCCGCCGGCTTCGCGCTGCGCCGGCTGGTCACGCGCGGCACTCGGCCCGACTGAAACCGCGCCTGCGCCGGCTGCACGCGCCGCACGCGGCCCGACTGACCGCGCGACTGCCCGACTGACCGTGCGCCTGCACCGTCTCCCTGCCCGGCATCCGCCCCGCCCGGCCCGATCCCTTCGACCCTCTTTCGTTAGGATCGAGCGGTCAGCCTCTGTAGCTCAATGGAAGAGCAGTTCCGTCCTAAGGAAAGGGTTGGGGGTTCGAGTCCCTCCAGGGGCACCGCAGACCGCCCCGGCCGGTGGGGCGGCTACCCTTAGCCGAGCATCCCCCGCTCGATCATGCTCTCCACCGTGTCGACGATGGTCGTCTCGGCGGGTCGGGGCGCGAAGCCGAGTTCGGCCTTCGCTCGCTCGTTGTGGATGATCAGCGGCGGCAGCTCGTCGCCCGGCACCTCCTCGGTGGGCGTCTTCGCGGCGAGGTCGCCGAAGTGCGAGCGCAGCAGCTCGGCGACGCCGAGCCAGCTGATCGTCGGCCCGTCGGCGAGCAGAAGGTAGCGCTTGCCCGCGGTATCCGGCGCGGCCATCGCGGCCAGGTGGGCGGATGCCACATCCCGCACATCGGCGATCCCGAACCGCTGCCGCGGCGCGAGAGGCATGTGTCCGCCGAGCATCGCGCTGAATGCCTGCAGCGATGACCGGGCGTCGGAGGTCAGCGTCGGCCCGGCGATCCAGGTCGGGTTGAGCACGACGAGCTCTGTGCTGCCCTGGCCCTGACTCTGACCCTGGATGACGTCCCAGGCCGCGCGCTCGGCGACCGCCTTCGAGAGCGGGTAGGCCGGCAGGCCCTCGGTGTCGGGATCCGTCCAGTCGCTCTCGTCGTACTCGCGAGCTCCATCGGTGTTCAGCGGTTTGGGTGAATAGCCGACCGCGGCGAACGACGACGTCATGACGACGCGCGGCACACCGGCTCGGATCGCGGCCCGCAGAACTCGCACGGCACCGTCGCGTGCGGGGGTGACGACCACCTCGCGGTCTTCTGTGGCGTGGGTCATCGGGCTGGCGAGGTGGTAGACGCCGTCGACGCCGGATGCCGCGGCATCCCACCCGGCGTCGTCGGTCAGCGAGGCGACCACGAGTTCCAGGCCGGCATCGTCGCTGCCGTCAGGGCCGCCGCTCGCGCTGAGCCTCCCGCCCCCGCTGAGTCCCGTGCCCCCGCCCAAGCCCGTGCCAGCGCCCACGCTCCCGCTCATGCCGCGCCGCACCGCCTCGCGGAGCGCGGGCTCCGAGTCGAGCGAGCGGACGGTCGTCCGCACGCGCGCGCCGGTCTGAAGAAGGTCGGCGATCACGCGGGTACCCAGGTATCCAGAGCCTCCGGTGACGAGGAAGGTGGGGCTGTTGGTCATCTCTGTATCAGTCATGACCCCAGCAGAACAGGCCTCAAGCGCTTGAAGTCAAACCGCGCGCATCACGTGCTCCAGCTCGGGCAGGATCTCATTGACCCGCAACTGTGCGGCCTCCTCGTCGGCGGCATCGCCGCGCTCGCGGGCGTCCCATAGCGCCGACTTGCGGCGCAGGTACTCGAGGTGCACGTGCAGGGTCGCGATCTCGAGTTCGACCCGCTCCGCGTGCCGGAGCAGGATGTCGCGCTGGTCGCCCGCGGCCGCGTGCCCGAGCGCGCGGTTGGCCTGGTAGGCGCGCATGTCCTCGATGCCGACGCCCATCGCGCGCAGGCAGGCGAGCGCCTGCAGGGCGTCGACGTCGCTCTCGCGGTATCGGCGATGTCCGCTGCTGTCATCGCGGGCGATCGGTCCGATCAGGCCGACCTCCTCGTAGTAGCGCAGCGTCGGCTCGCTGAGACCGGTCTGACGCGAGGTCTCTTGGATGGTGAGCATGGTCATGCCTCCAGTCGAGCACACTTCAAGCGCTTGAGGTCAAGGGGCGGGTGCTCCCACCCCGGGAGCGGGTGCTTCTGAGCGGGTGCTCCTCCCCGGCCAGCAGGTCTCTCAGCGCACGACTGCGACTCGGCAGCAATCTCGGGTGCGGGTCGGGGTGGTCGGGCGGCGGGACTAGCCAGTATTCGCCACGATTCGGCCCGCGGCGCTCGATCTCCCAGTGATGATCGTGCAGCAGCAGGTGATGGTGCTTGCAGAGCAGCATGCCGTCGGCGACATCCGTGCGTCCGCCGTCGCGCGCCCAGTGCTCGATGTGGTGCGCCTCGCACCACGAGGGTGGACGGTCGCAGCCGGGCCAGCGGCATCCGCCGTCTCGTTCGGCGAGAGCGATGCGCTGACGGGTCGTGAAGAGCCGCTGCTCGCGACCGACATCGAGCGGTTGCCCGTGCTCGTCGAACACGACGGCAATGGTGCCCTGCGTGCAGGCGAGGCGCTCGATGGTCTCGATCGAGACCGCCTGCTGCGTTCGCTGCAGCCGGCCGTGACCGGTGCGTGACCGCAGCTGCGCGTCGGTGACGGTAACCCGCACGGCAGGAGCTCCGCGCCCGAGCAGCTGCCGCGGCTGCACCTCGGCACCGGCTGTCACCAGCTCGAAGAACACGTCGGATGCCAGCTGTTCGGTGCTGCGCGGATCGTCGGCGATCTGCTGCGCCCGTTCGCCATCGCTGACGAACCGCGGACCACCCCGCCGCGGCGAGGTCGCACGATCGTAGATCTCGCTCACCACCGATCCTTCGACGGGGTCGAGACGCCACACCACACGCACGCTGCCGTCGCGCAAGCGTTGAACTCGCAGCTCGCGCGCCTGCCGGGCCGCGCGTTCGCGGTCGACGATGCCCACGGCATCCAGTTCGTCTCGGGCGTCGCGGGCCAACTGGAAGAGACGGTCGGCATCGTGCTCGTTCGCCTCGTCGGCCAGTCGTGTCGCGGCATCCGCCAGCACGGCGGCCGGCATGTCGTCGCTGGGCGCACCGAGCCCGGCGCGGATCGAGTCGGCCGCGTCAGTCGAGATGCGACCATCAGCCGCTCCGAGAGCCACGGCCTCGAGCCACGGGTGCGACTCCGCCAGCGTGCCGATCCGTACCGCCTGCGCCGCGTCGCGCGAGGTGCCGCCGGTGGTCGCCTGCACCAGCCGTTGCGCAGTGCGCCAGCCCGAGCGCTGCGCCAGCCCGTCATGCCCGAGTTCGGCAGAAGACCGACGCGCCAGCTCACCCGCGAGCACCGCGGAATGCGCCCGAGCGGCGCGCTCGTTGAGCGCCGACGCGGCGATCAGGCGCAGCAGCTCGGCGTCGCCGACATCGGCAGCACCCTCGGGGCGCACGTCAGCGAGCGCGCGCGCCGCGGCGGCGAGCTGCTGATCGAGGGAGGCCATGCATCCATTTTCCTCGTTCGAACGTATGTTCGGTAGGACAAGATCTTTGAGAAACGGGGGCTGGGGAGGAAGGGATGAGGGGGCGCAGACCCAACCCGCCTACGCGTCAACCTGCGGATGCAGCAGAATCCTCCCGTCGACCTGCCGTCACGCGGCCGCCTGCGACCCGTCGACCGCCGCCAGCCCGTCCAGCGCCGCCATGGTGTCCGCATCGAGATGGATGTCGCCCACCGCGGTGTTCTCGACGAGGTGGTCGAGGCTGCTGGTTCCGGCGATCAGCAGGATGTGCGGAGCGTGCTGCAGCAGCCAGGCGAGTCCGATCTGGGCGGGGGTGACGCCGAGGGCGGCCGCGGCATCCCGAACCGCCTGTTCTTCGGTCACCTTCGGGAAGCCGGGGAACGCCGAGCCGAGCGGGAAGTACGGCGCCCAGGTGATGCCCTCGCGCCGGGTGAGCTCGACCATCGGCTCGTCCTCCCGCTGCAGCAGGCTGTAGGAGTTCTGCACCGTCACGATGCCGGCCGGCAGGGCGCGCGTCAGTTGCTCGAGGCTGACGGTGCTGAGCCCGATGCCGCCGATCTTGCCCTCGTCGCGCAATGCGATCAGCTCGGCCAACTGGTCGTCGAGGTCCACCCGCTGATCTTCCTCTGCGACGAGCATGCCGACATCGGTGCGCCGCATGTTGACGGCCGCCAGGCGCTCGATGCCGAGGGTGGCGAGGTTGGCCTCCACCTGCGCGCGTAGCTCGTGCGGCTTCTGCGCGGTGGCCAGGCGGCGCTCGCCACCACCGACGACGGCGCCGACCTTGCTCACGATCGCGATGTCGTCGGCGTAGCGGCCGTCGGGCGCGAGCGCGCGGCGCAGCATCCGGTTGGCGAAGCCGTCGCCGTAGAACTGCGCGGTGTCGAAGTGGTTGACGCCCAACTCGACGGCCCGCTGCAGGATGCCGACCGCGGCCTCCGGATCGACGGCGGCGTGGCCGGGCAGCGACCCGAGTTGCATGGTGCCGTAGCCGACACGCGCGACGTCGTGACCGGCGAGGGAGGCGACGCCGCCAGGTTGGAGGGTGTGGCGCGGGGTGTTCTGAGACATTCGGTGCTCCTTTTGCCATACTGGAGAGAGCGGAGGACCCTCCGTTACGGCCGACGATAGCATTAACGGAGGTGCCTCCGGTTATGGGTTCAGAGAACTCGCAGATCGTCGACGCCTCGCGTGCGGACCCGATCGCCGCCTCGCATGCGGACCCGGATGCCGGCCCGACCGCCCCGACCGCCTCGGCGCGCCGCCCTCGCGCCGACGCGGCCCGCAACCGCGAGCGCCTGATCGAGGCGGCATCCGCGGCTTTCGCCACCGGAGCCAAGGAGGTCAGCCTCGAGGCGATCGCGCGCGACGCCGGCGTCGGCATCGGCACCCTCTACCGGCACTTCCCGACCCGTGACGCGTTGGTCGAGGTCGTCCATCGCGACGGACTCGCCACCGTGCTCGCCCGCGCCGACGAGCTGCTGGCCGAGCACGATCCGGCGACCGCGCTCCGGCTCTGGATGGACGACTACGCCCAGTTCGTCGCCCGCAAGCGCGGCATGGCCGAGTCGCTGCGCGCGCTGTCGCAGGCCGGAGTGATCGCCGCATCCGACACCCGTGCGCGCATCAGCGACACCCTCCAGAAGTTCCTCGATGCCGGAGCCGCGGCCGGCACCTTGCGGGCCGACGTGCAGGCTGAGGATGTCGCGGCCACTCTGGTCGGCGTCTTCCTCGCGTCGCACGACTTTCCCCGGTCTGAGCAGACCGGACGGATGCTCGACCTGGTGTTCGCAGGGATCCGCGCGTAGAGCACGTTCGAGTCGCGCCGCGCCACCCGCCGCCCTACGCGACCCCTACGTCGCGCTGCGCGCGACCACCCGCCCCTCGCCGTCGAACTTCCGCCACACCCCGCTCGACACGACCTCGGGTTCGGATGCCGCATCCCGCACCAGCAGCGCCGTGTCGTCATCCAAGAAATAGACCGGCTCGCCGAACCGTGCCGCGCACCGGGCGATCACCTCGTCGGTGACCTGCGGCTGCCAGCTCGCCCCGCGGTGGCAGATCACGAACCAGTCGAATAGCGGCACCGCCGGCGCGACGGTGTCGAGCTCGAACGCCGCCACCTCATCCTGGTCGGAGAAGGCTTCGACCGACTGCGCCTGCCGACGCGAGAAGATCATCGAGCCGGCGCTCCACCCGAGGTACACCTTCTCGTCGAGCAGCTCGGCGAGCACCGGCGCGAGCCCGGTCGAGGTCCAGGCGTGGGCGAGCCAGTGGTTGCTGCCGCCGTAGCAGAAGACGACGTCGGCCGACCGCAGCCGCGACTCGACCAGCGCCCGCGGCCCGGCGAACAGCGACAGCAGGTCGAACTGCGCCCACCCCAGGTCGCGCAGCCGTTGCAGGTCGGCGAGCGTCTTCGTGTTGTCGCCCCCGAAGGGCAGGATCGCGTCGATCACCGCCACGATGCTCGCCTGCTCGATGGGCTTGCCCAGCAGCTCGACCAAGTGCTCGCGGATCAGCTCGTTGTGGACGCCTTCGGAGGTGAGCAGCATTCGCATGCGGTTACGGTAGCGCGGTGGTGTGACGCGGGCGCTCGACCGCGCCCCTACAAACCGAACCGCGCCCGCGCCTCGGGCGTCACAGGGGTGAAGACGTTGATGAGGTTGCCGTCCGGGTCGCGGAGCAGCAGCGAGCGGTTGCCCCACGGCATCGTGGTCGGCTCGTTGACGAGGCCGGCCGCCGAACCCGGCGTGAACTCGGCGCCGAACTCGGCGACGACCGCGGCGAGGCGGGCGTGGTCGGCATCCACGTCGTCCACCAAGAAGTCGAAGCACACCGAGCGGTTGGCGGCGGCCTCGGCCGAGCCGGCGCCGAGCAGGCCGACGGTCTGGGTGCTGGCGATGGCGAGCGTTCCCGATGCGGTGACGATCTCGCCGAACAGCGGATGGATGCGGCGGGCCGCGACCCCGGTGACGCGCTCGTAGAAGGCGAGCAGGGCATCCACGTCGTCGGTGAAGATGCGGGTGGCGGCGAGGATGAGCTGGTTCTTCGTGTTCTCATACATGTCAGTCAACTTATATCAGGCAACTGATAAAGTGCTCGCATGGGCCCGCAGGTGACAGACATCTCGGACTTCGGCGACCGTCTGCAGTACCTCTTCCGCCGCATCGACGGCGCCCTCTCGCAGCGCCTCGACGACGACCTCCGCCCCTACGGAATCACCCAGGGCCAGCTGTCGGCGCTCGCCCAACTCCACGTCGCGCGCCCGGGCGCGCTCTCGGGCGCCGAGCTGAGCCACCGCGCCGGGATCACGCCCCAATCGATGTCGACCGCGATCGCGGGGCTGCTGTGGCGCGGGCTCGTGGTGCGCGAGCCGGCGCCGGGGCACGGGCGGCGGTTGGACGTGCGCATCACGGATGCCGGCGCCGAACTGCTGCTCGAGGTGCAGAGGGTGACGGCCGAGCGGGACGCGGGGATGGAGCTCGGGCTCGATCCGCGCGAGGAGGAAGAGCTGCGCCGGATGCTGCGGCGGGTGGCGGGGGCGTTGGGGGTGTATCTGCCGGGGCGGTGAGGCGATCGCGACTCAGACGTCCGCTCAGCCCAGCCGGTGCACGTGGATGGTGCTGCTCAGCGCCTCCCCGTTGAGGTCGAGGTACACCTGTCCGTCGGTGCGCGTCACCGTCATCGTGTTGCGCCGCTCGAGCACCGCGACCACGGCATCCACGAAGCCGGGATCGAAGCTCTGCAGGGTGATCTGCTCGAGCTGATGGATGCGCTTGCCGGCCCACGCGGCGATCACCTTCTCGGGGTCGCGGTGGGTGTAGGCCGTCGTGCGGTCGGCGAGCTTGCTCGCGTAGTGCAGCCGCTCAGCGTGAGGGGGCGCCCACCTCGATCCACGTGGTCAGCCTGCCGGTGAGGTCGCGGACGAGCAGGGCCGGCTCGGTCGCCGTCGACGAGATGCCCTCGCTGAACGCAATGCCTTCCACGTATTCGAGGCAGTACGCGAGCACGCGCGTCATCATGTACGCGTCGGTCTCGGAGGGATGCCGAGCGGCCCGCAGCGTGACGTCGTCGTAGACGCCGCGATCCACGTCGGCGAGTTGCACGGCGAAGGTGTACATCACTGCGCCGGCTGCCATGGGGGTGAGCTTATGGTCTGGAGCGGGCCGTGTAGCGCACCGTGCGTAGCGAGACCCCGGATGCTGCGGCTCTGCGTTCTCAGGTGCCAACCGCTACCGAGCCGCAAGCCCGTCCGTCGACAAAATCGCGGCGTCAGCCTCTGTGACTCAATGAATGAGTAGTCGCGTCCAAAACGAGAGTTCCGGTTGGAGTCTCTGCGAGGCATGAGGACCTCATCGCCGGTGCCTTCCAATAGTCTGGCCACGCCCCGGAAAGTTAGATCAGCAGGAGAAACTCACGAAATGAATCCAGCCGTGCCAGCACCCAAAGGTCGGCTCGAACTGACGTGGACAAACAAGGACCGCCAGCTGCTATCGCGAGAAGACGGCAGCTATGAGTGGACCGATCCAGGCGACTACCGAGTCAGCGAGGTAAGGCTTCTGCATGAAGTAGCCACAGTGGGCAAGGTAAGTGCCCCTTCCGAAAGGGCGAAAGACAACCTGCTCATCAGAGGCGACGCCCTTCATGCGCTCGCGAGCCTCGCCAAGCTGCCTGAGTTTGGTGGTGAATATCTTGGCAAGGTCCGGCTCGCCTACATCGACCCGCCCTTTAACACGAATCAGGCCTTTGCAGACTATGACGATGCTCTTGAGCACAGCGTCTGGCTGACAATGATGCGGGATCGCCTTCTTCAGATCCGAGAGCTTCTCGCCGAAGACGGCAGCGTTTGGCTGCATCTCGATGACGTAGAAGTTCACCGTGCCCGGTCGGTGCTCGATGAAGTGTTTGGCAGTAGGAACGCCGTCACGACGATCGTGTGGGAGAAAGCGGAGGGGTCTCGCAACGACACAGACATCTCCAGTGCGCACGACTACCTGCTGGTTTATGCCGTCGACAAGAAGGTGTTTGCTAAGTCGCGGAACCTCCTGCCGCGAAATGCGTCGCAGATCCTGCGCTATCAAAATCCGGACCATGACCCTCGGGGCCCTTGGCGGCAGGGCGATAACGGGACAGCTAAGAGCGGTGATGAGAAGTCTCGCTTTGAAGTCGAGTTGCCGAGCGGACGAAAGGTCAAACCGCCTGAGGGCAGTTACTGGCGATTCAGCCCGCGGACTCTCGCAAGAGCGCGGAGCGAGGATCGCGTTTGGTTTGGTCGGGACGGCGACAGTCTCCCCGTCATCAAGCGCTACCTGACAGAGGTGCAGGACGGCGTCGTGCCGCGGACTTGGTGGCCCGCGAAAGAGGTTGGGTCAAATCAAGAGGCCAAGCGGGATCACTTCCGAGCGATGTTCCCGGGAATCGCCCCGTTTGCCACGCCCAAACCCGAACGCCTTCTTGCAAGAGTCCTTGCCATCGCCACAAACGAAGGCGACATCGTCCTGGATTGTTTCGTAGGTTCGGGAACCACGGCGGCGGTCGCGCAGAAGATGGGTCGCCGATGGATCGCGGCGGAATGGTCCAGCAGCACGATCGAGACGTACACACTCCCCCGTCTCAAGATGGTTGTGGAAGGCAAAGAGCCCGGGGGAGTGACGACCACCACCGAACTCGTCAGTCGCTCAGATCTTCTGCCGGATACCGTCTCACCTGCCCAAGCGAGAGAGGCGTCCCGTGTGCTCAATGCGATCGCACGCGCCAAGGTGGTGAAGTCACTGTCAGCTGAGACCCTCCGCGACCTCCGCGAGATACTTGCTGTCGATGACGTGGAGTTGAAGGTCTGGGAGGGCGGAGGCGGTTTCCGGGTGCTCGATGTCGCACCCACGATGTTCTCCGTGGAGGATGGCGACGTGTTCCTTTCCAGCTGGGCGACCGGTGACCAGCTCGCGGAGGCAGTCGCTGCGCAGTACGGCTTCACGTTTGATCCGGTCGCACCCTTCGCTGGCTATCGCGGTTCGATCCGGCTGGCAGTGGTCGACGGGTTCGTGGGGAATGACGTGATCGACTACTTAGTCGGTTCCATTGAGGGTGGCCAGTTGGTCGAGGTCTATGCCACCGGAATCGACCCCGAGGCTCAACAGCATCTTCGTGAACTGCTCCCCGGCTCGCGCCTAGTTAAGATTCCGTCATCCATCATCTCCTCCTATCGGCGATCGACCAGGCGACCTTCGGGTCTGAATTGGTCAAATCCCGAGGCTCGGGGTGAGGGATAGCTCATGGCCGAACTCGACGTGGACTTGGAGTTGCTGAGCCAGATCAGCCATCAGATGGAACTCCGGCAACCCAACGAGGATGCAGTGCGCACCGTCGCTGTCGCGGTCTCCAATCATTTTGACAGGCGGGGGGCAACGGACACCTTTGAGGGCGTGGTCAGCTCCGCTACAGGCGTCGGGAAAACGTTCGTGATGGGAGGAGTGATCGACTATTTTGCTCAAGCCCGGCATTGGTCGAACTTCGCCATCATCGTCCCAGGGCGCACGATCCTCGAGAAGACCATCGCGAACTTCACTCATGGCTCTACACGAGATATCGCGAGCAAGCTGGGCGTTAGAACCGCACTTGTAACTGTCGACAACTTTGATTCCCCAGAGATCGCACGGCAGATGGAGAATCCTGAAGTCGTAAAGGTCTTCGTTTTCACGGTGCAGGCGCTGTTGCGTCCCAGCGAAGCACTTCGGCGTCGCACCCGAACGTTTTCCGAAGGGTTGGGGGCCGAACTTTACCAGTGGTTGGTGGAAGCCGATGACCTCGTCGTGCTGGCTGATGAGCATCATCTCTACTACGGCGAGCAGTTCTCCGAGGCACTGCGCGGCATGAACCCGAGGGCGATCATTGGTCTGACTGCGACTCCTCACAAGGACACGCCTCGCGAACAGATCATCTTCCGCTTCCCACTTGCATCTGCGATTGCGGAGAAATGGGTGAAGACGCCGGTCGTCGTTGGCCGCAAAGACGATCGCTCTGACCTACTTACTCGCCTTAACGACGGCGTCACTCTTCTCGAATGCAAGCGGATTGCCTTGGCCGCGTACAGAGCAAACGACTCCGTCGAGGCGGCGGTAAATCCGTTCATGCTTGTGGTGGCTGCCAACACGACTGAGGCCAACGAGATCGTCGACATCTTGCGTTCCGATGAGTTTCGCAGTGGTGACTACAGGGATTCGGTTCTCCAGGTTGACTCGACCGTGACTGAGGAGCGGGAGCCGGGGATGTGGTCCCGGCTCGAAGAGGTCGACTCACCCGACTCGGCGGTCAGGATCGTGGTGAGCGTGCGCATGCTCAAGGAAGGCTGGGACGTCCGCGGGGTGTACGTGCTGCTCTCGACTCAACCCTCGATCTCCAACATTCTCACGGAACAGGTGATCGGTCGCGGGCTCCGGCTTCCATTCGGCGAGTACACCGGCGTCGAGATGCTGGATACCCTTGAAATCGTGGCGCATGAGAAGTTCGCGCAGCTGCTCGCCCGGGCCGGTGTGCTGAACGAGTCAATGATCTCTTATCGCACACAGACGATCGTTACTACGGACCAGAACGGCGACACCGCCGTAGTGACGACTCAAATCCCTGTAGGCGACGGTCTTGTGAAGGTCGATGAGGCTGCCGATAGCGAAGCGGGGGGGCTCGATGTCTGGGACGCTGAGGCGCTCGATAGTCCGGGCGCAATCGCGATCTCTACGATGGACAGTCGCTACGGCGCGGCCGACACCGAGATCGAGGATCTGTCTCGTCCGGCTGTTGTCATGGAGGCTCACCTTTCGCCAATACATCTTCCTAAACTCCGCCAGGTGCCCGTCACTCGACGGAGGAGCCTGTCCGAAGTCACGGATGAAGATCAGATCGAGGCCCTCGGCAGGCGCCTTCGGGCCCAGCCAGAGGATGAACTGCGCAGGATTCAGATAACGGCCGTCCATGTGAGAGGTTCCGATGGAGTGGTACGGTCTGAGACCCGACAGGTGACAGCATCTGACCTCGTGTCGTCGGCCGCAACACTTGACGTGGACTTGGACTCATCGCGAGGCGATCTCGTCCGGCACGTGCTGCAACTGCCGATGGTGGACGCAAGTTCCGATGCCAGGACCGTGGAGCGTTCAAATGCAGAGCGGCTCGTCAATGCTTTCATCCGCGGGCTCGGCGACGAAGCGCAGACCTTGCTGGCTGCCTATGCTGGCAGGTCAGCTGTTCGGCTGGGGCAGCATATCCAGCAGGAAATGCGGAGGGCGAACACCGGCATCGCTTACATCGATAGCTATGAGGACTTTCTCTTCAGCCCTACCAGGTTGCTGGGCACCCGGACGGAGTCCAATGACCTGCGGGGTAAGTTCTCGACTTCCATCGCTTACACCGGCTGGGCCCGCTCAGCATTTAGTCACGCCTGGTTCGACTCCACCCCCGAACGAACGGTGGCGTTGTTGTTGGACGAAGAGCCAGACATCCTGTGGTGGGCACGTCTACTCAACGGTGACTTGTCGATCGTGTGGGGTTCCGGTCAGAACTACAACCCGGACCTTCTCGCCGCGACAGGTGACGAGCGTTGGTTAATCGAAGTCAAGGCTGACAACAAGATCACGGATGTCGACGTACAAGCGAAACGGTCGTCGGCGAAGGCGTGGGTGAACTACGTCAACGGGCTGCCGGAGGTCCAGGCTCGTGGCGAGAAGTGGAAGTACCTCCTTGTTTCCGAGTCCGATATCGACCAGGCGAAGGGCTCCTGGGCGGCGCTAGCCGCCTCCGGATAGGCCATCCGTGGGGGCGCGAGCATAGTTTCGTCGCGCGAGTGCGCCCATCCAAAACTGGATCCTCGATACCTAGGCCGCCTTCTATTCGAAGAAGTCCTCATCGATGTCGACCACGGTGTAGGTGTTCCTCGCCTGAACTCCCACTCCGTAGTCAATCATCAGCGTCGTCAGTCGGTCGCTATTGATGAGAACGACCCGGGCCGCCACTGAGTCGGCATAGGTTCGGGCTCCAGGTGTGAAATCAGACGTAGAAATGAAGACACCCTTGCTTGCGCCAACTCCGGCCAGCGCACCGACAAATGCCTGGATGGTTTCGCGCCCTATGTTGGCGCCCTCGGCATATCGCTTGGCTTGGATGTAGACCCGATCCAATCCGAGAGCATCCTCGTCGATGACTCCGTCCACGCCTCCATCGTTGGACCCACCAAGGTGTCTTCCACGCTCTTCTGCACCTCCGTAGCCCATCTTGAGCAAGAGCGTGACGACCGCATTCTCGAAGAAGGATGGATGACTCGAACGCAGCCTTTCGAGAAGTTGCTGCGCGACGTCGTCCCGGATTCGACGAATGCCGTCCTCGATTTGTTCCACTGGCTCGATTGACTGGAGAACCTCGGATTGCTCGAGGGCCGCGTCGACGACGTTCTTCGCGCTCTCGGGCCAGAACGGCTTGAAGAACTCGCGAGCCTGCGAGTAGTCGTAGCCACCAGGATTCTTCGCGAGCCATTCCATACCAGCGTCCGTGATTGCGTAGTTGCCGCGAGTCGGTCGCTTGATGAGCCCGGCGTGAGTTCCGTTACTCAATACCCAGCCCATGCGCTGCTCGTACCGAAGACCGCCGGTCGCCAGCCGCTCGCCACGTGCTTTGTCGCTCAGAGCCGCAACGTCAGCGGCGCGGTCGAACAAGTCCTTGCGATGATGAGTCGTTCCGTCAGCCAGGGTGCTTAGGACAGGAACAATGAGCGCTGGCCAGATTGGAACGTCAGTGTCGAGAGCGCTGTCTTCGTTGTCCATGGAAGCAAGGTATCGGACCCGCCTTCCCGGATCTCACTTCCGCGAATCTCAGGCACACCTGAGGACGATTTCACCTCCGCCGGAGTAACGTCGAGGTGTGGGAATCGACTCGAGTCCTTCTGGCCGACGTGATCGGCATGACAAGCGAGCGCCAGACGACGCGGTGGTTCTATACCGCGAAGCCTATGAAGAGGGCAAGCGTGCTGTCGACGACCAGATCGCGGAGCTTGACGCCATGCGACAGAGGTCAGTGCAGTTCATGGCATTCGCCGGAAGTGCCACCGCATTCCTTATCGGCACTGGACTTTCTTCTTCGTCAAACCGGAATGTGGGCTTCTACGTCCTGGCCGTGGTCGGTTCCGCTTTGTCGGTCATCGCAATCGTCGGGTTGATCTCGGTCCTACTCGCTCTGGCTGTTAACAAGGGTTCACGCGATGTTCGGGCCCAGTGGAACTTCCGCAACTCACCGGGGGTCCTGATCCGAGAGTGGATTGATCCGGACCTCGGCGGTCTCACTCCGGTTGTCTTCTACAAGCAACTTGGTCTGGTGTACGAGCGAAAGCTTGAAGTCAACGACTTGCTGCTTCGCCAAGTCAGGAGGGCTTATTGGATCTTCCTCGTTGCGGCAGCTCTTCAGGTGATCTTCTGGGGTGCGCTGGTCTGGATTTTCGCCTAATCAATAGTCGCTAGAGTTTCTCCCATGGCAGAGGAGCCCCCAGCGCGTGATCCGTTTCCGGATCCCAGCCGTCGGGGACCGCACGTTACATCCGATGAGTTGATTGACGCATTCAAGGAACTGTCGCTGATCGAGCTCAGCGGCTTTGTCAAGAAGTTCGAGGAGACCTTCGAGGTCACCGCCGCCGCGCCGGTCGCCGTCGCGGCCGCCGCCCCGGCTGCCGGTGGCGCCGGCGGCGCCGCCGAAGAGGTCGAGGAGAAGGACTCCTTCGACGTCGTCATCGAGTCGGCGGGCGACAAGAAGATCCAGGTCATCAAGGAGGTGCGCACCCTCACCAGCCTCGGCCTCGGCGAGGCGAAGGCGCTCGTCGACGGCGCGCCGTCGACGGTGCTCGAGGGCGCCAACAAGGAGACCGCCGAGAAGGCCAAGGCCGTTCTCGAAGAGGCCGGCGCGACCGTCACCCTCAAGTAGTTCTGTGCGAGAACGCCGGCTCCCTTCGGGGGTCGGCGTTCTCGTCGTTTAAGGGGTGTAACGAGCGGCTGCCAGATCGACGCGGAATGCTGTCCCCGACCACTTCAGGGGCGTGCCCTCTGCGCGGTAGTACTGGAGCGCGCGCGCCTCGTGATCGGCCACCGGGTGGCCGGATGCCCGAACCACCCGCCACCACGGCACGTCCGACCCGTAGTAGGCCATCACCTGCCCGACACCGCGGGCGGCCCGGGATCCGATGGCCGCCGCCACGTCGCCGTAGCTCATGACCATGCCCTCGGGGATGGCGGCGACGACCTCGAGCACGCGGCTCACGAAGTCCTCGTTGGGCTGAGCCACCGCTAGAGCTGCAACGCCCCGAGGTTCTCGCCGTAGGGGGTCTGCCCGACGATCTGGAAACCCACGGCCTTGAAGAACTCTTCCGGCCCGTCCGGCCCGCTTGCCCACACGACGGTGGCGCGATCGAAGCCGCGGCTGCGCGCCTCGTCGGCGAACGCCTGGATGGCGAACCGGCCGACGCCGGTCCCCTGAGCTCCGTCGGCGACCTCGACGCGCCAGACCGCCGCCCGCAGGTACTCCTCGGGGGAGTCCTCGTCGAAGGCGCCCATGATGTAGCCGACCACCTTGTCGCCATCGAGTACCACGCGCGGCCACGACCCTGCGGGATCCAGCTTGTCTTCGGCGTGGGTGTAGGTCTCGGGTTCGATGAACGCCTCTTGACCCGGCTTGAGCGTGAGGTTGTTCGCCGCGACGATGGTCTGCGCGGTCAACTCCTGCAGGGTGAGGTCAGCCATGCCAACAGGCTAACCCGCGCATCCGCCATTCGCCCAGGTATCTCGATGTCAAGATATCTCGCAAACGCGATAGGCTGATCGGCGGTCCTGAACAAGGGTCTCGGGTAGAAGGAGTCAGCGTGGTCAGCAAGATCAAGGTCGAAGGCACGGTCGTCGAACTCGACGGCGACGAGATGACCCGCATCATCTGGCAGTTCATCAAGGACCGCCTGATCCACCCCTATCTCGACATCGACCTCGAGTACTACGACCTCGGCATCGAGAACCGGGACGCGACCAACGACCAGGTCACGATCGACGCGGCCCACGCCATCCAGAAGCACGGTGTCGGCGTCAAGTGCGCGACCATCACGCCCGACGAGGCCCGCGTCGAAGAGTTCGGCCTGAAGCAGATGTGGAAGAGCCCGAACGGCACCATCCGCAACATCCTGGGCGGCGTGATCTTCCGCGAGCCGATCATCATCAGCAACATCCCGCGCCTGGTGCCGGGCTGGAACAAGCCGATCATCGTCGGCCGCCACGCCTTCGGCGACCAGTACCGCGCCACCGACTTCCGCTTCGAGGGCGAAGGCACGCTGACCATCTCGTTCCAGCCCAAGGACGGCGGCGAGGCGCAGAGCTTTGAGGTCTTCCAGGCACCGGGTTCGGGCGTCGCGATGGCGATGTACAACCTGGATGCCAGCATCCGCGACTTCGCGCGCGCCTCACTGAACTACGGGCTGGCCCGCAACTACCCGGTGTACCTCTCGACCAAGAACACGATCCTCAAGGCCTACGACGGCCGCTTCAAGGACATCTTCCAGGAGATCTTCGACGCCGAGTTCAAGGCCGACTTCGACAAGGCCGGCCTGACCTACGAGCACCGCCTCATCGACGACATGGTCGCCTCGGCGCTCAAGTGGGAGGGCGGCTACGTCTGGGCCACCAAGAACTACGACGGCGATGTGCAGAGCGACACCGTTGCCCAGGGCTTCGGATCGCTGGGCCTGATGACCTCGGTGCTCACCACCCCCGACGGCAAGATCGTCGAGGCGGAGGCCGCGCACGGCACCGTCACCCGGCACTACCGCCAGTACCAGCAGGGCAAGCCGACCTCGACGAACCCGATCGCCTCGATCTACGCCTGGACGCGCGGCCTGCAGCACCGCGGCAAGCTGGATGACAACCAGGCCCTCATCGATTTCGCGAACGCCCTCGAAGAGGTCGTCATCGAGACCGTCGAGAGCGGCAAGATGACCAAGGACCTCGCGGCACTGGTCGGTCCCGACCAGGCCTGGCAGACCACCGAGGAGTTCCTGGCGTCGCTCGACGAGGCGCTGCAAGCGAAACTGGCGTAGCGTCAGTCTGCCCTCAGCGGGCGAACGGCCCGCTCAGAACCGCCCACTGCAGCAGCATGATCGTCTTACCGTCGACGATGTCCGTGCCGATGGCTCCGACGGCCTCGTCGATGTCGAGTTCGACCAGCTGGATGTGCTCGCCCTCGTCGGCGAGCCCGCCGCCGGCGCTCCGGCGGGTGGTCGCGTCGTACGGCGCGGCGAAGAAGTGCACACGCTCGGTCACCGATCCGGGGCTCATGTACGCGTCGAACACGTGCTCGACGGCTCCGAGCTCGTGGCCGGTCTCCTCGATGGCCTCACGTCGGATGGCGGTCTCGGCGTCGTCGGCATCGAGCAGGCCGGCGGCGGTCTCGAGCAGCATCCCGTCGGGATGGTCGTTGACGTAGACGGCGTAGCGGAACTGCCGGGTGAGCAGCACGGTGCGCCGCGCCAGGTCGTAGAGCAGGATCGTCGCACCGTTGCCGCGGTCGTAGGTCTCGGCGCGCTTGGCGATCCAGGTGCCGTCGGGCCCGCGCTCGTCGAAGCGGGTGGTGCGCAGCACGTGCCAGTTCGAGGCGAGCAGCTCGACCTCGCGCACCACGACATCCGGATTGCGGTCGAGGTCGAGTCCGGTGAGGTGCAGCCCCATGCGGCCGCGGGCGTCGGGCTCGTCGATCCCGCGCGTCACGCGGCGTTCCGGGTCATGGCAACAACGCTACCGAAGACGCGAGAACGGGCCGGGACGACGCGTCCCGGCCCGCTCTTCGTGAGCACCTCAGGCGGCGATGTTCTCCGCCTCGGGCTGTGAGTCAGCGGAGTCGCTCGCGACGTGGTGTGAGGTCTGCACCTCGACCTTGCGCGGCTTGGCCTTCTCGCTGACCGGGAGCACGACGCTCAGCACGCCGTTGTCGTAGCTCGCCGAGATGTGGGCGGTGTCGATGCCCTGGCCGAGGGTGAACCGGCGCAGGTAGCTGCCCGCCGAGCGCTCGCGGGCGATCCAGCGCACGCCATCCCGGGCAGGGGCGGTCCGCTCGGCGCGGATGCTGAGCAGTTGACCGTCGACGTCCACGTCGACGCTCTGGGGGTCGATGCCCGGCAGATCGGCATTCAGCACGTAGTTGTCGGCGTCGCGGTAGACGTCCATCGGCATGAGCCGGGGAGTGGAAATGGCCATTGAGTCCTCCTGGATTCGGGAACTTGAGTCGGTGCGACTCAACTTGAAACCGACCGTATCGCGACGCGTCACGCCCGGTTGGCCATCTCGCGCACAGCGAACAGCCGGGCGCCGTATCCGGCGTGGATTGGTAACAGGTATGTAAACCCGCCTTCCAAACCTTGCGCAAAGTTTGTTCGTACGGTGTACTAACAAACATGTCGGCATCGGAGCTCGGATCGTTCGCCAGTGGACGCCTCCTGCGTCCGAGCGCGAAGTCGCTGCCCGAGCACGCCCGCGGCCACAATCGCTCGCTCGTCCTGCAGACGCTCTACCGCTCGGGAACCCTGAGTCGGGCCGACCTGGCCCGCTCGACCGGACTGACCCGCGTCACGATCTCCGACCTGGTCGCCGACCTGATGGACGAGCACCTCATCGTCGAGGTGGGTCAGCGCGACGGGTCGCGCCCGGGCAAGCCGGCCACGATGCTGGATCTCAACCGCGGCGGCTTCCAGATCATCGGCATCGACCTCAGCGACTACGCGGTGTTCCGCGGCGCGATCCTCGATCTCGACGGCGTCGTCCTCGAGCGGGCGGAGGTTCCGCTCGATGGGGCCACCGGTGCGGACGCGACCGCGAAAGTCGTCGAGCTCACCCAGCGCCTCGTGGCGGCGGCATCCCTGCCCCTCCTGGGGATCGGAGTGGGCTCGCCCGGCATCGTCGACCTGGCGGGGACCGTGCTGCGGGCGCCGAACCTCGGGTGGCCGTCGAACGGCGCGGGCGAACCGCTGCAAGAGGCCCTGGCCGCGGCCACCGGGATGCCGGTCATCGTCGCGAACGACGCCAACGCGGCCGCGCTGGCCGAGCACAGCTTCGGCGCCGCGCTGAGCGACATGATGCTCATCAAGGTCGGCCACGGCGTCGGTGCCGGCTTGATCATCGGGGGCACTGCGCTCTTCGGCAGCCGATTCGCCGCGGGCGAGATCGGGCACGTCGTCGTGGGCACCGACGGTGGCGCCGCCTGCGCGTGCGGCAAGGTGGGCTGCCTCGAGACCTGGCTCGCCGCCCCGCGATTGGATGCCGCGCTCTCGGCGACGGAGGACAGCGCCGAGGGAGCAGCCGAGCGCGCCGAGATCCTGCGCCGCGCCGGCGAGCGGCTCGGCATCGCGCTCGCCCCGGTCGTCGGCGCTCTGGATCTCGCCGAGATCGTGCTGAGCGGTCCCGTTGAACTTCTCGATGGCCCTCTCGCCGAGGCCGCCATCGAGACCCTCCGCAGTCGGACGATGGCCGAATTCCACGGCGATCTGAACCTGCGGATGACCAGTCTCGGTCAGGACATCGTGATGCGCGGCGCTGCCGCCATGGTCCTGTCCGGGCGACTCGGGGTGTCGTAGTCGACAGCGGGGCCCCGGACCACGCGGCGCGCACTCCAGCGCTCCGTTTCCCTCAATGCACAGAAGGAATCACCCC
>Ga0207698_10000338_pt1 | contig 27772 bp, 33 predicted proteins | sample KBSCornC22_FD_184298 | JGI IMG/M metagenome (GOLD analysis project Ga0207698, IMG submission 184298) | Corn rhizosphere microbial communities from Kellogg Biological Station, Michigan, USA - KBS Corn C2-2 (SPAdes) (version 2) | ecosystem: Host-associated > Plants > Roots > Rhizosphere > Soil ... | reverse complement strand
CTGCTCCTGCATCACCATCCTCGCCCTCTTCGTCGCCGCCTTCGCCATCCTCCGCCTGTTCGTAGACCGCGAGGCAGCCGCCAACATCGAGGCGGGGGTGATTATCGGGGCGATTGTGGTGGTGGGTTTGGTGGCGGGGGGGACGAGGCGGCGTTAGGTCCAGGTCGCGCCGCTGTCCAAACTCGCGATATACTTCTGCTGATCGCTTTCGATGTACACGATGTACAAAACCCCGCCCCCCTGGTCGCAAGTGATGACGGGAGGTGGAGTAGGCGTGATACTCAAACTCACGTCCGTCCACGTTGCGCCCTGATCGCTTGAGTAGATGACCTTACACGCTCCCCCCGCACTCGCCTGAAGCAGCCCGACGAGGCGGCCGGACGGGTGCCGTGCCAGTCCGCAGGTGTTGCCGGTGAACGTCGTGTCGGTCCCCGTTCCGCTCCAACTGTCGGGGTTACTGGTCGTCAGGTAGAACACCTTGCCATCGCTGTGCCGAGTGTAGAGTAGCCCCTGCTGGTTTCCCGTCCACACGCCGCCACAGAGCGGTCCACGCGCTGTTCCGTCAACCGCCTTGGTTGTCATCGTCTGATCGGTCCAGCCCAGCCCCTGCCCGTCACGGCACTGGCTGAAATAGATGATGTCGGCTTGCGACGACGACCCCGCGAGGAAGCGCCACGCCTGCTCCTGTCCGCGTCCGCCCGCGCTGATCCGGTTCGCGTTCGCCTCGGCGCGCGCCGACCATCCGGTTACATCCCCAGTGCCGCGCTGATCGTTGTAGCGCTGCCGGTGCTGCCCCGCGTACTCGTAGTTGACGTACAGACGACCTTCCGGCAGGTAGACGATCCCACACGACGAGGTGCTGTCGTCGGTCTCAACAACCTGCGTCGTCTCCCAGCCGTTCGTACTGTCCCCGATGTGGAGCGAAGGCGAGAGGTGAACCGCGTGTTTGAGTTTTCCGGGCGGACCGCCGCTCACCCACAGCACGTTTAGCGCGCCGTCGAAGGTGTCTGCTTGCAGCAGCACAGCCGCCTGCTTGTTCGTCGTAACGACGATCTGGATGTACGCGCAGTACATCTGGGTCGTCTCGTAGAAGCCAAACGCGAGTTGGTGGCACACCAGGTTGCCGCCCTGGTTGTCGTAAACGAGTTTCGAGAAGTTGGCGTAGCCGGGTCCGAGCGCCGCAGAGAAAGGTCCGTGGTTCGTCCCGATGAGATGACCATCCCAGGTGAAGATGCCGTCCGGCACGAACCCGCCGGGTCGAATATCCTTCAAAACTCCCGCGTGGTTGCCGTCGCCCAAACCGTCAAAATCGAGCGTGTAATCGTACGGAACGCCTAGGTCGGGATTGCCGGTAAACCCGACGGTCTGGAACTGAGCGGGGCCGGGCGGAAGCCCCGCAGGGCGGCCATTTGCGTAGTATTTGTAGCAGGTGCCTAGACTCTCGGTGTTCAGAACCGCGTGATCGCTCGCGCTCGCCATCATCCCCATCGGGAGCGGAAAGGAGAGGTCGAAGGCGTCGTACGCCGGATAAAGGTTGGGCGCGATGTCGTGACTGCCGCCACTGTCGAAAATCGTGTACGTCTTCTCGTTGGGGCCGGTGTCTGCGACGGTGCTCTTATAGCACTCGATAGCCGCAACCATCTCCATGCCGGTCACAGCGACCGTCACATCACCGCTCCGCGTCGCCACCCCCTGCTCCGCGTTCAAGTTCTGGCCGGTCGGAAAAGCGGATACGTCCGACGAAACCGCCCCTGTCGCCGCGCTGCACGAAAGCCCGCTGACGACCCTGTTCACGTCCGGCGGATGCGTCGCCGCGCCAATCGCCGCCGTCACGAGCTGCCCGGTCACGGAAGCGGAAGGAAACGCGAGCGTGCCGCCAATCGCCGCCGCGACTTCCTGGCTGCTCACGTCAACCGCTCGGTCGTTCGGGCCGAGTGCGATGCCGGAATAGAGGCGCAAGTCCTGACCGGATGCTGCGTAGTCGATTTCGGACGAAACCGACCCGCGCGCCGCCGTGAGCGCTTGACCGGTCGCGGCGTACGTCACAAGTCCGGTAATCGCGCCGATTGCGAGTGTAAGCGCAAGCCCTACGACCGCGCGCGTGACGTTTGCACTGGCAGGCGCGAGCGCGAAAGGTTGCGCCGCAACAACATCTCCGGGGTCGGAGACGCTGATACTTGGATGACCGGTCGGGGTGTCGCCTGCCGTCTTGGGCGTCGTGTTGTAGAAGAGCGTGCACGAAGCGTTCGACGCGCTCGGCCCGTTACTCGCTCCTGTGAACCCGCTAGCTGTCAGATCGTGGTTGTTGAGATCACCAGCGGCAATGAGATGCCACGCGCCCGTATTGACGATCGTAACCGCGTTGGTCGTGACGCCTGCGCTGCCGGTGTTCCCTGTCGCGGTGCTGTCGATTGGTGTCGTGTTATCGACGCCCGTAAAGGCGCTGCAAACCCATGCCTGCTTGAGACCGCTCGTCTGGCTATTCGTGAAGCCGAGGCCCGACACACTCCCAAGCGCCCAGAACACATACAGGCTGAGTTCGTTCGTGCCGTCGTTGCCGGTGACAGCGGAGCCGATTTGTGTCCACCCTGCGGGGGCGGTCACGACATTCGGGTTGGTCGTGCTGTTGCGCGTACTGAGGAACTGAGCGATCAAAACGTCGGTGCTAGCCGTGCTGCCCGGCTTCGTGATTGTCGTCGTGCCGCCCGGCGCGTTCAGGTCGCCCGACGAATCGGCGCGGTGTCCGATTGCCACGGTTAGCTAATCCTGATTAGCCCGTTAGTTAAGTCGTTCGAAGGGAACGTGATCGAGAAGTTGCCCGCCGTGACAGTGGTCGCCCCAAAAGTAAAGACCGCAACGGCCGGATTTCCGCTCGTGGTGCTGTTGTAGAGCAGAAAGCAGTCGAAAGACGAGCTGAGCGTCACGGTCGTGTACGTAAGGCTCGCAGAAGGCGTCCAGAAGGCGACGATGCCCGTTCCGCCGCTGTTGCTCGGAGCCGTGCCGTTCGTAACCGCAATACCTCCCGCGCTGTATCCGGTTCCGCTGACTTCGCCGGTCGCCGTGTACGCAGTGATCGTGGCGTCCATTGTTGCACTTGCAAGATAGAGCGCAGCTTTGAAGGTATCCTTTGCTCGGCTGCTTGTGCCAAACGCGTGATCTCCGAAAAGGAGAGCCAATCTGAATACCTTGCAGATGCTCTGGGTGTTTGCGATTTCTTTACCCTCCCTTCAATGCCCGCGCCTTATTATTTGCGTAATCGCGAGCGCACTGAAGATGCCTATAGCTCTTGTCTTTGCTTCTTGCCATGTTCTCAACAAAATCATAACGGTGGCAGAATGGGCATTTCCGTTTATTCGGATCTCCACACTCGCGTAATGCTCTCATCTTGACATGCAGCAGTGCATGATACGCCGCGTTAGGGAGAACCGCCAAATTCGTGTTTACGTTGCGCAATTTGTTCTCGTCAATGTGATGAACAATTGCACCCGCCGGAAGACGCTTGCCTAAAACCTTCTCAACAATCGCAACATGTTCCTTTAATCGCCGGCCATTGACCGTCACAACAAGATAACCGTCAAGACTCAGGTTGCCTTCACCGCGCAATCTCTGGGTAGGATTGGTATGTCCATGCCGACGATTCCGAGAGTAATGCTTGTGGCAAAGTCCAAGCCCGCGTGTTGGTCCGTCGCATCCATCAACAGAACAAATGCCTGCCATTTTTCTTGTCTCCATCATCGCAATATATCTTACTTATGTTACGTTTCAGGCGGCCTAGCAGTTTCGGTTTGTCTACGTGTTTTCTTGTTGCTTCGCATTCAAATCCATCGGCATAAGACAATTGGCGTTCGCGTCCTGCCTCACCAACTCTTCACCGAGATACCACTGTGTCACGATCTTGCGAAAGCCGCCTTCGATCGTGATGATGTCCTGTACGCGGAGGCTGTCGATTGGGACCGGGCCTTTTATCGTCCACACCATTGTCATGTGTCAGTAGCTCCTCGGCTTACCCGCCGCGCCCTCGCCGATGTAAGTTCCGCTGGTTGTTGTTCCGTTTGTCACTGCCGTGACCGCGTAAACGATCCGGCCGTCTGCGATTGTAGGTGTCGCGGTAGAGCCGACCGCCGTTCCGGTAAATGTGGCAGCACTCGCGGAAGCACTCTGAGCACTGCCATAACCGTGCGCCGCATCGTAATAGCTGTAGGTTGCGGTTACAGTCCCGGCTGCATCAAGAACACTCGTAACCCTAAACTGGATCGGGTTAGCACCCTTGAACCCAACAAACCCCTGCGTGTTCGTGGCTGAGTTGTTCGCCGTCGCGAGACTGCCCGCCGTGTAGCCTGTCCCTACAATGTCAGTGCCGAGAATGCCCGTCTGTGCCGGGTTGCCGATACCGAGAAAGCCGGACGAAGGAGTGCAGGCGACGTTGTTCGGCGAGAGCTGCAGCCCGCTCGTGAACACCAGCGGGTTCATCGCCGCGCCGGTCCCACTCGTGGCCGTCGCATTCGCAAGCGCGAATATAGCGGCGCTCTCCGGCACCCATAGGCACTGCGCCCACGAGGGAGGCGTCCAGTCTGTCCGCAATGCACTGTCCGGGTTGCTGATCGTAATCGCCGGGTAAGACTCCCCTGCCGTGACCGCCGTTCGCGTATCGAGATACCACGTGCCAGAACTGCCGCCCACCAGCCCCCGGAACACCGCGACGTATCGAACACCGCTCGGAACCGTCCCTGCGATCTGGTAGGTATAGGCGTTGTTGCCGTTGGCGAGCGTGACGCGCGTTGCCTCTGCGCTCGGCAGGCTCACCATCCAGTCAGATGCCCCTACCAGGCAGTGAACGACGTAGTACGCGCTCCCGGACGCGGCAGAGGCCAATCCGCCGCCTGCGACCGTTGCGGCCGTCAGCGTGCCAGCAGCGGCCGGGGTCGTCGGCACCCCGCTGTTCAGGGCGTTCAGGTAGAGGAGGTAACTGTCGAGCGCCGAAAGGTTCGTGCTGCTCGTGAATTGCCAACTCGTGCCCGTCGCGCTGTCTTTCGGCAGGTTGGTCTGGATGCTCGAATTGACGGCGGTGATGATGGACCGGCAGTACGTCGCGAACAGGCTGTCGTAGCGAGCCGAGGCCGCGAGGCTCGCCAGCGGGTCTTTCAGCGCGGCTTGCAGGGGCGCGTTGCCCAGACCGTAGAGCGTCGAGCCGTCGCCGAGGATCTTCGCCCGTGCCGACTTCGCGTAGGCTGCAAGCGTCGTGCTCTCGGTAGACGCGCCGAGGCCGAGGTTCGCATACTGACCCTTGAACATGCTCGCGAGTGCGTCGGAGAGTGTGAGGAGCGCGGCTGCTGATGGTACACCTGTGCTGGTATCGGCCATGCGGGTACAATATCCTTAAAGGAGACACGAACAAAAATGGACGACTGCACGAGGTTTAACAATCTACAGAAGGCACTCGAACACGCAATCGCGATCATTGAAAGTTACCAAAGTGACATCGAAGACCCGCAAACTTGCGGCGTGGACTTCGATCTGGTCGCAGCAGGATTTTGCCAAGGCCGTATGTACCTTGGGGCTGTCGAGCGCATCAACAAAGTAGCTAACGGCGAACTAGAAATCTAGAAATTGGCGATATTGCGGCCGCTCACATAACTGAAGCAGTCGTTATGAACGCCGCCCGGATGATAGCCGATGCTGCTGCGGATCTCCGTCGCGTAGAACGCCGCCGTACCGCCCAGCGCCTGGTTATCCTGCACGATGAAGACATCCCCAGCGTGAAAATTGGGGTGATACCAACTCTTGAGCGTCACGCACTGAGTGGGAAGCCCTGCCTGCACGGAGGCCGCGAGCGCGATCTGCTGCATGTAATCTGCGCTTGAGAACTTCGCGCTGCGCTCCAGCCACGGGAAGCGATACCCGACCGCCTGGAGTACGGCGTCGGGCATGTTCAGGTGAAAATAGAGCAGCTCGTTGGTGAAGGCGTCGATGCCCTGGAAATCAAGGCTCGTCCGCATCTGGTAGACCGAGTTGTAAACGTGTATCTCCTCGATCTGCCCATACCCCGTCACGTCGCGCTCACTATAGACGATGCGCGGAAGCAGCGTATGCGGGTTGTACGGCTGGAAGAGGAACTGCCCGGAACCGTAAGGGTCGAAGCCCATGTAGTAGGGAAACGGCTGACCACTCACCGGGTCAACGTAACTCATCTCCTGGATGATCTGGCAGAGGATCGACCACGCGCTTTCGTTCGGCAGGAACTTGTACTTCGCGTTTAGCCCGCTCCCTTTACCGAGGATATACCCCGGCCAATCGGCCCCGGCCGGACCGAACGGAGCCTCCGCATTCGCGCCCGGTGGCACGTAGAACGGGATGGTCTGAAGAAATTGCGGGTGGACGTTCCCGAGTTCCGCGACCAACCGAACGGCAGTCGCCCAGGCGTACCCGTCGAGGCAGATTTCCTCCCCGATCGGCACTGTCATCTTGACGCTGTTATCGGAGCACGGTAGCACCATGTTCCGAATCGGGTCTTGCCGGTAGAACTCGATCCCGCGCGGCCCACCACCGCCGATGCCATTGAATACCGTCTGGACTGCATCTACATTGCTTCCGCAGTCCAGACGGACGGCAACCTGACCGTAGCTGCCGGTATAGCGCGAGTTGTAGTTGTTGACGTTCACCAGCGCGGAAGAATTGTACGTCCGCATAGCGTCGTCGAACGTTTCAACGATCTCCGTGCCAGTCACAGGTGGCAGGAAAATTCCTGTCGGATACGGATTAACCCACACGCCTGGAAGCGCGAGCGTAATGTCACCCACCAGCGCCGGGTCGGCGCTCCCTAAGCCGTCTCCGGCGTCTGGAAGCGCGAAGGTGGCCGTATACCCAACTTCCTGCGCGTTGCCCGTCAGCGAGCCTGTGAAGGTCTGCGTTGGGTCGTCGTAAGCCCTGCCGTTGACCTGCAAATGAGCGGAGCCGACTGGCATAATGCGCCCGAAGTCGCGCGCCTTCTTCTCAATCGTGAGTGGCTGAAACCGGAGCGGGTAATATTCGAAGTGGCCGTAGCCGTTCTGTCCGGTTACCCGCACATTTCCGAAGTTCGGCAGACCGCCAGGCCACTTGAAGTAGATTGGGTCGCGTCCCTGGATTTTGATCGTTACCGTATCGTCCTGATAGTTCGCAATCACGTCCATAACGAAGCGGTTATCGTTCGCCGCAAAGTACGCTTCGATGTTGGTCGCGTTCTTACTCAGGTCGGCCCCGACCTTCCACGCCGCATTCGTGTAGAAGTCGATCCGTATCGGACTGCCCCACAGGAGCGCAACGCGCAGGTCGGTATTGTTCGCGTAGCACAGGTGGATGAAACTGTAAAAATTGCCTCCCGTCGGCGCATTCAAAACTGGGTTCGCGCCGCGCGAGATCACAAACTGAGCGTTGACGATGCGAGCGTCCGGCGCAGTCGCGACCACATCAAACGCCGTGGCTCCGCTGGTGGCATCGGGGAAAAGCAGCCCGTATTTTGATGTCCTAGGGTTTACCCAGTCGTCTTTCACGGTTCCCGTGACAACGGTGAACGCCTTGCCTGTCCTGCTCCCGGTGCCCGTAACGTACGTGTCCTGAAGTTTCGGCTGGTACGCGCCGTGGAGTTCGCCCTTCTCGCTGATGCGGTTCCCAGTCACGTACGAACCGCTCTCGGTAGCAATCTGCTCCCCTGGCGCAATCCACGCAATCGGGGGAGACAACAAAAAACCACCATCTCTGGTGGGGATGTCGCTGATATGGGCGAAGCATGAACCGCTGTATTCAGGCATCGGGCTTTTTCAGTGCGTCTAGTATTCGCTCAAGAACCTCGTTTGTCGCGCTCAGGCTCTTAACGAACGCATCCTGCTTTTCTGCCTGCTCTGGAGACGCAGCACCGCTCTCGCGAACAGGTGAACCAATCCGACCGAGATTGATTGCCACTCCGAGTGCACTGTTGTATCTCCCGAAGAACTGCAGACGCTTCTCACGCATCGCCTTGTAAGCGTCTGCATACGCTTGCGAATCCTTGCCACCCGGCAAAAACTCTGTGCGCTTCTCGGTCGGCGTCTTATAGACTGCGACACCGCTCGAATAGAACGCAACGCCTGCCATACCCGTTAAACCGCAGTCGCAGCCGCGCCCCTGCGTAATCTCACAAGTCAATGCGTGGTCGTGTGTCTCTGTTGTAATCATCTGCTGTTCCACGCCGCCTTCTGCTGCGGGTCTACGCTGTCCGGCCCGACACGCGGAGGCGGACGGTCACGCCCCGGAGACGACGCCCCGCCGTTCTTCGTGAGAGCCTGCAAGATACGCTGCAAGATGTCGTTGGTCGTGTTCAAGTCCATCGTGCGGCTCATGGGCGACGTTGCGCCGTGGAAGTCACCGCCGAGGCCGCGCACGAACTGATCTTGCATGGCCGCTTGACTGCCGCTTCCCGCGCCGTATGCTCGCACAGGCGAACCGATCCTGCCGAGGTTGATTGCGGCACCTTGCGCTGAGTTGTACCGTCCCGCGAATGCGGGCCTGCCTGCCGCCAGCGCAGGAAGCCGGTTCTCGAAGCCTTCCGAGAGCATCCCGACGTTTCGCGCGTTCTCCGTCATCAGCCCTTGCCGCTGGCTCTCAAGCCCGTACCGCTCCTGCTCGGAGAGGTCGTTCAGGCTGAGTTGCTGGTTAAGCCGCCCGATCTGGCCGCGATTGTTGGCGATGATGCCGAGCGAGGTGGCGAAGACGTTCCCCGGCGCGAACGGCATGTACTGCTGACGCTGCTGCTCGCCTTGCAGTTGCAAGTCGCGGAGGCCAAAGCCGGAGAGTGTTCCTTGCTGGAAGTCTTGCGACCGTGCCGAGCGAAACCCGGCATAGGCTTGCGCGTAAGCAAGGCTGTCTCTTCCTCCGGGGAGTTGACTGATATTCGCCATCTCGTTATCGAATGCAAACATCGAAGCCGCGCCGGACCCAGTGGGGCGAAGACCTGCCAATGCCTGAGCGCGTGCGTTTCTGCGTGATCCGCCAGCCACTTGCGAAAGCAAGTTCGGATCGATGCCTCCTGTGGTCAAGTCAGCATTCTGGATGCGCAGATACGTCAGTGCATTCGTCGCGCCCACAGCGCCTAAAACATCGGCAATGTTCCCACCGTGAATCGGATCGAACGCCGGGGCCACTGCTTTCGCAGCGTCGGCGCTATCCTTCCCGAAGAGAGTTCCAAGTCGGCGGGTATAGGTTTCAGCGATTGTTTCGTTCGTATACCCAGTTCTTTGCTGAAGTCTCATCTTCTCAGTGAAGATGTTTTCCTCCATAGTATCACGGAAACGCCCTTGCCCTAGATCACCAAATCCTCGCTGGTTGCCACGCCTGGCCTGATTGAGCATTGGGTTGTACGTAAACGGCTCATTCTGAGCGCCAGGACCGAACGGGTCGGTTCCATAGTTGAACAGGTTAGACGCTACCGTTCCGAACGTCTGCGCGACGTTCGGAAGTGTGGTCTTGAATTCAGGCGCGTTCTCGAAAACCCTATTGATTGCATTGGTAATGCGCTGCAATCGACCCGGCGCAGGTGTAATAGAAGTCCCCGCACTACCCGCAATTCCCGAACGATCAGGATCAGCAGGCAGAAAACGGTTTAAGTGGTCGATGTTAGTCGGGCCGAATCGTGCACCGAAGAAAGCGTTTGCAGTCACGTTTGCGTCGGCGCGGTTCTGAGCGGGAGCCGTAAAGAAATTGCCTGCCGACGATCCAATGCCACTCCCTATCGCTACACCGAGCCCGACACCGATAGGGTTTCCTGCTGTCGCAAACCCGCCAATAGCGCCACCAATAATTCCTCCGAACGCTGCGCCAAATCCCTGACCTTGCGCCATGTAATCGACACCACCCGATCGAAGCCGGGCAGTCTGATAGTCAAAAATATTGGAAACAGCACTTCCCGCAGAATACGCCACTGCACCTCGAAAAGCGCGTGCATAGTCAAGTGTGTCAGACCCTTGATCGAATTGGCCGAAAGGCATCCTGTTTGCGTAATTGGCATTCCTGAGCTGAGTAGGAGTCATTGCAACGGTGGGTTGCATTTGCGGCGTGGGGACGCCGAGTGGGTGAACAAACCCGCCCATCGCCGAAATATTCGCCCAGCCGGGAGGTATCGTCGGTTGCTGGAAACCGCCGGTAATATTGCCCCAGCCAGGCGGCACCGATCCGCCTCCAAATCCTCCGGGCGTGCTGCCTCCCCCAAAACCTCCGGCCCCGCCTCCGCCTGCCGTCGGCATTCTGCCGGTCACGCTCTGCCAGCCAGGGTAGATTGTCGGGGATTGGAACCCGCCTGTTACATTCCCCCATCCGGGCGGCACGCCACCAACCACAGCGGAAGTCTGAGCATTGCCAAGACTGCTTTGAAGATTACCGAGACGAGAAGCCGTACCAGCAATCGCGCCTTGAAGGAAATCCTTCTGGCCGCCCGTGGCATCGCTCAGCGCATTCTTCAGGTCTTTGAGTTGCTGCTGAAGTTGTGCGATCTCACCACGAACCTCAGCGATTTTCTGCTTTGCTGGGGCCGTGTCAATATCAAGTTCTAGTTCATTGTCTGGCATTAGCGATAATAGAAATACAAGGCGACAATAAAGCAAACGAGGGCGAACCCGCCGTCAAACATCTTCGCAGATGCGTCTGCGTCTATTTGGAACTTGATAATCATTGCTGCCATTGCAACAGATGCGACCGCAGACTCGCGGTTCCATCTGTACTTTTTGTCAGCGGACTGATGATACAGCAAAGGACGAAGAGCTTTTCGACATCGGAAGCATACGATGTACTCAGTGCCGACAGGTGAACCACAATGCGGGCAATAGGTCATTCCGAGAAACCTCCGCAATCAGGATAGTCTCTCTAATAGCGCATTCGTTCCCTTAACTCCTGTTGCTTCTGCAATGCCATCACCGCCATTTTCTCTTCTGCGTCCTTCAACTGATCGAATGCAAGGCAGAAAAAGAACACGTCGCCGACTTCGACAGGCATCTCCGAGATAGAAGAATAGAGCGGAGGCCAGCCGCACTTCCATCCGTAGTAAGCGATTATTCCGGGGTGGACTCCGTAGATGCTGATTTTATCGCCTCTTCGGACTCTTTTTGCCTCGTCCGAAAGGCTTGCGTAAAATCCGACGCTTTTGCGGCTCCCGGATACCACTTCTGAAAAATCGCGGCGTCGATCGCGTTTCCGATTGTCGGCGGCTTCAACTTTACGAATGCATCCTCCGACACTTCCAGAATGCTCGTGCTATCGGCTCCGCAAAACTGCTTCGTCCACTTCTCCACGCCGACGGCGAATCGCTTCTGCGGCAGCAGCGTACTGTCTTCTCCCGCTTCTCTTGCTGCCTGCTGCTGGTCTCCGAACGAACAGTCTTTCAGTTCCAGTCGAAGCCAGTAGGCTTTATCGCCGTAGCACTTCGCGGCAAACGCTTCATCGATCTGCGCGGCCTCAAGCGCGGCTTCATTCAGAACGGTTATTTCGTCATCAATCGTGATGACGAGTATCTTGACTGGTTTCAAATTAGCTCCCTGCCGCGACGACGATCGGGTATCCGGTAGTAGACGTGTTGGCACTATCGTCGAGATCGTATTCCCAGAACTCCGTGCCAGGGGCATTCCCCGGAGAAGTCCTGCGTCGGTTCTGTCTCACTACGTAGCATGTGAACTTAATGCCTGTCGATGACGGCCCGATCTGGAAGACGATCGTACCCGCGAGCGTGTCGGCCCCGACTGCGACCTGGTTGCCCTGCGAAGCCGTTGGAGACTGTTCAATCAAGAGAGATCCGCCGATTGCATGAGATGAGATCGCGGTCAGGTAGTAGGTGCCGTTGGCTATACTTTGAGGAGCCTGCCCACGGGCGACCGTTAATTGAAACGATCTGAGCAAGTCAAGGCTGGTGCTGGTCACATCGCCCGTGTCGTAGTCCCTGCCGGTCTGTCGCGTTGGCACGCTGAAAGTGTCCGGGCTTCCTTCTTCCGCCGGGTAGATTGCAAGCCACGACATCGTAACATTGATGGGACCGCCAGCAGCATTGTAACTGACCGTGATCCCTTCGCATTTCCCGGCCGTGTATCTCTGATGTCCAAGTACGGGTTCGTATCGGTCAAAAGACCATGTGGAGGTGTCTTTGACCGGGGAAGTGTTCAGGAACGAATCGGACCCGCCGATCCAGTCATTGATCTGCTTTTGGATACACCAGGTAGACCGCGCCGGAGCGGTACAGGTCATTCGCACCAGTTTCTTGCCGCGTGTATAGGAAACCGGACCCGCAGACACGTTCGCCACCCCCGGCGTAACAATGTTTTGCAGTTCGATGACATCGCAACTGGAATACGGGACTATGGTCTGAGTTCCAACGGTGTAGCCATTCGAGACCTCGCCGGCATCCTTGTAGAAGGTGAGTGACCCGGCATGATCTTTGGTACTGTAATCGGTGATCGCCACTAGTCATGCCCTCCAGGTTTTGCAGTGCGAAAATGAGCAAGCGTTGTCGAAAGCGCGCCACGCAGAGACGAAAATTCAGCGTGCGTGCCGAGGCTAGCCGCTTCTTCTATCTTGCCGACAAGGTACTTCTCGACGGTCAAAAAGAAAGCCCCGGCTTTTGCCAGGGCTTCCTCGTTGCTTATAGGTTGCGGCTCAGCGGCCGGGGTTTCTTTCTCAGGCATTAAAGCGTTCCTCCGTAAATCACCCCGTAGTGTAGGGCATGAGACATGAAGCACCATTGTGTGCCGCCGAACGACTTCGCGACAAATCCCTTAGTTACATCCGTAATCTTGCATTCATCGAGCGTGTCATAAGCAGGCGCCGTCGAGAACAGTCTGCTCGAAAGCGTCAATTCGTAATTTGCGCCGGTGTTGAACACATCCCACAGCAGCCAATCCATAAACCGCGCCCGGAACCGCTCTCGTAGTGTCGCCTGAGCGAACGCATCGGTTCCTGGAAACGCCTGCGGCGAGAGGTAGAAGTAGATGTTGTGGTATTTCGTGATGTTGTAACCGGCCAACGCTTGCTTAACAGCGATCGTCGTGTCCCTACCGTCCTGCTTGCCTCCGCCAGTCACACTCACCCAAAACGACTTCGAAGGCGGCAGTGTCTCTGGGTCGCCGATATTGAAATAAGTGCTGTCAATCGTCTCCCCGAGCGTGATTGCAGGTGACGCGCCGGACAGGACATTATTCAAATCAGTGATCTTGGCAACCATCGCCGCGAGTATCGCGTCCAGGCAAGCCTCGTCAATTCCTGGCAGAGAAGTGCTGTACGGCAACGGTTACTTCCCTCCAATAATCATCGCATTCAGCGCGAGTTCTATCTTATGAAGTTCCGCAGGTGTCACATAGTAGAGCGGATGCGGTGGGGCAGGCCCGACGCATTTACGGAACACGTCTTTGCCGGTATCGGGATCTATCCAGTGCAGCATCTTTGCGCGAACCGGTCTGACCGGGCCACGCCCCTCGATCACCCATCGAGCGTACGGGATCGCCTGATAAGAGACGCCGACGGTAAGGCTGTGCGCCGATTTATAGATCACGTTTCCGAAAGCGCCCCGTTTAGTTACGGCAGGCTTCAGTAACCCAGCGTGTCTGCCGCCATAAATTCCGCCGTGTTTTATGCCCGACGAAGCATAGTGCTGCTCAAGGATAGGCAAAACTACTTCATCTGCCAGCCTGTCCATCAAGTCGTCCATGCGCTCGATGCGTGCCAGCAGTTTATCCATCTGCCCGGACCACGCACGGCTATCAACTGCAATCGTGTAAGATGCCACGGACTAAGTTCCCGTCACCTTCACGCCGTCATCCTCGATGAACTCCGACTTCAACCCCTCTTCGATCAGCGCGTCCACAGCATCACCGTTATATAGGCCAATGCCGCCCTTCAGTGCCACGTACAGGCGTTGCGCCCACTCGTAGACACTTTCGTGCTGCCTGTCCGCCCATTGGCTCAGGCATTGCCCGTCAACGTCGCACGCTTCCCGCGAGCAACTTCCGCCGTCGTGTGCGGGGCATTCCCTGCTCATACCGCCTGTTCCCGCACCGCATAGCAATGCAGGCTGACCGCCACGCCGCCGAGTACCTGCGGGTTCGTGTTCAGCACGCGCCACTTAAAGCCGTTGTACGTGATCTTGTCATTCTCGGTCACATCCGCCGCCCCGCTCGCTACGAAGTCGTAGGGGTTCTCTTCGCCTGCGTTGTATCCCGCCTCAAGGTTGAGGTTCCCGCCGCCCGTCGCATTCAACGGCTGCGGCAGGAAGTAGATGCTGCTGGTCGTCGTCGAACCGTCCGACTGGTTCAGCCGAGTGACGGTAAGCGCCTGCCCGTGTGCGAGGATGTTGTTCGTTGTGATTGTCTGAAGTGCCGTTCCGTTCATCTAGGCCAGGATTTTCCGTCGGTATCGACCGCAGACCACATCAATCTGCTGCTGCCAAATGTCCGTCTGCCGCTTGTAGAGTATTGGGTTGAACGTGAAACTGTCGTTGCCGAGCTTGATCTGCTGCTGCCCGCCTGTGATGTTGATTTCCAACGACGGAATAAGGTGCATAACCGCCTTCTTCAAAATCGCGTACCACGCATCATCCGGCACCGTGCTGCCGAACCCGAAAACACCCGTCACCGAAATAGAGCCTGGGTTACCGTACTGGTAGTACGTGAAATCGAGATAAGTCCACGGACGATCGTAACTGGCGGCGTTCTGCGGCCTGAGAAAATACTCGACATTCTGGTGAAGTAGCGTCCCGTTGCTGATCGTCGAACCGGCGACGCTCGCAGTCCCGGTGCAAGTCCCCGTCGGGTTCCCGTCGGTTGTCCCGGTGATCGTGTGCGCGCTGTTGCCAGTTCCAGTGATCGTGAAGGTGAGCGTCGCGCTGCCGGTCCCGGTGATCGTGCAACTCCCGGTCCCTGTAAACGTCCCTGCGCCAAGGTCGGAGGTAAAGGTGCCCGTAAACACTCCCGCCGTCACCGTGCCGCTCACAGTGCCGCCTACGGTCAGCAGCGATGTGATCCGGCCGACGTACACAGTCGGGTTAGAGCGCAGTCCGGCGTTCAGGAACAACTTCCTCCCGCCGCCGATGTTGTTGAGGCCGACGTAGATACCGACCGGCCCCGTTTCCGGTCCAGGCGGGTCGTAGTAGCGCGTCGTCGAACCGCTCGATAGGAACGGAACCCACCCCGTCTCACGCTCCCACTCCGTGACTGCCGCATTGATCGCCTCGTCGAAGAACATCTGCGACTGCTGTGCAGACGCGGGCGCGGTTATGAGGCCAGAGGAGTACAAGAACGCACCCAACTCGGCCGAACTCGGATAGGCAGTTTTGGACATTGAGTTCCATGCAAAGAAAAAGCCAGCCGGTTAGGGCTGGCTGTCATCGAAAGAACAATAACGTGACTATTCGGTCGGTGGCGTCTCCACTGGTGGCTCCTCTACCGGAGGTGCTGGCGGTGCAGCCGGAGCCGCGACAGTCGCAATCTGTGACTGGATAGCCGCGAGTTGGTCTGCCGCTGTGTTCGCTTCTGCCTGTGCCGTGGCGAGGTCGGCGTTTGCCTGCGCGAGTGCCGTGTTCGTCGCCTGCTCTGCCGCCTGAACGCGTGCGCCGAGGTTGTTGACTTCCGCCGCGAGTGATGCGACGGCATCGGTTAATCGTGACAATGTTTTCTCCAGTTCTCGAACGATATGAAGGATGCTGCGAGGTTCGAATTCGCAGTATTCGTTGATGGTTTCGGTGACAGATAGGATGTGCATGGGCGTTTATGCCTTTGCGGGCGCTTCCGGTGCGACTTTCGCAGGAGGCGCAGGAGTAGCCGCCGTCGCTGTTGCCTTATCAAGTTCCGCCTGCATCTTCGCGATCTCGGCATCTTTCGCCGCGAGCACCGCCTCAAGTTCAGCGATCCGCTTCGGCGCGGCGGTATCGACCTTCACGAGATGCTGTGCCTGATACCACTCCGCTCCCGCCGGGGTCTGGACCTTGATGCTTTCGAGGCCGCCCTGCGTGTGGTGGATGTCGGTCACGCGCCCGTTGAGCATCACGGCGTCGCCGACGACGAACGGAGGAGGGCCGTCTTCGGTCTTGTTGACTACCTGTGGGATGTCGGGGACTGGAACATAATTACCGCTCGCGTCCATGACCTGCTTGCGGTTCTGGGGCGGCGGCGGGGAACCGGCCGGGATGTTAGTTGCCATTGCTCATTACTCCATATCTCTCTCTGCCGGATATAACAGTCGCCGAATGCTCTTCCGGCATCACGAGGCACCCCTTCATCCACGGAACGACCTCGACCGTCATACCGAATATCTGAGGCTTACCGCGTTCGGAATATCTGTATCCGGCGTCAAACTGAAAATGCATCATGGATGCTTCAGTTTCGCGCATCAACTCGCGATAGTCTTCGGCCCCGATCAGTAACCGCCGACCGTCTTTTCGGAAGTGCTGCATCAGCGACGACCGCTGCGCAAACAATTGCTCGACAAACCGTCCCGGCTCGATTACGCGCTGGGTGTACGTCGTCTTCGTGAAGTAGTTCGGCTTGACGGCCCCCACATCGGACAGGAACTTCCAGATGGTTTTCAGTACCCACACCCAAACTCTATTGCCGCGCGGCTTGAACACGAAAACGTCTGGATCTACGTAGGTGACAGTCTGAGGCGTCCACTCAAGAAAGTTAACTGTCTCTTGATGCATCAATCGTCTCCTTCAGCGCGTCCTGCACTCTGCCGATCACCTCGGACCAGTTGCCCAATTCGCGCTGCCTGAAAAGCCTCATGTTCGAATACCACGGCGTATCCTCCCGATCGACGAGCCACCGCCAGTCGCTCGACTTGCTGACGAGTGTCCAGCAGGGGGTGCCCATCGCCCCGCAGAGGTGAGCAATCGCGCTGTCAACTGTGATAACGAGGTCCAGATTCGCAAGCGCCCCAGCCGTGTCCGCCATATCCTCGAACTCGTCACCAATCCACGCCTTGACTTGCGGGGTGTCGTCTTTATCGTCTTCTGAAATCACGAGGTCCCGCTGGAGACAGTACCAAGCGGTTTCAGTTGTCGGAAACAAGCCGTTGAAGTAGTTCGGTGTCAGGTTCCGGTTCGCGTTGTTGCCGTGCGCCTGAGAACCCGCCCACGAGAACCCGATGCGCAACGGGCACGGGGCATCATTACACCGCGTATCGGCAGTCGCCATCCGCGCCGCCCACTTTTCGACACGCTCCGCCGGAACCTTGAGGTACGGCTGTTGCGAGTCGTCGTCCGGTTTCGGCTGGAAGCGGTTGAGCAGGGTAAACGTCCCGATGTGAGCATCAAACTTGTACGGCACGCCCGTTTGCTCGATCTTAGGCACGACTTCCACGCGCGGCCAACATTGCGCCGCGAAGAGTTCCGCGAGCGGTGGCTGCACCTCGAATATCACCTTACCGACGAGCGTTTCGTCGATGTCGCGCACGAACCGCGAGAGCATGATCGTGTCTCCAAGCCCCTGTTCCGCCCACACGAACAGGCGCGGCGCGAGTTCGAAGTTCCACTCCGGCCCCGGCACACGCGCCACACGCTCGTTGATAAGGTACTGCCACTTAAAGCCGTCGAACCCCTCGCTCCACTGCCCGTCTCGCAACTGCCAAAGCGTCTTGTTGTGCATCACGTGAGGCCAGCCGGGGGCGAGCGATTCAGCCTTCTTCAGCGCCTCGCCGTTCTGTTCGTGTTCGCCGAGGAAGTCGCAGCAGCTCGCGAGCGCAGCCCACAGAGCGGCCTTGTCAGGTGTGTCGTCAAGCGCCTTCCTATACTTTTCCGCCGCCTCGCGCCACTGGTGCGCTTTCGAGTGCGCACGCCCGAACTCCCCGTAGAAGTCGCTCCCGCTTACTCCGAGTTCTTCGGCACGCTTGAAGAAGCGAACTGCCTTGTCGAACTGTCCGGTTCCGAGGCAGAAGTCTGCCTTCTGGCACGCCTCGGCATCGCTGCAACGTTCGAGCATGATCCGCAGTTTGTTCTCGGCGATAAACGCGGTCATCGCGTCGATACGAACACTCATATCCGAGTGCCAGCCGTGCCAGGCGCGCACGATCGGTTTCGGGTGGTCGAACGGCTCAATCGGGACCGCGTTCCACTCGTAACCGAGCGTGCGGAGCGGGGCGTCCTTCCGGGTCAGCTTTTCATAACCCGGTATCGCGTGCCTGTTCAGCGCGTGCTGGTCGTGCCAGAAGTGGCCATCGTCGGGCGATTTCCACCACATCTCGATTAGTCGCTTGCTGTCGGGTCCGGCCCCGCAATAGATCGCTCCGGCGTTAAAATGGGAGTAGCAGTCTTTGTGCTCCGGCCACTCCGGTTTCTCGTGCCTCACCATCCCGACAGTGTTCGGCTCGCACGCTTCCCGAATATCGATCTCCGGGTCTGCGACGTAGCAATCACTGTCAAGCCACACGACGTTCGAGTACCCGGCGTCCATGCCCCTGCGGATCAGCGCGACCTTGTTCCAAAAGGAGTGCCGGTCTTTGTCTCTTCCCGCGAGCGCACTGCCGATAACCGGCCAATAATCGATGTCCCATCGCTGGCAGTATGCAGCGTGCTCAGGCAGGACGAGGTTCAGCAAGTGGACGTGCGGCCCCGTCGCCTGCTGAATGAGCAGGGTATCGCTCTGCGCCCTCGTGGACGCGACGACCGGCGTTTCCGAGACGATCAGCCGCTCGACATCCCGCTTCATCCGCTCGTACCGCTGCTCCATAGTGCCGTAACCGTGCCACGCAAGCACATGGACCGGCTTCCCCGGCTCGTTGTAATACGGCGTCGAATTCCACGCGTGCGGCAGCTTTACGACAAACGGGGATACCAGCCCCTTTTGCATCCGATTGAATGTGTGCTGATGCCCCCACGGGTGCCCGACGAACGGTGTCGCCATCCACTGCGTAAAGAACTCGCGGACGCGGGGGCCGTTGCCGATGTAGAAGCATCCGATGTTAAAATGGTCGTATAGGCGGGCATGTCCCCAGTTCGCGTTATCGTGCCACGTCAGGCCGAACGCGTCGGGCGGGCACGCTTCGCGGATGTCCGTGTCGTCGGCGATACAGGCGTCGGCGTCTAGGAAGGTCACGTACTCGTAACCATCGTTCAGCGCCTTGTCGATCGCATCGAACCACTTCCCGACAAACTCCTCCTGGCACATTGTCGGCCCGAGTGTCAGCCGGTAGTCGATTTTATGGCGCAGGCAGTACCCTTCATGGCGAGCGCGCGTGAGTTCGACGAGCGGGATCTGGTCGCCACAGGCAATCTGGATGAGGCAGCAATCGTGTTTCTTCATGGCCGCGATACCGCCAGGAGTGCCAGGATAACGAAGATGCCAGTAATGAGCAGGCAGCCCATGCAGGCGGGGCCGGTGCGTTCGGTCATGATGTCACACCTGCGGCTTTCAGGGCTTCTTCGGGAGACTGAAATTCTACATCTGCTTCATCGCCGCCATCGAACTGCATAAACGTTGCCCAGTACCGACAAGAGGCACGGGCGCGGGGAACTAACTTCATATCGCGCGGCATGTTCCGAACCATGCGCCCGAGTTTCGCGTCGGCTGCCACGCTCGATGCCCACCGCGCAATGTCGGCATTTACAGGCGTCTTGAGTATCGACCTCACGTGGGCGAGAACATCATCCTTTACCCGACACGAACTAAGTGCGCGCTCAAGTTCCGCCCGCGCGCTATCACGTTCTGCCGTGCGCCGTTCGAGTTCGGTGCCGAATTGGTCGGCGGGGTCGTCAAACTGAGCAGCACGAGGTAATCCATTTTCGCAAATTTCTTGCACTTCGTACTGGTTAATGCCGCCGTCTATACAAGCCAGCAAGTTAGCCTTTACCAGACGTTCCTGCGGGTGCGAGATTATGCGTCCGCTCTGATCTGCCCACCACCGTTTATAACGCACGCTCCATGCACCATACAACTTTTCATACATCTTGTCGCGCCCTCCCCGACGCGTCCCCCAAAGTTTGAAGTGCCGAACCGGACGGGGGAGCGTCCAGCCCGGCACATAACCACACGCCTTACGGCATCTTCCGCTGCTTCGCCATCGCCTGAACGCCGAAGATGCAACCCGTGGTCGCACCCACAACCGTGCAAACGACCTTCACGTACTGATATTGACCGATGTACGCCACCTGCTGCGGTGTCTGAGCGGTTGCGGTGCCGGTCACGACGGTAAAAGAACCGTTCTGGAAGTCGGCCGTCGAAATCGCCGTGTAGGTGCCCGCACCGCCAGCGGTGTTGCTGTGGGTCAGCGTGAAAGTGTACGAGGTTCCGTCGGTGTAGAGGCCGGGCGTGACGACGATCTGGTTCTCGATGCAGTTCGCGAAGTCGATCGCCGAACTCGTCTTCGTCGCGGTTACGGCGATGGGTGCCCAACCGGTCTTCGGGGTGTAGACGTTGTTAAGTGCTCTCATGCTCATTGGTTTAACTTCCTATGAAGGACATCTGTAAATCAAGCCCGCTTCCGATTCCGGAAGCGGGCTTGAAGTCAGCAGATATTTGATGTTATGGAACTACGCCAAGACCAACCGGGCAAACGCCTCTTCCAAAACGGGCATTCCGTCCGTTTCAGACCTTGCGATATATCCAGTCTGGTTCGTCGCGGCGTACAGTTGATCGAGCACCTGCCACTGCATCTCCAGCGCGTCGGCGATGTAGTAGTGCTTGAAGTCGCCGAGGATCGCCATGTAGAGGCCGGTCGTGAACGTGTTCGGGCTGTACTCGCTCATCGCGATCGGGCAGTCCAGCAGTCGTTCCGGCGTCCCTTGCAGTCCGTTACCAGGACCGGTCGCGCCGCCCCAGGAGGTCAGTCCTGCGGTCCACAGGTAGTTGTGGTTGCTGTCCTGTAAGCGCCGGACGGCGGAAACAACGTCCCGGTGGAGAATCCAGCTCGCGTTCTTCTGGTACTGCGCCTTCAGCTTGTACTTCGTCTTGATGAAGTCGTCGGCTGCAACGGCGGTGGTCGTCGCGGCGGTTACGTCGCGAGAGGTCGAGATCCCTTGCGACGACGCCGTGAAGCATCCGAGCGGCTGATCGGCCCCGGTACCCGTGAGGAACGCCTTCTCCTGCGTGATCCCCATCTTGTACGCCATCCTGTCCATGACGATACTCTCGGCGTTCATGGCAGAGTTGCGCAGGAGTTTGTTCGATACCTGGATGTTCTTCGCGACCGGGTGGGGCCGCAGCTCGCGCTTCCCGAACGCCATCGTGCTCTCGGTTCCACCCGTGAGCAGTTCGGCCGTCCAGTCGGCGTCGGAAGGATCGGTGTCCATCGCCGGAATGCCGAGGCTCTCCGCGCGATCGACGGTGTACACGCTCGCCATTCCGCGAACGAACACGTAGTCTTTCACGAGGAGGATGATCTCGCGAACGAAGTCCTGCGGGGCCACAAGGAAACCGCCGCCTACCGGGTTATCCGCCTGGTACGCCTTGATCTCGTCGGGCTTGAGGACGAACATCCCGCCCTTGATGTACTTCGCCCACGCCGACCGGATACTCTTCGATTCCGCTTCCTTGTCGGAGAGGACTTCGCGAACCGCCGGGGCCGTTCCGCCACCGCCCATAGGCAAAGGCGACGATGCCGCTTCCTCGCTCCACTTATGCGCTCGTTCGAACATCTTAAGGTTCGCGATCTTGCCTTGAGTGGAGGCGAGTTCCTTATTGATGTTCTCAAACTCTGTCTCTTCTGGCCCGGTCATCTCGGCCATTTTGCCATTGTACTTCGACCGGATTTTGTCTCCCATCACTAGAAGATTCTTGTACTGCTCTTCTAGGATTTGAATGTCAGTAGGCACTGTGCTTGGCTCCTATTGAGCCGCCAGCCAATACCCTTCGAACCGATTTGCCATTCGCATGATCCTCAGTTCGCGGGCTAACTGAGCAGCTTCGTCGATCGGTGGAGGCATAGCCTCCGGAGTGATCGGTTCCACTTCCTCAGCGTCCCGCCGACGGAGAGCATTGAACCCTTTCGATGCAATTGTGATCGCCGCTTCTTTTGCGAACCCTGACTCCCTCAGGAATTCCTCAAATTCGCGTGCGGTCGTTATAGAAACAGCCGCCTTGATTTCGGCGGCTGGCTTTCCATCTTCTTCGTTTGTTTCATCAGTTTTCGTATCTGCTTCAACCAACTGTTGCAGATCGTCTTGCGAACCGTTGAGCCACTGCCACCACTCTTTTTCAGTCCAGCTTTCAACGGGTCCGAACTTCTCGATGAATGCGACTGACGGCTGCAAATCCGACATGTTCTTTTTGCCCGACATGCTTTTAACGCTGCTCGCATTCGAGCCCGGCGACATCGGCACGGTGACGTACGAAATCTCGAAAAGCTCTTTGCATCCGCCGGGCAGCAACCCGCGAAGCATCCCCTTGTGCGCGGCGATCTGCTTCGTGTCAAACAGCGACATATCGCAATTTAGCTCTTTCGCGTGCTCCAGCGCCTTCGCACCGTTCGCGAAATAAGATCGGCCGTCATCGTTAATGTCGAAACCCACCGACAAGCCAACATCGAGGCCCTTCTCCATGCGCTCCTGTGCGATAACACGCGCCTCCTGCGCTCGGGGTGTCGAGTGGAACTCGAATTCGCAGTACAGGACATTTCCGTGCTCTGCCGCTTTGACTGGCATCGCGATCGGCAGACCGTCCCAATCGTGACCGACAGGCATGAACCCGGATTTGAGGAAACCGGGGATCGCATCTTTGAAGAAGCCGGGGAATACGAGGTCACTGCCACGGTCGATTTGACCCATGACGTTCCCGTTCCCTTTGAGGCAGTTCTCTTCAATGGAAGCAGCCTTCATGCTGTATGTTTTGGTGATTTTCATGCATGTCACTCCTGAGAACGCTACTTCAGTTCATGCACGCGAGAGTCGCGAGGATTGCATCTCGCCTCATCGTGCAGTTTTACAATCAGCGCGTTCGCTTCCGCGCCCCGAACGTCCATCACATGACCGCCTTGAAGCATCACACGGACGCCGTTCGCGCTTTCCTCGATGCCGACAATTGCATCGGTGCGCAACCACCGCTCACCGACTTTTACGAGCGCCATTTATCTACTCCCTTTCGGGTATAATCGCCACAAGCCGGTAAGTTGTGTGGCACCTGCCAAGACCGTTAGGTAGCCAGATCAAATCAGGAAGTCATGACTTCTAGGTTTGCATGTGACCTTGAAATATACTAAGCACGTCCATTCTCGGGCAATGAGCACTCGTTGCTTGAGACACGCGACTTACCCGCTCATCTCCAACGGCTTAAATATGACCAGCAACCCGCGCTGACACCGCTCGTCACTCCGGCTGTTCTTCTCGAACACAACATGCCGCAGACCTTGCTCTACGCACTTCTCGACAATCCCGATCAGACCCGGAAACTGCGTCACATCGTGGTAGATCAGGACCCCGCCGGGGTTCAGCAGGTCGTCGTAGACGCGATCGTGCCACTCGTGGGCGTGGAAGTGGTCGGCGTCGCTCATGATGAAATCGTAAGCCAGCGACGTTCCGACCGGGGGCGCCCCCAGGAAATCGCCTTCATCGCAAACGATTATATCCACTTCAGGATGCTGTAGGCGGAACGCCGACGCTTCATCGGGCCAGTTGCCGCCCCAATCGCCCCAGTTATCGACGAGGGTGTACGTGAACGACTGCTGATTGAAGTCCAATCCTCTCAGGATCGCTTCTGCGGACCTTCCGCGCCCGAAGCCGAGTTCCAGGACGCTCGTCGGTTTGTGGGCGCAGACGAGGCCCTCAAGGAGTTTCGCGTGGGCGATGTCGATGCGAACGCCGGGGTCGTCGGTCACGGTAACTCCTCTGGCAACTCAAAACACACCTCGCCGTTCGTCGTCCGCAGATGACACCGGCAGGCCGAGAGGCAGGATGTTTGGCCGCTTCCTGGCGTCGTCGTTATACTATCGGCCCTGTACGGGCTTCCTGCGGCCAAGTCCCGGCATTCCGGGCAATGATTCTCGTTCTCACCAAGCACCCAATAGATCAGCGTAGCCCCCGGCAGCGCAACCGCCCACGCTTCTTCGCTCGTGCCCCTCAACCGCTTGACGTAGAGGGTGATCCGGTTCGCGAGCGCCCCGCTGTCGGCCTCGTACTTCTCGTTCGCGAGGTCATTCACCAGTCCCGCGAGATACCGCGTCTGTCCGAGCATCACGGAACGCCCGAAGCGCACGTCGCCCGAGCCGAACGGGTTCCTCACCCCCGCGAGCCTGCGACCGAGATAGGCGGCGTGAGAGTGCGCGTCCGTCAGGATTTCGGTTAGCGTGTCACTTAATACCCACGACGAGCCGAGCGTGCCGGCGATATAGGACTGGATGGTGCTAGTCAGGCGGTGGTAGGCGTCGGACAATAAAAAAGCGAACAGGAGCAAAAGTGCATCCCGTTCGCGCTTACGCCGTTTCTCTTCGTCCGTCTCGGGCACTTATTCCACCACAGCCAGCACGTCTCCGCCGTTAACAATCAGGTACGTTTCGCCGTCAATCTTCACTTCCGACCACCCGTACTTCGGAAATAGAACCGTATCTCCGGGCTTCACGTCGATCGGTATCTGCGTGCCGTGCTCCGTGCGCTTCCCGGTCCCGACGAAGATAACAACCCCCTTCATCGTCCGCTCGCGCGACTGTTCCGGCAGAAAGATACCGCCCGGTGTCACCGCGTCGGCTTCGATTGCCTTGCAGACGACCTTATCGCCGATGACCCGCAGGGAGGTCTTCACTCGTTCAAGCGTCTCTGTCACGCAACACTCTCCTCTTTGTAGTTCAGTTCAGCCGAAGCGCGAGCGATACAATAGTCACAGAACGCTTTCCACGCCCGTTTGTCGCCCACCTTGACATTGCGTCGCGCCCGGAAACCTGCGGAAAACGCCTGCTTGAGCGATTCGTCGTCGCGGTACTTCTCGGCCAACGCCAACATCTGATAGCCTGCATAAACTTGCGGATGAACGACCCAGTAGTCGCGCGGCGCGGCATAATCACTGCGGAGTTTATCTTTGACGGTGTTCAAGTCGCAGGTCATAACGCCGCTCTGAAGGTAGTTCTTCCACGCGGTCCGCACTACTTGATCTTGCTCATCACTCACGGATGCACTCCATTCCCGTTCCGCGCCCACTCTTCGCTCGCGATCATCGCGCGGATGCGGCGCTCGTAGTCGATGCTCTTGGTTTGTCCCGCCTGCCCGGTCGCGCCCCCTTGCGTGCCGGGGTCGCCGAACGCCGTCGCGGTCTTGGCGGGGTAGCAGACATCGAGGCCGGGGAGTTTCGCGAGGCCGAGGCCCGCCCTCGCCTCGTTCGGCGCGATGAAGGGACCCTGAACGCCGAGGGAGTATCGCGCCATCTGCTCGTTCAGCATGTCTCGGAGCGCAGGCACCTTGTGGTACTCCGCCGACACCGAAAGATTTTCGCTGTCGGGGTAGTAGGAGAGTACCTGCGTGTCGAGTTCCGAGTGAATGAGTTCGAGCCTCGGGATGATGCCGTCCTCCCACGCTCCGGCGCGGGCTTCGCGCATATTCGAATACTTCGAATGTTCCAATCCGATCGTGAAACCCAGGACGATCGGATTGATACCGATCATCGCGCAGATGCGTGCTTCCGGACGGTCCTGCATCGTGTGGAGCGCCATGTTCTCGGGGGTGAAGCTCAACTTCTCGACGCCGATCTCAGACGACATCACGACCGGCTGGAACCGATTATCCCCGCCCGACCCTTCTCGAAACTGGTTCTTGAACTCCTCCGCGTCCGGCTGCTCGAAGCTCGCCTCGCCCTTCGGGTAGATGATGACGCCCGGAATACACATATTCGAGAGCAGCTGCGCCGCGTACCCCGCCGCCTCGTTGTCCGTGACTAACTCCCGGCTGCCCGCCCGCATCTGATCAAGCCCGTACCTCGGGTTCTCCGGGTCGATGCCGTCTCGGAAGTGGATAACGTCGCTTTCCTTCAGGAAGTAGGTCACGCCGTTGCTGCGATACCCGTAACCGGTGATCCAGTCGTCGGACGTGCTCTCAGCGGTCCAGAGAGGCCATACGTCCCAATGGGGGAGCCACCAGAATTCAAGTGCGCGTCCGACGTTATCGCGTTTGACCCACCAGTACGCGTTCCCGCGCCCAGCGATGAGCGAGAGGAACGTCGCCTGCCGAAGCGTCCTGCCGTCGTAGAACTTGTTCGGGTTCTTGAGCACCTTCGTTAGAGGATGCTTGCGGAGGATCGTTTCCTCGCCATCGTCGTTTGTGTGCTTGATGCACGGCGGCGCTTGCGGGAGATTGCGACCGATCCACCCCAACGACGCACTCACGATGCTGTTCTTCCAGGGATCGCCCGCCTTGCGCTGGTAATCGACGTGTGCGCCCGGCAGAAGTCCGTTGAAGAAGTATCCGCGCCCGTTGCCGCCCCGCGCGTTGGCGATGCTCGATCCCATCGGGAGGCCAGACATGCTCTTGATGCCACTGGAGAATATTCGTGCGATTGCTCCCACTACTTATCTTCCCCTTGCATCATCAGGCCCCGCACAAAGACGTAGAGCACGAACAGTACCAAGAGCGAGACGCCGATAAACACGATGCCGCCCGCGACTGCGAGCATGTAAAGAAAGAGAAGGGTAGGGGTCATAGCATCCTGCATCGGTGTTTGCTGGCAAGCTCGTTGAAGGCATCGGCACCTGCGTCCACATCATCGTCCGCCTGCTTACGCACGCCTTCCCGGAACTTCTCGAATACGCTGCGCACCCTGGGCCACCAGTAGTGGAAGGAAGTGCTCTCGACGAACGGCTCGAACTCGCTCGGCAGGTCGGCCTCGACGACACTCACATTCCCGAGGTTAATCGCCTCGGCAAAAGACGAGGCTCTGTCGGCTTTGTCGCCGCTAATCGGCTTGTCCTTGACACCCCAGTGCCGGTAGCGTTCACGCAGGCGTTCGATCTGGTCCTTACCCGCCTGTCCAGGGTCTTGCGGAAACCGGATGGACCGGCGCGAATACTTCACGAGGAATTTCTCGCACGTCAACTGAATGACCTGACGTACACGCTCGCTGCTCCACTGGCCGCGCACGACAGCGAGGATCACGTAGGTGTCGCCTGTCGTTAGTCCCAGCAGGAACCCGACGGTGTGATCCCCCGCGCCTTCGGTGGCCGCTAGGTCCCAGGCGAGGCAGACGCGCGTGATCGGCGGGCACTCGTCCGGCTTGATGACCTTGATCTCGTTCACGCGGAAGAACACGCCGTCGTTGGTCTCGACTTCGTGCTGCGCCTCGATCAAGAACGACTTCAGGCCCCACGTGTTGATCTGCTTCTCGCAGACCTCCAGGCTTCTGCCAGTCCAGGAAGAGACGCCTCCGACAATCCGGTAGAGGTTCGGCCGCCCCTCGCGCTGAACCGTCTCGGTCACGAGATCGCGCACCGCCGGGACAACCCTTGCAGGGTCGCGGTCGAGCAGAAAATCCGCGCGGTTATCACAGAGCATCGCCATGATGCTGTCGCGGTGTATCTTGTTCTGCGCGAACAGCACCGCGCAGTCGGGCGAGCCTGCCGGGAGTATCGCGTTCGTGATGCTGTGGATCTTCTTCTCGACACCGTCGAAACTGTCCGACTGATTGTCTATATCGTCGAAGCACAGGAGGTCCGGGCGAAACTGGTCGAGCTTGACGCCACGGGCGGCGCTGTCGAGGCCGAGGGCCATGACGTTGAAATCATCGGCAGTCCGCAGGAGGTTCGCCTTCCACCCCTTCGCCTGCTGATACTGGTTGACCTTCCGCTCAACCCCGACCGTCTCCAGCAGTCCACCAATGGCACTCACGTGCTTGTC
>Ga0207698_10000336_pt1 | contig 27862 bp, 30 predicted proteins | sample KBSCornC22_FD_184298 | JGI IMG/M metagenome (GOLD analysis project Ga0207698, IMG submission 184298) | Corn rhizosphere microbial communities from Kellogg Biological Station, Michigan, USA - KBS Corn C2-2 (SPAdes) (version 2) | ecosystem: Host-associated > Plants > Roots > Rhizosphere > Soil ... | reverse complement strand
CGCCGAGCAGCGCAGCGGGCTCATCCAGTCGCTGGCCGAGGGCCAGGTGATCGACGGCGTGGTCAAGAACATCACCGATTACGGCGCCTTCGTCGACCTGGGCGGAATCGACGGCCTGCTCCACGTCACCGACGTTTCCTACAAGCGCGTCAACCACCCGTCGGAGGTGCTCGGCATCGGCGACACGGTGAAGGTCCAGATCATCCGCATCAACCGCGAGACGCAGCGCATCAGCCTCGGCATGAAGCAGCTCGAAAGCGATCCGTGGGAAGGCGCGTCGGCCAAATATCCGGTCGGCGGCACGTTCCGCGGCCGGGTCACCAACATCACCGAATATGGCGCCTTCGTCGAGCTCGAGCCAGGCATCGAGGGCCTCGTCCACGTCTCCGAGATGAGCTGGACCAAGAAGAACGTCCATCCAGGCAAGATCGTGTCGACGAGCCAGGAAGTCGACGTCAAGATTCTTGAGGTCGACGAGGAGAAGCGCCGGATTTCGCTCGGCCTCAAGCAGGCCCAGGCCAATCCGTGGGAAGCCTTCGCCGAAGCCCACCCGGTCGGCTCGGTGGTCGAGGGCGAGGTCAAGAACGCGACCGAGTTCGGGTTGTTCGTCGGGCTCGACGGGGATGTCGACGGCATGGTCCACATGTCCGACATCGCCTGGGGCGTGTCGGGCGAGGAAGCGCTCGCGCTGCACCGCAAGGGTGAGCGGGTGAAGGCGCAGGTGCTCGACGTCGACGTCGAGAAGGAGCGCATCTCGCTCGGCATGAAGCAGCTCGAGGGCGGCGGCACCGGTACCGGCGCGGGTGCGGGCGGCGGCGCTTCCAGCGCCGGCGCTGGAGGCGTCAAGAAGGGCGAAGTGCTGACGGTCACCGTCCGCGCGGTCCAGGACCCGGGCCTCGACGTCCAGGTCGGCGACGACGGGGCGGTCGGCTTCATCAAGCGCGGCGACCTCGGCCGCGACCGCGACGAGCAGCGGCCGGAGCGCTTCCAGGTCGGGCAGAAGTTCGACGCGATGGTCGTCGGCTTCGACCGCTCGAAGAAGCCCAACTTCTCGATCAAGGCGATGCAGATCGCCGAGGAGAAGCAGGCGGTCGCCCAGTACGGAAGCTCAGACTCCGGCGCATCGCTCGGCGACATCCTCGGCGCCGCCCTCAAGGAAGCGCAGGAATCCAAATCCAAGAAAAAGAAGTAAGCCAAGCCACTCAATACGCGGCGTTCCTTCGCGGGACGCCGCGTACATGAGCGGGCAAATCCTTCTTGCGCGAAAGACTGTTTCCTGACAGCCTGCAGGGCAAGCGGCTCATGTAGGGGCAGGGCCGACAATCCTTAGCGGGGTAGAAATGATCCGTTCCGAGCTGGTGCAGAAGCTTTGCACCGATTTTCCCGACCTCACGCAGCGTGAGGTGGAAGGCGTCGTCAGCGCGATCTTCGATTCGATCACGGATCAGCTGGCGAAGGGCGGGCGGGTCGAGCTGCGCGGCTTCGGCGCCTTCTCGACGCGGCAGCGCGACGGCCGCGTCGGCCGCAACCCCCGGACCGGCGAATCCGTCTCGGTCAACGCCAAGCGCGTGCCCTATTTCAAGCCGGGCAAGGAAATGCGCGAGCGGTTAAACCTCAAGGAAGTGACCGCGGAATAGCCCCGGCTGCTGCTGCCGTCGCCGGGCTCGGTCAAGCGGACGTGGCGGAACGGTAGACGCTGGGGACTTAAAATCCTCTTCCCGATTGGGAGTGTGGGTTCGACTCCCACCGTCCGCACCATTGCGCAGACCGTCGAGGGACCGGCGAGCGTCGCAGCGCTTCCCCGAACATCGTTGCATTAAAGCAATTTATTAAACCTTGCCGCGTATTCATGGAGCGTGGGCAGTACGGCATATTCAGAGGCGGAGGCGAGGCGCCCTGGCGTCCTCAGCGCGCGGCGCGACGCCGTCGTGCTCGGCGTGCTCATCACCGCCGTCCTCCTGCTCATCTGGAACGGCAGCACTTTCTTCAACCATATCCGCATCCAGGGCGCGACCTTCGCCAGCGACGTGCGCATCGCAAGCACCGCGCTGACGCTCAACGTCGCCCTGATCCTGTTCGGCTGGCGCCGCTACGTCGATCTGCAGCACGAAGCCGAAGTCCGCGCCGACCAGGAGCGGCGGGCCGCCTTGCTCGCGACGACGGATTCGACCACCGGCCTCTACAACCGCAAGGGCTTTGCCGACCGCGCCGCGCAGCTCAGCGCCGAGGCGGCACCGCGCGGCGAGAACATCGTCATCATTTCGTTCCAGATCCAGCGCTTCAAGGCCGTCAACGACCAGCACGGCTACGAGGCGGGGGACTGGCTGCTGAAGTCGCTGGCAACCGCGCTCCGCGCCGCGCTCGGCAACGACGCCGTGATTGCGCGGCTCAGCGGCGACGAGTTCGCCGTCGCGCTCGCGCTGGGCGCGGCGCAGACCGCAACCGCCGAGGAGATCGCGGAGACGGTCCTGCGCACCGTGACCCATCCGCTGGTCCTTAACGAGCGCATCATGCAGGTCGGCGTCTTTGCCGGGATTGCATCGGCTCCGGCGAACAGCGCGAGCATCCCCGATATCCTGCGCCGCGCGGACATCGCCATGGACCGCGCCCGCAGCGGCCGCGTCGCGCGGCCGGTCTGGTTCGATGCCGGAATGGAGCGCGCGCTGATCGCTCATGGCGAGGTCGAGCAGGGCATCCGCTTCGGCCTCGAACACGGCCAGTTCGTTCCCTATTTCGAGCCGCAGGTCGACCTTGCGACGGGCGAGGTCATCGGCTTCGAGGTGCTCGCCCGCTGGATGCACCCGCTGTCGGGGGTCATCGGCCCCGACGTGTTCATCCCGGTCGCCGAGGAGATCGGGCTGATCGGGCGGCTTTCGGAGCAGGTGATCACCGCCGCGCTTCGCGAGGCCGCGGAGTGGGACCCGGCGACCAAGGTGTCGGTCAACATCTCCCCGTCCCAGCTCACCGACGGGTGGCTCGCCCAGCGCATCGTGCGCATCCTTGCCGAGACCATGTTCCCGGCCGAACGGCTGGTGATCGAAATCACCGAAAGCTCGCTGTTCGCCGACATGGACCTTGCGCGGACCATCGTCACCAGCCTCAAGAACCAGGGGGTGCGCCTCGCGCTCGACGATTTCGGCACCGGCTTCTCGTCGCTCGCGCACATCCGATCGCTGCCCTTCGACATCATCAAGATCGACCGGAGCTTCGTCGCCAACCTCAACTCCAAGCGCGAGAGCGCGGCCATCATCCGCGCGGTGACGACGCTGGCGCAGGCGCTGTCGGTGCCGGTCTGCGTCGAGGGAATCGAGAACGAGGACGCCTACAAGGCCGTCGTCCGGCTCGGCTGCGGAATCGGCCAGGGCTGGTATTTCGGAAAGCCGATGCCGGCCGAGCAAGCGCGCGAATTGCTCGTGGCGCGCGTTCGCGATTCCGAAGCGCCGCTCTCCAACGCCGCCAACGGCTGAGCCTCACAACAATCGCTTCGGCCGATCTCTGTCCCACCGTGGGACAGCGGGAGCCGTTGCTGCATCCGACGGGTTTGAACATGGTAAAAGCCGCGTTAAGGATTTGCCATGCAGCTCGCCCGCCCTTCGTTCGCGACGGATCCGAAGCGCTTCGGAAAGGGCCGCGTGCGCGAACTGGCGAGCGCGCGCCCGGCTGAGTGGGCCATCAGCGCAGACCTCAAGCTGTTTGCGACGACGTTCCTCGCCGGCTTTCTCTTCGTCTCGATCCTGATCGGCTAGTCGACCCGGCAGCGGCCTTCGTCGCAGGCGAGGTGGAGCTTCCACCCGAGCCAGGCCGCAATCAGGCACATCGCCGCGACGAGCAGCAGCTGGCCGACCGGGCCGATGCCGAGCATCGACAGCGCGTAGGCGATCAGCGCACCGACCACCATCGCGCCCGAATTGACGATATTGTTGGCCGCGACCGTGCGCGCCGTCTCGGTCTTCGCCACCGTGGTCGTCAGGAAGGCGTAGAGCGGCACGACGAACATGCCGCCGGTGATCGCCACGCCGAGAAGGCAGACGATCATCGGCCAGGCCATCGGGTTGAACAGGAAATTGCCGAGCGTCGTCAGGTCCGGGCCGTTCTTGCTCCAGGTCAAGGCCACGAAGTGCAGGAGCAGCACGAACACGCCCATCGCGATCACCGACGGCGGCGCGAACCTGGCCGAGACTTCGCTCTTGAGAAGCCGGTTGATCGCGAGCGAACCGATCGCAATCCCGATCGAGAAGATGGCGATGAACAGGCTCGCGACCTGCTCGTTCGCCCCGAGCACATTCTTCACCAGCGGCGGGAAGATGATGATCAGGACCGCGCCGATGGTCCAGAAGAAGCTGATCGCGAGGATGGCGAGGAACAGCCGCCGGATGTGCATCGTCGCGCTCACCAGCTCGATGGAGGCATGGACGATGTGCCAGGTGATCGGCAGCCGCTCCGCCGCGGGGGGCGCCGGCGGCACTTGGCGGCCAACGAGGAATCCCATGACCGCGAAGGCCAGGACGGCGACCGCGGCGGACTGGGGCCGCGACGCGAGCACGCCGGCGAGAATCGTTCCGAGCAGGATCGCGATATAGGTTCCGGCCTCGACCAGGCCGGTGCCGCCGAGCACCTCGTCGCGGTGCAGGTGCTGCGGCAGGATCGCATATTTGATCGGGCCGAAGAAGGTCGAGTGGACGCCCATCAGGCCCACCGCGGCGATCATCAGCGGGATGTTCGCGAGCATGATTCCCGCGCCGCCGAGAATCATGATCCCGATCTCGGCGAACTTGATGATCCGGATCAGCTTCGCCTTGTCGTGATCGTCGGCAAGTTGCCCGGACAGCGCCGAGAACAGGAAGAAGGGGAGGATGAACAGCGCCTGGGCAATCGCGCTGAACTGGAACTCCTTGGTCGGGTCGCGGAGCAGCTGGTAGGTGACGAACAGGACGACCGCCTGCTTGAACAGGCTGTCGTTGAAGGCCCCGAGGAACTGGGTCGCGAACAGCGGCACGAAGCGCCGCGCGCGCAGCAGGTGGGCAACGTTCTGGATCAAGGCCTGGCTGCGCCGGGTTCCATGGGTGGCGGAGGCATAGCCAGCTTTGACGAAGCCGCCAAACCCTATAACGCTTATTGCAGGACAATGTTGTCGCTGCCGAACCTGCTCACCCTGTCGAGGATCCTGGCGGTCCCGCTGCTCGTCTTCCTCCTGTGGCGGCCAGCGCCGGTCGATTATGCGATCACCTTCGTCCTCTACTGCATTGTCGGATTGACCGATTATCTCGACGGCTATCTCGCCCGCGCGTGGGGCAGCATCTCGCGCCTCGGCCAGTTCCTCGACCCGATCGCAGACAAGATCATGGTGGCCGCCGTGATCGTCATGCTGATCTCCAGCCGCAAGGCGAACCCGGTGCCGGAGATCGCCGGCCTCAATCTCATCCCGGCGCTCGTCATCCTGCTCCGCGAGATCATCGTCTCGGGCCTCCGCGAATATCTGGCCGGGCTGCAGGTGTCGGTGCCGGTGAGCGCACTCGCCAAGTGGAAAACGACGCTTCAGCTGGTTTCGCTTGGCGCATTGATCCTCGCCGGCGCGCTGCCGCATCAGCCGTGGGTCCATCTTGCGGGGCTCATCTGCCTGTGGGCGGCGGCAGCGCTGACCCTGATCACCGGCTACGATTATCTCCGCGTCGGCCTCAGGCACATGGAAGACTAATCGACTGAGTTGTTCTGACTGACCGAGGAATCTCGTTTCCGCCGATCCCCGGCCCCTCCTAAGCGCACGCGTCACAAAGCCGACATTCGGAGGGACGGACCATGGACGCGAAGACGGGTGACCCGCTGCACGGTTCTCCAATGGAAGAGGGCGCGGCCCTCCGCTCGCTTGTCGGGCGCACCAATCGCGACTGGTGGCCGAACCAGATCTCGCTCGAGATCCTACCCTCGCCAGCGGACCCGATGGGCCCGGACTTCGATTACGCCGAGGAGTTCGAGTCGCTCGATTATTTCGCGGTGAAGCGCGACCTCACCGCGCTGATGACCGACAGCCAGCCGTGGTGGCCCGCGGATTATGGGCATTACGGCCCCTTCTTCATCCGCATGGCGTGGCACGCTGCGGGCACCTATCGCATCGGCGACGGGCGCGGCGGCGCGAATTCGGGCCAGCAGCGGTTCGCTCCGCTCAACTCCTGGCCCGACAATGCCAATCTCGACAAGGCGCGCCGGCTGCTTTGGCCGATCAAGCAGAAATACGGCCGCAAGCTCAGCTGGGCCGACCTGATGATCCTCGCCGGCAATGTCGCCTTCGAATCTATGGGCGCGCCGGTGTTCGGATTCGGTGGGGGCCGCGCCGACGTCTACGAGCCCGAGCACGACGTCTATTGGGGCACCGAGGAGGAATGGGTCGGGCAGGGCGCCAAGCCGCGCATGGGCGAGGTTGCCGAAGAGGTGCTCGAGAATCCGCTGGCGGCGGTCCAGATGGGGCTCATCTACGTCAATCCCGAAGGGCCCGGCGGAAGCGCCGACCCGCTCGCCTCGGCCAAGGAGATCCGCGAGACCTTCCACCGCATGGGCATGACCGACGAGGAGACCGTCGCGCTGACTGCCGGCGGTCATACGTTCGGGAAATGCCATGGCGCGGGCGACGCATCGAAGGTGGGGGCGGAGCCGGAAGGCGCCGACATCGCCCAGATGGGGCTCGGATGGACGTCGGAGCACGGCTCCGGGATGGCCGACGACACGATTACCAGCGGACTCGAGGGCGCCTGGACGCCGACTCCGGTCAAGTGGAGCAACAACTATTTCCACATGCTGCTCGACTATGAGTACGAGCTGGTCCGAAGCCCTGCTGGCGCGAAGCAATGGCAGCCGAAAGACGTGAAGCCCGAGGATATGGCGCCGGCCGCACACACGCCCGGCAAGCGCGTTCCGACAATGATGACCACCGCCGACATGGCGTTTCGCGAGGACCCGGAGTTCCGCAAGATCTCCGAGCATTTCCGCGACAATCCCGACGCGTTCGGCGATGCGATGGCGCGGGCCTGGTTCAAGCTCTGCCATCGCGACATGGGGCCGAAGTCGCGCTACCTCGGCCCGGAGGTCCCGCAAGAGGACCTGATCTGGCAGGACCCGATTCCGCGCGGCGATTATGCGGGCATCGACGACAACGATGTCGCCCGGCTCAAGCAGCGGATCCTCGAATCCGGCCTCGGTATCCCGGAGCTCGTCAAGGCGGCTTGGGCGGCGGCATCGACCTATCGGGGATCGGACCACCGCGGCGGCGCCAACGGCGGCCGGATCCGGCTGGAGCCGCAGCGCAACTGGGAAGTCAACGAGCCCGAAGAGCTCGGTCGGGTGCTCAAGGCCTACGAGGATATCAAATGCGACTTCGACGCGAATGGGGGCGGGAAGAAGGTCTCGATCGCCGATCTCGTCGTGCTCGGCGGGACGGCGGCGGTGGAGAAGGCGGCGCGCGCCGCGGGATACCAGATCGACGTCCCCTTCGCTTCGGGTCGAACTGACGCGAGCCAGGAGCAGACCGACGCCGATGGGATGTCCTATCTCGAGCCGAAGGCCGACGGCTTCCGCAACTATCTGCGGACCGACGTACGCTACCCGGTGCCGACGGAGGAGCTGCTGATCGACCGCGCTTCGCTGCTGCGCCTGACCCTCCCGGAGATGACGGTATTGGTTGGAGGCCTGCGCGTGCTCGGCGCGAATTTCCGCGGCGAAAAGCATGGCGTGCTCACCGACCGCGTCGGGCAGCTCACCAACGATTATTTCGTCAACCTGCTCGACATGGGCGTGGCCTGGGAACCGGAGAGCGATCACGTCTTCATCGGCACCGACCGCGCGACCGATCGGCGCAAGTGGACAGCGACCCGAGTCGACCTGGTTTTCGGGGCGAACTCACAGCTTCGGGCGGTGTCGGAAGTCTATGCCTCCAGCGATGCGGGCGAGAAGTTCGTCAACGACTTCATCGCGGCGTGGAGCAGGGTGATGAACGCCGACCGCTTCGACCTCGCGCGAAAGTCCGCCGGCTGGACCGAAAGGACGAGCGGCGCGGGCATCGGCACGGCGGAGCCGGTCTCGGCCGCCTAGCCGCGCATCAGGTGCAGGCGATTTCGAGCTTGCTCGCGCTCGAAACCACAGGCTCGAGGTCGGGAATGAGGTCGCGCGCGATCCGCCGCAGGGTCGCGGCGAGCAGCTGGAACTCGCTCTCGCGCGGGCTCGACTTGCGCCAGATCAGCGCGACTCGGCGGAACCCATGGTCCGACTGCAGCCGCCGCGCCTCGACCGCGGTCCCGTTCAGCAATCCGGTCTCGATCGCCATGCCGGGGACGAAGGTCACGCCAAGGCCGTTGTCGACCATCTGCACCAGCGTGTGGAGCGAGGTGCCCATCATCGAGGCGTGCGCGCGGATCTCGGGCCGGTTGCAGGCGGAGAGGGCGTGGTCCTTGAGGCAATGCCCGTCCTCGAGCAGCAGCAGCTTGCTTTCGTCGATCGCCGCCGCCTCGACCGAGCGGCCGCGCGGCGCTTCCCCGGGCGGGAAGGCGACGTAGAGCGGATCGTCGAACAGCAGCGCCGAATCCACCTCGCCGCAGTTGAACGGCAGAGCGAGAAGGACGCAATCGAGCTGCCCGCGGTGAAGCGCCTCGCAGGCGGCGGTGCTGGTCTCCTCGCGCAGGTAGAGCTTGAGCTCGGGCCATTCGCTGCGCAGCCGCGGAAGCATCGCCGGGAGAAGGAACGGCGCGATCGTCGGGATCACGCCCATGCGCAGCTCGCCGTGGAGCGGCTGGCCCTCGGCGCGGGCCATCTCCGCCAGCTCTTCCGCCTCGCGAAGCACCCGGATCGCCTTGTCCGCCATTTTTTCGCCGAGCGCGGTGAAGCGCACCAGCCGCCGGGTGCGCTCGACCAGGGTGACTCCAAGAAGCGCCTCGAGCTCGCGCAAGCCGGACGACAGCGTCGACTGGGTCACGAAGCATGCGTCCGCAGCCTTGCCGAAGTGCCCGTAGCGGCGAAGCGCGACGAGATACTGAAGCTGTTTGAGGCTCGGCAGATGGACCGTCATCTAATCGATAAATCCAATTAGTCAGAGCTATATAATGGACTTGAACGATTGAGGTCACAACCCTAGATCGCCGCTTCCAGCCGACATGCTGCACTGCAACAATCGAAGGAGGAACACTGAATGCTTACCGTTGGGGACAAGCTTCCCGCTCTCAAACTGTCGGTCCAGCAGGGCACTTCGGCGCTGCCCGCCGACGAGACGATCGATCTTGGCCAGACCAACGGCAAGTGGAAGGTGCTGTTCTACTGGCCGAAGGATTTCACGTTCGTGTGCCCGACCGAAATCGTCGGCTATGGCGAGCTCAAGGGCGACTTCGCGGACCGCGACGCGGACCTGATCGGCGCCTCGACCGACACCGCCCACGTCCATTTCGCGTGGCGCCGCTCGGACGAGCAGCTGGCCCAGGCGGAGTTCCCGTGGATCGCCGATAACAAGAAGGAGCTCGCCGGCGCGCTCGGAATCCTCGATCGCGAGGAGGGCGTCGCTCTCCGCGCGACCTTCATCGTCGATCCCGACAATGTCATCCAGCACGTGACCGTGAACGGGCTCAACGTCGGCCGCAATCCGGCCGAGGCGTTGCGGGTGCTCGACGCGCTCCAGACCGACGAGCTTTGCCCGTGCAACTGGACGCCCGGCGAAGAGGTGCTCAAGCCCGCCGCGTAACCGTTCCTCCTCCCGCGGGAGGAGCTTCCGGCTGGCCCCCCTCGCCAGCCGAGACGAAGGGGCGGGCTTCCCCAGGTCCGCCCCTTTTTCATCGCTCGACACGATCCACGCAGGAGTTTTTCATGTCGCTCAAGCCATTCGCCGAGACGCTGCCCGAATACGCCAAGGACATCCGCCTCAACCTCGGATCGATCCTTTCCGACCAGCTGATGGGCGAGGAGCGCAAGCTGGGGCTCCTGCTCGCCTGCGCGCATGGCTCGGGCTACAAGCCGCTCGTCGATGCCGCGGAGGCCGAGGTCGCGGGCAAGCTGTCCGACCCGGTCGCGAACGCCGCGCGCGGAGCGGCCGCGGTGATGGCGATGAACAACGTCTATTATCGCTTCGTCCACCTCGTCGCGAACCCCGAATACGGCAAGATGCCGGCGCGCCTCAGGATGAACGTCATCGGCTCGCACGGCATCGCCAAGGAGGAATTCGAGCTGATGAGCCTCGCGGTCTCGGCCATGAACGGCTGCGGCATGTGCATCGACAGCCACGAGCGCGTGCTTCTCGAGCATGGGGTGAAGCCCGACGCGATCCAGGCGGCGGTGCGGGTCGCCGCCGTGATGAAGGCGCTAGCGACCGTCCACGCGACGCTCTGAAGTCAGGCGGTCAGGAGCCGCACGCCCGAAACCAGCAGGGTCACCGCGAGCACCGGACGAAGCAGCGAGTCCGACGCGCGCGTCGCGACCATGCTCCCGACGATGATGCCGGGGATCGAGCCGACGAGCAGCGCGACCATCAGCACCGGGTCCACCGATCCCATCAGCCAGTGGCCGATCCCGGCAATCAGGGTCAGCGGCACCGCGTGCGCGATGTCGCTGCCGGCGACGCGGGCGACCGGTAGCCTCGGGTAGAGGATCAGGAGGGCCGTCGTGCCGAGCGCGCCCGCGCCGACCGACGTGATCGAGACGAGCACGCCGAGCATGACGCCGATGAACACCGTCCAGCGGGTCACGGCTCGGTCTTCGATCGTATCGATGGTGTCGCCGGCCCAGCGCAGGATCAACGGCCGGAAGAACACCGTCAGGCTGGTGACCAGCAGCGCCCCGCCCAGCAGGAGGTTGAAGACGAAGGCGGTGCCAGCCCCCTTCACTCCGAAATAGCCCATCAGGCTCAGCGTGACGATCGACGCCGGAACGCTTCCGCTGGCGAGCCCGCCGACGATCTTCCAGTCGACCGTGTGGCGCTTGCCGTGGACGGCGGTGCCGACGCTCTTGGTCACCGACGCGTAGAGCAGGTCGGTGCCGACGGCGGTCGCCGGATGGAAGCCGAACAGCAGCACCAGGAGCGGAGTCATGAGCGATCCGCCGCCGACTCCGGTCAGCCCGATCAGCGCGCCGACGAGGAAGCCGGCGACCGAATAGAATGGATTGTAGGCGGAGAAGATCGCTGCCCCCTAGATCACACGACCACGCGGCATCATGTGCTGCCTTCGCCCGTTCGGATCGCGGCCCTTTGCCGAAGCACCGGCGGTTGGCAAGCTTGCCCGTAACTCTGGCCGATGACTCGACTATTGTTTGCGGCAGGCCGCGCCATTGCCCGTTTGCCGCCGCCACCCTAAATTGACCGCGCAACGGCAAGAGGTTTCCAGTTTGAGTTCCGGGCTCACCGCCTATCTCGATTCCGTCAAGACGCGCGATCCGGCGGCGCGCTCGCGCTGGGACGTGCTGTTCTATCCCGGAGTGTGGGCACTCGGGCTGCACCGCTTCGCCCACTGGCTGTGGGTCGGGCGGCTCTATTTCCTTGCGCGGATGGTCAACCATTTCTCGCGCTTCCTGACCGCGATCGACATCCACCCGGGCGCGAAGATCGGCGAGCGCTTCTTCCTCGACCACGGCTTCAGCGTGATCGGCGAAACGGCGGAGATCGGCGACGACGTCACGATCTACCAGAGCGTCACGCTCGGCGGCACCAACCCGACGGCCGGCATCGCCGGAAAGCGCCATCCCAAGATCGGCTCGGGCGTGGTCATCGGGTCGGGCGCGCAGGTGCTCGGCCCGATCGAGGTCGGCGACGGCGCTAAGATCGGCGCCAATTCGGTGGTGACGAAGGACGTCGCGCCGGGCTCGACCGTGGTCGGAATCCCGGCCAAGCCGGTGCCCGTCGCCGCCGTCCACTACAGCCCCGGATTCATGCCCTACGGAACGCCGTGCGGCGAGGATTGCGACCCGGTGCGGGTCCGCATCAACGAGCTCGAGCACCAGCTCGAGGAGCTGCGGGCCGAGCTCGATCAGCTGAAGGGCGCGCGTCAGCCGCAGCCGCAGCCGCGACCGAAGGTGAAGAGCGCTTGAGCGTCATCGCGCCGTTCCCGCGTATCGGGGACCGGCGCCCAATCGCCACCTTCGATCGCCGGGAGTTGTCGAGGATCCTCGACCTTTACGGCCGGATGGTGGCGGCCGGGCACTGGCGGGATTACGCGCTCAGGATCGATCCCGACGTCGCGATTTTCGCCGCCTTCCGCCGCCATAGCGAGCGGCCGGAGATCCGGATCGAGAAACGCCCCGCGCTTCGGATGAAGCAGGGGGCGTTCGCGCTGGTCGGAGAACATGGCGCCGTGCTCAAGCGGGGCCACGAGCTTGCGCCCGTTCTGGCCCCACTCGAGCGCCGGCTCATGCGGCTTGTTGACTAAGCGCCACTGCTGACCGGTCGACGAGCGGAAGCCGGTCGCGCAGGCTTGCCGGAAGCGGCTTGACGATCAGTTCCCGCGCCTGGTGCCAGAAGGCAGACAGAAGCAGAAGCGCCGAGCCGATCACCAGCGCCGTCAGCGCCACGTTGAGCTCGACTGCGCCGAACTGGCGGAACAGCTCATCGAGCGCGTATAGCACATAGGCAAGCGCGGAGACGAGCAGCGCGCGCCGGTCGACCGCAACCGCGGTCGCTCCGAGCACCAGGTAGAGCGCGACCACGCCGACGCCTTCGGCGACGCTGACATGGCCGCTGGTGAGGCCGAGCAACGTGAAGATCGGGTGCGCGATCATCGGTGCGGCGAGCAGGTGAAGCCAGAAGGCGACGTCGCTCCGCCGCGTCAGGCGCGCCCGGTCCGACCCGTCCCACCACATGGCGAACAGGAACATTCCGATCCCGAGCAGGAGAACGAAGCCGAGGATCACGTTGCGTGCGTGGTCGATGTTCTGGCCAATCCCCGCGAGCAGGAGGCCGATCATGATGGCGGCGACGGAGCCGGCGCCGGCGGCGATGGTGATCGGCACATGGAACGTGCGCCAGTGCAGCCAGGCGGCGGCGGCGCTGACGGCGGCCGAGGCGGCCAGAACGATGCCATCGAGCAGGTTGTTGTTGTTCATCGTGTCGGGGCCGATGGCGACTGCAATCGCGAGACCGACCGTCCCGAACACGCCGCCGACGAAGGCGAGCAGGAGCAGGATCGACGGGAGCGCCATCCGCCGCCTGGCGGTGAAGAACATCGCGAGCGGCCACGCCGCGCCGGCGACCGCAAGCGGTGCGAGCGGCGAGGGGCCGCCGTCGATCACGAGGCCGGTCTGCTGGCCGATCCACTGGCCGATCCACCCGACCGCGAACAGCAGGATCGCAGCGGCAATCGAGACGAAGATGTCGTTGAAGCCGGTGATAAGGCGGAACTGCTCGTCATCCGGAATCGCGGTCGAACGCTGGCGCTCGACATGCGCGCGCAAGGCGGCTGCCGCGTCGGGGCTGATCGCGCCCGAGGCCACCGCGTCGTCGATCTCCTGCTGGCTGTACATGCCCTCTCCTCTCCGAAAATCCCCAGGAGGATAGGAGTGGTGTATTATCGTGTCAATACAGCAAGGGGCCGCACCAGCCCGGGCTAATCGCCGCCGCCGACGCCGGACCGGTCGGGCGGCGTGCCCGAGCCGACGTGGGTTCCGGCGCCGCTGCCGAGCGCTTCGCCGATGGTCGGGCCGCGCGGCCGATCGCCTTCGCCATATTCGAGCGCGGGAGTCTCGTCGTGGTCGTCTGAATCGCCCAGCGCCGCCGCTTCTTCCGCGGCTTCGTCCTCGACGCCGTCGCCGGTGCGAATGCCCTCGCCTGAGGGCTGGCCTTCACCCGCGCGAGTTCCTGGCCCCGCAGCGCCGCCGGTGCCGCTGAGCGGGGTCTCCTTCTCCTTCGCCACGCCAAAGCCGCTGATCCCGCCGCCGCGGTCGTCTTCGCCCATCGCAAATCTCCTCCGTACTCGAGCGGTGAACGCGCCAGGTCGCCAGCCGTGCCGCGCCTCGAGTCGGGGGCGGAAAACTGAACGACTGTTCAGCGGCGGAACAATCGGGACGAAATTGTCAACTCTATTTTTGAACCCTGCCGCGCTTTCGGCGTTGTTCGGGCAAATAGAGATTTAGAAGGTTTCTGAACATGATATCCCGGTTGCTGGCCGGCGCCGCTTGTGCGGCGCTGATGGGCCTATCTGCGCCCGCGACCGCCGCTACGAGTCCGGAGCTCCCGGGAGCGGCAGTCCAGGTGTCACCGCTGGCAATCCAGGCGGTGGATTCGTTCTACGCAAGCCGTGGCGGCGCGCCGCTATGGCTGAGGGGCGGGGCGGACACGCCTGCCGCGCGTCAATTGCTCGGTGTCCTCAAGCGCGCCGAGCTCGACGGGCTCAATAACGGCCCGGAGCTTGCTGCCGAGGCCGAGTCCCTGATGGCCCAGGCCCAAACGGGCGATCCGGCCGCACTGCGCGCAGCTGACCGCGTGCTCTCCGCTGCGTGGGTGAGCTATGTCGAGGCGATCCAGCGTCCGCCGTCGGGGATGATCTTCGCCGATCCGCGGGTCGCGCCTCGCGCCCAGGGGCCGATGCAGATCCTCGAGCGCACCGCCGCCGCGCCGTCGCTGTCGGCCTATGTCCGCTCGGTGTCCGACGTGAACCCGCTCTACGCCCAGCTGCGCGACGCGGCGTGGGCGCAGATGCAGTCGTCGGGCGGCTCGATCGACCCGCGCGTGCTCATCAGCCTCGACCGTGCGCGCGAACGGCCGGCGCAGGACAAATATGTGATGGTCGATGCCGCCGCCGCGCGCCTGTACATGATCGACGACGGCCGGATCGTGGATTCGATGAAGGTGGTGGTCGGCAAGGCCGGCCCGCACACCCAGACGCCGATGATGGCGAGCACGATCTATTACGCGACTCTCAACCCCTATTGGCACGTCGATGGCGAGCTGGTTCGGTCGCTGATCGCCAGGAACGTGCTCGACAAGGGCCTCGGCTACCTCAAGACTCAGGGCTACCAGGTGCTTCCGGCGGATCCGAGCGACAACCGGCTGCTCGATCCGGCGAGCGTCGACTGGCAGGCGGTTGCCGACGGCACGCTCCGGGTCCGGGTGCGTGAGCTTCCCGGCCCGGCCAATTCGATGGGCCATGTGAAGTTCGGCTTCCCCAACGCCTACGACATCTATCTCCACGACACGCCGGTGAAGGAGCTGTTCGCCCAGGACGACCGCGACCTCAGCCACGGCTGCATCCGCCTGCAGGACGCCGAGAAGCTCGCGCGGTGGATGCTCGGTCGCGACCCGCAGCCGGATTCGAGCGCGCCGGAGCAGAACGTGCCGCTGCCAACGCCGGTGCCGATCTACGTCACCTATTTGACCGCGCAGGCGCACGACGGGCAGCTGAGCTACGTCGACGATGTCTACGGCCGCGACGCCCAGGCGATGCGGGAAGTTGCCGCCCTCAAGTAGTAGCGAGGAATTAGGGAATCGCGCCGGCGACGGAACGCCGGCGCGACCAGAACCGCTGACTAGACCGACACTTCGTCCATCGTCTTGAGCTTGGGCTGCGGAAGCCCTTCGGACTTGAAGCGCTCGGTCAGCTCCTTCTTCTTCTCGGCGATGCGCTCACCGAGCGCCTGCATGTCGATGTCGGCCTTGCGCGCCTGGCTGAAGATGCCCTTCGGCCCTTCCTCTTCCTCGACGTGGTGCTCGATCTCCTCCTGGAGCACCTTCACCTTCGTATCGAAGAACTCGTCATCGGCGCTTTCATTGGCCTCGATCTCGGCGATCAGCAGCTTGGCGGCGTCGTGCTCGACATAGCCTTCCTTGAGCTGATCCTCGTCGACCTTCCCCTCGCACGCCGGATAGAAGATCGACTCCTCGATCTCGGCATGGACGCTGAGCTCGAGGCAGATCTGGTGGGCGAGCTTCTGCTTGCGCCCGTCGCCCTTGGCGCCTTCGAAATCCTTGAACAGCTTTTCGACCTCGCGATGGTCGTGCTTGAGAAGCGTGATTGCGTCTTGTGACTTGCTCGCGGCCATGTGCCGAACCTCCTGTTGAATTCCTCGTGGAAACCAACTGTTCGGCTTGGATGTTCCTGCCCGGATGAAGCATGAAATGGTAAGCGTGCCCGCGCCGACGGGGCTCGACTGGAAAGCGACCGGCTATCTGGTCTCGATCGCCAGCGTCTTCTTCCTCGGCGCCGTCGCCTGGACGAAGGAGAGTCCGCCCGGCTGGTATTATCCCGTGCTGATCGCCGGAATGGCGACGTCGATCATCGGCATGGGTTGCCGCTACCTCGCGCACCTCCACCAGAAAGCGGAGATCAGGAAAGCCAACGAGAAGGCGGAGCGGCGCTAGCGGCCGGTATCGGCGCTGTCGCCGCTGTCGCCCGGTTCGTTATCCGCGGCCGCGATCGATTCCGCCGGCGACGTGTTGAGCGCGAGCCAGTCGCGGAACGGCAAATGATAGAGCTGGTCCATGACCTCGAACTCGAGTCCGCCGGGCTGCCAGGTGTCGCTGTTCCACAGCGCGACGACGCCGCTCTTCATCTGCGGATCGAACAGGATGAGCGAGCGATAGCCCTTGATCCCGCCGCGGTGGCCGACGATCCGGTGGCCCGCATAATCGTAGCTTCGCCAGCCGTAGCCGTACCAGGCGGTGCCGAGGCGCTCGAGGAACTTGCGCAGCCGCCCGCGCTCGCCGGGCGTTTTCACGTAGCGGCCATGGACGGTGTCGAGCACCTTCTGGTCGACGACGTCGGGCATCTCGCCCATCTGCGCTTCCATCCACAGCGCCATGTCCTTGATGTCGCTGTTCACCCCGGCCGCGCCGGGGACCTTGTAGTAGGTGTCGTCCATTGGCCACGGGCGCTTGCCCGAGCTGTGCGGACGGGCCCAGCTCTTGCTCGCCTCCAGCCCGGCCATCGACACGCTTCCGCTGGTCATCCCGATCGGGTTGAACAGAGTCCGCTTGACCGCCTGCTCGTACGGCATGTGCATGATTCGCGAGACGATCTCGCTCGACGCGTCGTAGGCGACGTTCTGATAATCCCAGCAGGTCCCGGGCGCGCACACGGCGTCGAGGGTCGCGAGCTGGGTCCTGAGGAAGCTCGGGTCCTGGCCTTCCTCGAGCTTGTTGGCGAATGCGTCGCGGTAGAGGCCGAGGCGGTGCGACAGCAGGTCGCCGACCGTCGCCAGCCGCTCGTTGCCGTTGGGCAGCTTGAGGTCCGGCGCATAGTCGCCGACCGAGCCGTTGAGGTTCACCTTGCCCTGCTCGGCGAGCTTGGCGACCATCGTTGCCGCCAGGCCCTTGGAGCACGACGCCCAGCGGAACACGGTCTCGGGAGTCACCGGGTCGCCCCGGCCCTCGAGAGTCTCGCCATAGCCCTTGAGGAAGGTGATCCGCCCGTTCTCGACGACCCCGACGGCGAGGCCGACCATCGCCGGCTTTTTCATCAGCTGCTGCAGCCGCGCGTCGAGCAGCCGGTAGTCGATGTCCTTGCGCGCCGCGGTAGAGACCGAGGCGAGCTTGAGATGCGCGGCGGAGATTTGCGCGTGATGCTGCTCCGTCGTGTGCGTGCGCGTCGCCAGGAGCGAGGCGCCCATGACGAGCACGAGCGCACCAAGACCGAGCTTCCCGGCTGTTTTCAACGAATGTTCCTCCCCACCCCCGGTTCCGCTGTGGCGGGGTGGGGCGCCACCCTCAACGGCACGCTCGGGCCCATGCGATAAAGCGACTCTGTCTTGCGACGAACCGGGTAAGGGCTATGAACGCGCGGCGCGCCTCGAGCGCCGGCGGGAGCCCATGGAATGCACTTCCTGAAGACCTTGTTCTGGCTGCTCGTCGCGGTCGTGGTGGCGCTGTTCGCCGCCCGCAACTGGTCCGACGTCACCTTGCACCTGTGGGGCAATATCGAGGCCGACGTGAAGATCCCGCTTCTCCTGCTGGTCTTCTTTCTGCTCGGCTTCGTCCCCACTTGGCTGACCATGCGAACACGAATCTGGTCGCACCGCCGGCGCTTCGACGCACTCGAGCGGCGCTCTTCGGCCCCTCCGGCCGCCGAGCCGGAGGAGGAGGAGGAGCCGCTCGCATGAGCCCGGTGTTCGTCGCGCTCGACACCCCGGACCTCGACCGCGCGGTCGCGCTCGCGGAAGCGGTGCGCGGCCATGCCGGCGGGGTGAAGCTCGGGCTCGAATTCTTCTCGGCGCAGGGGCCCGAAGGGGTGCGGAGGATCGCCTCGCTCGGCCTGCCGCTGTTCCTCGACCTCAAGCTTCACGACATCCCCAACACGGTGGCGAAGGCGGTCAAGGCGCTCGCACCCCTCGAGCCCGCGATCCTGACGGTCCATGCGGGAGGCGGGCGCGCCATGCTCGAGGCGGCAAAGGGCGCGGCGCTGCCGGCGACCAAAGTGGTCGGAGTGACGGTGCTCACCAGCCTTTCGGCCGACGACCTGCTGTCGATCGGCGTGGTCGACCCGCCGGCCGAGCAGGTCGGGCGGCTCGCCCGCCTCGCCTACAGCGCAGGACTCGACGGGATCGTCTGCTCGGGCGCCGAAGTCGCCGACGCTCGCTCGCGGTGGTCGGGCGGCTTCTTCGTCGTGCCCGGCGTCCGCCCGGAAGGAACCGACGCCGGCGATCAGAAGCGCGTGGTGACTCCGCGGCACGCGCTCGAAAGCGGCGCCGACGTGCTGGTCATCGGCCGGCCGATCACCGTCGCCGCCGACCCGCGCCAGGCGATCGCCGACATCGTCGCGGGCCTTTCCCCGAACCCCGTCAGCGCAAGGAACGAGACATGAGTTGGCTGAGCCGAGTCCGTAACGGCATCCCCTTCCTGCCCAAGCGGCAGAGCGCCGAGAATCTGTGGCACAAGTGCCCCAAGTGCGGGACGATGGTGTTCGTCAAGGAGTGGGAGGAGAATTACAACGTCTGCCCCCGCTGCAACTTCCACGATCGCATCGGCCCGGCCAAGCGCTTCGAGCAACTGTTCGATGCCGGCCAGTACGAGCTGCTGCCGGCGCCCGAAGTGCGCGAGGACCCGCTGCGCTTCAAGGCGCGCGAACGATATACCGAGAAGCTCAAGGAAGCGCGCGCCAAGACCGGTGAGCGCGACGCGCTGCAGAACGCCAGCGGGCGGATCGGCGGCCACCCGGCGGTGGTCGGGGTGCAGGATTTCGCTTTCATGGGGGGGTCGATGGGCACCGCGGTCGGAGCCGCCTTCGTCGCCGGCGTCCGCGCGGCGATCGCCGAGCGCTGCCCGTACATCATCTTCACCGCCTCGGGCGGCGCGCGGATGCAGGAAGCGATCCTGTCGCTGATGCAGCTGCCGCGTACCACGGTGGCGATCACCGAACTGAGGGAAGCCGGGCTGCCCTACATCGTCGTCCTCACCGATCCGACGACGGGAGGCGTGACGGCGTCCTACGCGATGCTCGGCGACGTCCAGATCGCCGAGCCCGGCGCGCTGATCGGCTTCGCCGGCCAGCGGGTCATCGAGCAGACCATCCGCGAAAAGCTTCCCGAGGGATTCCAGCGCGCCGAGTATTTGCTCGAGCACGGGATGATCGACATGGTCGTCTCGCGCGGCGACCTCAAGGACAAGCTCGCGCTGCTGATTTCCTATCTCGCGCCGGAGGCGAAGGAAGCCGCCTGATGGCGGATTTCGCCCGCTCCACGAACCCCGAGGTCCAGGCGCAGCTCGATCGGCTGGCGAAGCTCTCCCCCGCGGGCGACCGGCTCGGCCTCGACCGCATCGCGGCGCTGCTCGACCGGCTCGGGCGGCCGCAGGATTCGCTGCCTCCGGTGTTCCACGTCGCCGGGACCAACGGGAAGGGCTCGACCGTCGCCTTCCTCCGCGCGGCACTCGAAGCGAGCGGCCACAGCGTCCACGTCTTCACCAGCCCGCACCTCGTGCGGTTCAACGAGCGGATCCGGATCGCGGGGCGGCTGATCGAAGACGGTGAGCTCGCCGCCACGCTCGCCCAGGTGATCGACGCCGGCGCGGGGATCGAGGCGAGCTTCTTCGAAGTCGCGGCCGCCGCGGCCTTCGTCGCCTTCGCTCGAACGCCGGCCGATGCCTGCCTGCTCGAGGTCGGGCTCGGCGGACGGCTCGATGCGACCAACGTCATCGAACGGCCGCTGGTCACCGGAATCGCCAACCTCGCGCTCGACCACCAGCAGTTCCTCGGCAACGGGCTGCCCGACATCGCGGGCGAGAAAGCGGCGATCGCCAAGCCGGGAGTTCCGCTCGTCACCCAGCTCTACCCGCCGGCGATCGGCAGCCGGATCGAGGCGATCGCGCACGAGCGTGGCGCGCCGTGGCTGCCGCGCGGCGGCGCGTGGGACGCGATCGCCCGCCAGGGGAAGCTCCGCTACCGCGACGAGCAAGGCGAGGTCGACCTTCCGCTTCCGCGCCTGCTCGGCCGCCACCAGGCGATGAACGCGGCGCTCGCCGTCGCCATGCTCCGCCACCAGGAGGCGCTTGCGGTGCCCCCGTCGGCGCTGACCGCGGCGATGGGCTGGGCGGACTGGCCGGCGCGGCTCCAGCATCTCGCGCGCGGACCGCTCGTCGGCGACCGCGAGGTATGGCTCGACGGCGGGCACAATCCTTCCGCTTCGCGACAGATCGCGGCGTTCGTGAAGCACGAGTTCGCCGACGGTCGCCCGCTGCACCTCGTCTTTGCAAGCCTCGCGACCAAGGACCCGCCGGGCATGCTCGAGCCGTTCGCCGGCCTCGTCGAGCAGGTGCATGCCGTGCCGATCCCCGACCATGCCTGCTTCACGCCGAGCGACCTGGTCGACATCGCCGGCGGGCTCGGCTTCGGGGCCGATGCGCACGACAGCGTCGCCGAGGCGCTCGCAGCGGTGCCGCCCGGCGCTCGGGTGCTGATTTTCGGGTCGCTTTACCTCGCCGGCGTGGTGCTGGCCGAAAACGGCCAGGTGCCCGACTAGAGCGCCGCGGGCTGCGCCTTGGGAGCGGTGTCCGCCTCGGCGCGGCGGCTTTCATGGGCGACCCGCAATCCCTCGAGGATCACGAACAGCACGGCGAACCCGCCCGCCGCAGCGGTCCAGCGGAACACCGTCGCATAGCCGTAGGTGTCGAACGCCTCGCCCGCGATCCCGCGGCCGAGCGATCCGATGAGGAAGGTCAGCGACGAGAGCAGCGCGTACTGGACCGCGGTGAAGCGCTTGCTGACGATGCCCGAGATGTACGCGACGAAGGCCGCGCCGGCGATTCCGGTCGAGATGTTCTCCAGCGAAATCGCGAGCAGCAGCCTGACCATGCGTTCGTCGGAGCCCATCGCGGTGGCGAGCGCGTCGAGGCGGAGGAAATGGGCGAACGCATTGATGTTCGGCCCCCCTTCGGCGAGGTCCGCGTAGACGAAATTGCCGAACACCGGGAGGATCGCGCCGATGAGGATCGTCTTGATGCGCCCGATCTTGAGGAACAGGTACCCGCCGATCGAGATTCCGACCATCGTCATGATGATCCCGAACACCTTCGAAGCGAACGCGACCTGGTCCTTCGTGTAGTGGAGGAAGTCGAGGTAGAAGGGGAAGGCGAAGGCCGTCCAGATATTGTAGCAGAGCGTGTAGGTCAGGATCAGGCCGATCACGATCAGCACGCCCCAGCCGAGGCGGCCGGCAAGCTCGGCGAGCGGGGCGACCAGCGACACGTAGAGGTGATTGATCGCGGTGCGGCCCCCGTTGTGGGTCGCGTCGGACTCGGTGAGCACGTACCGCTTGCGCGCCTTCACCCAGTTGATGACCGCGGCGACGATCAGCGGGACGAACACCGTCGCGAAGATGATCCACGGCCCGTATTCCTTGGTGAAGTCCCCGACCGAGGGCTGCTTTTCACCGGGCGCGGTCGTCAGCATCGAGACCATGAAGCGGCCGATATTGAAGATCGCCCAGGCCCAGCACAGGCCGACCACCGCGAGCGCCGCGGCGCGTGCCTTCGGCTCGAGGGCGCCGGGCTCGGCGAGCTCCTTGTGGAGGACTTCCTGGTCCTGGCGAGCGGTGTCGGGCGCCTGGAGCGCGACCAGCATCATGCACAGGATCAGGCCGCCCATGATCAGGTACACGGCGGGCCACGGCATCCGCGCGGCGAGGACCAGTGCGATCGCTCCGCCGACGATCGACGCGATCCGGTAGCCGAACTGGTAGATGGCCGAGAGGAGCTCGACCGGTGTCCGCTCATCGGCGACGTCGATCCGCCACGCGTCGACCGCAATGTCCTGGGTCGCCGATCCGAGAGCGCCAATCACCGCGAAGATCGCAAACGAGCCGATCCCGGTCGCCGGATTGTTGGCCGCGAGGCCAACGAAGCTCAGCACCAGGATCCCCTGGCAGAGGACGATCCAGCTCTTGCGCCGCCCGAGCCGCTCGAGCAGCGGCAGCTTCGCGCGGTCGACGACCGGCGACCACAGGAACTTGAAGCTGTAGGCGAGCCCGGCCCAGGAAAGGACGCCGATGGTAGCGAGGTTGACCTTGGCGTCGCCGAGCCAGGCGGTGAGGGTGCCGATCAGCAGCGCGAACGGAAGGCCGGAGGAGAAGCCGAAGCCGAGCATCGTCGCCGACTTCTGGTTGGCGACGGCCGCCCTGAGCAGCTTCCACCCCTTCGGCCGCTGGCCTGCCATCGCTTTCTCCCCTCGCTGCGGTGAAATGAAACTTTAGACAGGTTTCATGCCCTGCCTAGCCCCGCCATGAACGGCCGTCGGCTATTCGGGGCGGTCGATCAGGATGAACAGCTCGACGCCGCGCGGAGGCTTGACCTTTTCGCCCTGGAGGTGGCGGTCGACCGCCTCGATCGCCTTGCACAGCTGGCGCTCGGTATAGGGCTTCATCACGCAGCCGATCGCCACTTCCGACGCTTCGGGGTAGGAGTGGCCGGTCGCGAACAGGGTCGGGACGCCCTTGGCCTTTGCGGCACGGGCAAGCTCGATCCCGGTCTGGTCCTTGCGCAGGCGGACGTCGCTGAGGATCAGGTCGATTTGCTCGCGCTCGAGGATTTCGAGCGCTTCTTCGAGGTCGTCGACCGTGGCAACGACCTCATAGCCGGCGTCGCCGAGCATGTTTTCGTTGTCGAATGCGGTCAGCGGCTCGTCCTCGACGATGAGGATGCGCTTGACGACTTGATTGCGCTTACCGAACAGCATTCAGGACCCCGACCAATGACAGTGCCTCCGAAACGAACGACCAAGCGTCCAGTGCCGCCCCGGCACAAGCAGCGCCGCACTGTGCCCGCGGCGCCACGGGAAGAGGGCGGCCCGCAGCGAATCGCCAAGCTGCTCGCGCGCGCCGGAGTCGCCTCGCGCCGCGAGGTCGAGCGGATGATCGCCGAGGGGCGGATTGCGATCAACGGGGAGAAGCTCACCACGCCGGCGACCCTGCTCAGCGACCTCGGCGGAGTGACGGTCGACGGAAAGTCCGTCCGGCCCGCGGCGGCGACGCGGCTGTTCCGCTTCTATAAGCCGCAGGGGGCGATCACCGCCGAGCGCGATCCGAAGGGCAGGGCGACGATCTATGACCGGCTTCCGCCCGGCCTGCCGCGGCTGATGCCGGTCGGGCGGCTCGATTTCATGACCGAGGGGCTGCTGCTGCTGACCAACGACGGCGAGCTGAAGCGGCAGCTCGAGCTGCCGAGGACCGGCGTCGTGCGCACCTACCGCGCCCGCGCCTACGGGCGGGTCAGCCAGGCGGAGCTCGAGGCGCTGGCCGAGGGCGTCACCATCGAGGGGATTCACTACGGCTCGATCAACGCCAATCTCGAGCGGCGAACCGGAAGCAATTGCTGGATCGAGATGAGCCTCACCGAGGGCAAGAACCGGGAGGTCCGCCGCGTGCTCGCGCATCTCGGGCTTCAGGTCTCGCGGCTCATCCGCACCGCCTACGGACCGTTCACGATTGCCGGGATGGAGCCGGGCGACGCGGACGAGGTCGGGGACGCCGAGCTCGAGACGTTCCGCAAGTCACTGAAATGAGGATCATCGCCGGCGTGTGGCGGGGCCGGACGATTGAAGCGCCGCCGGGCGCCGCGACCCGCCCGACCGGCGATCGCGTGCGGGAGACATTGTTCTCAATGCTTGCGAGCCGCCTCGGCAGCTTCGAGGAGCTGCGGGTCGCCGATCTCTTCGCCGGGAGCGGAGCGCTCGGCCTCGAGGCGCTGTCGCGCGGAGCGGCAAGCACCATCTTCGTCGAAAGCGATGCGGCAGCGGTGGCGGCAATCAGGCGCAACGCCGAAAGGCTTGGCGCGACCGAGCGCGCTCGGGTGATCGCAGGTTCGGCGCTGGCGCTGCCGCGGTCGGAGCCGTTGGACCTCGTCTTCGCCGATCCGCCCTACGGACCGGGATCGGGGAGCGTGGCCGTGCAGGCGATCCTCCACGCCGGCTGGCTTGCGCCGGGCGGCTGGCTGAGCGTCGAGACGAGCCGCAGGGACGCGGTCGATCCGGCCGGCCTCGCGCTCGATACGAACCGCGACGTCGGCCCGGCGCGGATTACGCTTTTGCGTCGGCCTTAGAGGCCCTGCGGATCTCCTCGAGCTCATTGCCGAGGCGCCGGCCAACAGCGGCCGCAGCAGCCTTGCCGGCTTCCTTGACCGCTCTTCCGGCGCGCTTTCCGCGGGCGCCTTCGCCGCCGCTGGTGAAGCCGTGCTCGGCAAGCGCGGCGAGCGCGGCCGTCGCGGCGACGGCGACGAGCTCGGCGACGAACGGACTCTGAAGGAGCTTGATGAAGGCGTCGCCGGCGGCTTCCTTCGCGCTGCCGCCGCTCTTGCCGCCGCCGCTCGAGGTCCTTTTAGCGACCGAAGTCCCGGTCGTGCGCGGCTTCGTGCGGGTGCTGCCGCTGCTCTTCGAGCCGGTCTTGCCCGTTGCCTTCTTCGCCATCCTCGTCTCCGCTAGTGATTTGGAACGCTCAACTCGCCGGATGCATGAGCGTATCCCGGCGTCCGATCAACTGCAGGGAAAGAGCGGGGCCGCGCCAGATACGCGGCGCGACCCCTCGGCAGCTACGCGCCGATGTAGACCGGTGTCCCGAGGTCGGTCACCGAATAGAGTTTTTTCGCGAACGCGGCGGGAAGGTGGACGCAGCCGTGGCTTTCGACCGAGACGGACCCGGCGTGAAGCGCGATTCCGGCCGGGTCGAAGAACTCGGCGTAGGGCATCGGCGCGTTGTCGTACTTCTTTGACCGGTACATCTCGGTCTTCTTGAAGATATTGAAGATTCCGGTCGGTGTCGGCTTGGTGTCGCGGCCGGTCGAGATGGTCGTCGCGGCCATCAGCGTGCTGCCGCGGTAGAGATAGGCCATCTGGTCGGAGAGGCTGATCACGACCCGCTCCCGGCCCGCACTGTCGGGAACGTCGCGCCAGAGGTACTGGCCTGGCTTCAGGACCTTGGGCCCGAAGGCGTCGAGCATGTCGACGCGGGCCTGCGACGCCGCGTCGCTCGCCTGCATCTGGGCTTGCGGAGTTTCCAGCGCGGAGGCCGGCGTTGTGGCGACGATAGTCGCAACGACGCACGAGCCCGTCAGCGCCAGCGCGAGGGCTAGCTGCTTCATGTTTTTACACCTGAAATTTGTTGTTGACTTTTGCGGCGAAAATGCATCGGCCCCGAGTCGGGTTCCTTCACGACTTGCTCGACGGACGATTTCCTGCCCGTGGAAAACGTTGCGCGGGTGAACCCGAACCCCGTTCTGGTGTGTTGCGCGCGCAGCCGAAAGGACGATTGCGCATGCCCGACCGCGAACAAATGCTGGAGAAGGAGAAGCGGCGCTCGCCACTCTCGAACCGCGAGATGGAGGAAGCGGACGACCGGTCGAGCACCACCGCGAGGGTCGTCCACGAAGCCATCCGGCTGGAAGGCACGGAGGAGCTGGAGCGGCCGTTCCGATCGATATGGTGGTCCGGCATCGCTGCCGGGCTGACGATGGGTTGCTCGATGCTTGGCCAAGGCTTGCTGCTGGCGCGCCTGCCCGACGCTCCGTGGCGCGAGCTGGTCGCGGCGTTCGGCTACTGCCTCGGATTCCTGTTCGTCACCATGGGACGGCAGCAACTCTTCACCGAAACGACGCTGACGGTGATGCTGCCGTTCCTGCACGGAACCCACCGGATGAGCGCGGTCGCACGCTATTGGGCGATCGTCTTCGTCGCCAATATCCTGGCATCGATCCTGTTCGCCGCCGCAGCATCGATCCCGCATCTGTTTCCGGCCGACGCCGTCCAGGCGTTCACGAGCCTCGGCCAGAAAGCGGTCGAGCCGGGATTTGCCGGGGTCCTGGTCAAGGGCGTCTTCGCCGGCTGGCTGATCGCGCTGATGGTGTGGCTGATGCCCGCCGCATCATCGGCCAAGTTCTTCGTCATCATCGCGGTGACCTGGCTGATCTCGGTCGCGCAGTTCAGCCATGTCATCGCCGGCTCCATCGAAGGCGCATTCGCAGCCATGCATGGCGCGATCGGGTGGAGCGATTATTTGCTCGGCTTTCTCGTCCCGGCGCTGATCGGCAATTCGATCGGCGGCGTGGTGTTCGTCGCCCTCCTCAACCACGCGCAAGTGAAGGAAGAGGTGTAGCCGGACGACCGGCCCTTCCGGTCAGTCCATGTCCTTCATCGCGCCGCCGTTGGCGCGGATGCCAGCGACGAAGTTGGCGACTTTCCACATGTCGTCGTCCTTAAGCTGGTCGCGCCATGCGCCCATGCCCGAATAGCGGATTCCGTCGTGGATCGCGGCGAACGCTTCCGTCGGGCTGACGTCGGAGCCTTCCTGGAAGAATTGCGGCGCACGCGGATAGAGCCCCTTTGCTCCCCAGTCGCTGGGCCCCTTGGCGGAGCCATGGCAGCCGGCGCAATTGGTCGCATAGATCTTGTGGCCCGCGGCCATTGCGGCGGCATCGTTCGGCACGACCGGGTTCTTGAGCCCGTCGGCGCGCTTTTCGAGCGATGCGTCGACCGCCTGCATCCCGACCTTCATCTCCCAGCCCGGCGGGTTGGAGCTCGCATCGCTCGGCAGGAAGCCAGCGACCGCGGCGATGCCGAACAGGATCGGCGCAGCGATCAGGCCGACGATCAATGCGATGACGATTTTCATGGGGCGCCTCCTCGGGGCTTCTTAGCAGCAGCGGAGCAGCGTGCCGAAGGCTGTTCGACGAGCGGCCTGATCAGCTCGCGCTGACGAAGCTGTCGAGCACTTTCTTGCGGCCTGCCTTCTCGAAATCGATCTCGAGCTTGTTGCCTTCGATCGCGGCGATGGTCCCGTAGCCGAACTTGCCGTGGAACACGCGCTGGCCGAGCGCGAGGTCGGTCCGCCCCTCGTTGCCGAGGCTGACTGCGGAGGCGCGCGCTTCGACGATCCGCGCCGGCTCGGGATTGTAGCCGGTGCGGCTCGCGCGCTGCCATCCAGGCCCTCGGGTCGGGCGCGCGACATGGGCGAAGGGGTCGCCGCGCTCCGACCATTGGGCGCGCCACAGGCTCTCGCCGCCGGTCATCGTCGTTTCTTCCTCGATATGGTCCCTGGGCAATTCGGCGAGGAAGCGGCTCGGGATCGAGCTGGTCCACTGGCCGTAGATCCGGCGGTTGGCCGCGTGGAAGACGGTGCAGCGGCGGCGGGCGCGGGTGATCGCCACGTAGGCCAGGCGGCGCTCCTCCTCGAGGCTGGCGAGACCGCCTTCGTCGAGCGATCGCTGCGACGGGAACACGCCTTCTTCCCAGCCGGCGAGGAAGACGGTGTCGAACTCGAGCCCCTTGGCGGCGTGAATGGTCATGATCGTGACCTTCTCGCCGCCCCGCGCCTTGTCATTGTCCATCACCAGGCTGACGTGCTCGAGGAAGCCGCCGAGCGAATCATATTCTTCCATCGCCCGGGTGAGCTCGGACAGGTTCTCGAGCCGGCCGGCGCTTTCGGCTGAGCGGTCGGCCTGGAGCAT
>Ga0207698_10000335_pt1 | contig 27930 bp, 23 predicted proteins | sample KBSCornC22_FD_184298 | JGI IMG/M metagenome (GOLD analysis project Ga0207698, IMG submission 184298) | Corn rhizosphere microbial communities from Kellogg Biological Station, Michigan, USA - KBS Corn C2-2 (SPAdes) (version 2) | ecosystem: Host-associated > Plants > Roots > Rhizosphere > Soil ... | reverse complement strand
AGACCAACGAGACGTTCCTCGTCAACGTCACGAACGTCACCGGCGCCACGGTCACCGATGGCCAGGGCCTGGGCACCATCGTCAATGACGATGCCGCGCCGAACCTGACGATCAACGATGTGTCGCTCAACGAAGGCAATGCGGGCACGACGTCCTTCACCTTCACCGTGAGCCTGTCGGCACCGGCCAGCGCGGGCGGCGTGACCTTCGATATCGCCACGGCCAACGCCACGGCCATCGCGCCGAGTGACTACACCGCGAATTCGCTGACCGGCCAGACCATTCCTGCCGGCAGCAGCACCTACAGCTTCACGGTGCTCGTGAACGGCGATACCACGCCGGAGAGCGATGAGACCTTTGTGGTCAATGTCACGAATGCCACGAATGCCATTGTGCTCGACGGACAAGGCCAGGGCACGATCGTCAACGACGACCTGGTGCGCATCCACGACGTGCAGGGCAATGGCGCCTCGACGCCGATTCCCGGCGCGACGGTCACGGTCGAAGGCATCGTCGTCGGCGACTACCAGGGCACGGGCGGGCTGCAGGGCTTCTTCGTCCAGGAAGAGGATGGCGATGTCGACGCAGATCCGGCTACGTCCGAAGGGATATTCGTGTTCTGCAACACCTGTCCGACCGCAGTGGCCGAAGGCCAGCGCGTGCGCGCGACGGGGCTGGTGTCGGAAAGCACCAACCTGACGATGCTCAGCGCCACGACCGCAGGTGCCGTGGTCGTGACGAATGCAGGCAACAATCTCGCGCAAGTGACGCCCGCGACGATCGAGCTGCCCGTGGTCGGCGACATCGATTCGTTCTACGAGTCGCGCGAGAGCATGCGCGTGACCTTCGTCGACACGCTCACCGTCAGCGACTATTTCGAAATGGCGCGCTACGGCCAGGTCGTACTGACCGAAGGCGGCCGGCCGCGCGCGTTCACCGAATTCGCGGCGCCGGATGTCGCGGGCTATACCGCGTACAACGACCAGCTCGCGCGCCGTCGCGTACTGCTCGACGATGAGAACAACCTGCAGGAATCTTTCCTGACGTCGGCCAACGGGCTGCAGGCGATCTATCACCCGCGCGCGAACGGCGGCCTGTCGGTCGGTACGCAAGGCGTGGATTTCTTCCGCGGCGGCGATATCGTCAATGGCCTGACCGGCGTGCTGGATTTCTCGAACCCGGGTGCCGGCACGGCGAGCTGGCGTGTGCGCCCGGCCGCCGCGACGCCGGCCACGTTCACGGTCGCCAATCCGCGGCCGGCAACACCGCCCGCCGTCGGCGGCGCGATCAAGGTCGCCGGTGCAAACCTGCTGAACTACTTCACGACCATCGACACCACGGCGAGCTCGAGCAGCGGCCCCTGCGGCCCGGGCGGCACGCTCGACTGCCGCGGCGCCGACAGCGTGGCGGAGCTCAACCGCCAGCGCGAGCGCGTCTCCATCGTGACCTGCACGCTCGACGCCGACGTCGTCGCGTTCATGGAGCTGGAAAACACCACGCCCAGCGCCACGATCACGGACCTGCTCGGCGCGATCAACACGCGCTGCGGCGGCGCGCACCCGTATGCCTTCGTCAACACCGGCGGCACGCTCGGCACCGACGCGATCCGCGTGCAGCACATCTACCGCACCGGCGTGGTCTCGCCGGTCGGCGCGCCGCTCGTCGATCTGGATCCGGTCCACAACCGTCCGCCGACCGCACAGACCTTCGATGTCGTCGACGCAACGAACTCGGCCTTCGGCCAGCGATTCAGCGTGATCGCGAACCATCTGCGCGCCAAGGGCTGCGGTGGCGCGACTGGCGCGGATGCGGACAGCGGCGACGGCCAGTCCTGCTTCGCGGCGACGCGCACGGCGCAGGCGAGCCGCCTGCTCACGTGGATCGCGAGCACCGTCGTGCCGGCCGCAGGCGATCCCGACGTGCTGCTGCTCGGCGACTTCAACGCGTACGCGCAGGAGACGCCGATCACGACGATCCTGGCCGGCGGCTACAGCGATCTGGAGACCACGTTCCAGGGCGCGAATGCCTATTCGTACGTGTTCAGCGGCACGCTCGGCCATCTCGACTACGCCTTCGCCTCGACCTCGCTCGCGAGCCAGGTCACCGGCGCGGACACCTGGCACATCAACGCCGACGAGGTACCGCTGTTCGACTACAACGACGAAGTCGCCGATGTCGGCGAGTCGGCGTTCGAGGAAAAGCCCGACGGTTCCGCACTCGTCCCGCCGCGCGTGGTGTACCAGCCGGCGACGCCGTACCGCGCGGCGGACCACGATCCGGTGATCGTCGGCCTGTTCGCGATTTCCGATGTGGCCGTCACGATCACCGACTCGCCCGACCCGGTCGTTGCCGGCGCCAACCTGACGCATACAGTTACCGTTGTGAACAATGGTCCAGATCCGGCGGCCGCCGCGAGCTGGACGACCACGCTGCCGCCGGGCCTGACCTTCGTCTCGCTGCCGGCCGTGGCCGGCTGGTCGTGCACGACGCCGGCCGTCGGCGCGGGTGGCACGGTGAGCTGCACCAACCCGAACTTCAGCGTCGGCAATAGCGTGTTCACGCTGACGACGCTGGTGGGTCCGTCGGTTGCCGCCGGCACGGTGCTGTCGGCCACGGCAACGACGGCATCGACCAGCGGCGATCCCAACCCGGCCAACAACAGCGCGACGGCGACGACGACCGTGGCGGCTGCGGCCGACCTCGGCGTCAGCAACATCGCTACCCCGGCGTCCGCGATCAGCGGCCAGACCATCAGCTACGCCGTCGGCGTCACCAACGCCGGCCCGAGCAACGCGGCGAACGTGTCGCTGAGCTATCCGATACCGGCCAATACGACATTCACGTCGCTGACGTCGCCGGGTGGCTGGAGCTGCACGACGCCGGCCGTGGGCGGCACCGGCACGGTCAGCTGCACGACACCGAGTCTCGCCACCGGACCCGGCACGTTCACGCTGGTCGTGACCGTTGACCCGAACGCGACCGCAGCGAACATCACCGGCACGGCGACGGTTTCATCGACGACCAACGATCCGGCACCGGGCAACGAGTCAGCCACCGCGACCACGCCGCTCGGCACGTCGGCGGACCTCGGCGTCACCAACACCGCCGCACCCGCGTCGGCCATCAGCGGCCAGACCCTGAGCTACACCGTTGGCGTCAGCAATGCTGGCCCGAGCAACGCGGCGAACGTGTCGTTGAGCTATCCGATCCCGGCCAACACGACGTTCACGTCGCTGACCTCGCCGGGCGGCTGGAGCTGCACGACGCCAGCCGTCGGCGGCAGCGGCACGGTGAGCTGCACGACACCGAGTCTCGCCACCGGATCGGCTGCGTTCACGCTCGTCGTCACGGTCGATCCGAATGCGACCGCGGCGAACATCAGCGGCACCGCAACGGTCGCGTCGACGACCAGCGATCCCGCACCCGGCAACGAGTCCGCGACGGCGACGACGCCGCTCGGCACGTCGGCGGACCTGGGCATCACGAACACCGCCTCGACGCTGTCGGCGATCAACGGCCAGCCAATCACGTACACGCTGACCGTGACGAACGCCGGCCCCAGCACCGCCGCGAACGTGGTCCTGACCAACGCGATTCCGGCGAACACAACGTTCACGTCGCTGACCTCGCCGGGCGGCTGGAGCTGCACGACGCCGGCGGTCGGCGCCACCGGGACGGTGAGCTGCACGAACCCCACGCTGGCGACCGGGTCGGCGGTGTTCAGCCTCACCGTCACGATCGACAGCGGTGCGCCGGTCACGATGATCGTCGATACCGCGAGCGTCACGTCGGCCACGAGCGATCCGACGCCCGCCAATGACTCGGCGACCGCGTCGACGTCGACGCCGGTTTCGCTGCAGTCGTTCGAGATCGACTGATTCCTGCGTAATGCGCGACGGGCTGCCCGCACTGGCAGCCCGTCGTGCGGCCGCCGTGTGTGCCTGATCCATACGGCGTCGATTTCGTTGCGGGCTCGCGTGCGTACGGTGAGCACTCGCCGGAACCATAGGCCATCGCTATCGGTTCCATCGTATCAATTGATTTCTGGAACAGATCAACCCCGGCAATACTCCGGACCGGGAGAGCGGCAGTCCTCGACACACAGCAGAGGGATGCCATGTATACAACGAGCATAGTGCGACAATGTCTGGCACTGATTCTGGTCGCACTCGCGGCCGGCGCACAGGCGCAGGGCACGCTGACGCGCGACAACGGAGCGCCTGTCGGCGACAACCAGAATTCGCAGACGGCCGGTCCGGGGGGACCTGCGCTACTGCAGGATGTACAGCTGATCCAGAAACTGCAGCGCTTCGATCGCGAGCGCATACCCGAGCGCGTGGTGCATGCGCGCGGCACGGGCGCGCACGGCGAATTCGTCGCGACCGCCGACATTTCCGCGCTGACCCGCGCGAAGGTGTTCACCAACGGCACGAAGACGCCGGTGTTCGTGCGCTTTTCCACCGTGATCCACGGACAGCACTCGCCCGAGACGCTGCGCGACCCGCGCGGCTTCGCCACCAAGTTCTATACCAGCGAAGGCAACTGGGACCTCGTCGGCAACAACCTGCCGATCTTCTTCATCCGCGACGCAATCAAGTTCCCGGACATGGTCCATTCGCTGAAGCCGTCGCCTGCGACCAACATGCAGGACCCGAACCGCTTCTTCGACTTCTTCTCGCATGTGCCCGAATCGACGCACATGCTGACACGCGTCTACTCCGATCTCGGCACACCGGCCGGCTACCGGTTCATGGATGGCAGTTCGGTCCATGCCTACAAGTTCGTCAACGCGGCCGGCGAGTACCGCTACGTCAAGTTCCGCTGGGCCAGCAAGCAGGGCGTCAAGACGCTGGACGCCAAGCAGGTCGCCGAAGTCCAGTCGCGCGACTTCAATCACCTGACGCGCGATCTCGTCGACGCGATCGCGCGCAAGGACTATCCGCAGTGGGACCTGTTCATCCAGGTGCTCGAGCCGGGCCAGCTTGCGGGCTTCGACTTCGATCCGCTCGATGCGACGAAGATCTGGCCCGACGTGCCCGAAACGAAGATCGGCACGATGACCTTGAACCGCAACCCGTCCAACGTGTTCCAGGAAACCGAGCAGAGCGCATTCGCACCGGCCAACCTCGTGCCGGGCATCGAGCCCTCGGAAGATCGTTTGCTGCAGGGACGCATCTTCTCGTACGCGGACACGCAGCTCTATCGGGTCGGCGCCAACGGACTGCAGCTGCCGATCAACCGGCCCGTCGCGGCCGTGCTCAACGGCAACCAGGACGGCGCGGCGAATTTCGGTGCGACGACGACCGACGTGAACTACCAGCCCAGCCGCCGTTTTCCGATGACCGAGACGGCCGATGCGAAATACAGCCAGTTGCCGCTGAGCGGCAGCAGCCAGCAACAGCGCATTGCACGCACGGTGAATTTCCGCCAGGCCGGCGAGTTCTACCGCACGCTCGACGCAACTGGGAAGAAGAATCTCGTCGCGAATCTCGCCGGTGATCTGGGCCAGGTCACGCATCCCGACACACGCCTGACCATGCTGTCGCACTTCTACAAGGCCGACGCCGACTACGGCACGCGCCTGACGCAAGCGCTCAAGGGCGATCTCGCCCAGGTGCGCCGCGCCGCGGAATCGCTGGCCGAATAGGCCAGCGTAGTCCGGCGATGCCGTGTTGCCGCTCTCCCAAGACGGTGCGGCATCGCCGGGCGCTTTTTGCACATTGCACATATTCAAGCGCAGGGTGCCGGGTACGCGCCGAGTCTATTGAGGACCTGACGACGCGTCGTGTCGCAGAGGCAGTCCGCGAGAGCCCTCCCCTTCAAGGGGAGGGTTGGGTGGGGATGGGGTGTCTGTTGCTACAACGGAGAAAAAGTGGCCCGCACTTCCGCCAGTACACCGCTTCTCCCCTCGCTCTTTGCACACGAACACCATCCCCACCCAACCCTCCCCTTGAAGGGGAGGGCTTTTCGCGCCTCTACGGGGGTTAGCACCGCTTTCAACTAGGCGCGTCCAGAAACTTTGCAACCTCCGCCGCAGGCGAATATCCGTCCTTCGGCTCCAATTTCAGAGTGGCTGTCCGGCGACATCGGATACGCCGGACTCACCATCTTCTACATGGAGGCAACTATGCGGATCCTTGTCATCACCCTGCTGCTCGCGCTCGCCTCCGGATTCGCGTCCGCGTCCGAACCCGCGCTGACGCCGCAGCAAACGCAGGACTATTTGTTCGACGCCGCGCGCGCGGGACGTAGCGATCTGGTCGCCGATCTGCTCAAGGCCGGCGCGAAGATCGATGCGGTCAACGCCGCCGGTCACAGCGCGCTGATCCTCGCGGCGTACAACGGCAAGCTCGACACCGTCGATGCACTGCTGCGCGCGGGCGCGGATCCGAACCTGGGCGACAAGCGCGGCAACACGGCGCTGATGGGCGCCATCTTCAAGGGTGAGGAAGCGATCGTGCTGCGTCTGCTCGACGACAGCCGCACCGCCGTGAACACGCGCAACGGCGCCGGACAGACCGCGGCGATGTTCGCCGCGCTGTTCGGCAAGCAGGGCGTGATCGAGAAACTCGCGGCGCGCGGCGCTGACCTGACCGTCGCCGACGCGGCCGGACAGACCGCGCAGAAGCTCGCGCTGCAACAGGGCAATACGGCGCTCGCGCAGCACATTGGCGAACTCGCGGCGCATTGAGGTTCCGCAGAACGACGCAGTTCCGCGCGACATTTCAACAGTGCCGCGCCTGCGGCACATCCTGCCGCGCGGCGCGCGCACCGAGGCGGCTCAAGCCGGCACGCACGCGCAGTCCCAGCCACAGGCCAGCGGCAAACAGCCGGCCCAGCGCGTCGCTGCGGCTGCCGAACAGCACAGGGCAGATCAGCCGCGCCGCAAAGTACAGGTGTTCAAAACGATAGCGGTGGTACAGCGCGGCCTGGTAGCGACGCGCGGTCTGCACGCGCCGGTAGCGCGGCGGCGCGTCGGCATCGACGAGCCAGGCGGCGAACATGATCTGGTCGTCGCTGAGTTCGAGCATGCGGCCGAGACCGACACGCAGGCGGCGCCAGCGCGACAGCGGCGACTGCGCCGTTTCCGCCTGCAGCATCGCGTGGAACATGCCGTAGTGGCGTGCTTCGTCGAGCGCGAGCGTATGCAGCACGGCGCGACCGGTGGCGTCGTGGCAGCTGTCGCGCAGCACGCGGTAGAAGGTGCTGGCGAGCGCCTCGACGATGCAGCGTGCGACGAGCTCGCCCGCGACCGAGCCGCGCACCGAGCGACCATCGCAATCGTGATAGGCGACGCCGTCGAGATACGCGCGCATGTGGCGATCGAACGCGAACGGCGCACCCGCGGTTTCGCAGAGACGGCGGAGCGCGCGGCCATGTTCGGCTTCCTCGCGATTCCAGCTGTCGATCGCTTCGCGCCACGCGGCGCCGCGCGTTGCGAACACCGCGCGCAGGTAATCGCCGTACTGGTCGGCGCGCGATTCGACCAGCGCCGTCGTGCGCAGGATGTAGAGCAGATCGGCATCGAACTGCGGCGGCGCGACGCGCGAATAATTGAAATCGGTCGCGCGCCATGGGCGCGCGGCGGCTTTGAGAAACGGCATGGCAGGCTCCGGCGAACACGAGCCGCTACCGTGGCGGCTTCAGCGGGCGTGCCGGCGACGGGCTTCGGGCGAGTTCGGGCAATCCCTGGCGGCTCGGTTGCAGTGGCCATCGCGCGCGCAGCGACAGGGGACCGTCATTCGAACCGAAGGGACTCGCGCGCTACCATCAGCACCGGTCCCGACGAGCGATTGCCATGGACGCCCGCTATTTCCGCACACCGGCTGAGTTCGGCCGCTGGCTCAAGAGCCATCATGCGAAGGACACCGAGCTGTGGGTCGGATACCACAAGGTCGGCAGCGGCGAGCCGAGCATGACGTGGCCGCAGTCGGTCGACGAGGCGCTGTGCTACGGCTGGATCGATGGCGTGCGCCAGCGCGTCGATGAGCTGCGGTACCGCATCCGCTTCACGCCGCGCAAGACGACGAGCATCTGGAGCGTGGTGAACCTGCGCCGCTATGCCGAACTCGATCAGCAAGGCCGCATCCAGCCGGCCGGCAAAGCGGCCCACGACGCCCGGCGCGACGACCGCACGGCGGTCTACAGCTATGAGCGCCGGCGCGAGGCGCTGGAACCCGCGCAGCGCAGCGTGCTCGATGCCAGCCCGGCCGCCGCGACGTTCTTCGACGCGCAGAACGCGTCCTACCGTCGCGCCTGCGTCAACTGGGTGACCGGTGCGAAACAGGAAGCCACGCAGCTCCGGCGACTGCAGAGCCTCATCGATCACTGCGCACGTGGCGAGACTCTGGCGCAGTTCACGCGCCGCTTGCGCATACGCCCGGGTAACCGCGATGCGCCGCTAGAGCCTAGCGCGAAACCGCCGCGCTGAAAAACCGGCGCAATCTTCAATCACCACGATGAGACGCCACGTCGCCTATTCCTTGAACGGACGACGCTGCGGCACGGCGTCCGGCGTCACGCGCGTGAACACCTCGCGGATCAGCGCGTTCACGGCGGGCAGGCGATGACGCATCCAGACGTGGCTGGAACGCGCGCTCGCACCGAGCGACGCCTTCGGTTCGGCCGCGGTGCGGCCGAAGCTCAGCTCGTCGCAGCCCAGCGCTATCGCGTCTTCGATCAGGCTTTGCAGCAAACGCAGATACAGCGGCACGGTCGCGTTGACGGCGTAGTCGAGGCCGACGTAATAGCCCAGCGCGCGCGTGCCGTCCTTGATCGTGGTGATGAAGCCGGCGATCTGCTCGTCGTTGCGGATCAGCGTGCAACGCATGCGATCCGGACCGGCCAGCGCCGCGAGCGCGCCGAAATAGCCGGGCGGCAGCGCCGACAGCCGTGTGCTCGCGCGCTGCTCGACCGCGCTGTAGAGCGCATGCAGGCGCGCATCGTGCGCCGCTGCGTCGGCGTTGTGTTCGACGCGATAGCCGGCGTCGGCGACCTGCTTGGCGACCTTCTTCGCCTTGCCGCGGTAGTTCGAGTTCAGATCGGCGAGATAGCCCGCGAAATCCTTCCAGTGCGGCCGCACCGGCATGGCCATCTCCGGTTCGGTCTCGAGCGGCCGATAGCTGAAATCGCGCAGCGGCGACGCGCTGGCATGACGTGCGTCATCGAGATCCTTGATCATCACGTAGTCGATCTGGCCGTGCAGCCGGTCGGCGCGGCGGATGCGGTACAGCGCTTCCGCGACGCCGTGCCACAGGAGTGCGGGATCTTCGCCGTCGGCGAACGCGAGGCCGTGGAAACCGCTCGACACGAGGCTGCCGCAGACCAGCAGGCGCGTGCGCACCTGTTCCAGCGCCTTCTTGCGCACGCGAGATTCGGGCAGGTTCGCGAGCTGGTTGCCGCGCACGTCAAGCACTTGCGCGGCGACCGCAACGATCGGCCTGCCGTCGCGGTAGACGAGTGCGTAGCGCGGACTCATGCCACTGGGCGCGTGCGTCTCGAGCAGGCGCCGGTAGCCACGCGACATGAAAAACGACGCGACGTGCGTCAGCGCGTCCCAGTGTTCGGGATTGAGGAAATCGATGCGGTCGGCCAGCGCGCAGTCCAGGCCGCCGGGCCGCGCGCGCTTGTCGTGCCGCTGCAGCGCGGCCTTGATGTCGTCCATTGCGCCGCTGATGCCCTTGCCCATGCCGTTCGCTCCGAGGTGACCGCCGCGAGTCTATTGCTGGAAGCGCACGCTGCGCATCGACAGCGAACCCATGTCGAAGCCGGTGACCGGAAAGTCGACGCGATCAGCCGGATCGCTGGCGGCCGCGACGTACAGCAGCGGCAGGAAATGTTCGGGCGTCGGATGCGCCATCGCCGCATCGGTGTTCTGCGCCGCGGCAATGATGCCGCCGGTGCGGTCGCCGCTGAGCAGCGCGGTTTCGACCGCGCTGTCGAAGCGCGTGGCCCAGTCGGGCGTCGCGTGATCGCCGGCGCGCCAGGCGCGGAACGCGTGGCCGAGGTTATGCACGACGTTGCCGCTGCCGATCACGAGCACGCCCTGATCGCGCAGCCGCGCGAGCTGTGCGCCGATCGCGGCATGCGCGGGCAGCGTCGCGCGCTGGTCGATGCTGAGCTGCAGCACCGGCACGTCGGCATTCGGGAACAGATGACACAGCACGCTCCAGCTGCCGTGATCGAGCCCCCACTCGGTCGTCGTCCGGATGCGGCCATCGCTCGCGTCCGCGATATCCGCGGCGAGCTGCGGCGCGCCAGGCGCGGGATAGCGCATCGCGTGCAGCGCGGGCGGGAATCCGCCGAAATCGTGGATGGTCTGCGGCAACGGCTGCGCCGTGACCCAGCTGCCCGGCACGAACCAGTGCGCAGAGACGACGAGGACGGCCTCGGGCCGCGCCAAGGTGCTGCCGAGTTCGCGCAGCGCTTCGCTCCACGGGTTGCGTTCGATCGCATTCATCGGCGAGCCGTGGCCGATGAACAGCACGGGTTGGCGGGAGGCGGGCATGAGGTTCCTGACCGGTAGGCGCGTGGGCGCCGGAACCCGTTCAGATGAGGTCGCCGCCGCAGCGCTCAAGTCATGCGTTGGGGGAATACCGCGGGCGACGCGTCATAAGCCGGGACACCGGTGAGAAAACCACGGCAGTGCGGTCGTTGCGACCGTCGCGGTGAGTCCGGGCCACGGAAGGTTTCGGACCAAGCGATGCAAACGACGACCTAGGACGCTCCCGTGAGTGGACATCGGTCGGCCGTCATTTGCACCAGCTGCAATTGTGCGCCGGGACGCTTCGAAACGGCTGTGTCTGCTCGTGAAATTTGGTGCCGGAAAACCACTATCGATCAAAAAACACACCGCTCGACGCAGCGCCGGAGTCCGCAGTCCGCATTGCACAGGCGGCGACGCGTTGCCGTGTGCTAGCGTGCCCGCCGACCGCGCCAGGACGCGGTTGCGGCCTGCCGCTGCCGGTGGATGAGCTGGTTGCCACCTGTACAGGCTTCACCATTCTGGAGAGTACGACATGTTCAAAAAACTACTTTGCGCAACCCTGATCTGCGCCGGCGCAGGTGCCGCGCAAGCCGGCGACCCCGGCTTCTATGTCGGCGGCGGCATCGGCCAGTCGCGCTACGACGACAACCTGACCGGCCAGATCCGCTCGGCCTACGCCAACTATCCCGACTATTCCTTCGTCTCCGGCCAGCTGACCGACGACAGCGACCAAGCGTGGAAGCTCTTCGGCGGCTACCGCTTCCTGCCGTGGCTCGGCGTGGAATTCGGCTGGGTCGATCTCGGCGAAGTCGGCAGCAACTACGTGCTGCACTCGCAGGTTCCGTTGACCAACGCCAATGCCAACATCTTCGGCCTGTACAACATCGCTGGCGCGAGCGGCACGGTGTTCGGCGAACTGGATTTCAACGACCGCACCTCGGGCATCCTGCGCGTCGGCCTGTACAACGCGCAGGTGGACTACGACGAAACCGGCACGGGCGCCGACGGCCAGCCGCACCGTTTCAGCAACAGCAACAGCGACACCAAGCTGACCTACGGCCTGGGCTTCAACGTGCGCGTGACGCCGAACTGGGACGTGCGCCTGGACTGGGACCGCTACACCAACGTCGGTCGCCGCTTCGACCTCGGCGACGAGGGCAATGGCCGCTTCGACCATATCGACTTCGTGTCGATGAATCTCGCCTACCGTTTCGGCCAGTAGGTTTCCAGGAACCGGGATCGCGCTCGGCGATCCCGGCTCTCATCAGCCTGATCGACGACGCGGCTACTGACGCCGGTAGTCGATGTTCATGGTGCGCGTTTCCTTGCCGTCGCGGACTTCGTACCAGTCGAAACCGTAGTGGTTCTGGTCGTAGATGCGCATGACCTGGCGCACCTTGATCACGGTCGACGGTTTCATCATGTCCGGCATCTCGCCGAGGAAGGTCCACGCATTGCTGGCCTTGTCGTACTCGCCCCACGCCAGCCAGAAGCTGGTGGTCATCGAATCGATCCAGGTGTTGAAGAACTTGCCGCGCACGTTGTCGTAACCGAGCAGGCCGGTGCCGTTGAATGGCTGGCCCCAGAACGTGCCGGCGTAGGTCGTCGAGACATAGCGGCCGCCGTAGGTCACTTCGCCCTTCGACGTGCCGGAACTTTCCATCGGCGCCGCGTTGGGCTCCATCCAGACCTGCGTCTTCGCGGTCCAGCTGCCGGCGAAGTACGCGAGCTGCGCGTGCTGAGGACCCGGCGTGCTGGCCTTTTCGAACGCAGCCATCTGCGCCTGCTGTTCGGCCGTCATCGGCGGCGCTTCAGCCTTCTTCTCTTCAGCGACAGCGGCCCCCGCCGCCGTCATCAACGCACTCATTGCGATTGCGGTGAATCGGTTCATCTGAGCCTCCCATTGCCCGGAAAGGGCGTGCCGATGGTAGACCCGTCGATGGCGCGGAAACACTGTCGTGAAAAATGCTAACCCCGGCTTCGGACAGGCGCCGTTGTATGGCCCCACTCACCGACGACGGAGCACGACCATGCGCAGCACCCGCCTCACGATCGCGATCAGCTTCGCCCTGACCCTGGGCCTGGCCGCCTGCACGCAGAAGCAATCCACGCTGTCCGAAGGCGCGGCGAAACGCGACGACGCGCAGCGGCAACAGCCGGTCGCCACGCACGAAATCGCGAAAGCCGGCCGCGACGACAAGCGCGAGCAGAGCAAGGAGCTGCGCACCGAGCAAGCCGCCGCTGGCGCTGTGGCCGCGACCAGGGCCACGCCGGCCGATGCAGAAAAAGATAAATTTGCCGATGCCGCAAAACCCATGCGCATCGCCGCGCAGGCCGAGCCGCCGATGGTGGAAGCGGCGCCGAAGCCGGCGTCGACACCAGCGCCACCGCCGGGCGTGCAGCAGAACTACTCCGGCCTGTTCCGTCACCGCGCAACACAAGCCGTCGCCGGCCAGCCCGCCTACACGCAACCGGCCAATACCGAACGCTACCAGGACCACGCCGACAACCCGCTGCAGATCACGGCAGACAATCCGGTTTCCACGTTCTCCATCGACGTCGACACCGGCAGCTATACCAACGTGCGGCGCATGCTTACGGCCGATCAGCTGCCTCCGGGCGACGCGGTCCGCGCCGAGGAATTTCTCAACTATTTCGACTACGGCTATACGCCGCCGGCGACGCGCGACACGCCGTTCAGCGTGACCACGGAACTCGCTGCGGCGCCGTGGAACGCGCAGCGCAAACTGCTTCTCGTCGGCATCAAGGGCTACGACCTGCCGCAGAGCGAAATCCCACCGTCGAACCTCGTGTTCCTCATCGATACCTCGGGCTCGATGAACTCGCCGGACAAGTTGCCGCTGCTGCGCGACGCATTCAAACAGATGGTGCCGAACCTGCGCGCGCAGGACCGCGTGTCGATCGTCGTCTATGCGGGCAGCGCCGGTCTCGTGCTCGCACCGACGCCGGGCGATCAGCACCAGCGCATCCTCGATGCGCTCGATGGACTTTCCGCGGGTGGCTCGACCAACGGCGGCGCCGGCATCCAGCTTGCCTACGCGACGGCGAAGCAGAACCTGATCAAGGGCGGCGTCAATCGCGTCGTGCTCGCCACCGACGGCGATTTCAACGTCGGTACGACCGACGACACGGCGCTCAAGACGCTCGTGGCACGTGAACGCGAGCACGGCGTGGCGCTGACCACGCTGGGCTTCGGCGCCGGCAACTACAACGAGCAACTCGCCGAACAGCTCGCCGACATCGGCAACGGCAATCACGCCTACATCGACACGCTGGCCGAAGCGCGCAAGGTGCTCGTGGCCGAAGTCGGCGCGACGCTGTTCACGATCGCCAAGGACGTCAAGATCCAGGTCGAATTCAATCCGGCCGCGGTTTCCGAATACCGCCTGATCGGCTACGAGAACCGCCAGCTGCGGCGCGAAGATTTCAACAACGACAAGATCGATGCGGGCGAGATCGGCGCGGGCCACGATGTCACCGCGCTGTACGAACTGACCCTCGTCGGCGACGGCGGTAGCCAGGTCGATCCGCTGCGCTACGGCGGCGGCGACAAAGCGGCCAACAGCGTCGGCGCGCAGGAGATCGCCTTCGTCAAGCTGCGCTACAAGCAGCCGAGCGAAGACACGAGCCGTCTGATCGAACGTCCGCTGCGCAAGAGCGAATTGCAGGACAGCGCGAGCGAGCGCCTGCGCTTCGCCGCCGCCGTCGCCGCGTTCGCCGACACGCTGCGCGGCGGCACGCACCTGGGCGCGTTCGACCTCGATCGCATCGCCACGCTCGCACGCAGCGCGCGCGGCGCGGACCGCGATGGCTATCGCGACGAATTCCTGAAACTCGTCGCCACGGCGCGCCGGCTCAAGGGTGGGCAGGAGACGCCGGAAGTCGCGGTGATTGCGGACTAAGCTTGCTACGCACGCATGCGAAGAGCGCAGCAACACCATCCGCGCCCAAACCTCCGTAAAAAACTCTCGCCCTCAGCAAATTCGCCGCTTTAGCCCTCCCCTTCAAGGGGAGGGTTTGGGTGGGGATGGTGTTTGCATGGAAATCAAACCGCTAACGTGCCGCCCAAAAGAGGAAAGCTCCGACGGAGCAATAGAATCCAACCAGCCGAAAACGAACGGACGTTGTGCGAGTTGGTCAAACAGTCAACGCTCTACTACCGTCACCAGCAACGCGCTATCAAACATCGCCTGCGGCGAAATCACGGTTTCCTGCAGTGGCAGCTTCGCGCCATAGCGCTCGCGCAACTTCGCTTTGACGGCCGCATCGGTCAGGTCGAAATCCGCGAGTCGCTGCGTTTCGCCGAGCCGCACGCCGAAGGCGCGCTCATAGGCTTTCCATACCAGTTCGGAGCAATAGATGCGCTGGTCGGACCATTCGAACGTGAGGTCGTAGGGTTTGCCGGCCATGGCCGTCGCCGCGTCGCGCAGGCGCTTCCCGCCGGCCGCATCGAGGCGCGTGTCGGCATCGCGCCAGCGCTTGACGACGTAATGGCTGCGCTCACCGCGTGCGATCCATTGCGCCAGCGGCGTGAACTTCACGGTCGACACGGCTTCGAACACGAACGGCTGGCCGCCGCGGTGGAGAATCAGGCCCATGTGGCTATAGCGCGAATGCGTGGCACGCTGGATCGCGGCGCTCTGCGATGAGCGCGACGTGTGGAAGATGATGTCGCCGTCGCGCAGCGGCGCGTCGGCGGCGCAGGCGCTCAGGCCGAACGCGAGCGACGCGGCGAGCAACAGGGCTTGCAGCACGGGTGCGGCGAGGCCGCGACGAGGCAACATGACGGCCATGGTCGGAATCCGGAGAAGGTGATGAGAACGGGGTTGCGACGGGTGCTCGGCGGTACTGCGGTAGTTGTGGTCCTCGCCTACGCAGCCTACGCCGCGTTCTTCTATACCGTACAGCGCCAGCTGTTGTTCCCGCTGGCGGACGCGCAACGCCATCCGTTCCGCACTGCACTGGCCGCGCCCGCCCAGCTCGTCGAACCACCGGTGTCGTTCGGCCGCGCGCGCGGCGTATTCCTGCCCAGCTGGACGCCGGTGTCCTCAACGCCCGCTCCCGCGATCCTGTTCTTCCACGGCAACGGCGAGACGATCGACCAGCATCTGCACAGCTTCGATGCGTTGCGCGCGCTGGGCCTTCATGTCTTCCTGCTCGAACTGCCGGGCTATGCCGGCGCCGACGGCGAACCCACGTTCGACAGCCTTGTCGAAGCATCCACGGCCGCCTACGACTGGCTCGCGCAGCATCCGCTCGTCGACCCGGCGCGCATCATCGCGCTGGGCCGCTCGATCGGCGGGGCGCCGGCCGCGGAGCTGTCGCGGCACCGGTCGCTCGCGGCGCTCGTGCTGCTGTCGACGTTCGCCTCCACGGCCGATCTCGCGCGCGAGCACCACCTGCCGGGTTGGCTCGTGCGCGATCCGTTCGATACGGCAGCGCGCGTCGCCGTATTTCCGCGCGCGGTCCTGCTGATGCACGGCGACAACGACGGGCTGATCCCGCTCGCGCACGCACTCAAGCTCGCAGCAGCGTCGCCGCGCGCACAACTGCATCGCGAGAGCTGCGGCCACAACGACTGCGCCTATTTCGATCGCGACCTCGCCCGGCTCGTCGGTGATTTCCTGCGGACGCAGCAACTGCTGCCGGCATTGAGCGGAGCCGCCCCGCCATGAAGACGCGAATCGTTCTGCATCGCTGCGTCAACGTGCTGCTCGCGATGCTGCTGGCCGGCGCCGCACTGACAGCCAGCGCCCAGTCCTCTGGATTTCCGACCACACTGCTCGACGCGGCGAATACGCAGATCGGCGTGACGCTGCACTACGACCCGGCGTATACGCGCATCGCCTATCCGGGCGGCGACGTGCCGGCCGAGCGCGGCGTCTGCACCGACGTGGTGATCCGCGCGTATCGCGGCATCGGCGTGGACTTGCAGCAGCGCGTGCACGAAGACATGCGCGCGGCCTGGGCGGCGTATCCGAAGCTCTGGGGTCTGCGCAGCACCGATCGCAACATCGACCACCGTCGCGTGCCGAATCTCGCGACCTTCTTCACGCGTCACGGCCGCACGCTCGCGGTGAGCCAGACCGACGCGTCGATCTACGCACCCGGCGACATCGTGACCTGGCGCCTGGCCAGCGGCGTGCCGCATATCGGCCTGGTGTCGGCGCAGCGCCGCAACGGCCGGCCGCTGATCGTGCACAACATCGGCGCGGGCACGCAGCGTGAGGACATGCTGTTCGACTATGCGATCACGGGGCACTACCGCTACGAGCGGTAGGCCGCAGCCGGACAGGTCGCTCCCTGTCGTGTTTGCGGACTTCACCTGAGGTGAATCGCCGCCGCCACGATTCGGCAGTGGCGGCGAACGGTCACGACGTCCGCGCTTATTTCGCGAGCAGCTTGGCGCGATCCGGCAAGTTCACCGGCACCTGATCCGCATTGCAGCTGCCGATCGCGCACAGCTGCCTGCGCAGCGCCGGTGCGCTCTGCGCGATGATGTGGAAAATGACATTCTGTTCGAGTTCGCCGTGAAAGGCCTGCGCGCCGGGGCCGCGCGCGAAGATCGCGACGTCTTCGCCGCCATGGCTTTCGCTCATGAACGGGATGGCCGATTCCTGCATGTAGTTCGGCGCCTCGGTGTCGACCTTGGTCAGATCAGGGCGGCGGCTGGCCGGCGCACCTAAGCTGCGGTAGTAGTGCGGATAGCTCTTCGGGCCTTCCGGCTGCGTGTCGCTGGCGCCGACGTAGCCGGGGCCGTTGGCATAGCCGAGCGTCGTATACGGCAGCTTGTGCTGGTCGAGCGCGAGCGAGGCGCCGGAGTCTTCGAAATCCGAACCGCCGTGGACGAGCCCGAGGATCGGGTTGCCGCGCTGCGGATAGCCGGCGAAGGTCAGCGTATGCGAATGATCGGAGGTGACGACGATCAGCGTGTCGGCGGCGTCGGTATCGTCGAGCGCGGCCTGCACCGCATCGGAGAACGCGATCGTGTCGGTCAGCGCGCGGTACGCGTTGCCGGCGTGGTGGCCGTGGTCGATGCGGCCGCCCTCGACCATGAGGAAATAGCCCTTGGGATTTTTCTTCAGCAGCTTCAGCGCGGTGCGCGTCATGTCGGCGAGGCTGGGCTCATCGGCGGCGATGCGGCCGATCTCGGCCGGCGGCGGATTGACGCGGTCGTTGTCGAAGCGCATGTGCGAACGCTCGAACAGGCCGAGCAGATGCCGCGTCGACGAAATATCAATTTTGTCGAATTGTTCCTTGTTCCAGACGTAGCTCGCGCCCGGGCGTGCGCTCCACTGCGCGATCAGGTCGCGCTGGTCCAGGCGCTTGCCGGGCCGTCCGGTTTCTTCCGGATCGCGCTGGGTCGGCAGCATGAAGTTCTCGCGGCCGCCGCCGAGCGCCACTTCGAGGCCGTCGCCGAACGGCTGCTCGACGAGCTGGCGCGCGAAGTCGACGCAATCGCCGCCCTTGGGCGACTGCGCGACATCGACGTCGGATTCCCAGTTGCGCTCGGGCAGATGGCCGTAGGTCGCGGCCGGTGTCGCGTGCGTGATCTTGGTCGTCGTCACGGCACCCGTGGACAGGCCCGCGAGCTCGGCCAGTTCCAGCGCCGTCAATGTTTCCTGCCCGCGGCTGGAGGCGCAGTCGCCGCGCTCGGCGGCCTGCGTGACGCTGATGAAACCGGCCCTGGTCTTCACGCCGGTCATGATCGCGCTCATGGTGCCGGCGGAATCCGGCGTCTGCGCGTCGGTTTCGTAGGTGCGGCTCAGCGCGGTGTACGGCAGTGTCTCGAACGCGAGCCGCGCGCTTTCGCCGTCCTTGCCCTGGCGCTGGCCCATGAGGATGTGCGCCGCGGCGATCGTCGGAATGCTCATGCCGTCGCCGAGGAACACGATGACGTTCTTCGCGCGCGGCGCCGTGTTGCCGACGTTGGCGTGCGCCGCGGCCGCGCCGGCCGTGAACCACCAGGCCGCCGTTTCCTGCTGCGGACGCTGGATCGCCGGCACCGCGATCGGCGTCGGCGCGCGCGCCGTGGAGGGGCCAGGCTGGCTGGCACAGGCACTGAGGGTCACAGCGATGGCGGCGGACAACAGGCACAAGGCTTTCACAGGGCTCTCCGTATCGAATGCGCACGACGGTAAGCAGGCAGTGTGACAGCGCCGCGTCGCGCCCGCTATCCGGCCCCGGGCGCATCAGACCCGCGCCGGACATGCGACGGACGCAGGCCGATGCTAAGGTTCGCGCCCGACCTTCAGCCACGTCCCTGCCATGTCCCGTGCCCTGCTTGCCTTCAGTCTCGCCATTGCCCTGACCGCCTGCGCCAGCGGCGGCCGCAGCAAGAATCCGCGCCTCGAAGACGGCGCGCGCGCCGATGTCGCGCTGCTCGAAACCACCGACCTGCACGCCAACGTGCTGAGCTTCGATTACTTCAAGGGCGTGGTCGATCCGACCCTCGGCTTCGAGCGCGTCGCGACGCTGATCCGCACCGCACGCCAGGAGAATCCGAACCATTTCCTGTTCGACGACGGCGACACGATCCAGGGTACGGCGCTGTCGGATCACCAGGCCCTGGCCGAACGCCTGCCATGCACGCAGAAGCTCGCGACCTACAAGGCGATGGACGCGCTGGGCTACGACGCCGGCACCATCGGCAACCATGAATTCAACTACGGCCTGGACTTTCTGGCCCAGGTCACCGGCACGCCGATGGCCGCCGACGGCGTCAATCCGCAGAAGTGCCAGGGCCCGTCGTTCCCGTTCGTGCTGTCGAACGTGTTCTCGGCGCGCGACGGCAAGCCGCTGTACGCGCCGTGGCTCGTCGTCGAAAAAACCATCACCGCATACACGCCCGACGGCAGCGCGATCAGCGTGCCGCTGCGCGTGGGCGTGCTCGGCTTCGCGCCGCCGCCGATTCTCAAGTGGGACAAGCGCAACCTCGAAGGCAAGGTGACCACGCTCGGCGTGGTCGAAGCGGCGCAGAAGTATCTGCCGGAGCTGCGCGCGCAGAAGGTCGACCTCGTCGTGGCGGTCTCGCATGGCGGCCTCAACCCGTCGCCGTATGTCAGCGACATGGAGAATGCGAACTGGCACCTGGCCGGCGTCGAAGGCATCGACGCGATCATGCTCGGCCATTCGCACGACACCTTCCCGAATGCGAGCAACCCCAAGTCACGTTTCAATACGATGGCAGAAGTGGACAATGAGCGCGGGTTCGTGCGTGGCGTGCCCGCCGTCATGGGCAGCTTCTGGGGCAAGGGCCTTGGCGTGATCAAGCTCGCGCTGGAACGCAAGGGCGGACGCTGGCAGGTGGTCAAGGACAAGAGCTACAGCGAAGTCCGCAGCATCTGCGCCAAGGACCAGGACTGCGTCGCGCCGGATCCGGAAATCGCCAAGCTCGTCGACGCGGAGCATCGCGCGACGATTGCCTGGGTCGACACGCCGATCGGCGAAACGACGTTCCGCCTGAGCACCTATTTCGCCGACCAGGGCGACGTCAGCGGCCTCGGCGTCGTCAACGCCGCGCAGCGCGCGTTCACGCAGGACTGGATCAAGACCGAACGGCCCGATCTCGCCGGCATTCCGGTGCTGTCTGCCGCCGCCGCGTTCAAGGCCGGCTTCGCCGGACCCGAGGACTACAGCGACGTGAAGCCCGGCAAGGTCACGATCAAGAGCGCGGCCGACCTGTACCTGTATCCCAACACGATCGCGGCGGTGAAGATCGACGGCGCGATCCTCAAGGGGTGGCTCGAGAAATCCGCCGAGCGCTTCAACCGCATCGATCCGCAGTCGGCCGAGGCGCAGGCGCTGATCAACACGCGCGTTCCGACGTACAACTTCGACGTGATCCAGGGCCGACTGAGCTACACGATCGATCTGACGCGCGCGCCGGGCGAACGCATCGTCAAGCTCACGCATGCGGGCAAACCCGTGAAGCCGGAGCAGCCCTTCATCGTCACGACGAACAACTACCGCGCCAGCGGCAGTGGCAGCATCCCCGGCCTCGACGGCAAGAACATCGTCATGTCGTCGGAGACGACGAACCGTGACGTGGTGATCGCGTGGCTCAAGGCGCACCCGAAACTCAAGCGCGGCGACATCGAGGCCAGCCCGGTCCAGTTCGCGCCGCTGAAGCTGAAGGCGCCACTCACGTTCCGCTCGCGTGCGGGCCAGGCCGCGATCGTGAAGACCGGAGGGATCAAGGGCATCCGCGAGATCAGCGACAACGGCGACGGCACGGCGACGTATAGTTTTTCGCCGTGATGCCAGGCTCGCGGCGGCGCGTGATACGCGTGGCGGTCGCGGGTAGCGGGCGTTGTGTCGAGTTCTAGCCGCAGCGGCGACGTTCGTTGAGGCGGCGCCGATTTGCCGGCGCGTGAAGTAGCCCGTTCGGTGCGGCGACGTCGCGCCGTTCAGGCACGGCATTCGCGACGTGGTGAATGCGCGTCATGCACGCTGTACCGCCGGCGCGGACGGCTACACTCGCGCAATGAGCAAGAAGACCGAAGCGCCGGACAGCGACGGCGACGGAATGCCGCCGCCGGCTGCGAAGCCGCGCAGCCGCGCGAACGCCGCCGAGACTGAAGCCGCATCGCCCAAAGCGCCGCCGAAACCGCGCGCGCCACGCAAGCCAGCCGCTGCCGCGACGAGCGATCCGCTGAACGCGGTGGACGCCTCGGCGCAGGCGCCGAAGTCGCGTACGCGTGCACCGCGCGCGGCCACACCGGTCGCTGGAGACTCCGCTGGCATCACGACGACGCCAGGTCACGCCGAGTCGTCTGCGACGGCAGCTCCGGCTGGTCCGGCTGTTGCGAAGAAGCCGGCTGCTCGTCCCACTGGCGCCGCGGCACGCCCGACGGCACCGGCGGTGCCGACAACTCCTTCGGCAACGAGCGCTCCGCCGAGCGCACCTGCTTCTGCTCCATCCGCGGTGAGGCCGGAAGCTCCAGCGCCCGTCGCTTACGTAACGAACTCACCTCCGGCAGTCGCGCCACCGGCCGCCGCAACGCCGACGCGCACGACACCAGCGCCGCCGTCGACAACTACCGCTTCGATACCGGCTGCCTTTGAAGCGCCGGCACCAGGAGCACCGGCACCACGAGCACCGACACCGCCGGTACACCCGGCAGCGACAGCAAGCGCGCCACCCGCCGCAACGCCCGCGTCAGCCACGCCGCGGGCGACGGCAGCGCCAACTCCGCCAGCGTCCACCGCCGGTGCATCAAGACCTGCCGCATCGTCGACCCCTGCATCGCCGCCGGCGCGCGCCGCTGCTGCACCGCCAGCGCAACACGCGCCAACGCGGCCGGACACGAGCGCTGTGAAACCGGCCGCCCGTACTTCAGCAGGCATCGCTGCGAGCAGCACAGGACCAGCCGCACCTACGGCAGCGCCACGTGCACCGACGCCATCGCCGGCCACTTCATCACCGACCACTTCATCGGCGGTCACCGCATCACCGGCCACCGCCCCGCCAGCAAAGGCAACACCGTCCGTTGCGGCGAGATCTGCGCCGGTCTCGACAACGCCACCCGCCGACGACGGAGCCAGCTCCGCACCGCCGGCGTTCCTGCAGCCACGCGCGCAGACCAGGCCGACGCCGGCACCGGCCGCAAAATCTGCGCCGGGTAAATCCGCCGCGAAGGCCAAAGGACGCGACAAGACACACACCGCGCCAACCGGCGCGCCCGCACATCCGGCCGACGCCTCGGCGCGCTCACGCGGCGTGCTCGAGGCGCTGCTGCGCGTGCTGCCGAAAGAGTGGCGCCCGGCGACGCGCGACTATCTCGTGCTCATGCGCATGGACCGCCCGATCGGCGCCCTGCTGCTGCTCTGGCCCACCTGGTGGGCGCTGTGGCTGGCCGCGGGCGACTTCCCGCCGCCGCACCTGCTCGTGATCTTCACCCTCGGCGTATTCCTCATGCGCGCCGCGGGCTGCGTCATCAACGACTACGCCGACCGCTGGCTCGACCCGCAGGTCGAGCGCACGCGCGGCCGACCGATCGCTGCGGGGCGGATCACGCCGCGCGCCGCACTCGTGCTGTTCGGCGTGCTCATGGTGCTGGCCTTCGGGCTCGTGCTGCTGACCAACACGATGACGGTGAAACTGTCGCTGGCCGGCGCCGCGCTGGCCACGCTGTATCCGTTCGCCAAGCGCTATACGCATCTGCCGCAGGTCGTGCTCGGCGCGGCGTTCGGCTGGTCGATTCCGATGGCATTCGCCGCCGTCAACGGCGGCGCGCCGATGACGACCTGGTTCCACGCACTGCCGCCGCTGTGCTGGCTGCTGTTCCTGGCCAACGTGGTCTGGGCCACGGTCTACGACACTGAATACGCGATGGTCGATCGCGACGAGGACATCGCGGCCGGCTCCAAGTCCACGGCCATCCTGTTCGGCGACGACGACCGCGTGATCCTCGGCGTGCTCATGGGCACGTTCGTGCTGTCCCTGCTCCTGGTCGGCACGCGCGCGGGACTGCATTGGACCTATTACCTCGGCGTCGCCGCGGCGGCCGGCTCCTGCGTGTGGCAGCAGCATCTGATCCGCGACCGCGAACGCAGCGCCTGTTTCGCCGCGTTCCGCAGCAACCTGTGGCTCGGCATGGCGGTGTGGGCGGCGATCTGTCTCGCGCTGGCGTTGCAGCACTAGGAACGCCGATAGCGCTTGCGTTTTGCGCGAGCCGGGCGAGGGTCGATCAGACCGGCGCCCGCGCGATCGCCCAGACATCGACGCGCACCACGCCGGCTCGGCGCAGCGCCAGCGCGCATTCCTGCGCCGTAGCGCCCGTCGTCATGACGTCATCGACGAGGGCGACGTGCGCCGGCAGCCCGGCGCCGTCGCGCACGCGGAACGCGCCCTTGAGATTGCGGCGCCGCGCGAGCGCGCTGAGTCCGCTCTGCGCGGGTGTGGCACGGTCGCGCATCAACGCATCTGGCAGTAAGGCGATGCCGGTGCCACGTGACAGTGGCCGGGCCAGTTCCAGCGCCTGGTTGTAGCCGCGCTCGCGCAGGCGATCGACATGGAGCGGCACCGGCAGCAGCGCGTCGGGACACGCGGACGGCTCGCGTTCCCACTGATCGAGCGCGAGTTCGGCCAGCACGCGGCCGGCGGCGAGATCGCCCGCGAACTTGAAGCGCGTCAGCAGACCACTGAGTGGTGGCCGGTAGAGAAATGGAGCCCACGTCGACCGGAACGCCGGCCGGCGCTTGAGGCATCGGCCGCACCATTCCTGGGCCAGCGCGAGCGGCAGGCCGCAGCAGGCGCAGGCGGTCGCATTGCGCTGCAGATCGGCCTCGCAGGCGGCGCAGAGATCGCGCCGCCGGCTGCCCGCGCTGCCGCAGAGCAGGCAGCGCGACGGCAGCAGGGCAAAGCCCAGGCGCTGCCACCAGCCGTCAACCGACGTACGCGCTCCCAAGTTGACAGCCTCCGCCCGGGTCCGGACACTCGCGCCGAATTTAGCCCGCAAGCGATCGCCCATGACAGCCCTACGCCACGACTGGACTCGCGAGGAAGTGCTCGCCCTGTTCGACCTGCCCTTCGCCGACCTGCTGCACCGCGCCCAGCTCGTGCACCGGGAGCATTTCGATGCGAACGCCGTGCAGGTGTCGACGCTGCTGTCGATCAAGACCGGCGGCTGTCCCGAGGACTGCGCGTACTGCCCGCAGAGTGCGCGCTACGCGACCGGCCTCAAGGCGGAGAAGCTCATGGGTCTCGACGTGGTGCTGGACAAGGCGCGCCAGGCCAAGGCTGCCGGCGCGACGCGCTTCTGCATGGGCGCCGCGTGGCGCTCGCCCAAGGACAAGGACGTGCAGAAAGTCGCCGAGATGGTTGGTGCGGTGAAGGCGCTGGGCCTCGAAACCTGCGCCACGCTCGGCATGCTCAGCGGCGACCAGGCGCGCGCGCTGAAGACCGCGGGCCTCGACTACTACAACCACAATCTCGATACGGCGCCCGAGTTCTACGGCGACGTGATCAAGACGCGCGAGTACCAGGACCGCCTAGACACGCTGGAACATGTGCGCGAGGCCGGCATGAAGACCTGCTGCGGCGGCATCGTCGGCATGGGCGAGACGCGCGCGCAGCGCGCCGGCCTGCTGCAGACGCTGGCGAACCTGCCGGAGCAGCCGACGTCGGTGCCGATCAACCGGCTCGTCCAGGTCGCCGGCACGCCGCTGGCCGGCACGGCGCTGCTCGATCCGTTCGAGTTCGTGCGCACGATCGCCGTCGCGCGCCTGCTGATGCCGCAGTCGATGGTGCGCCTGTCCGCGGGCCGCGCCGAGATGAGCGACGAACTGCAGGCACTTTGCTTCCTCGCCGGCGCGAATTCGATCTTCTACGGCGAGAAGCTGCTGACCACGGGCAATCCTGACGTCGAACACGACCAGGCACTGTTCCGCCGCCTCGGTGTGCATCCGATGCAGGTCGTCGAACAGGCCTCGACCGTCCATGCGGACATCATCGATGCCGATGCCGCACCCGCCTGCGGCAATGGCGGCTGCGGCGGCGACTGTGCCGACGGCAGCGTTGTCGACAGCAGCATCGCCGCCTGAGCGCGCCGCGGCGCGTGCCGCGCGATCCATGTCCCGTCCCGACCTGCTCGCCCGTCTGTGCCAGGCCCAGGCCGAACGCGCCGAGGCCGACCTGCTGCGGCGTCTGCGCTCCGTGGAAGCGGCCGACGGCCCGTATGTCGTCATCGGCGGGCGCCGCCTGCTGAGTTTCGCGAGCAATGATTATCTCGGCCTCGCGCAGCATCCGCGTCTGCGCGAAGCGCTGACATCATCGGCACGGCGCTGGGGCGTCGGCGCGACCGCGGCGCATCTGCTCGGCGGCCATCGCGACGAACACGAAGCGCTCGAACACCAGCTCGCGCAGTGGACCGGGCGCGAACGCGCATTGCTGTTTTCGAGCGGCTACATGGCCAATCTCGGCGTGCTCGGTGCGCTGCTGCGCGAGGGCGACCTCTGTGTGCAGGACAAGCTCAACCACGCTTGCCTCATCGACGGCGCGCGCCTGTCGGGCGCGACGCTGAAGCGTTATGTGCACAACGATACTTCCGGTGCGCGGCGTCAGTTCGACACCGCGCCCGGCGTGCCAGCGCTGCTCGCGACCGACGGGGTGTTCAGCATGGACGGTGACATCGCACCGCTGCGCGAGCTGGCTGTGCTGTGTCGCGAGCAGAACGCGCTGCTGCATGTCGACGACGCGCACGGCATCGGCGTGCTCGGGTCCGACGGCGCTGGCAGCATTGCCGAGGCGGGACTGGATCAGAACGACGTGCCCGTGCTCATGGCAACGCTGGGCAAGGCGCTCGGCGTCTGCGGTGCATTCGTCGCCGGCAGTGGCGCGCTGATCGACGGGCTGGTCCAGTTCGCCCGCACGCACATGTATACAACGGCGCTGCCGCCTGCGCTGGCGGCGGCGACATCGGCCGCGGTCGAGATGGCGCGCTTCGAATCCTGGCGCCGCGAACGCCTGCGCACGCTGATCGCGCATTGGCGCGGAGGCGCGCAGTCGCGCGGCCTGGATCTGCTGCCTTCGCGCACGCCGATACAGCCGCTGCTCGTCGGCGACAGCGGCGCGGCGCTGCGCCTGTCGCGCGCACTCGAGGCGCGCGGCTACTACGTGCCGGCGATCCGGCCGCCGACCGTGGCCGCCGGCAAGGCGCGGCTGCGCGTGACCTTGTCCGCGCTGCACAGCGAAAGCATGGTCGAGCAGCTGCTCGATGCGGTCGTGCAGTCACGCGCATGAAGCCGCCGGCCGACGATCTCGCCGCGCGCGCGCCCGTGTGGGAAGCGATGTCCGAGCTGTATCTGGATACCGACATCACGCTGTTGCACGCCGCGACCGCGCAGGTCTGCGCGAACTCGCCGTACAGCCTTGCGGAGCTGCGCGAGATCCTCGTCTACGAGGTCAACCCGGTGCTCTGGAGCAACGCGTACAGCGTCGCGGGTGTCTGGCAAGGCTTCGGCCAGGACGAACTGCGCACGGAAATCCTGCGCCGCCAGACACAGTCACGCTGGCGCCGGCGCCTGCTGCCGCAGCCGGTGCTGCGTCATGACTGGCGCGCGATCGAGCCGCTGATCGATGCACTGCGCGCAGGCGCCGCACCCGCTGCTGTATCCGCACTTCCGGAAGAATCGATCTAGCGCATGCACATCGAAACCCAGGGCGACGGGCCCGATCTCGTCATGATCCACGGCTGGGCCATGCACAGCGGCATCTTCGCGCCGCTGACGCGCGCGCTTGCCTCGCAGTTCCGCTTGCATCTCGTCGATCTGCCGGGCCACGGACTGAGTCCGCAGCGCGACGAACGGCTGGTGCTCGCGGACTGCGCGCAGGCCATCGCCGCACAGGTGCCGCGCGCATTGTGGCTGGGCTGGTCGCTCGGTGGACAGGTCTGCCTCGAAGCGGCGCGGCTGTGTCCAGCACAGGTCCAGGCGCTCGTGCTGATCGCGTCGAGCCCGCGCTTCGTCGTCGGCGAGGACTGGCCGCACGGCGTGTCGTCGGAGATCTTTTCCCAGTTCGGCAGCGGCCTGCGCGACAACTATGCGCGCACCATCGAACGCTTCCTCGCGCTCGAGGCGCACGGCTCCGAACGCGCGCAGAGCGAACTGCGCGAACTGCGCACGCACGTGTTCGATCGCGGCGAACCGGCGCTCCAGGCGCTGTGCGACGGATTGGAGATCCTCGACCGCACCGATCTGCGCGCCGATCTGTCCGCGCTGCGCGTGCCGAGCCTCTGGATTGCGGGACGGCGTGACAAGCTGATTCCGCCTGCGGCGATGCAGTGGGCGGCGCAGCACAGTCCCGCGGGACGCTACCTCGAACTGTCCGCGGGGCACGCGCCTTTCATCGGCCACGCAGCCGCCGTCGCCGAGGCGATTCGTACCTTCCACGCCGAGGTCGCCGCATGAATCCGTTCGACCGCGACCAGGTGCGCCGCGCATTCGGCCGCGCCGCCGCCGGCTATGCCGAGCACGCCGTGCTGCAGCACGAAGTGGAAGACCGTCTGCTCGAGCGCCTCGACTACGTGACCACGCCGCCGCAGCGCGTGCTCGATCTGGGCTGCGGGCCGGGCCGCGCGAGCGGCCGATTGCGCAAGCGCTGGCGCAAGGCCGAGGTGATCGCGATGGATCTGGCCTTGCCGATGCTGCAGCAGGCGCGCCGCGAAGGCAGCTGGCTGCGTCCGCTCGCGCGGGTCTGTGCCGACGCGCGCCAGCTGCCGCTGGCCGATGCGAGCATCGACGTGCTGTTCTCGAGCCTGTGCATGCAGTGGATCGTCGATCTGCCGGGTCTGTTCGATGAATTCCGGCGCGTGCTGCGTCCCGATGGATTTGTGGCCTTGTCCACGTTTGGACCGCTGACCCTGCACGAGCTGCGCAGCGCCTGGGCCGAGGTCGACCGCGCACCGCACGTGAGCCAGTTC